>ENA-ORBV01001028-ORBV01001028.1-microbial-mat-metagenome-genome-assembly--contig:-NODE-1028-length-63215-cov-19.077228_pt1 | contig 63215 bp, 83 predicted proteins | sample MGYA00237777_ERZ505514 | MGnify/ENA primary metagenome ERZ505514 (study PRJEB26160, sample SAMN06269048) | microbial mat metagenome | isolation source: Oligotrophic lake microbial mat | place...
GGCGTCGGCGGCGGTGTAGGCGGCGTCGGCGGCGGTGTAGGCGGCGTCGGCGGCGGTGTAGGCGGCGTCGGCGGCGGCGCGGGCGGCTACATAGGCGTCGTGGGCGGCGTCGTAGGCAGCGGTGCGGGCGGCGAAGGCGGCGGCGAGGGCGGCGTTGTAGGCGGTGACGGCGTCGGTGACGGTCTGGGTCTCGGTCATGAGCCCTCCAGATGGGTGGCGTCGATCAGCCAGGCGACTGCCGCCTCTACCGTGGGGAAGGGGGGTGCCTGCCCGAGGTCGTCGGTGATCCACGAGGCGACACCCAGGAACCTCCACCCCTCCGCGGACCGCGCCAGACGCACCGTCCGGCCGTCCGGCAGGACAGCATCCGTAGGGCCGCTCACCAGGTCGACCGGACGATCTTGGCGTCGGCGGTGTCGACGGCGTCGCGGTCGGCGGCGCGAGCGGCGCGGGCGCCGGCGAGGGCGACGTTGTAGGCGGCGACGGCGTCGGTGACGGCGCGGGCTTCGTAGTAGGCGGTGGCGTAGGCGTCGGTGGCGGTGGCGTAGGCGTCGGCGAGGGCGGCTTCGGCTTCGGGACCGTAGGCGTCGGTGGCGCTCATGCGCTCGTCTCCCGGACGATCTTGGCGGCGGCGGTGAGTGCCGCGGCGAGCCGCTCGAGCACCGCCGCGTCGGTGATCGGTGCCGGGACGACGCGGGTGACGAGGTGAGTCTCGGCAGGGCCCGTGGGGACACCGTGGCCGTCGTGCGGCTGGAAAACGACGACCGCATGGTCGACGTCGGAGAGAAGCTGACGACTGTGCACGTCGTAGCCCGTCTCGTCCGCCCAGGTCGGGCTGGTGACGCTCACGCTGCGGCCCACATTCCGAGCTCGATGACGAGGAGGCCGCGGGTCGGCGTGCGGTTGTCGGCGTCGCACGCCGTCCGGATCTCGCGCGGCAAGGCGACGACGTCGTCGCACCAGGCGACCTGGTCGAGGCTGGGGTTGCGGACGATGGTGGTGTCAGTGATCATGATTCCTCCATGGCGGATGAGTAGTTGAAATGTGCATCAGTTGTGCTGACCTCGGCCCAGCCACACGCGGATCGTCTCCCGCCGCACCCCAGCCAGGCGGCTGATCGTCTCGTCGCTCATGCCCGCGGCGTGGCACTGCTCGACGAGGACACGCAGCTGGTCACGGACGTCCTGCTGCCCGGTGCGCGCGATGTGGAACAGATTCCCGGCCGCTGCCGTGGCGGTCATCAGGTCGAGGCTGGGCGACGCCAACGGGGCGGCGGCGCGGGCGGCGGCGGCAGCGGTCTCGGTCATGAGTCCTCCATATGGGTGGCGTCGGCGGCGGTGTAGGCGGCGTCGGCGTTGTCGTAGGCGGCGTCGGCGGCGGGGCCCTCGGTCCCCGTCACCGGCTGGGCATGCCGTGAGAGGACGTCATGTGCGCGCTTGCGTCGCACAGTCGCACTTCCTGCTCGCAGGTCAGGCAGATGACCAGGAGAGTGATGGTGTCGACCGTGGCTTCCCGTGTGCTCATGGGTAGGACTCTAGTGCGGTACCGCGCGCCTGTCAAGTGGTACCGCGCAAGCAGCCGAGTAGTTGAAAGTTGGACTACACCCGAGGCGGGTGTGCCCTGTTCGGGCGGGGGGCCCGAGGGCCCCCCGCCCGCCCCGTCACCGGGTGACTCGCACCCACCCGTCGCAGGTCGGGCAGACAAACCCCCGCTTGCTGTGGGTCTGGTCGGTGCAGTCCTGGCGGGTGGTCCCGGTCCCGGTGGCGGCGGCGGCGGTGGTTGCTTCGAGGGCTTCCCTTGTGCTCATACCAGAAGTGTAGCGCGGTACCGCGCGCCTGTCAAGCGGTACCGCGCTGCTGGGGGTGGTGCAAATTTCAACTACTTGGTACGCACAGACGGCCGGTGCGACAGCACCTGGTGCTACGCCGACTGAGGGAGCAGGGTCCGGGGGGACACCCCCGGACCCTGCGTCCGGTCCAGGATCGCCCTGCGCACCCGCCGGGCCCGGCCGTCGCGACGCCACCCTGACGGCACCGCCAGCTGGGCCGCGGTCGCCACCTCACCCGTCTGCCCCTCGTGCCAGGCCATCCACTCCTCCGCCAACCGGTCCCCGACCTCATCCTCAGGCCACGGCGCAGCGGGCCACTCCACTCCCTGCTCGGTGAGTTGAGATTTCAGCGACTTCTCCACGCTGCCCTCAGACGGCGCGCGCTGCTGCGCCTGCTCGGCGAGAGGCGCCAACGCGGCCACGATCACCGTCGGCGCCACCCACAAACTCACCACCATCACCGGCGCGGGCGGGGTACCCAACGCCACCCACGCGTTGATCCCAGCCGACATGGCGATACCGACCCCCAGCAGGACCGCGGGAAGCCATCGCCGCCCGGCAGACCCCGACCAGTCATCCATCAGACGAGCCGTGGCGGCGATCATCACGAGGTCAGGGGTGACGCCGGCGAGATGTGCCGCCACCGGCGTGTACCCCGCCGCCGCGAACGCTTGCACCGAGTGCTGGTAGTTGATCACTAGGGCGACGATGAGCGCGGCCGTTGCCGCACCCCAGAACATGTACCGGCTCACGCGCCGACCTCCTCTGCCGTCACGACGTCCTCGCGCTGCGGCGGCAGCACGCCCTCCCAGGCGGCGGCACCCACCGCCTCCAGCTGCACCCGCTCCCCCGCGGCCGCGTCCAACGCGTCGAGGATCCGGCCGCCCGCAGCATCCACGTACCCCGAGCGTCCGTCCAACGGGTTGTGCAGCAACAGGCCAGCGCCCGGCATGTCCGGGCTGATCGCCGCCAGCCGGTCCATAGGCAGACCAGGGAACACTGAGACGCCGCCCTTGTCGAGGATCCGGAACACGAACCGATGCCCCGCCGTCAACTGGGCGCGGATCGCACCCTCACCGCCCAGCTGGTCCAAGGTCGGCTGCTGGGCGAGCAGACCCAAGCTCATGCTCACTTTCGCCCCGACCCGGGTGATGTGCGAGACCAACTGGCGGGCCTCCACGGTCTTCGCCTTCATCTGCCGGCCCTTCGCCTCGATGAGCATGATCGGCGCCTCGTCGAGGAACGCCAGCACCCCGGGGACCGCCCGGCCCGGGTTCCTCCCGACCAGGCCGGCGGCGAGCCGGGCGTCCGCCACTGCACGCAGAGCCCGCAACGTCGCCAACGTCTCGTCGATGCCGGCCGCGAAATGGTGCACGCGGTGCCGCTCGGAGAGCGTGAACTGGGGGACGGAGTACCCCCCGGCCGGGTCCATCAGCACCGTGACGAAGCGCCGGGACAGCAACGCCTCACTGAGCGCCACCTGCACGGGCCCCGACTTGCCGGACCTCGTCGTGCCGGCGACGAACCAGTGCGGCGTGCCCGCCTTGTCAGGCAGCCACAGCCGGACAACGCACCGTGAGCCGTCCACGTAGAGGCCTGCCGCGTACCGCCCCCTGGAGTCCAGGGTGGGGCCCCGCCACGGAGTCGCCTCCGCGAGCGGGTTCGTCTTGTGGACGATGACCCGGCCGATGCGCGCCCCGCCCGCCCGGTATGGGGCCGCGAACACCAAATCGCTGTTGACCCGGTACACCTTCGCGATGTGCACCGCCTCGTCGGCGAGGGACTGCCACGTCGCCTTGCCTCGCTCCGGGAAGCTGACTCGGGCCTGCCACCCACCGCGAGGCAACACCTCGACCGCGAAAAGTTTCGTCCCCGTGAGCGCGCTCGCCCTCTCCCCGCGGGCGACCGGCCGGCCGATCTTCGCGACCCACTTCTCCGTGATCTGCCGGGCGTGCTGCCCCGCCTCGAGCTCGGCGAGGTACCAAGCCACCTCGGCCTGCCTCGCCACCGAGAAGCGCGTGACCGCGTCCAGCGCGAGCACCGCCCACGGGCCTACGACCAGCGCCGTACCGAGCAGGTCGGTGCCCGCCCATGGGGCGCGCGTCACCCCGACCGCCACGAACCCGAGGCACACCACCCCGAGCCACGCCCCCTGCACTGTCCCCCCCGGCTGACCGTCGATCAGTCGCTCCGTGTACGTCCTGGTCAGGGCACCGCCTCGGCGTGCCACGAGGAAACTCACGACGAGGCACGGCAGGGTCGCGAGCACCTGCAGCCCGACACCGTTGGCGTATGTCGCGAGGATGTCAGCGACAACGATGGACGCTACAGCGCCCGCGGTTGCCCCCAGGATGTGGCGGAGCACCACGGCCGAGCCGGGCCGGAACCAGTCGACCAGTCGAGGCCGAGGCTTCGCACCCAGTGGGGCTCCCTCGTCCTGGGTCGGGCCCGGTGGATGGGCGTCCGGGGCGTCCTCCTCGTCGTCGTCCGCCTCGTCGTCCGCCTGGACCGAGGCGGGTGCCTCAGGCGTCGCCTCGCTGGGGATGTCGTCGGACGCCGACGGGAGGGTCGGGGCGTCAGCGTCTGGCACCGCCCCTGCCGTCGTAGCGTCCGGCGGTACGGCGGTGGTGTCGAGTGCGGCCAGGTCAGCGACCTCGACGGGTCGCTTGGCGGGTTCGGGGTGCGCTACGCGCGTGCGTGGCCGCGCAGGCACGGGCGCATTACGCGCACGAGGGGCTGTCATGCCGCTACAGTATCCGTTGTGACGATGGATTCCCCCCCGGACAGTGGATCACCCGACACCGAGCCCCGTTCTGACGCTGACGGTGGAAGCTCACCGCCACGCTCGGATACCGTGATCAGCGTGAGTCCCCCCGGCGCCGTCGCTCGTCGCGTCGCCACCAACATCCGCATCGCCCAGGCCACCGGCCGCCCGCGCATCACCCAAGCGCAACTCGCCGCCGCCGCCGGCATCAGCGAGGCGGCGATGAGCAACCGGCTGCGCGAGCTTGTGCCGCTGGACGCTGATGACATCGCGGCGTGCGCTCGCCTGCTCGGCGTCACCGTGGCCGCGTTGTTCGATGAGTCCGACCCTCCCGCTAGCGTCGGGCACGCCTGATGGCCGAGGCGCTCCGCTGATCCCGTGTCCGCTGCCAGAGTCGACGTCGAGCGGGAGAGGCAGGGCCTGTCCGTCACAGCCCTGGCAGCCAAGGCCGGCCTCAGCCGCGACGGGATGGAGCGGCGCCTCGCCCAGCGGCTGAGCGCCCTCGCTTTCGACGTCGACGAGCTCGCCGCGGTGGCCGCGGCCCTCGAGGTGCCCGCAGCGGCCTTCCTCGACTGACTCCCACGCCATCCCGGCACTGCCCCACGCTCCCATGCAGTGTCCCCCAGCGATACCCGGGTTGCCGGGCAGTCATAGGGCACACTGCTACCGTTCGTGATGTGTCCAAGAGAGCCGCCATCTACGTGCGAATCAGCCAAGACCGAGCCGGCGCAGGGCTCGGCGTCGGACGCCAGGCCGACGACTGTCGTGCGCTGGCCAACCGAATGGGCTGGGACGTCATCGCCGTCCACGTCGACAACGACGCGTCCGCGTCCACCGGCAAGCGACGCCCCGCCTACGAATCGCTGCTCGTCGACGTCGACAGCGGCCGGGTCGACGTCGTCGTCGTCTGGCACACCGACCGACTCCACCGATCTCCCATCGAGCTGGAGCGGTACATTGGCATCTGCGACCCCCGCGGGGTCGCCACCCACTCCGTACAGGCCGGCGAGCAAGACCTGTCCACCCCCTCGGGGCGGATGGTCGCCCGGATGCTCGGGGCGGCAGCACGCTACGAGGTCGAGCACAAGGCCGAACGCACCCGGCGGGCGCAGGCGCAGGCGGCCGCCGCCGGCAAGTGGCTGGGCGGCGGCCGCCCGTTCGGGTGGCGGCTCCTGCCCGGTGGCGGCGCGGAACTTGACGAGGTCGAAGCAGACGTCGTCCGGGACGCCTCCCGCAACCTTCTCGCTGGCCTGTCGCTGGGGTCCATGGTGGAGGACCTCGACGCCCGGGGCATCCGCACCTCGACGGGGCGCACCTGGTCCTACACGTCGCTGCGGCAGGTCGTCAGCCGGGCACGCAACGCTGGTCTTGTGGAGCTCCACGGCGAGATCGTGGCCGCATCCCAGTGGCCGGCGATCCTCGAGGAGGAGGTGTGGCGGGCCGTGGTCAGCACCCTGGCCGACCCCGGCCGGCGTCGGTCGCAGTCCAACCGCGTGCGCTGGTTGCTCGCTGGCATCGCCCGTTGCGTGTGCGGTGCCCCGTGCCGGTCCGGGTCCGTCAGTGGAGCGCACGGGCGGGCATCGCGGGCGGTGTACCGGTGCCGCCAAGGCGGGCCGGGGCATGTGGCCCGCAGCGCCGAGCCAGTCGACGCGCTGGTGACCGAGGTCATCCTAGCCATGCTCAGCAGACCCGACGCCGTCGACATCCTCACCGCAGATAGCACAGCACCCGACGCGCAAGGGCTGCGCACCGAAGCCATGGCACTGCGCCAGCGGCTCATCGACGCGGCCGACCTGTGGGAGACCGGCGACCTGCCCACCGGGGACTACCGAGACCGCGCGGAGCGCCTGCGCGCACGCCTCGCCGTCGTCGAAGCGGGCATGGCCGGGTCCGTACGCATGGCCGCCCTTGCGCCCCTGCTCACTCCCGGCGACAAGGACAGCGTCCGGGTGGCGTGGGGCCGGTACGGCATCCCGTGCCGTCGCTGCCTGCTGCGCCAACATCCTCAGCCATGCGTGCCTGTCCCTCTCGCCCTCACGGATCCGTGACCAGTCCTCATCGCTGATCCCCGGAGGCCGGACAAAGACGATCATGTCGTCCTGTGTCGGCGTCGCAAACGGTAACTCCGGTGTCGTCCGCTGGGGGGTGCCTGTCATGCGAATACGGCTGATCGGTCGGCCAGCGCTCGCCCGTTCGGACGACAGGGCGTCGAGGACCGTGGCGAGGCGCGCAGCGGTGCGTCCCCGCGGCTGATGGCGGCCTTGCTCCCAGCCGGAGTACGTGGACGTGGCGACCTGCACGCGGTCGGCCATCTCCTCGGCGGACAGCCCGACGGCCTCCCGAGCCCGCTTGAGGGTGGCCCCGCGGCTGCGTGACTCGTCGTCGCTCACGTGCTCCCCCTCGCGCAGTTGGTCCTGAGCCGAAGCGGTTTGCAGCACCCCGCACCTCCTCGTCACTACGTGTCTTGGCGGACAGCCAACACGGACTTTACGCACTATCCGGACGCGAGTCGAGCTGGCAGCCAAATCCAGTACCAACTCACGGTAAAAGTTTGGCTGACAGCCATTGACTTAGTCCTCACCTACGGCCTACCGTCGCCGGCATGCTCCAGTTCTCCGGCCCCCACCTACGCACCCGACGCCAGGATGCGGGACTCACCCTCCGCGACCTCGCCGACCAGGCAGTCCTCGACGTCGGCTACATCTCCCAGCTAGAGACCGGCCACCGCACCAATCCGAGCAGCGACGTCATCCGCAGCATCGCCGCCAGCCTGCACTGCACCCCCAACGATTTTTTCGCTGAGCAGGACACGCCATGACCACGGACCTGACCGCATACGCCGAATCCCTCGCCGCCGCTTTCGAGCCCCTGACCACCGACCAACGGGACCGGCTCGCCGCCCTCCTCCGGGCACTCCCCACGCAGGAGGAAGCCGCATGATCACCGACGACTACGGGGCGACCTCCGCGGTCACCGCCGCCATCCTCGCCCTCGCCCTCGGCCTCATCATCGGCGTCCTCGCCGGAATGGCCGTCCGCCGCGAGGAGCTGGACTTGCTGAAACGGAGCGTCCGGGACCGTGACCGTCGTCTCGCCCGCACCCAGGTCGAGCTCGCCCGTCACCAGGTGCACGCGCACGCCGCCCGGGTCGGTGTGCCGCAGCCCCGGTGGCCAGTCGACGGCGGGCGCAGCTAAACACCCCCCTTGACCCCCCGCCTCATCCGCTGACAGCACTCCTCCGGATGAGGCGGGGCTACCAGCCCACCCCACACGCCGCGCTCGACCGCGGCAGAAACGAGTCTGACATGACACCCCTCACCGCCCTGACCGGGCTCGCCCGACGCCACTGGCCGGCACGCACCCACCCGACCCCCGACCCCGACCAGGCGTGGTTCACCGCACTGGCCGACACCACCGACGACCCCGTGCTCATGTCGGTCGCCATCCGCTCCCTGCCACTGTCCGAGCACGCCGGGTGCCGACTCGACCCGTGGGTCGACGTCGACCCAGGGTCCCTGTCAGAGGAGCCGCTCTTCGCGGGCATGCTCGCGCAGCTCGACACCATCCTCGGCCGCCCGGCGGTGACCGCGTGAGCACCTGGTCCGACGAGGCGGCCTGCGGGCAGGCCGTCACGCGCGGCCAAGCCCACCCCGACGACTGGTTCCCGGACGGCGTGACGCTCGACGACGGCCACCGCGCCGCCATCGCCCTGTGCGGGGTGTGCCCCGTCCGCAAGGAGTGCCACGACACCGCCCTGCGCACCACCCGACCCAGCGTGCAGGGCATCTGGGCGGGGTACACCGAAACGCAGCGAGACGCCCAGGTGCGGGTACTCGCCCGCCGTCAGCGGCGGGTGGTCGCCCGACATGAGCAGCGGCGACGAGACGCCGCGACCCCACGTGGTGGGCGGTGACCGCGTGAGCTGGATCTGTCCCGACTGCGTCGACCTGGAATGCCGCGGCGAATGCCGACACCACCAGCGGACACACACCGTGACCGCCCGCGCCGCCTACACCGCCGACGCCGCCCGCGCCGCCTACACCGCCGACGCCGCCCACGCCGACGCCGCCCACGCCGACGCCACCCATCTGGAGGACTCATGACCGAGACCGAGACCGAGACCGTCACCGACGCCGCCGCCGCCTACACCGCCGCCGTCGCCGCCTACGCCACTGCCCTCGCCGCCGCCCGCGCCGCCCGCGACGCCGCCTATGCCGACACCGACGCCACCGACAAGGCCGCCCGCCACAATCGGTGCATGCGGACACGAGCAGCCCTGGTCATCGCGGTCTTGACGGTCTCGGGCTGCGCCGCCCTAACCGAGAGGGACGTCACCGAGCTGGCGTGCGACGAGTTCGCCCAGTACGCCCGCGCGGGCTCGCCGGTGGAGACCAGGGTCTCGACGGTCGGGTCGATCGGTGAAATCATGCCGCTCGCTGCGGCGCAGCTCCAGGAAGCCCACGCCCTGCTCGTCAACACCCAGGAGTCGCCGGCCGAGGCGTGGGTGATCGCGTCCGACACGTTCGCCGCGGCCTGTTTCGACTTGGGCTGGACCAGCTAACGGCAACCGTCACCGCCAGCAACGGCGTTCACGGATGGACGTGGATTGCCGCGCGCCCCGCCCCGAGGAATGTTGCCTGACACCCGAGGGACGAGGCGCGCGGCCGGCACGCTATCAGATTCAGGGCCCGGATTGCACGTGGCCGATATCCAAATCGAGCAACAAGGTTCTTGTGCGGTGCTCACACAGCGAATGCGCAATGGGGACATCTGCGGGGTCGCGCAAAGTGAGAACGAGATAATCAGCCAATAAGACAATCTCCACTTCTGCGGGTGCTTCGGCATCATCCAGGTCGCCGTCGCGCCCTTTCCCTTTCGGGAAATACTCGCGCACGACGATGTCGCCGTAGCGCGTCATCCACGAGTCACGATCATCGTTCTTACCGCCCGACGCGAGGACGCGCTTCGGGCGCCCCATCAGTCGCTCACCCGTGTCCCGATCGTGGTGGCCGCTATCGAGCGCACCATTGAGCAGAAGGTCTCCCACGGCACCGCAGAGACCGCGCTCGGCCTCTTGACCACCAGCAGCCGGTCCGTCATCACGATCCCAGGCGGCAGCTCCCCACCGACGAGCCCGGAGGTCACCTCCGCGATCTGGTCGCGCTTGGCCTCGTCGTAGGCCGCCAGGGCCGCCAGGTAGGCCGCCGCCTTCGCGGGTTCCGGCACGACGCGGCCGGCCTCCCAGTGGCGAACGGTGCTGGTGGAGACGCCGATGAGGCTGGCCGCCACCGGCAGGGTCAGGTTGCGGACGCGGCGGTGTGCCCGAAGGGTGTCTGACCGAACAGTCGCTGTCACGTCGCACATCCTCTCAGCTGTGACGCTTTAGCGCCAGTCGATCACTTCGCGCGTTCCGCCCGCATCACCCCGTGGCATCCTTTTTGCAGGTAAGGAGCCACATCCCCCGTACGGACTAGTTGACGCATCTACGCCACACGTGTCACGATCCCGTCATCTTGGAGCCTGGACTCAGGCTCGGGTGTGACAAGCAACACAAAGCGCCGAACATGCCGCCTGGCGGGCATCGGCATGAAATCTTGCACTCGGACACGGCCCGGAAATGCCCGCAAGCGCTCTTGTCGCCAACCGGACATTGCGCACCTACAAGCCAAAAGAGGAACATCATGACAAAAGAGCCGGTCCCCTCCGCAGTTAGCAGCGTCAGCCACGTCAGGGACTTCAGCCTGACCGCCCGCGACGTGGCCGACATGTTTGGGGTCGACCCGAAAACGGTGACGCGATGGGTCACTGACGGCAAGATGAAAGGCCGAGTCCGAGTCATCAGGACGATGGGCGGACATCGGCGGTACAGCCTGTCCGACATCGAGCGGCTGCTCGCCGAGGACGACTACCTCGACGGCGCCCCGCTCGACGACATCGTTCCCGACTCCACTGAGGTCACTCCGCTCACCGCGGCGCCTGACGCCGAAGTCGACTCGGTCACTGCCGCATGACGCAGCGATCGACCGTGAGCCGCCTGACGCCGACCGAGGTCGTCGAGAGGGTCGATCATCACGGCGGCCTCATGGAAGCCGCGTTCGGATTCGGCATTACCGCTCTGGACATCGACCAGAGCACGTCGCAGGGAGAACTCCTGGCCGCACTGTGGCAAGAGATGGAGGCCACGTATCAGCTCTTCGCCACGACGTATGACACCGTTCGTCTCACTCTCGACGCCATCGAGGCCACGACCTAGCAACAGCAGCAAGCAGCAAGCAGACGCACCGTTCCCCGCTCACGCTCACGCTCACGCTCACGACACGACACGAAAGAGCTGACTCAATGAAGACGTTTCGTTCACGACGCCCGCACGCTGTCCCGGGTCATTCTCATGACCGCGACAATGCCCCCAACCTCGAACTGTTGAATTGGGTTCGCGAGCTTAGATTGGGCGGCGAGCCGCCCGGACAGCCGCCGCCGGATTACATCGACGATGACGAGACCGAGGAATTGCCCCTGCACGAGATCGAGGTCTACGAAGTCGAAGTCGAAGTCGAAGTCGAAGTCGAGATCCCCGTGACGCTACCGGCGAGGGTGGACCGCATTGACTGCCTCACCGAGCCCGTGCTGCACGCACTGCTGAGCAGTGACGCCAGCTGGTTCCACCTCTTCGAGGACATTGTCGGGCATCGGGTCATCCTCGCGGAGCCGGTGATCATCAACGGCCACATTATTCCTGTCGACGCAAGCCGAGAGCCGGTCTTCGTCGAACACCTGCGCAGCAAGGCGCGAACAATGAACGAGGAGGGAGAGGAGTAGCATGAGCACCGCAAAGATGATAGATAGCGACCTCGATCGTCGGTTCGCCAAGGCCGATGGTCTCGTGGGAATGCTGGAGAACGTCGTCGGCCCCCTGGCGTCCGCGCTGCGCGACTGCGAGGCAGGCGCGCGCGGCGCGTCGCGCGGGGGTGGTCAGCGCGACGCCCTCGAACGACTGGGCAGGCTGCGTCACCGAGCGGCGCTGGCGCTGGGGTCAACATCGTGAGCGACGACACTCTGGTCACGGCGATCGCCGCTGCCGCCGTCTTCGCACCCCTGGCCGGCGCCTTCCTCTACCTGTGCGGGTCGCGGGTCGGGTATGGCAAGGGCTTCGCGGATGCGTGCGAGACTCGGCGGAACATCCCTCATCCATCATCCATCGGCTTCGAACGCTTGGCGCTCAAACCCGGGCGCAGTCGCCTCCCAGCACAGCGCAACGCCGTGGACGACGCACAAATGTACATCCGCGACATGGGCACCATGCAACTCGTCGAGGACATGTGGCGTCGATCTGCGACGCCACCGCAGCTCGACAACTGACCCCCCCAACTCACCCGAAAGGCTCCAGATGCTCCAGGCAATGCCCGACCTATCCGATCCCGACAACCCTCGCGTCCTGCTCAGCATCGACGGCAAGGGCGCGAAGCTCAAGGTCCCCGTGCTCGACTACGAGGCGTTCACAGTCGGGCTGCTGCGTCGCTGCCTGCAACTGCCCGACCTGCTCAGCAGGTCTCCGCAGAGCTGGGCGCCAGGGCCTATGCTGACCGCCCAGCTGCGCAACCTGGCCGAGCAGCTCCTGACTGCGACACCGAAAGCCGCCGAGGAGGACACGATCGCCGACGCAAGCGAGGAATTCCACGCATTCGAGGAATTCGCGCCGCGCGAAACCGGCCCTGGTGAAGCCGAGGACGACGACGTAGTCTGATCCCCCCGCGGGTCGCCGGGTCGCGCCCTGTTCACAGAAACGGATGGTGGGCAGTGCCGGAAGATTCGCCAGTCTCCCTGCACATTCCGCAGCCCATACCCCAAGATGCGCTGTCCGCGGCGCTGGCTTACGCAACATCCGGCTGGTATGTCATTCCAGTTGCCAGGGCGAAGAAAAATCCCGGATCAATTCTGGGGGAGCACTGGCACACGCAATCCTCGCGCGATCCCAAAGTCATTGCCTCGTGGTTCGCGGGGTCAGACTATGGGATCGCGCTGCATGTCGGGAGAAGTGGCGCTGTCGTTCTGGACATCGACAGTCCTGACGATCTCGACAGGGGTCTCAAGGCAGCACTCGCAGCCTCGCGGTTTCCCTTTCAGAGCACCCGTGACAACGACATGCGCAAGGGTCACGCCGTGTACCTCATGCCGCCCGGCAGGACCCTCGGCAACGGTCGGGGGTCCCTGACCGGGGCTTGGGGCGAGATTCGCGGCAGCAATGGCGTCATCATTGTCGAGCCCAGCATTCATGAAAAGAAAGACATCGGCGGCAAGTACGTCTGGAAGTCATTCGGGGCGGTCCCCCCTCTCCCCCAGTTCATCGCCGACGCCCTGCCCGATGCCATTGTGGGCGAGGCCCCCGCGACGAGAGGCGAGGTGCGGTCATTCCGCGACAGATTCACCGAGAGGGTCGTCGGCCTGACCTCGGAGTCCGGGTACAGAAGCAAGTTCGTCCGCGACGTCACTGCGGGTGCCTCTCGACACGACACGGCCGTAGCGACCGCGGTGTGGGCGGCAAAGGAGGCGCGAGCCGGAGTCGTACCAGCCAGTCTGGCGTTCGATGTGCTTCGCAAGGAATTCCTGGCCGTCGCTCAGGACGAGACGAACCGCGACAACAAGCACACCCGCACCAAGCGCGAAGCGGAACGCGAATGGGCGGACATCGAGGCGTGGAGCGTCGGCCAGGCATTGTCACTGACCATCGAGGCAGTCCAGGCCGTTCGCGACATTGCGCTGCGCGACACCGTGACCATACCGACACAGCGACAGTCCCCCGAGCCGAAATCGGCGCTGCAACCTTTCCCGGCGTCCCTCCCGGCGTCCCTCGTCCCGGTGCAGAACGAGATCGACGAGGAAGCCTTCTGGACGTCGCGACCAGAGCTGACGATCATTCGGCAGTCGGCGTGGTCGAGGCAGGTCTCACCGTGGGCAGTGCTGGGCGCAGTGCTGGTGCGAATTGTTGCCGCAACATCGCACGAGATCACTCTACCCCCCCTGATCGGCGGCGGGGCGGGAAGCCTGAATCTGTTCGTTGCTCTTGTTGGACCGTCCGGAATGGGAAAGGGAGCAAGCGAGTCCCTTGCCAAGGAATTGCTGCCAAACGTTACCGTCACGACCCGCACTCCCGGCAGTGGCGAGGGGTTGACGCACGCATATCTCAAGCGCGAGAAGGGCAATATCGAGCGCCTCCAGTGGGCCGTGCTGTTCTCGGTATCGGAGATCGACCAACTCGTCAGTGTCGGGCTTCGACGCATGGGGGCGACGCTACTGCCGCAACTGAGAAGCGCCTGGAGTGGAGAAAGCCTCGGCTTCCAGTACGCGACCCCGGAGAAAAATCTCCCGCTCGAAGCGCACACGTATCGCCTGTGCATGCTTGTCGGAGTCCAGCCTCGGCGGGCAGAACCGCTGCTCGCCGATGCGGATGGCGGCACGCCACAACGTTTCGTGTGGCTGATGACGACCGACGACAAGGCGCCGCCACCGGACAGGCTTCCGCCATTTCCCGGCCCGCTGACATGGTCGGCAGCGCATGGCTATCGACCGGGCTCAATCCTCATTCCGGACCGAGTCGTGAAGCTGGTCAAAGAGGATCGGTATCGTCGACTCTCTGGCGACCCCGACGCGATCGCCCTCGACGCTCATGGATTGCTCGCGCAACTCAAGGTCGCGGCGGCGCTCGGCGCGCTGGATGGCCGACACGGGGTGTCGGAGGAGGATTGGGACCTCGCCGATATCATCATGCGGATATCGAGGCGCACCCGCGAGTACGTGCAATCCGAACTTGCCTCCGCGGCACAGGAGGCGAACTCCAAGATGGCGAATGCAGAGAAGCACCGCCGACTCATCATCGAGGACGGGGTCGACCGCGATGCCGCGGGGAAGGTGCGCCTCAACGTCCTCGAAAAGCTGACCTCCAGGTCACTGACGGAATCAGGGATCAAGCGACTCATCACTCCGCGACATCGAGAGTATGTCGAGGAGGTTGTTGCTCAATTGGTTGAGGACCGCGAGGTAATCGAAATCAAGAACGACGAGGAGAAATCCTCGACGTATCGACTGGCGACGTGAGAGGATAAAGACCATGAAACTCAACACGGGTGACACCGCCTACTGTCAGATCGAGGGCTGCCGCTGGCAGGAGAAGTGGACGACAGCCGACGCCATGCGCGCCGCCGCTGTCTGGCACGTCTTCGACACGCATCGACCGCTGTGGTTGACAATGGCCGGACCCCGCGAGCCGCTCGATAGCAGGCCCGTGTGGCTGGGGCAGGAGGTGACCAGGTGAGGACCAGCACCGGGTGTGCGCACGGCCTGGGCCTCTGCGCTTTCGCCCCCCGCGCGGGCCTGGCTCGCCGCATCTGGCGCCGGCTGGTGAAGCTATGAAACTGCTGGACCTGTTTTGCTGCCAGGGCGGCGCTAGCGCCGGGTACGTCGCGGCTGGATTCGACGTGACCGGCGTAGATATCGATCCACAGCCGCGCTATCCCTATCTTTTTGTGCAGGCTGACGCCATTGAGTATGTCAAGGCGCACGGCCATGAGTATGACGCGATTCACGCCAGCCCGCCGTGCCAGGCGTTCACGACCGCTCAAAAATTGCGCGGTCGAGAGCATCCCGACCTTATCAAGCCAACACGAGACGCCCTCGTGGCAGCAGGTCGGCCCTGGATTATTGAGAACGTTGTCGGTGCGCCGCTGTCTGGGGTGCTGCTGTGCGGGACGATGTTCGGAATAGAGACGTACCGTCACCGGGTGTTTGAGTCGTCGATGTCCCTCCCGCAGCCACACCACCCAGATCACACGGCGCCGATAACAAAGCTTGGCCGCCCCGTACTGCCGGGGCAGTACATGCACGTCGTTGGCAATTTCTCCGGAGTCGACAGAGGGCGTCGAGTTATGGGCATGCCGTGGGCCAGCCGCGACGGACTCCGTGAGGCAATACCGCCCGCCTACGCCGCCTATATTGGCGCCGCCCTGCTCTCGGCGGTGAAGCGATGACGATCGACGAGCTGATCGCCAGCCTCATGGACGAGCGCAACGCGGCTCTCCAGCGTGTCGCTCAACTTGAGCGCAAGCATGCAAAAATGCTGGAACTCGAACAAGAAGTCCTGGACATCCTGCAAACCAACATAAACAAGGCCGACCTCTGGGTGTCGCATGCTGAACGCTGCGCGGATGCGATCGACGCCTTGCGCTTGCGCGAGCTGCGAATATGGGACCCGCTCGCGCGGCCCTGACGCACAACGGACATCGCCCCCCTCGCTCTCGGGCGAGAGGGGCGATGTCGTCTCAGGCGGTGCAGCTCGTGGCTCGCATGACCCACGAGCAGATGACGCGCACCGTCTCAGGCTCCCAACCGGCGATCCATTCCATGACAGCCACGTCGGTGGAAGTAAGGTCAACCCCGTGAGTGCGAAGGGTGTCGCTGAGCAGTTGATAGTGCGCTGGGGTGATGGCGTGCCCCCCCGTCAGGACGTTGGGTCCGCCCGTCAGGGGGGGCATGAACACCATGATGCACGATCTCGGGCGGGATGTCCACAATGACGACCTCGGGGGGGCATGACTTCGTCGAGTCGATTGATCCGGCCTCGATGCGTCGTCAGCTCGTCGAGGCCGGGGCACGCCTCGCCGCGAAGGGCGCCTACGAGGCAGTCTGGCAGGGCCAGCTCATCGACGTCCGAGACACGTCCGAAGACCGTGTCCAGGTCATCACGTCCATGGGGCTGCGGCCCGCCCTAGCCGAGGAACTCTGATGCCCGCCCCCAGCAAGACCGCCTCGCTCATCAAGACGTTCGCGGAGGAGGGACTCGAGGGCATGTTCCTCGACGAGCTCGGGTGGGACGGTTCGAATCAGAAAGTGGCGAAGGTCGCGATCGGCGATGCCTCGTTCGCTCCGCGGATCGTCGCCGATCTAAAAGGCTTCCGCGTCTACGAAGTCCCCTGCGCGGAGCGGCCGAGCCGCCTTACCATGCGGCTGGTTGACGCACGGCTGCGCGAGTTCTCGCCGGAGCGCATGGAAGTGTTCCAGGGGCCGGACGCGTGGTTCTGGCACTGGCCTCGCCCTACAGCGAGCGGCACGGAGTCATTCGAGGCGGTCGAGACGCGGCCGGGCGTGCTGCCCACGTTTCTCGCACAGCGCCTGACGGGGCTGGAGTTCACACCCGCGGAGCACCGCCGCGGTCTCACGCTGGTCGAAGTGCGTGAGCGCGTGCAGGGCCGCTTCGACGCGAGCCCTGTCACGAAAAGGTTCTACAAGGATTTCACCGACGAGCACGAGAACCTCTCGTCGATGATCGAGGGCCTGCCGAAGGACGACCGCGGGGAATACGCGACGACCCTGCTTAATCGCCTGATGTTCCTGTACTTTCTCCAGAAGAAGGAGTTCCTCAACGACGACCCGCGCTACCTGGAGAACACGCTCCAGGCCATTCAGGCGGCCAAGGGCCAGAACCACTTCTACAACTTCTACCGCGACGCCCTGCTCCCCCTATTCTTCGACAAGCTCAACGAACGTCGCGGGCTTGTTGACGACCAGGAAATCGAGCGCATCCTCGGCGACGTTCCGTACATCAACGCTGGCATCTTCGGACGCACCGACGTTGAGGTGTCGAACGGCGGGAGCATCACTATCGCGGACGACGCGTTCGAGTCAATCCTGCGGTTTTTCAGCAGGTTCAACTGGCACCTCGACACCCGACCGACGGGCAATTCAAACGAGATCAACCCCGAGGTAATTGGCTACATCTTCGAGCAGTACATCAACTTTACCGCGTCCGGAAAGAGGAACAATGGCGCCTACTACACCGCCCACGACGTCACTTCCCATATGGTGGGGCAGACGCTGGTGCCGAGGATCCTCGACGACCTGGGCGGGCCGCTGGGCATCGCCCCATTGCTCGTCAAGAACCCGGATCGCTACGTCCCAGCCGCGATGCGGCACGGCTGGGACGAGGTGAACGACGCGTGGCTACCGATCAGCCAGGAGCTCATCGACGCATGGCTCGGTGACCCGTCTGGCTGGACGATCTTGGACGAGAGTCCCGCCGACCCTGACGTGCAGCTGGTGGCCGAGACGTGGGTCGAGACATTCCACCGCCGGGGTCGCACCGAGTCGCTGCGCAGGCGAATTCTCGCGGGCGAGCTGACGGAATCAAACCACTTCATCACTGACAACCTCGACGCCGGTCTGCTCCTGACCGACGCTATTGATCTTGTCACTGACCCCGCGCTGATCGTTCGCGCGTTCCACACGGTCAGCAGCCTGTCTATCATCGACCCGACATGCGGTTCTGGGGCGTTCCTGTTCGCCGCACTTGAGGCGCTGGAACCGGTCTATGAGCATCTCGTCGACGTCGCCCGACACCATGCCGACTCCCCTGCCGTCGCCGCGATCCTGAAAAAAGTCGAGGATCAACCGAGCACGCGGTACTTCATCCGCAAGCACATCGCGATCCGCAACCTGTACGGCTCCGACCTTATGCCGGGCGCGATCGAGACGGCCAAGCTGCGCATCTTCCTCACGCTCGCGGCCTGCGTCGAGCAGCGCGATCAACTCCGCCCGCTGCCCGACCTCGACTTCAACCTTAAGGCCGGCAACCTCGTCGTGGGCTTCAAGGACTCCGACGACGTCGACCGCGTCGGCAGTGACTTGTTCGTGCAAGCCGAGCTCGTCAACCTGCAACCCGAGATCGAGGCATTCGCGGGTCGCTACGCCGACTTCGTCGCGGCAGTCGAGCGGGACGACGACAACCTTCAGGCCCTAAAGACCGATCTTCGGAATGCCGAGAAGAGATTACGCGAGAATTGCAACAGGCTCTATGCCGAGGTGACCGGCATCCCAAAGGAAGACGTGGCCGACTGGGTCGAGCACGTCCGGCCTTTCCACTGGTTCTGCGAGTTCCCTGAGATCATCAGACGCGGCGGCTTCGACGTAATCGTCGGAAACCCGCCCTACATCAAGATGCGCCAACTACCCGGCTACACGGCCGCCGGGTACGCGACATCAGGCTGCCCCGACCTGTTCGCCGTCTGCTACGAGCGCTCGCTGTCGCTCCTGTCAGACGCGGGACGGCACTCGTTCATCGTGATGGCTGCCCTTGCCCAGTCGGATCGGTACCGGCCACTTAGGGAAGTCGTCGCCGCTCGCCGTAGTGCCGAGTGGTGGGCGACGTACGGCCTGATGCCGGCAGGCCTTTTCCCACCGAACGTACGTGTCCGCAACACAATCCTCAGCGTGGGCCCGGGCCAGCTTGTACAGGGAACTCGGCACCATCTCTTCTCGCAGGATCAACGGCCATGGCTCATGCCCACCACCGAGTACTCAGAGGTCTCACGCAACTCGGGTGACGCTCCGGTACGCGGTGGCGTAGCGACGAACATCCTGACTATGATGGCGAAACTGGCCACTCCCCGCGGGAAGCCAAGTGGCAAGTCGATACTATTCCGCCCGACGGGCGCGTACTGGATGCCGGTGATGCCTGGCCCCGCCCCCGTGCTGTCCTTGGAGCTCGACATAGTGCAGCCTGTAGACACTAGGTTGAAGCGGGTCGGGCTCGTCCATGACGAGTCACCTCGTGACGCAGTCGCGGTGGCGGGCGGAAGCCTTGCCTACCTGTGGTGGCAAATGATTGGGGACAACTTCGATCTCAATCCGAGCGAAGCCGACGTGCCCCGCGCGCTGGCACAGCTCGCCCGAGGCTCGGCAGGCTGGGACGAAGCCGTGGCCGCAGTAGTCGCTGCGATCCGCAGCGTCACTCACATAACGAAATACGCCGGCAAATGGTATTTCTCCGTGCGCTGGACCGGCATTCGGATGACGACCAACGAAGTGGATCGTCTAGTCGTCTCGGCCCTCGGCGGAACGAGCGATGACTGGCGACGCGTTGGGGTGCTCTATAGGCAGATGATGCGCTCGTCAGGCGAGGGGCACCGTGGGCGATACCTCACCGATGTCGAATACGAGAAGTACCTTGACTGGAGTGCCTTGTGACCAACCTGGGTCCGCGCCGTTCGACGCCGCACGGGCAGCGGAGGCTGAAACAGCGACACACGCCGCCGCTGTGGCGCGACGGGCGAGGCGGCAGGGATGGACATTGGAGGCGATCTCCGGCGCCCTCGGCATCACCCGCGCCACGGTGTCTCGGTGGCTGGAGGGGTGAAGGCCAGGCGACCCGCCCCGGGCTGAGACCCCCCTCACCGTTGCGGTGAGGGGGGTCTCGTCGTTCAGCAGGTCAGGCGGTGCGGCGGGCGAGCCAGGCCCGATGCCCAATCGGAACGACCTGCCGGGTGACAGGACGCGACGCCGGACCTGGCAGAGCAGGGTGCCGTCGCAACGTCAGCACTGCTCGGGGGGAGCTACCACGGGGGGGCGCTCATCGCCGATGTGCGGGCCGGGAAGCATGACTCACCGGCGCTCGGCCCGCTGACCCGAAGAAGTAACGTCCTATGTTCTCCACCTTCTGCGGGGTGGAGAACATAGGACACTCCCTGCTAGGCTGCGCCGCATGCGGGTCACGATCTATGTTCGGATGTCCCAGGACGCCGCGGGCCAGGGGCTTGGCGTCGCCCGCCAGGAGGCGGAGTGCCGCGCGCTCTGCGCGCAGCGCGGCTGGACGGTGCGTGAAGTTTTCGTCGACAACGATCTCAGCGCGTCCACAGGCAAGCGCCGGCCGGGGTTCGAAGCGCTACTTGGCAGCACGCCGGAGGCCGTCGTCTGCTGGCACGTCGACCGACTCGTTCGGGTGACGCGCGATCTGGAACTAGTCATCTCCCTGGGCATCCACGTTCACACGGTCGCGGCCGGGCACCTAGACCTCAGCAATCCCGCGGGCATTGCCGTTGCCCGGACAATCACGGCCTGGTCGACTTATGAGGTGACAAACAAGGCGCGGCGGCAGCTCTCGAAGAATTCCCAGAAACGCGACGCCGGTGGTCACTTCTGGACCATCCGCCCATTAGGCTTCGAGCTGGACGGCACGCATCACGCCGAGGAAGCCGGCCGGGTGCGAACCGCCTATGCCGACGTGGCGAGCGGCAAATCCCTCAGCTCGATCGCCAGGGCCTGGACGGCCGGGGGCGCTCGCAGCGCCAGGAGCAAGCCGTGGACGACGGCGCCGTTGAGCAAAGCGCTCGCCCACCCTCGCAATGCCGGACTCGCGACCTACGGCGGCGAGGTGGTGGGCAGGGCCGCGTGGGAGGGCTTGGTGACCGAGGAGGTCTGGCGCGCGCACATGAGGTCGCGGCCAGTGGATGCGAAGACGGGGAGGCCGGGCTCGACCCTGCTTTCCAGCATCGCGCAATGCGTGAGGGGCAATCGGATGACGAGAGTCAACGCGAACGGCTATCCAGCGTATCTGTGCATTGACCATTGCACAACGTTCCGAATGCAGTGGGCCGATGAAGTGATTGAGCATCTCGTTCTCGAACAGTTGAGTCAGCCTGGATTCACCGCACTCTTCCACGTCGACCGCTCGGCTCAGCATCGGGAGCTGCTCGACGAGGCGGATGCGTTGCGCGAGAGGCTCGACGGCATGGCTATCGACTACGCAGACGGCGTGCTGACTCGCTCGATGCTGAGGGCTGGCTCGGAAAGGGCGTCCGAGCGACTAGCGCGAGTCGAGCTGGATCTGGGCAGGATTGATCAGGGCAGCACATTCGAGGGCTTCCGCGAAGGGGGTGGAGCCCGCGAGGCGTGGGCCAAGCTCGACAGCCAGCTTCACCGCAAGCGCGCAATTATCAAGGCGATGACTCGCCGCATAGTGTTGCATCCTGTTGGGCGAGGCCGACGTGTCTTCTCTCCCGATCTGGTGCAGGTGGATTGGCTAGTCGCGACACCCGCTTCAAGCGCGCTATCGAGCTTGTGACCCTTTTTTTCCGGGCGTGATTCAAAACCTCAACAATCAGCTTCACCCCCACTGGGACCCCCGCTGCGTCGGGACGAACCGATGGCTCCTGTCCGCCCCGCTGGACACCGAGACGCGAGCCACTCTGGTCCATTCCGTACAAACGCCCAGTCCGGGTTATACTTGCCCAGCGGTGTATCGATCTTGAACCAGTGCGGCAGCTTCAAAAACAGCGGCACATCGTCGCGTTGTTCTAAGAATTGCGCAAATGCGACCTCGATCTTTGAGTCGCAAACGACCTGCTCGGTCAGGCTCTTGCGGACGGTCACGACGAAATCAGCCTTCGCGACTGTTTCGTCCTGATGCGCTGTCTTGAACAACTCGGCCGACCAGCGCTCGTGACCCTTCGGCGTGTAGACGATGCCCTTGGCGACCTCGTTGTACAACGCCTGGTTGATCGCGGCCTCGATGCGGTCGATGAACACTGACGGGTTCACCTTCACCTCGTCGAGGTTGTCGATCTCGGTCAAGATGCGTACGACTGTGGCCCGCGACAGGGGCACTCGCCGGCTCAGCTCACCGACGACGTCGGGCAGTTTACGTGCGCCCTCCACCTCAACGGTCCCTCGGTCGCGAGAATCGCCAGCGCCGACTCCTTCAACCTTGAGGTTTACCTCGGTCTTTGAAATGCGGAACCTGATCGGCTCCAGCATCTCCATCGCGTTGATGCGCTTGACCGCCTCGGTGACCACGTCGTTGGTTTCAAACTTGAGCTGGTACGTCGTCTTGCGAGAGATCTTCTCCCAGAGTCCCTTGAAGATCGGGTCGCTGAGGACCTGCTCCTTCAGCTTGAGTTTAATCTTGTCCTTCCGCAAGTCGGAGATGCGGCCGATGAAGCTGACACCCGTCTCTTCCTCGATCTCCTTCTGGAGGTCGCCGGCGAACTTGGAGAACTCTTCGTGGGCGATGACGGTGACCATGTTGATCTCGTCGACCCGGCAGCGCTCGCCGTTATCCATAACGGGCAGGCGGAGACCCCGACCGATCTGCTGGCGCTTGCGCATCTCGGACTTGCCGTCTTGGAGGTTGCAGATCGTGAAGACGTTCGGGTTGTCCCAGCCTTCGACGAGGGCGGAGTGGCTGAAGATGAAACGAAGCGGCTCTTCGAAGCTCAGCAACTTCTCCTTGTTCTGCATGATCCGCTCGAAGGCGCTCTCCGCGTCCTTGGTGTCGCGGCCGAAGGTGATGTCCTTAGGTACGCCCCTGGGGGTCGTGGCGAAGTAGCCGTCGTGGGCGTCGGCAACGTCAGGCATGGTCAGCGAGCGGAACCGGGCGTCGCTACGGATGAACTCGTACTCCTGCTCAAACCAGTCGCGGAACTTGCCGCCCTCGGGTGCGTAGTTCGCGACCTTGTCGATGAAGAACAGGGTCAGTGGCTTGATGGCGGCGGGAACAAGTCCTCGACGCTGCTGGAGTTTGAGTTGGAGCTCCTTCTCAAAGTGGCTCTCAACCGCTTGGCGGATCATCAGTCTCTGATGCTGCTCGGTCTCGCTGCCAGTACCCACTCCTTCACGGACGTGCCGGCCATTGCTGAACTCCACGAAGCCGGGCCGCCCGTCTTGTCCGGCGTGGATGTCCTCGATCATCCAGCCCTGGTAGATCGAGCGCTGGCCGCTCTCGTCGTAGAGGTCCATGTCCTTCCGGAGCGTCACCTGGGTCAGTTTGGTGCCCTGCCGAGTGGCCTTGTGGATCTTGGCAGTCGCCGCGACATTGCCCGGAGTGGCGTTGATCTTGGTGACCTCGACGTACGCGTCGTTGACGTCCTCGTCCTTCGTGATTGAGAGGACACCGATCCGCTTCACGAGGCGGAGGTCGTACGCGTCGACCGGGGTGAGGCGGTAAACGAGATGCTTCAGGTCGCGGTGGGTCGCCGAGTACCGCAGGCGGAACAGCGGCGACAGTGATCGGATCGCCTCCTGACGGATGGGAGTCTCCATGTTCTGTGGCTCGTCCATGATGATGATGGGATGGCACGCACGGAGGTACTCACTGGGTGCATATCCGTTGAGCCGGTCAGGATCAACCTTGTTGATGACGTTCGTTTCCTTCGTGAAGGAGTCGATGTTGATGACCATGATCTGCAGGTGCGACGCCGTGGCGAACTGGTGGACACGCGTCGGAAACCGGCTGTCCCATACGTACGAGTCGAACTGAAGCCCGTCGTAGAGCTCGCGGATGTGGTCCTTCAGGAGACGGAGGCTCGACAGCACTCCTTCCCGGATCGCGACGCTGGGCACAACAATCACGAACTTCGTGTACCCGTACCTCTTGTTGAGTTCAGCGATCGTGCGGAGGTAGACATAGGTCTTCCCTGTGCCGGTCTCCATCTCCACGCTGAAATCGAGTCCGGCCTGCGCGACCGCAAAGTCAGCACGGAGATCCGCCCCGATCGCCGGCACCTCGGAACCATCGTCCTGGAGAACCGGACGGTCCTGCGTGCGCCGCAAGTTGGTCTCGAGCGTGGAGTCTTCGAGAGCCAAGGAGTTGCCGAACACGACCTCGTCGAACAGGACATCGCCGCCGGACCCGCCGAGGTCGGTCGTTGTCGTGAACCCCTGGGACAACTCCTCCTGGCCAGCGAAAAGGTCGATCACGCTGTTGATGGCATCGAGTTGGAACTGCTGGTTCGCCTCGAACTTGATCTTTAGTGCCATCAGACCGTCTTCATCGTGATGCCAGCGTTCTTGGCATTGGTGAACGCATTCGCCTTGACCGCGTCCGCGCCAGCGAAGCCGTCCTCCATGAAGACAACGACGCGCGGTGCGAGCTTGAGTGCTCCCTCGACCAGAGCATTGTCGATCTTGTCGGAGAGGACGATTGCGACGCCGTCGGCAAAGACAACTTCCGCGCCGCTCACCTCGTGGTGCGCCCACTTCTCATCAAGCGGGATTCCCTCCTTGAGGAGAATCTCTGCGGCGATGGCATGCCAGTCAGTTTCTTCCCAAGCGAGCGTGGAGTCAGAAAGGTCAATCTCTTCGCCTTGGACCACTGCGCGGAAGTTGCTTTGGTCGAGACGAAATGCGCGTAAAGTCAGCTCCCTGCCAGCAGGGATCGCACCTACTGCACGAATTCTAGCAAGCGTGACTTCTGATACCCTCTCGTAACCAGCCACGCGTGCCGCGGATCCTTCGGCGGTCGGTTCGGGCAGGTTTACAAGCATCCACCGCCGACTACCGTTGTCTGCAGCGTTCACTTCGTGAACGGCTTGCGCAGTAGTACCGCTTCCGGCGAAGAAGTCCAGGACCAACGCTTCTCGATCGGTAAGGCACGCCGCCTCAACTATCTGGCGCATGAACTCGACGGACTTTGGGTAGTCAAAGAGGCCAGGCATGCCTAACGCCTCGAGATCCTTCTTGCCCTCTTCTGAAAGGGCCTTGATGATCGAATACACCTTCGAAGCGGCGTCCGCCACGGGCGTGAGTTCATAGATCACAGTCATGCCCGTGTCTCGGAACGGCTCCAGGAACAGCTTGCCGGCAACGATCAGGTCATCGACCTCGCGCTTTTTTTCGGGACCTTTTATCTGTTCAAGCTCTTCGTAGAAGCATCGGCGGTCTTGGGTCTTATCATATTTGCCAAAACTCCGTCGCACGACGTCGTCGTTCTTGAGGTACTCGATGCCGTCGATGGTTACGACCTGCTGCTGAACCACCTTAGGGCGGAGAAGAGCAGGCATCATGGCGAGATTGCGCGCGACGCAAAGTACGTAGTCATGCCCTTTAATGACATTCTTGGCCTGCCCCCCGCCCTTCGCTCGCTGATGGACGAGAGACGCCACGAAGTTCTCTTCCCCGAAAACCTCCTTCAATAGGAGGGTCAAACCCGCTACCTCGATATCATCGATCGAAACGAACAGCACCCCGTCCTGCGACAAGAGGTTCCTGGCGAGAACCAGCCGAGGGTACATCATCGACAGCCACCTGCTGTGCCTTCGACCGGCTGTCTCGGCGGATGCAGAAGTGCGGTTTCCTTCATCGTCGACCTGGCCGCTATATTCCAGGTATCTCCTCAGCCCGTCGCTAAAGTCGTCGTTGTACACAAAGTCATTGGTCGTATTGTAAGGCGGATCGATATAGATTAACCTGACCTTGTCGTTGTATGCCTTCTGGAGGAGTTTCAAAACCTCCAGGTTGTCGCCCTCGATAAAGACATTACTGGCTGTGTCGAAGCCAATCGAGGCCTGAACGTCCGGCGCGAGCGCACCGCGTCCCTGGGCGAGCAGCGAGCGCACCGCCTCCTGCTTGCCGGCCCACTGAAGGCCGTACCGCTCACGGCCTTCCGGCGCCTGCGCTACCGGGGTGTCAAGCAGTTCGCCGAGTTTGGCGGCGTCGATCACCCCATCGTCCAGGATACCTGGGAAAAGCGCAGACAGCGCGGCCCGGTTCTTAGCGGCCAGGTCTGGCGTCTCCAGCTGCACCTTCACGGTCTCGTCGCTCATGCACTCCTGCTCTCTCGTCTTGCGTGCGCAACCTGGAGGTTATCAGGCTCTTCGGACCTGAGCTGGGTCACGGCAGTCGCGGGTCGGTGAGCCTTCCGCCGATGAGCAGCATCCAGAGCCTGTAGTTGAGCGGCGCGATGCGCGTCACGATCCGCGGCCGGCAGTGCTCGCCATTCCCGGCGCGTGATTCCGAGCCGGGTGTGGACGACCCGGGTGATCTCATTCTTGGCAGCGTCGCCCTTCAGTTTGCATTCCCGGCATTGCCCGCCGGGCCACCTGTTGGCCCTCTTATTGGCCGCGGTCCGCGCGTGGCCGCAGCCGAATGTGTCCTGGTCACCCTTGAAACAGTCACCGCGGATGGTGTTTTCCCGGCGGGTCACAGGTTCGAGGTGAGCTGGCTGCACGCATTCTCGGATCCGACACAAATGGTCCAGGTCGAGACCGGCCGGGATCGGGCCTTCCGCCAACTCGTACGCGTAACGGTGAGCCATTACCATCCGCCCAGCGACCCGGACGCGCGCGTAGCCGCCGCCGTCGCGCGCCTTCCACGTCGGCACCAGGCACCGCGTCGCCAGCCCCTCCGGGGCGGCCTTCTCGACGCACCGGCCCCAGAAGGCATCCGGGTGCCCGAGCGCCCCTGGTTTCGCCTGCCAGGGGTCGAAACCCGCGGGCCACGTGGTGTACGCGTGGATCGCCCTAGTCCTCGTCACGGTGATTACTCACGTAGAAGACCCAACCAATCACAAACAGCGCAACCGTCAACAATCCCGCCGCGATCACTCGCCGACCTCCGACCGCCGCTGTGTTGGGATTAAATAACCGACGTTGAACGCATTGCGCAATGTGCGCATGATGTCGGGATCGGGCTTGATCGGGGACTTTCGCACCCTCTCGCGCGCCCAACTCGTACGCTCTTCTACCGTCATGTCGGCCCAGCCCGGATTGCCCTTGCTATCGGCACCTGGGTTATCTGTCGCGTGATCCACTTCACAGCTCCTTTATGCTCCAACGCGGTTGCGTCTTGACGCGATCGCGTCAAGACTGCACTTGGCAGGTGAGCCGGTCAAGTGGTAGTCGAGTCGAGGTGAAGATGACGAGTAGTCGACATTGGGATCGTTTGCCCTATGACGCGGAGGTTGTCTACGCCGGTAAGGATGTCGTGCATGCCGCGCGTGCCTCCGTCGTTGGCTGGAATACGGCATGCCAGAAGTTCGTGTCGCCTTACGTCGGCGGTCCGAATTACGGATCGCGCGTCATGGCCGATGTCACCTGTCGGGCCTGCCAGCATTACCTCGGGGCGCAGGAATGAGGGCGAGCAAGGAACGTAACGAGACGTACGAGGAGCTGATGTCGCGGGCCGGGCGCCGCTCCCCGGTCATCGAGACCGAGCCGCCGTGCATGACGGCCATCGTCACGGTCATCTCCGATGAGACTCAGCCGGACGTCCCCAAGCCCGCTCGATCGTTCGCCACACTGGCGCGCGAGAACAACTGGCACGTCCGCATGACGATCGCGCGTCGCGAGAGCGACGATGAGGTGACATCGGTCGGTGTGCATTGTCTCCGCCAGGACGCGATGCGACAGGAGAGCGTTTCGGCATGGTGGGCGAAGACGACTGACGACAAGCCGGCCTCGTGGGATCACGCGCGGGCCCGGCGCAATCACGGGGCGACTCGACACTTCCTTGTTGGCAAGGCCGCGGACGCGAAGGCGGTCCTGCGCTCCGGCGTCGTACACCCGCAGGACGACCTGAGTCTGCGCGGCGGCGCGTTGCTGCTGCGCGCAGAACTCGGCGCAGTGCTGTGCGAAGTCTCGATCGGCGAAGGGCGACGCGCGGTTCGCATCGCCCCGGTCCCTCGCGGCCGAAGAGAATACCTTGACCACATCCACCAGTACCACGCCGATGTCGAGTTGGCCCACGCCGAACCTCACGAGTTGTGGACTTCCGTCGACCCCGAAGGCATCTCTCACTCTCATTCCTCGCGGCCCTTCGATGCCCTCGCACTCGATCACGATCTGGAGCACGTCTCATGACCGACCTGTTCGCCCCGAGCGCGCCCGCCCCGACCGACATCCCCATCGTCAACGGGCGATACATGGTGCCGATGCCCGGAGCAGCTACGCCGAAGTCCTACATGCGGGTCACGAACTTCATCGGCGTCATGGAGAACACGTACACGCTGACCGAATGGCAGCTGCGTCAGGTCGCGATCGGCCTGGCGAAGCGCCCCGACCTCGTGCTGCGCGTTCACGCCGCCCCCGACCCCGCCACGCCCCTGGGCAAGCAGGCGATTCAGCAGATCGCCACCGAGGCCAAGACGGCAGCCGGCGCGGACATCAAGCGCGACTCCGGCACCGCGTGGCATTTGATCGTCGAGCGGTACCACGCCGAAGGGCACACCCCCGAAGGCATCGACGCGGCGATCATGAAAGCCTACGTCGATGCTGTGCGACCTCTGCGCTTTTTGGCGCTGGAGCAGTACGTCTGTATCGACGAACTCAAGGTGGCGGGTCGGTTCGACGCGCTGGTCGAGCACGTGGCGTTCCCCGGCGTCCCGCTGATCGCGGACCTGAAGTCGGGGAGCATGACGTACGCCGCGAACAAGACGGGCATGCAGCTCGGCTGCTATGCCTGGGGGAAACTCGTCCTGCCGGACGGGGCAAGGCTCGAACACGGGGCGAGCAAGCAGCGCGGGATCGTCATCGACTTCAACGCCGAGGCCAAGACGGTCGAGCTGCGGTGGGTCGACATCGGGGCGGCGGCGCGCGGACTCGGCCTTGCCAGGCAGGTGCATGACTGGAGAAAGATCAAGGACTTCTGGGTCGATCTGCCGACCGCGAGCGATCTGTGAACCCCGTCGAGCCCAGCGCCATGATCCGGCAGCGGGCATCGGAACTGAGGCAGCTGTACGTCGCTCTCGTCGAGAAAGGCTTTGAACCCGCTCAAGCTCTGGTTCTAATCGGCTATCACGTCCTCGCAGCATATGGGAAGAAGGAATGAGAGCAAACGAGTCGTACACCCCGCGCTGCATTGTCACCCTGACGGGCCGACACAACGCCGGACAAGAAGACCTCGCCGACGCCTTGATGCGCAACTACGGCTATCTTCACCTGCAACTCAGCAATCCGCTGTATGGCATGCTGGAGAAGCTGGAGCCGCTCATTGCGGGTAGGCCGCTCGGGTATCATCTCCGGCAGTCCAGCTTCGACTGGGGCGTCGTCATCGAGCAGTATCCGGTTGTTCACCGCATGCTGCTGTCTCTCGGGCTGAGCGTGCGCGGACTCGATGACTGGATTCTCGCCAGTCGAGTCCTGCATCAGATCGCGATGACAGAAACTCACATCGTCATCAGTGACGCCCGCCTCACATCCGAGCTGGACGTGTTCGCGAAAGAGGGACTCGTTGTCGAGGTGGCGCGCTCCGCTGAGGTTCCCGCAAGCCCGGACCAAGACACGTTCGAGCAGCACTCGGATTCCTGGTGCGCGGCGGTCCGGGCTTCCGGCAAGTCGAATTACCGGAAGGAGGTTCTCTGTGGCGCGAACGACCCGGCTCCGGAAGTTGCACTCGATCTCATCTCAACCGACGTTCACGATCACGCCCTGAGAGTAGCGGCGGCAATGAGCCTGGACGGGACGTCGTTCGCTTCCGATTTTCATCACGCACGATTCCACGCACCATCACACAACCCACGAGGAGAATGACATGCCCGATCTTTTCGGCGCAAACCGCCCGTCCGTGTCTTTCAAGAACGCCCCGTTCGGGGCGACCTATGACCTGATCGTCGAGTCCGACCCGAGCCTGGCGCAGTCGCGCGACTTCGAGTCGGGCGAACTCGACACCTGGCCGGACGGCAACGCCAAGATGGCCGTCGTCATCGACGTTCGGGTCAGCGGCACCGGCGAGGAGCGGGCACTGTGGGTGGCCAAGCCGTCCTCGATGTTCGCCGCGATCGGCGCAGCACAGAAGGCGGCGGGCGCCATCATCGAGATCGGCGGGCGGTTGCAGATCCGCTACGTGAGCGACATCGAGAACAAAAACCCCCGCTTGAACCCCGCCAAGCAGTACGCCGCGCACTACACTCCGCCCGCCCCGCAGCCGGCCGAGAACCCGTGGGGGGCAACGGCACCGGCCGCTGTCCCGCAGCAGGCTGCTCCCGCACCTGCTCCCGCACCTGCTCCCGCCTGGGCAACGGCACCGGCCGCTGTCCCGCAGCAGGCTGCGCCGGCGCCCGCGCCGGCGCCGGCGGCAACAGGCAACCCGTGGAACGCTGCGCCAGTAGGAGACGACCAGCCGCCGTTCTGAGCATGCACCCCTGCGGTACAGACGCCCCCTGCCACACGTGGCAGGGGGCGTCCCCTCACTCGCACTCACGAAGGGACCGAAGGTCCTCCGCGTCCCGGGGTCACGACTCCCCGAGGACCCCAACCATACACACCGGCCCGACTTGCCCGCTACGCGGCTAATCACCCCAAAGCGCCGCTGTTGACGCACTTGCGTCGAGCACCTACTGTGTCATCACGCACTCACGGACAGTCCCCGCCCCTCCCCTTCACGAAGGACACGAAGGCACATGCCTCAAGAGCCCCGCGTTGCCATCCTCGCGCCCGTCCGCGGCGAGACTCGCATCAAGCCATTCATGCGAATGGCGGACAGCGCCTTACTGGAGGGCGCCTGCAACAACATGCTCTTCACCTATTTCGACATCGACGACCCGGCGCTCGGTCGCCTCACCACGGAGCTGCCGTACGACGGCCTAGTTGTAGGCCCGCGGGTCCGACTGGCGAAGTCGTGGACAGCCCTTGTCAACGCGGCGGAGCACGAGGGCTTCGAGTACCTCTTTTTCGGCGCCGACGACATCACGTTCTCGCAGGGCTGGGATTCCAATCTCATCGAGTCCCTTAATAGCACGGGTGGCATAGGATGGTCGTACGGTTTCGACGGCATATGGGATCACACCTTGAGCAAGCGATCCCACGGCCACCTGGAGCTGCCTTGCCACTGGCTAACCACGGTGGAGACGTTTCGCGCATGCGGCGGCTTCCCCGAGGGGATGCAGCACTTCTACCTCGACAACGTGATGCGCGACATCGGACTGGCCACCGACACGCTGACTCTCAATCGTGACGTCCGGATCGAGCATCATCACTGGAGCCGCAGAGACAACGACGTCGTTCGCGACCAGACATACAATGACTCCCTTGCGGAGACCCGCGGGGACCAGGCCATGTACGCGCACTGGAGGAAGTATCTCATCGGCGACGCGATCAACGCCGTCCTTGCGCTGCGCGACAAGCGCGATAAGGTCACCGCCCTCGAACGAGCGAGTGCGCCGCGCCCCCGAGCAGCACTGACGCTGGGGACGTCACACTCATCACAGATTTCCTGACATCTCGTCAGGAATGCTTCACGACGCGGTATTCAATCACAGAAAGAGAGCACATGATGTGCCAGCGAAACGGCAATGACGAATGCGTCGCGGTCCGTGACATCGGACACGGCCTGGAACCCATCGAGATCGCAGACACCAAGCGCCCCAACGCCCTGCCCCTGGCCTTCACCAGGAGCGAGTGGCGGTCCTTCGTGGAGGACGTGATCGCTGGCCGCTTCGATGAGCTGACCGACGAGTGGACCGTCGCGGGAGACCCCCAGGACGACACGCCCTCGATCCCCATCGAGCGGACCCTAACCTCCGTCTAGCGCGAGGGAAGAGCCCCGCACTCATCACGAGTGCGGGGTTCTTTTTCTTCGCGCCGATGGCCGGGCAACTCAACGAAACGAGACGTTCTTGAAATCAGAGCAACGCCACATCGACCTACGCCGACGCATTGCCTACTGGAAAGAGAGGTCGCAAAGCCCCGCGGCTTTCACGCAGCAGGAACGCGCCGCACTGCAAGCGCTCGCGGCGGAACTCAAGGCAGTCGATGAGCGCAGCATCGCCGAGCGACTGGCCCCGAAGTCGCGCACCGTTCCATTGTGGAATCAGCACTGGATCACAGGCGACCTCGGGGTCTATCGCGCACCGATCGCCGATCGACCGCCGCGCGCGCCGCAGGCAAGGTAATCTTGCGAACTCACAACGACTACTTGCAAGGGAGAGCCGATGTCGGTGCTTAAACAGTCCACGTGGCGTCTCACCAGTCACGCCCGCGAACGCATGGCGCGCCGCCTGGTTGGACCGCTGGAACTCAGCGGGTTGCTAGACCAGCCCGCCCGCCGCGTCGTGGTGCAGGAGGAGCGGGGGGGGCGAAGGACCGGGCGACACCTGCTGCGCCTGTGGGGCTTCGGGATCGGCGCCTTGGTCGATCCCCGCCGGCGCATCGTCCTCACCGTGCTCATCGACGGCGCCCCCGAGGACGACCGCGATGGTGTCGACTTCACCGCGCGACTCCGCCTGGACGACCTGACGCCCCTGGACCTGACGCCCCTGGACCTCGCCCCGAAGCTGGCGCCCTCCGCAGGCCGCCGCCCCGCACGCTCCCCGGTGCATGCCCGCCACGCCCTGGAGGACGTCGACCCGGCGTTGCGGGACGCTGTGTGGCGGGCGTGCGGCGGGGACGTGTCAAGGGTGACGATTCACGGACCGCGGAATGTGGAGATTGCCTGAGCGGGCGATCTTGACACATGAACCGTTGTCTTGTCGACCGGGCCGAACCGCTTATGAATAATGCAATGGACCACATGTGAGTCATCGACGAGGACCGGCCCGGTGATAGCGTCGGAGATCGCACGACACAACTTGTCAAAGTCTCCGACGCTGCGGGTCAGCGGGAAGGCGGGAGCGGTCGGCCTGACCTCGCCGTTGCTGCGCAGGTGCCCCGCTGGCCGGGCGAATTCGAAGATCATCGTGATCGAGTGCGGGGAAATGCTCGGCACCCACGAGCAGCTCGTCGCGGCGATCTGAGCGGCGGCGGCGACCTGCACCCGCCAAGCGGGCAGACCCCTGCTCGCTTCGACCATAACGACGCGGCCGTGACTGATCATGCCTTTCTTGCTGCCCTGGGGTCGAGCCCTGCCGAGCACCATGAAAGAAACGACGGTGACAAGTTGCTCAGTCACGAGGGCCTGACGCCTTGATCGCGGCGAGCAGTGCGCGGACAGCGCGGGGCGCAGGTACTCCTCGCCGGGGCGGGGGTCGCTTGCGGCGACGCGCCACGCTCGGGTCGTGGGAGTCCTTCGGGCGAAAGAGACCAAAGTCCCGTTGACGCCCCGCGCCGTGTCATTAAGGGGGGTCCTGCACGCCGCCGTAGACGTGCCAATCCTCGGCGGTGTGCATGGCCGCCCCCCGGCTCCCCCAACGCGATCCGAAGAGGGCGATATCGTGGTCGATGAGCGCCTGCAATCCGAGGTCACCGTGCAGCTCGTCGCGTGAATAGTGCTCGCTGCGCAGGTGCCGAATCGGGGCGTCGGCGCCGTCAGGGAAAGCCACCCCAGTGAGTCGCAGCCCGCCATTGCCAGCGCGAATATACATGTCGTCCTCTCCGCACCAGAAGCTATACGACTCGTCAGGAAAAATAAGGCGCGGATCTATCCCGAAGCACCACCCGGTAATCGGCGTCCACCCAGGCGTGGTGCGTGGATAGACATAGGACAACCCCCCGGACGCAGCGACACCGAGAGTTCTCACTGACCCGGCATCGCGGCATTCGACGTCGTCGTTCATGATGACGCACGTGTCGGCGCCGAGTTCCTTGGCGCGCCCGGTCCCAGCATTCCACCAACGCGAGATGTTGACGGGGAACTGCGAGACTTGCAGGTACTCGATGTGCTTGCCCGCGTATTCCGGGGACATCGGGGGGGCATTGAGCATGTCGGGCACGGTGTGGACGAGAACAGTCGGCAACCCGAGGTCGAGCAGCGGCAGCAGCGTGTCGTCCCGGTTTCCCCGCGTCGGGATGACGAGGAATACCCTCGGGGACTCGCTCACTGCGTCGCCCACCACGAGATGTCGACCCCGGACCGCTCGACACCGGCTTGCAGCCAGCACAGCGACAGGGCGTGCTCCAGGTCCCCCTGGTCCACGTTGTGGTAGTGCTCGTCAGCGGGCAGCGGGAACTCGCCACGGCCGCCGTGAGGAGGCCGCCCGAGCCCCGCCGCGGTCCCGACGAAGGATGCCCCGAGCAGCGCTGCCGCCTCCGAGAGGCGGTACAGCGAGTCAGGGTACGGTCCGACGTGCTCGGCAGTCTCGGTGCTGATGACGAGGTCGTAGGTGGCGTCGCCCGGCAATCCGTGAACGAATTCCGTCATGTCCTCGCTCATGACGTCCAGGGTCAACAGCGTCCCTCGCACAGCGGTGGCAGATGGGTCGATATCCAGGACGTCGATACAGCCGACCGTCCCGAAGCCCGTGCCGAGAACCCTGTCGAGAACCTCGTAGACATTCCCGTTGACGTCCTGTCCACCGATGTCGAGAACGCGGATGAATGACCTGTGGCTGGCTTCGAGAACACGGTCCTTGACCGTAAACAGCTGCTTCTCGAAGAGCGTCAGTGCGGAAGCGTGCATGTGGAGTTTCCTTCGTGGGCGCGTTGTGTGCATGTGAGCGATCCGTCGTGTTCGGGCGCTTCTCGATCCTATCGGTCGAGATATGGCGCAGCGTATCTCACGTTGTGCTCTGGACGCTCGGTCCGAATTGCTGTCCGTTCCGCGTCTTCTGCCTCGCTTCGGGTATCGTAACGCCGCAATTCGACACAACTAACACTTCTCCACCACGGCGCTCGGCGTTCGTGTTGCCGCATGCGCTGCCCGAAGAAGAAGGCAATCCCGACGTACAGGAGATTGCCTTCTTCGTCGTGGAGGCGATAGAGGTAGCACGGTCGCTCGGTGGCAACGAGAAGGCGAAGCAGTGAGGCTTGCATTAGTCCTGACCTGCGGATGCGGATGCGGATGCGCTCTTCGGGGATTGTGGAGCGAACCGAATAGCGACGTCGATGTCCGGGCGAAAGCAGCAGCAGACCTGGCGGCGGTGACGACCGATTCCCTGCTCGGAGACGTACGGGGCGAGCGCCGGGTACTCGGTGATCGTGACCACCCCGTCATCACTCTCGCCCTCCTCGACGAGCGGCGTGGTCAGGGCGCGCCACATCTCGTGATCGGAGACATCCCCGAGCTTCTCGATGAGGTGGTCGCGATTCGCCGGTTCGAGATCGACGGCCAGAGCGAAGCCAAGGGAGCAGCACGACCGATGCCGCGCGGTCGCGACGTGACCGGGAATCCGCCGATTCACGGTGTCACGTCGCGGCATTGCGGCATCGGGATCATGAGTAGCAAAGCAGTCATTGAGCAGTGATCTGACGGGCCATCGCTTTCCGCACCAAGTACATTCATGGAATCCGTAGGTCCCATGCGTCATCAGCCCTCCGGTTCTTGACGAATCTTCTCAGCCGGTGAGTCACATCGGGAGCACAGCCACGCGCCATCCCCGCTCGCTCCGCTGCTCGGCGACGGATAGTGCGTCTTGAGTCGGCCACATCCAATGAGGGCTGCGCGGTGCTTATCCCAGACGTCGAGGTCCCGCAGCGGGATGAGACCACATATCGGGCGCCCGTCCGGCACGGGCTCGACGGGCGGGGGTGCGATCGACGCGCTCATCATGGCCTAGATTGCGAGGCCGGTGGCGCCGGAGGTTCGGGGGTATCAACGCCGAGCTTGGTCAGCTCGGCCCGGTAATGCTCGATAGCCGAGAGGACGCGAACGCTCCACGTGACGAATGCGAGGTGGTCAGCATGGCGCGCCGCGGTCTCTCGTCGAAGAGCAATGCGCAGCGCCTCCATCTCAGCCTCTCGCCGCATCGCTTCCTCTTCGAGCCGCTTGATCTTGGCATTAATTCCCAGGATGTCCAAGAGTTTCCCCAATGATTCGACGTTCGTCCCTGTGGCCTCGGCGGCGGCCTTCGCCGCTTCGCCGTCGACTCGCTTGGCCTCAGCGAGCCGCTTACGCCGCTCGCTGCCACTCCCCCATTTCACGCCAGCGAAGACGGAGCCCGATACCGTTCCCAATAGCGCAACCAGCCAGCCGAGCCCAGCGGGGGTCATCAGGAATGCGAGGACTTCCGCCATGCGACCCTCCTCTGCGCTTTGTTTATCACGATCAGCCTTCTGGCGTGCAGCATGGCGTAGAAAGCGAATCCGAGATACGCGAATCCGTGAAACGGTGGAACGAACCCGTCGCCGAACCCGAAGCGATACATCGCGTAGCCCCCCAGGTATGACAGCGAGACGGCCAGGTGCGTCATCATGACGGCCGTCCACGCGATCACCCCGAGATGTCCGGACCCACGGGGGCGCCGACTCGTGACGAATGCCGCAACCCCGAGAACTGCGGCGGCGCCCGCATAGAGCCAGGGCCAGTTCGGCAGGTATTGCCCTGCGTACTGCCAAGCGGGCGTCTCCTCGTACGTCAGGGCGAACGTCACTGCCAGGGCGACCAGGATGCCCGAGTCGGTCATCATCTGCCACCGGGTGTCGCGGCCGGCCCGCAAGAGTGCAGTCGCGACAACCTCGGGGTCAGACGAGCGCTGCATGAGAGCCGGGCGGGCTAGGTCAGATCGCCGCGGAGATGCCGGAGCTGCGGGTGAGGATTTCACCGGCAGTGGACTTGAGCAGACTCAGGACGGCCGCCAGGCCAGCAACGCCAGCCGCCTGCCATACGCTGATGTCGGTCAGCGGCATGGTCGTCAGGACGCCCAGCGCGGCCGTGATGAAGGTCCACACGAAACGCCACGCGATGTCAATCCACGTGGTGAACGTGTAAAGAGCCAGGGCGCTGGCGGCGAACGTCTTGATGATGCTCAGCACTGCCGAGACACCGGCGAGCAGGGCCAGGCCAGCCGCGGTCAGCGTGAGGTCGGACAGCGAGGACACGAGAACCGCGGCGATGGTTGCCTGGACGAAAGTCCAGAGCGCCCGGTTGCCGAGGTCGCGCAGGTCGGTCAGGGACATGATGTGCCTCCGGTGAGTGCGTCAGGATTCACGTACGTGACTATTGCGGCTTTCGCGAATTTCGTCCTACGCGGACAGGCGCGCTGCCAATTCTCCGGCCAAAGTCTTCGCCAAGCCAGCACCGATACGGTCGACGATCTTGCTCGCCAGGGCGTCGAGGTCGATCTCGACGGCGACGGGCTTCGGTTCGAGATGATGCGCGACAACTTTCCATCCAGAGAAGGCAGCACCCGCCTGATTGGCGTAGTAGTGGTGCGTGATGCCGAGGTTTTTCAGCATCGCCTGAAAGAGGCCGTAGTCATCTATGTCGGCGACGTGGGTCAGGACCAGCTGGTCGAAGTCGGCGACGAACACCGCGCCTGCGATCGGTGACGGGTCGAGGCTGACGGTGATGACCGTCTGATAGGGGCGCTCCCGAAGAAGCGCGCGCATCTCATCGGCAGTGGGCATGAGGTCCTCCTGGTTGCGGAGTGCGGGAGCGGGCGAGTCGGTGGGAATGCCCAGAGCGTCACCGATCGCCAGGGCAACGCGATTGGCACCGCCCTCGGCGACGAGCAGAGCGCGGTCGTCTTCGTTCGTGAGGAAGCCGGACTCGATGATGAACGCATTGCGATTGCCGACCTGGATGGCTCGCCTGACCCCGTAGTAACCCGCGAGCGCCGGAGTGTAGTTGTCGGCCCTGAAGGGTCCGCTCCAGCCACGAATCTGGTAGGCGGCGAGGAACTCCCGGGCGGTCGTCCGGCCGGTGCTGCCCTGGTAACCCACGCTGGCACCGCGAGCCGACCCAGAGACGGACCCGTCACAATGGATTGCGGCGAAGGCGTCACCGCGATAGGAGTCGAGCGGGTCATCGGCCAGGATGACCCTGACCTCCCATCCTCCGCGGCCGTGCAGCAAGCTTGCGGCGGAGTTTCCGACCCGCACCGCGAAATCCTGCTCGCCCGGCGTCCCGGTGGACCCCTTGCGCCGAAAGCAGTGCCCGAGCTGCATGACGAGCGTAGGCATCATGGGCCTCGATCATCAGGAACGTCCGCCATCGGAACGTCTAACGCATTGTCCCAAAGCGGCAAGGTCTCCGCCTCCGGTAGCGTGTGGTCGTGCTCGGGGCCGCCGACCTCAGAGATGACGTGCTGCTTCTCGTGTGTCATGTGATTCTCCCTAGGAGACTGGCTCAAAGCGAACGAATCGAGCGGCTGCGTTCAGGGCAATACCGTCGACAGTGACGGTATTCTGAAGCGTGACGGTGACGGTCGAGGTGTGAACCGGATTGACAGTTACCGTAGCGCCGGATGCGGTGACGGTGCCGGCCCCCGGGGTAAAGCCAGTCGGGGCTGAAGCAGTCGCGACCCTGTCGATTGTCCTATTCACTGACGACATGATTACTGGGTGGCAGCGATGTAGCGAGCCCACCATCCCCAACCTTTCGATGTTGACGTGCCGTTAGACTGATAACCTTCATCGCCGAAATCGAATCTGTTGTCATCGAGGGTTCGGGCTCCACCGAGCGAGAACATTTGAAACCAGCGATTATCGTGTATAAGTGAACCGCTAGAATAATTATTAACTGACGATCGAGCAAGAACTTCGTCGACCTCAGCCTTGAAGAGGCCGCCGCTCGTCACGCCGTTACTCCATGTGGCGTTGTACACGCCAGGCGTCGGGTCGATGTCGCGTGTACTGCCACCGAATGTCTCGACATTGATAGAAGGCTTCGTGACGCCGGCACTGATGAGCGGGTCGTGGCGAGTCGCCATCGTGGCGGTGTCGATGGTGTCATAGAGGACAACATCGGCGCGTGGATCAAGTCCGATCTCGACGTTATCTGATATGCCGAAACCGCCGCCACCAACGATTCGAGCCGGGTCGATTTCCTTTACCCATGCACACGCACGCATGACGTTCTCTGCGTTGGCAAATGCGGGAGCTAATGTCGTGTTCGTGGGCCACCCGCTAGACGTGTTCTCATTGGCTATGTTGATAATAATGTTGCGGTACGGCAGCAAAGACGTAGCGACAAGGCGCGTTGCGTTGCGATAGGCGGCGTCGCGCACGACGGCGCTTGCCGTAGAGGGACCAAGCTCTGTTGCGGTTTGATAGAAAAGACCAACAATGAGGACGATTCCACGCGACCGACACTCTTCTGCGATTGCCTGCATGCGAGATTCGACGCCTGGCTCGAACGAAGTGCCGTCTGTACTGAAAGCACGAGAGTTCCCACCCGAGCTGCCCTGATAAAACACGGTCACGCAATTCATGGGAGTCGTTGACCAAGTAGCAAGTGCAGTGATGAGCTTGTTCTTGAGGCTTTCAGTCTGTGTCGCACTAGCCGCCCGCACGCCCCACAGGCGAACAGGAGTCGAGTCGACCCTGATGCGGTTGCCCGAAACGCTCACCACCATTGCGGCGCTCGGTGGCGACGAGTTAGAAACGTTCAATGTCCCATTAATTCGCCTTTGAACATATATTGGCCGCCAGCTGGCGTTGACTCGATACCAATATTGAGGCTCCGCGACAATCGCATTGACGGCGCCGATTGGCATTGCGCGCGTCATGAGTAATGTGGCGCTGGATGCCGCTTCCCCGATAGGCAAGGCGCGTGTCGCGAGAAGCGAGAACGGAGCAGCCGCCTCGTTGACGCCGATAGGCAGGGCGCGACTCAAAGCTAAATCAAACGGGGGCATGTCAGGACGCTTCTGTCACTGTCCAGAGAATACCGACGCGCGAAGGATTAGCAATTGCAATCCTCGTGCTTGGCGCCATGAAATATCTGAAATCGGTCAATGTGCTGGTCGCGTCAAAGATCTGGTACGAGCCAACTGCCGTACCGCCCCCTGCGCGCACATCCGCCTCGGTGGTACTGGCGCCCCAGTTGACTGCCTGCGCCTGCACGCGCGCGGTCGTCCCCGCGGACAACCTGAAGGACATGACCAGTTCCTCAAGAGTGAACGACGTGAGATCGGGCAGGCGTATCAGTCCCGCATCATTGATGGTAGAGACCAGCACCCCTGTTGCTTCCGAGGCGTCGTTAAGCGCGGCCAAGGCCGTCCCGCCACCGAGCACTGATCCGCTCAGTGGAATGACGACCGACGGTAAGCTCGGCGCTCCTGCGCTTGCCCGAACTCGAACCGTGGTCGTGGCGGTGGAGGTGCCAGCAGAGTTGCTGACGGTGCGAGTGAGCGTCGCTGTTTGCGCGTTGCCGGTAATGCTGGGTGGAGCTGTCCACGTGGTGGACGCCAACGCGGCGTTCGCGAACGTGCCGCCCAGTGAGGACGTCCAGGCAGCCGATGTCCCGCCAGATTCAGTCGAAGAGATGATCACAGACTCCGCGACTTTAATCGTGCGAAAGCCGCCGGCCACGACCGTGGGCAGAGTTGGCGCCGTGCCCTCGAACTGCGTGATGATGCTCAGCAGGATGTCGCGCATGTTCACTTGTCGGTTCTGCCAGTTGACACCACCCACAAGGAAAGCGCGCGCACCGGCCATTGTGCCCACGTCTGGCGTGGCACGCGCCGCGTCACGGGGATACACAACGATGGAAACCGCGCTGGCGTCACTACGCAGGGCGGCAATGTCTCCGAGGCCGCCTATAGCGGGAGCGCTTGTCGTGCCCAGCGTTCGAGTAGCGGCAATAGTGGAAGTTAGCAGGTGCTCAAAGCCGCTGACGCCGACCGGCGCGTCATTGCTCGCCGTGGAGTACGGCGAATTAATCAAGTCAAGAACAGTGCCCGTGTTCTGCGTCTCCAGGAACGTACCGGAGATGCCGTACGTTGTAGTCGACACGATGCCCAACCGCGGAATGATGCTGCGCGAGGCGCTAAACGTGACGATTAAACCCTGAAAATTAATCAGGTCCGTTCCGATTCGCCCCGCCAGCACGGAACCGGAAACGTTGGATGCGGTGGTCGCGCTATTGCCAGGACCGATGATGACGGTCTGCCGGCTCTGCATGTCACCGCCAAGCCCGAGGCCGGTGACGACGGTGTGCGCCACGACGTTAACGGTGTTGCCCGCGGCGACAAGGTCCGTGACGAGCTGCACGTCCCATGCGGTTTGAGCTAACGGGCCGTTAGCGTTGATGTAGAGAATGTTTTGGGGCATGAGTCAGCCTCTCGGAGTTCCGTTGATGGGAAGCCCGGATTGAGGGCCGTCTGACCAAACATTAGTGTTATCGAAATCGAAAGACGAAATACTGTTGATGGGTCCCGTCAAGGGCCACTGCGTGTATTCAGTAGAGAAACGATTGCCTTTCCACGTGACATTTAAGCTGCCACTACCATCACCGTTCTGGTAGCGACTGTTAGCTCCTTGCCAGAAGTTGTTTTCCAGAAGTCCGTTGCTGTATCGACCGCCGGGGGTAAATGAACCGAGCTGGAGCCCGGCATTGTTTATGTTCTGGTCGTTGTCCCAACGCTTACCGCGAAGGTGATTGCGAATGAGCACGACGTTGTCGGAGCCACCACCGCTTATCTGGAACACATCGCCGTGTCCACCGGGCTGCCATTGGTTCCCGTGAACAAAGCACTCGACAATCGTACAATCGTCCTGGGGCTTGAAGCCGTCCTCGCTTCGAGATAAATTACAACGGTATATCTGGGCAAACCTGCCGCCTACATTCTTGAATCCCTGCTTTCCCCAACCTCCGCCGTCAACGGTGCAGAACTCGACGCGCACGTTTTCGGCCTTAATTTCGATCATGTTGGGCGAAGGGCTTCCGCCCGAAGTGCGGCGGCGCACGCTGACGCCGCGCACCAAGACGTTGGGGTGTCGTATGGTCAGGCCGCCATCATCGATCCTGAACAGTTCCATCACCTGGCCAGCGGAGCTAGACGAGGAGGGCCCGACAGGGAGATCTTCATGCAGGTATCCCAGCGCCGCTATGCCGGTGTTCAGCTCGTTTATCTGCTGACCATGAGTGACTGCCGCAATTACTCCGTTGGGCGCCACGACGCTCAACGGCGTGGCAATTCGAGTGAGGCTGCCAACAAAGTCGACTTCAAGATTCAACGTAAATGCGGCGTTCACGGTCCGCGTGTAGGAAGATGTGGTCGCCACTGTCACACCACTAACGATCCAACGATAGGCGACGGGTGTCGCACCTGTCGTGATTGACGTCCACGTGCTAGACGAGTTGAGCTGCACACTTGTCGCCCCACTAATTCGCGCAGTCGGGTTTACCGCCGATGCCACCGTGACTCGCGTGACGTCAGTGAGGATCGACGAATCCGACAGCGTCAGAGTGAGGAGTACGTTGTATGAGTCGACGGTGGCCTTGCTGTAGGAGATTGACGTAGGTGTAGTCGAAGTGAATCCTGCCCCATCAGACCACGCCCACGACGACACCGTGACGCCGACCGGAAGTCCGACAATGCGCGCCGTGAGTGTAGCTGCCTGGTTGACGTTGACGGTGACGGTGTCAGGAGTAACATCGACGTATATAGTCGAGACTCCACCAGCCGGGTCATCCGCCCAGATGTATGCGCCTTGCGAGACGCTGCCGACGGCGGAATCGGTGTGGGTTCCGCTCGCGGCCCACGTGTTATCAAACCAGTCGACAAGCGGATCACCCGCGTCGATCTCGATGTCAGGTCCCGTACTGCGTTGGAAATGATACGCGCCAAACTGACTTCTAATGCCGAAGGTGTTTCCGCGCACGACCAGTGATTGCGAACCACCATTAAACCGGAATGCTGTATTAGCGTTATTCACAATGGCTAGACTGTACTTGCCTCCGTCGATATACGTGTCCAACAGCCTGCAAGAACCAATACCCTCGGCGTCTTCCGGCTTCCAAAATACCCCTGCAAACGTGCTGGCCCCACCATCCCCGCCCTGGTAGGTGAGGTCGATGAAGCAGCTCTCAATACTGATGTTGCCGCCACGCTCGGTCTGGGAGCCGTCTGTGTAGTGCGCAGTGTTGGCGGGGAAGACGCGCTCGTGCAGCATGCATTCAATGAGGTGGGCGTGCCGGAACAATTTGCTGTGGTCCCGGCCCTGGCCGCGGATGCGACCGCGAACGGCAGTGAAGTGGTTCTCGCCGATACCAATGCCTGAAAATCTGTTTCCCAGGACCTCGAAGTTACGGAGAAGCACCTTCCTTGTCGATGAACCATTTACTACCCTGAGATCATACGACCGGTAAGCGGTATTACTGGTGACGACCGTGAACTCTTCGGCGACGTAAGGGGCATTGGTGCCGTCAAAGATCACGTTTGCATCAAATGCGACGCCGCTGATCGGGCCCGTGACAATCCACGATGGACCGTCCACGTACGAAGCATCCCACGTGACGAATTGGATCGTGCTGGTCCGCGCGTCCCGCAATGCGATGCGAGGACCAACGATCGAGGTCGTGAGGTTCTCCCCGTGCGCGACCGGAAAGTCAGTTTGCCATGAAGAGAGCGCAGAACCTGGCGACGCTGACGGAAAGGTCACGGCGCCGAGGCGACGTAAGACGCCACCGATTCTTCGCTGCACCTGCCAGGACATCAGACCACCTGCGCGTAGAAGTCCCCGTCAGCAATCCATGCCGGGGGAGAGCCGATCGCGCCAGACGTCGAGTTCGGCGCGAAAAAGTAATGGACAATCGTTGGAATGGGCCGCGCTGCAGGCCACGCAGTCCCATTCCACGTCAGGACCGTAATCCCACCCGACGACGCCAGCTTGGCGTCGATCTCGGTGACGAGGGCGGCGGCAAGCTTGACGGTCGTCACGCTGCCATCGGTGGGCGTGCGGGCATCGGAGAGTCGAGCGTCGTTGCCCGCCGCCACGGTGCCAGCGGTCGTGCCCACCGAGATGCCGAGCGTGCGGTCGGCGGAGAGGTTGCCACCGCCGGTCAGTGGAGCCGTCGTGTTGATGTTGCGTGCCGCCAGCGCCTTGGCGTCGATCTCGGTGACGAGGGCGGCGGCGAGATCGGCTCGCGGAACACCGCCAGCGGGCGGATAGCCAGCGCCCCCGCCGCCACCGATCGTTCCAAGGTTGATGTCTCCGCTACCGTCCGGGCTGCGAGTCGTGCCGTTGACCGTGACCGTGCGGGGATAGCGCCCATCGCCCTCGGAAGTCGTGAGGTAGACGGGGTGCGGGTCGAACTGGGCGACGTGGGTCGAGACGGCAGCAGCAGCCGTGCCAGCGTCCTCTTTGCCGGACAGGGCCGCGGGCAAGCCGGTCACCTGGGCCTGCGTCACAGCGACGGGATCTGAGCCCGCGGCGCCGTGCGAGGTCGCGTGCGCGCTGGGGGTGAACCCCCCGACGCCGCCGGCGCTGGCCCAGCCGTAGGCCGTGGGGCCGAGCACCGTGAGAATGTGACCGACCGGAGACGACGCGATCGGGGGGACGTTGCCCGAGCCGACAGCCAACCCGTTGATCTGGGCCTGAAGCCCCGCCCTGACTCGCTCAATCTCCACGACCCAGGCAGCCGCGAGCCCGATTGGCGCCAGCGTCGACGGGTCGATAATCGGCAGGTCCTCAAAATTGACGACCGTCACCGAATCCGGCACGGTGAAGAACAACGTGAGAATCTCGGCGTCGCCGATGGACCAGACGATTCGCCACGCCCAACCCGCGCCGAAGCTGGTCGTGGGCGCGAGTTCGGCAAGCACGGGTGTGGCTGTCGGGACCGCGAATCGCCGAGGCGAAGGCAGTCGAATGAAGTTCAACACCGTATCAAAGAGCAGGCGGCTGGCGGACAGCTCGAACGTCAACGCCTCGCCAGGCGCCAACCCGAGCGAGTCGGCAGCGCTGAATCGGACTTGCGTCACGGAAGCCTCCCTGTATTGGCCAACACGATACGGATGCGAGTCATGCGACGCCAGGTCCGATTGGACCTACTCAACTCGCGCAACTACCGTGAGTCGGGTATACAGCCCGCGAGCGACGCTATACCCATGAACCGTACGAGTCACGAGCGCGAGGAGACTTGGCACGTCCGAGTCGAACCGATCGGCCTGAGATTGCAGGCGAATAGTATCACCAGCTTGGATTCTGGGATCGCCACCTCGCAGGGTGATCTCGGTGGACACGGAACGAACCTGGGAGGTGTCCGCCAGGATGTCGGCAAGCTGCTGGGTCGTGTGGCTATCGTCCTGCCGCCAGGGTGAATCCTGCAAGACGAGAGCCGAGCGAGATATCGCCGGCAGAGGAGATGCGGTGCTGATAAAGATAGTACGGTCGGCCTCGTCGATTCCGTACGACCCATTGAGGATGATTCCCGGCGCCCCGGGCTCGTTATTGATTGACGACCCGGGAGGCGGAGCGAACGAGCCCCACGACTTCGGCCACACCGCATAGAGTGTCGACCCTGAAAGATTCTCGGTGGTCAGCTCCAGTTCATTCGGACCGATCTGTCGAACGGAGGCGTTCCCCCACGCGCTCGTGAGCGGGCTAGCCGCGGCGGCCGAGAGTCCCACCACGATAGTGGCACTGTTCCTGGCGTTGGAACTCGAAGGGGGGAAGGTGGTGGTGAGGAGAGTCAGGTAGCGATCCGTGATGCACAGCGGCCGGTCGGTCTGCGCGCGCGCGGTGAACTTCGTGACGCCAGTCGGTATCTCAATAACCGAAGGCCACCTAAACGTGAACTCAGAGTTGTCGTCGTCAATCAAGCCCTGGGTGAATCGAAGCTTGCGAACTCGCGCGCTGACGACGTTGCGCACCGCCGACGTCCGCGAAATCCACTTGCCGTCACTGACGAGATCGCGTTCTATCAGGAGGGTTCGGACTGGAACGCCTGACAGTGCCCGCATCGTGGTATAGCTGCGCAGCCGAAAGATTCCCTGCTCGGTGTAGTCGACAGTCGCACCGGCGCCACCGGCTATGTCCTTGATAACGTTATAGGCATCCTGCTCAACGACTTCGGGCAGCTGCCAGATGCGATGCCCGGTCGCTTCGAGGGATGTTCCCGTTGGAATGACGGGATCAGTTGAGCCCCAGACAGGAACCGGAGTCCCCCCGGTGTAGATGGCGCCAGAGCTGACCGGGTCCATCGAGACCGAGACCTGCTGCATCTTTCGCGAGGCATCAAGGTAGATAGTCGCCTGTAGATCCACCGCGGGGCGTGTAATGACGAAAGTGTTCGAGGCCGCACGCAAGGCCAACGTGGCAGTGGACCTGGCAACGTCGATTCGACCAGAACCCGCCGTGGTCCAACGCAGCGCGACAGCGACGTATATCTGTCCGGTCGGCGTTCCCGTGCCGTCCGCCGCGAACGTGGCGGTCACCGCAGTCACGGGGGCGAACAGCGAGCCGGGGCTAGACAAGCGCGCCGTGATAGTCCCGTCCCTGTTGACCAGGAGACCCAAAGACGCATTGTCGGCCCGCGCCCCCCTCACCTCGGCGACTAGGAAACTGCCGATGAGAGGCCAGCTGACGTCGACGAATCCTTCAATCATCCATGCCACAGTGCCGGCATAGGCGGTCGGCCACCTTGCATACAGGCCGCTCCCTGTAAATTCCGATGCACGACACGTCTGTGGCAAGACGACGTTTTGATTCCACATCGGCCCGAACTTCCCCTGAATGAACGTGGGGGTGACCGCCGCGGCGCTGCCCTCCTGCTCGGACGAGCGCAACGGCTCAACAGAACCGATTTCGGGGACCAGTCCACCGACGAGTGGAGCCGCAAAGACGGCCACGGAACGGAACGCTGGCGTCACCCGCAGGCCAGCTGAATGCAGGCAGTGAACGATCGGGCCGAGCGCATCGAGAGGCGCATTGGCCCGTTTGGTCCGGGTCTCCCCGGCGCCGACCACAGGCAGGGTGACCGGCACGTGCAGCACCTCGGAGTAGTCGACGATCGACAACCGCGTAGTCCCACCCTGCCGCACGAGACCGTCCGACGACGTCTCCTGGACCACGCCGGTCAAGAGTCGCAAGTTCTCATTCGCGCCCGCTATGGCGGCGACCTCCACACCCACGCCCGTGCCCAGAGCGGACGACCCCGTGATCGAGAGGGGATGAAAAACGCGCGCATCGCTGCCTGTCACGACAACTGTACCCTGACTCGATGTGACCCCACTGGCAATGCGGGCCTCTTCAGGAACGACGGTTCGCTCCAGCGTCCGCGTCACCTCGACAGATTCCAGGTCGACGTCGATCTGATTGTTTGAGACATCGACGATTCGTGCCGAGGGGCTGCGGGTGGACGAGAGGATAGCGGCTTCAAACGTCGAAGTAGCCAGCAGCACGTCAGGTCACCTCAAGCAGTCGCATTGATGCAGTGCGCCACAGTGGAGCTATGACGGCAATGTCGGGCTTATCGGGGACGATGACGCGGGCCGAACCGCCGGGGGGCACATAGCCCGACGAGGCGATAAGAGTTGACCTGCCCAGAACCCGGATAATGGGCTGGGAAACAGACCCAGTGGCACTTGAAGTGATCGCCATCCTTGACCAGGCGGTGCCCGCCGGAGCGGTCTGAGTAAATCCAACCTCCACCCACGAACTCGTCAAGGCATAAGAGAAGGACGGCCCGCTGATAACAGCACCAAGGACGTCCATGAAATCAAGAAACACTGAGACGGTAACGGGAATTGAGGAGACCACTCGCCTGAAAAATGCCCCGGCATACACTAGTTGACCCGGCTCGACAGGAGTGACGCCGGTGTAGCGAAACACGGGTCCGGCGGAGACCGAATTAGCATTTGTGAATCCGCTGGCACCCCGACCCGCAATCGGGAGCGCCTGACTCCCATTGCTCGAAAGAAACGATGAGGCGGGCAGGTGATTGCCGTGACTCGAATCGACAAAATAGAACGATTGGCTGGACAGATACGCCGCCATGACGGCGCCGGTCTGCACCTCGGTGAGCAGGGGCCAGGTCAGCTCCCACTCAGAGAACCCCGCTGGGCCAATCGTGTCCACGGTGCGACTGCCGTTAAGCGAGTCAATGATGGACCTGTTGACTGAAGTCGTTCTACCGATGGCGGTTCCCCACGGCAAGGGCGGCACGTCACGGAGGTTGCCCAGTTCCCCCCAGCGGTACTGTGCGAGGACGGTCATCGCCTGCCCCTCTCGTTGTTGCCCGTTGCCACGATGCTCGCTATCCCCACCGGGTCGATCTCCAGGCCCCAGCGCAGGTCGCCGAGCAGGCTCGACGACGTCAGGCCCGAAGCATTGCTGGAAGTGCGGGCAAGTCCCGACGTGGCGATCGTGTCCAGAGCCGCTGCCCCGGCAATGCCCCGTGCAGCGGACTCGACCTCCGGTCGGCCGGACCGCAGGCTGGACGCCAGGTCAGACGTGAAAGCCTTACCTGTGGCGGTCGACCAGCCGTCACCTGATAGCGGACCCGCGGCTGGAGGAGAGCCAGGCTTCGTGAACAGGCTGATGCCTCGCGACAGCAGATTCTTGACCGCGCCACCAACGGCGTCGATGGCTTTGTTACTGCCGAAAGCCCCGGTCATCCCGTTGATGAACTCAACCGCGAGGTTGTTGCCGAGTATTGACAGTTCCTCGAACGGGCTGGAATTTCCGAAGAGAAGGTTCTGAACGCTCAGCGGCTCGATTTTCTTGAACACGTTCTCGATAAAATCGCGAAGGTCCCGCAAGCGCTGTTCCGCGATGTCCGCCCCGTCCCCAACGGCCCCGAGAACTCCCGACAGGTCAAGCTCCGTCAGTGCCCCGAGGAGATCAAAGACGGCTTCGTAGGCGTCGACGGCCGCAAATCCGGCCTCGAAAAGATAGCCCACCACTGGCCCGATTGTCTCGTTCAGTAAAATAAATGCCTCGATCAGGTCCCCAAGCAGGTCCACCAAGTCGGGGAGGAGCTCGACAAATCGTATGGCCGCCTTGACCGACCGCTCCAAAAAGTCCAGCAGCTCAGCGCGCTTCTCGGGATCCTTTAGTTGCTCGTTCAGATCTGACAGGGCTGCCGCCAGTTCGTCAAAGAGGCTCTGGCCTGCTTCGTCGGCTGGTAGGAAGATGCTGCCAAGAATCCCTAGCACGTCCTCGCCGACTTCCAGCAGGGCGCCGAACGTCTCGACGGCTCCCCCGATGAAGTCCTCAAGGCTCCCCTCGCCACTGTCGGGTAATCCATCAAGGAAATCGGCGAACTGCTCGGCGACCTCAGTAATGAGTCGCGCCACCTCGGGAAGCGACGGGGCCGCCGCCTCAACAATTAACAAGAACGCCTCGGCCAACGCCACTGCGCCGGGCGCCGCGATTTCGAGTGCCTCGCTCAGCGCCTCAATCGTCTCACGCAGAGTCGCTTGCGCCTCCGGGGTGCTGAAGGCATCCAGCAGCAGCCCGGAGTATTCGCCCAGGGCGGTAGCAAAAGCCGGCGCAGAACCCTCCAGAGTCGTCAACGTCTGGTTCACAAAGTTGCGGAGCGGGTCGTCGACCTCCAGCAAGAAGGCGTCCTGAAGGCTCTGTTGGAAGTCATCGAGGCGTGGCTTGGAATCGACCAGGTCTCGCACTAGGGCCTTGGCGCGGTCGCCGAGCTTATCAAATGCCTCGGAAGCCGGAGTCAGGGCGGGGGCGAGGCGTTTCAGCGATTCGAGGACCTGCTGGTTAGCGGTCTCTTGAGAGAGGATGGCATCGGTGATGCGCAGTTCAGCGTCCTCGACGGCCTCGCTCGCGGCGATCTTGCTGCGCGCTGCCTCAACGGCGACGTCGGCTGCACCCGATCGCGCGTCGGCTTCGTTGCGTGCGTTGGTGATCGCGGCCTCGGCGACGCGAGCCTCGGCTGCCGCGCGGTCGCGCTGCGCGTCCTGCACCGCCCGGTTGGCGTCAATGACGTCAGTGAGTCCATCGGCGCCGCGGGACTGCGCCGTGGCGAGATCGTTCTGCGCGTCGACCGAATCCTCGCGAGAATCCGCCAGGCGCAGCTCGGCGGCCCGCACGTCCAGGATGGCCTCAGCGATCTCGCCGGCCTCGCTGTCATAGCTGCGACTCAGCTCCAGCAACCGCTGCCGGGCTCCCTCCAGTGCCGCCTCGGCCTGCGCTTCCCCGACGCCGCTGTTACGGACGGCATCTTCGAGGTCGCGGAAGGATGCCACGGCGCGCTGCCTGGCCGCGGTGGCTCGCTCCTGCGCGCGCTCTTCACCCAGGATGGCGGCGGCGAGACTGCTCTCGGCCTCGGCGAGGCGGCGGGCGTTGTCCTCAAGGGTGCGCTGGATGTCTGCCTGTGCTCGGACGACCTGCTCATCGGCCGCGAGCGAGGTGGTAACGACCGCTGCGCGCGCATCCGCCAGGGCCCGCTGTGCTCGACCGACTTCGTTGGCGGCGCGGCGCGTTCCCAGTGCGGCCTGCTCGACGGCGCGGCGGTTCGCTTGGCTGGATGACGTGGCGTCGTCCTGCACCGCGGTGAGTTCCTGGTACGCCGCGACGATGCCCGTGACGGCGGGCACGATAATCCCCAGCGCACCAGCCGCCCCGAGAAGGAATCCAGGCAGGGTCGCCAACACGCCGACGACTTGCCCGATGTTGGCAGCCAGCGCGACGAACGCCACGCCGAGCGGCGCCAGGAGAAGAAACACCACGACGAATTGCCGCTGCGTGAAAGTCAGCCCCACACCGAGGCGCCCGAGCGTCGAAAGCAATCCACCGAAGGCGTTGCTCCGCCCGCCGGAGTCGGTGTCACTCAGGCTCCGCCGAAGGTCATCCAACTGGCGCTTGAGCCGATCAACGTCGGAGGCGTCGACTTCAACATCGAGCTTGGCGACGTCCCGGTTGATCTCGTTAAGCAAGCGCTGATACCGCGCGTCGTCGACGTCCAGCGTGGCGAGAATGGTGAGGCGTTGATCGAGGTCGGTGACATTCAGTTTCGGCTTGATCTCCGGCGGGGCGCCCTCGATGCGCCGTCGCAGCTCGTCGTACTTCGCCCGAACAGCCGTGAATCCCTCGACATCGAACCCAATTGGAACGGAGTCGAGTTCACGCGCAATGCGACGCAGCTCACCTGGCAGTCGAGAATCGTCCAGCTCGACAATAACTCCGAGAGTGGCGTCGATGTTGTCGATGCGATCCAGTGCCGCCTGAAGAGCGGAGCGGGCACGAACGGTGTCGATCTGGCCATCGGCGAATCGGATCGCCTCGGCGGGGACTTCCAGATCAAGGCCGGCAAGAGCGGACTGCAAGTCTCGACGCAACTTGAGGATGCGCGGATCGCTCGCGGGAGTGCCGCCGACTATCTCTACTTCGAGACGTGCAACAACATCGAGAATGTCTTCAAGCGATTTCTTCGTGGCGGTCGCTTCAGTTTTCGCCTTAGCGCCGTCGCCCAGCTTGACGTCAATCGAGGCTTTTCCCAAACCACGCAAGGCCGCCTCAAGTGCCGACTTGTTGATGACCGGGTTGAGCTTGACATCCGGCGGTGTGGCGAACTTGTTGAGCGCATCCGTAATCGACTTCCTCGTGATGCGCGCGCCGAGCGGGACGGTCGGAGGGGTGGCGATCTTGTCAAGCGCCTCCTGAATCGATTTCTTGGTGATCCGCGGTGTGAGCGTGACGGCCGCCGCGCCAGCCTTATCAATTGTCGCCTTGACATCCGACTTTGTGACCCTGGGGTCAATGTCGACGGTCAGGCGCGCCGAAGCCGCCTCGATCTCCCGCTCCAGCTTCTCGGAGTCCAGGTTCGGCACGACTTGGACGCTGAATTCCTGCGTGATGCGGGCCAGATCGGTTGCCAGGTCAGAGGAAAACTTCGACGTGTCGGGAACGACGCGAATGTTGACGCGCCCGCGCTCGCTACCACCGGGACCGGCCGTCATACCTCGATGCCTCCCGTGATGGATGATATGACGAACCCTGCATCGTCATCGGACGATGAATGACCAGGCAGCCCGGAGCCGGGCGCGCGGACCGGCGTGAAGTCGATCGACTTCTTCTGGAAAGTGTTGTAGAAGGTGACGCGCAATGCCCGCACCTCGTTGACCAGATTCGCGATCATGCGGAGACTGGCATCCCAGTCCCGCCAGGCGCGAGGGTCGTCGTCTTGGTAGCCATCATCGATTCCCGGCGTCAGCGTGTTCCACGCCTCGGCGGTGCGCCGCGCGAAGAAGTGAGACCCGGGAGGAAGACGCGACACGAGATCGAGAAACTCTCGCGTCGGCATGAGGCGACGACCCTCGCCGTCCAGGCGATCAATGTCGTGGACGGAGCAGGAATAGTACGTGCGGAAATCTCGGGTGAGATCGGCCAGCACGTCGCTATCCCCTAGGAGCGCCGCCGCCTCTTTGCTTCCCCCAGCAGACGCACCAATGGGCCGATGAAAGCCATCAGATCCTCGTTCTCCAGGCCCTTGAGGTGCTCCAGCATGATCGGCTTGTTGAAGGCGAGGGCCTCCAACATCTTCTCGACCATCACGCACATTCCGATAGCGTCGCTCTCCGCCAGGTATGCGCGAATGTCGATGACCCCGCGATCGACTGGCTCGCGCTCTGTCCGGGTCAGTGAGAAATACTCGCGCATGGGGGGGAGGGTCTTCAGGAGTGCGGCGTCGGCCTCTGCCGCTGCCTCCTCCCGTGCCTTGAGGTCGACCAGCGCGGGATCGAGCGGCAGCGGCGGAGCCGCTGGCGCGGAGGCGTACACCTCGGGGCCGCCCGTCGAGACCGGCGGCGCGATGAACGACGAGCCAGCAGGAGTTGTCATGGCCGGCTCAAACGAGCGTGTTGAAGACGCGGAAGAGGTAACTGTCCGCGTCACGGGAGATGACGGTAGCCCGCAGAGGCAGGACGCGGGGGCTCGGTCCCGAAAGGCTGCCGTTGGCGCGGATGGTCGCCGTCGAGGCATAGAAGACGTCCCGCTTGTTGCCGTCGACGAACGCCGCGAGCAGCTGACGGTTCTGCCCGGTCTCCGACTTCGGCACCGAGAAGTCGATCGCGGAGCCAGACGAGGTGGACGTGCCGCCGGAGAAGAACAGCTGCAAAGTGTCGGTGTCGAGCTGAAGGGACGTGAAGTCCATGAAGTATGTCACGGCGGCGGTCGACTCGATGATCCCGCCCTGAAGCGTCGGAATCTGCGTGACCTCTCCGCCTTCGCGGGTGATGGTCAACGGGTTCTCCCGGTCGGTGTGGGCCAGCTCGATCCACGGCGCTGGCGGTGTGGTGCCAGCGATGCCCGCGGTCCAGAACAAGCCATAGTCCGAGGGGATCACCGTCGAAAGGTTGGTGTTGACGTAGAAGTACCCCTGGGTCCAGACCTGGACTCGGTTGAGGTTCCGTGCCATTGCTACTCCTCTTGGTTGTGTATCAGCAGGTCGAGCACGAGGGTCATGCCGTATTCGTGGACTTCTGACGGGCGTGACACCATGTCTGTCCACGCACGACGGTTGGCTGAACGAATCCACCACATTCCGGGAATGCCTTCAGCAGTGAACGCTTTGATCGACACGGCATTCAGATAGCCCGTCTGAAGATCGAGGCAGATGTCGTGTGCAATGGAGTAGCCGTCCTGCGTTTCACCGTCGCTGGACCAGACCTCGACGAAGATTTCCCAGGACTCCGCACCGTCCCCCGCCGTGTCCACGCGCCCAGCGACAACCCGCTGTCGAATGATGGCGCCGTAGTAGTCGGGGTGTTCGGGGTAGTGCGACCCGATGAACACGCGGTCGCCGGTCAGCCACGAATTCAGGAATTCGGTCGACGCGGAGAGTGCGGCGGCGTTCGGACGCGAGTGAAGCTTCATCGAGATCATCGGTTCAGCACCCTGCCCAGGGCGCCGACGCCCGGCCGGTATCGCTGATTGGCTGGCTGATAGCCGTACTCGGCCCACGCGGAGCGCTCCGCGCCGGAGGCCCGGCCTCGCGTCACGGCTTCGACGTACACCTGGCGGTCGATCTCGCCCGCCACGTCCCATCCGGCGAAGAGGGGAAGAAGCCAGCGATCCTCGCTGCGGATGTTCGAGAGTTCACTGGCCACGGCGGCGGAAAGGTCCTCAGCGAGGTTGTCGAGCGCTTCCTGCACGGGGTCTAGCGCCGCAACGTATCGAACGAAATCCGGGTCAGTGATGAAGAGTCTCACATCACCCTCCGAAATCCAGGACGTGCGTGTTGGTCGGATTGTCGTAAACCATGCCGCCGAGGCATAGTGCGCAACTTGCCGTGCTGTGAACCCGGGCCTTACGGTCGGTCCACGTTTTCCGTGCATGATGGTGATTGCACAGTGTCCGCAGGTTAGCAGGATCGAAGAAGGCTCCACCATCTTTGACCGCAATTATGTGATCGACCTGTTTGCCCGATGCGCCGCACATGAGGCATGCGTACGAATCGCGTACCCGAATTTGCTCAGCGAGGGTCCGCCACTCATGGCTCTGGTATCTCGGGTCGTTGTCTTCATACGCCATCAAAAGACTCCACGGCCGAGACGAAAGCTGCGAGGCGCTCCGTTGTGAGAGCGTGCAGTTCGGTCGCGCGAGCGATGGCACTGACCGAGAGCTGCGAATATCCGTCCAGTGCCAGTCGAACACCCTCGACCCACGCCGCCGGATCGTCGGTATCGACGACGACACCGGAGTCCTCGACGTTCTCCAGCAGGCCCGGAGTGCGCCTTACGACAGAGGGCCGGCCGAACGACGCGGCCTCCATCGCGACCAGCCCCCACGACTCGTAGCGGCTCGGCATCATGACGAGCTTCGACTGACGGTAGACCGACCCCATGTCATCCGTGGCCGGATGCGTGACGGTGTTCTCCCCAAGCAGTAGTCGTTGTGAACCGTATCCACCGACAACGCCCAGAAACTGCTCATCCGGCATGGCCTTTGCGACCTCGGCGAAGATGTCGACACCCTTGGCGTGCGTGAGGTTGACGAGCGTGATCTTCTCGCCCGGAGGAGTCGGATCGACGGGGAAGCGATTGATGGGATTGACCACGACGTAGGTGAAGTCCTGCCGGTAACGAAGAAAGGCGTCGCGCATCCACCGGGAGTTGAAGACCGTCAACTCCGGGCGGGAATTTCTCCACACGCTCACGACCTGAGGGAAGTCGGAGTGCAGCAGCATGGCGACGGGCTTGTGCATCATGCGGGCAGTGGCGTGAATCTGTGATATGACTGACGGGAGGCATTGCGTAAAGACGAGATCAGCAGCCTGCATCGAGCGCAGCATCAGGGCGTCGTCGAAGTGATGAATCACGACGCCGTCGACGACGACAGACGAGGCGGGTGCGTGACGATCGGCGCGATGACAGACGTGAACCCGGTGGCCAGCCACAACGAGAGCACGCGATAGTTCGTGAGCCATAACCTCGGCGCCTGCCTTGACCGCCGGAGTCCAACAGTCGACGACCCAAAGAATCTTCACCCCATCGGGGCTTTCATGTGAGGCAAGAGAAGGCCGTACGCCAGCTGCGGGATGTCCTCTTTCGAGGGTGGCCCGGAGCCGGGAGACAGGCCGGGGCGCGCATTGCGCCCCGGCCGCGTCTCCCACAAGTGCTGGCCGATGACCAGCGTGGCCTCATCAAGGGCGGACGCACGACCGGAACTCGGGTCGCTGTCAATCCGCCCGCACCAAGACTCAACAATCCCCACAGCGGCGAGCAGTACGCGAAGCAGCTCGGACTGCTCTGCCGGAATTCTCGATGCCGGCAGTCTGAGGTGGTCTGCGAGAACGGTGATGGTGATGGCCACGTGATTCCCCTAGTCCTTGACGGGCCTGGGGGTGGGGGTCTTGCGCGGCGCGCTCACGTCAGGCGCGCCGCCCTTGTCACCTTTGCCATGCGCAGCCTGCACTCGGGCAGGAACGTGTGGCGGAATCGCAACATCTCGCCTCTCGCCCGGCTCAGCGGTCGCCGCCTCAGAGGCGGCAGGCTGAAAGGGGTAATCGTTGACGATGTCGTCGAGGTACCGCTTGCGCAGCGCATTGCTGAGGGCCGGGTGCGACTCGTCGACAACCGTGCCCGCACGGAACGTGTACCGGCGTCCTTCAAAGCTCGTGAAGAACGTACCCTTGATGCGCTTGAGAGCCATCAGATATCGAGCATCCGGAAGGCATTCGTGTTGACGCAGTCCGCGCCGACGCGGAAGTAGCCGTACCAGCCGCGCTTGCCGGTGGGACGACCACCCGTACCGAACAACTGCGGGATGAATTCCACAGTGAAGCCGATGCGGTCGGCGATGTAGTAATACTGGAAGTCACCGAGGATCGCGGCGAGGTTCGTCGCAGACGACGACGTGGGCGTGGAGTCCATCGCCTCGGCTTCGACGATCCGGTAACCCAGCAGCTCCGGGGGCAGACCGAACTGGAGCTGCGTCCAGAGGGCGGCGCCGCCGTTGGTGTCGAGTCGGCGCGTCAAATTGTAGAACGCGCGGTTCGCCATCCAGGAGGACTGGGACCGGAAACGCTCAGGCAGCGCGCTGTCCAGGGCGTAGAGGTCATCCACGGCGAAAGCGTTGGCCGTGGTCGAAGCGACGACCGAAGACGTACCGTTCAGCGAAGTGACGATGCCGCGGGGCTGACCGGTTCCGGTACCCGTGGCAAAGGCGGTGTTCTCCAGGTTATTACGCCCGTTGAGTAGCAGCCGCGCCACGTTGCCGGCGACGTTGGCGCCATCGGCGAGGGCCTCTAGGGAGATCGGGATAAAACCCGCACCCTTGTGAATGGAGATAGTCGGACCCGCAAAGGTCGGAGTGTCGTCGGACACCGTGACATCCGCGCCGGCGCCACCGTTCTCGTTCGACTCGCCGTCCCACGAGAACTGCGGGTCGCCCGCCGAGACGCCATTCCAGACATCGCCCGTGGCGATGACCTGGGTGGCAACGGTGCGGATTCCGTTGGCAACTCCAGACGCCGTCTGAATGACTGTCGGGTCCAGCTGGAATGGGACAAGGAACCCACCCGCAGCGTCGGTCAGCGACATGCCACGGGCCGCCGCCTGAACCTCGGCGACCGCGTAGTGCTCGGTGTCGGAGAGGCGGGGGTTGTAGGGATTCTTCGACGTCTTGCTGAAGGCCCGGAAGTACGCCGGGGCAGACAGTGCGAGAGTCAGGCGGGAAAGCTTGCCGTCCTCATCATCGAAGCGCTCCAGGATCGAGATGCCAGCTTCCCGAATCTTCTCAGTAGCCCCGGGCATCTTCTCGACGGCGTCGAGGGCGCGGGCGTGGTACTCCGAACCCAGCTCCTCGGGGGAACGGCCGAAGGACCGGAACCCGTCCATGTTCCACGGGTTGCGCCGCCTGAGGTCCTCGGCGGAACGCGCCTCGAACATCGGATCGACGTCATACGCATTGTCGTCGACGGCCTGACGCTGCGCCTGCGCGGCGAGGTGCAGCTTGCGGGAGGGCTCCAGGCGCTCATTGATCTTCGCCATCGCGGAGTCGCGTTCGATCGACTCCTTGTGCTGGGCGAGAGCCTCGAAACGGGCGGTCAGCCGCATCCACTTCTCGCGCTCTTCGGTGCTCAGCTCGCCGTCGCGCGTGCGCAGCCGGTCGATGCTGTCGCGAATCTCCTTCATCTCGGAGATCGACTCTTCGTACGTGGGCATGTCGGGATCGAGACTTGTAGCCATCACTGCTCCTAAATCAAGGGGATGAACCTCTTGTCCAGGGCGTCGAATACTTCGGCGAGCTGTCGCCGTTCGGCCGCCGCGGTTGATTCCGCGGTTCGCTCACTCGAAGGGCCGTCGTCCTCGGGGGGGCCGCCGGCTTCCGCGCCAGGGCGCGCAGTGACGAGGAGATTCTCGGACGGGTCGGCCTGCTCGATGTCCGGGTGATCGGTTTCGATCGGCGCGGCTGGCGAACCAGATGCGTCCGAGTGGTCCCGAGAGTCTTCCGACTCATCTACCGGCTCTTCTGCTGGGGTTACTATGCCGCCCACGGAGAGATCACGCAAGTACACCTCTGCGCGATCTCGAATTGCCGCAGTTGTCTCGCTGTAGGCGGGAAAGACCACCGGACCCATCTCGCTGATCCTGATTTCGACGAGGTCGCGTGTGGCGATGCCGTCCGGGCCGGTTCCCCAGCGTTCCTTGATGACGTCGAAGCGGAACGACATGCCCTTGATCGAGCCGGAACGCAGCGCCTCGTGCAGGGGCCCCCACATCGGATCGCGGTGCAGCTCGCCCACGGTGAACAGACCCGCCTCGTCCTCACGAATCTCCACAAAGTTCCCAATAGGTATCGAGCCGAACATCGGGTGGCGGCCGTGGTCGAACTGCATCACTGGCGTCCGCTCGCGGATCGACTTCCGCGGGGCGGACCGCTTGATCTGCTCATCGAACTCGCCCTCCCACGAGTTGATTCGCGTCGGCTTGTCCCACATCATCGAATATCCCTCGAAGCGATACCCGGTGGCAATGTCGGTGAACTTCGTGACCTCGAACGGGACTGCGCGCGTCACATCATTCCGCGGGGCGCTCATCGGCGTCTGACCTGTCATTGCGGACCTCCTGTGACTGCGGGCGGATTCAAGCCGGGGGAAGAGAGGGGCGGATCGTCCGGCGGATCGTCCTCGGGGGCCTCGGCGCCGGGCTCCTGGAGCTGGACGGAGTAGAGGCCGGAATGCCTCAGCAGTGACATGTCACGCGCAAGGACAGCCTTGACGATCGTCTCGGGGGTAAAGCCGGCCATGATGAGGACGTTGATAGTCGCGGCGTTCGTACTGAATATCTCAGCCACGCGCAACTCATCATTGCGGAGGTATGGGTTGTTCGACGTGTCATACCACAGGCGCTGAGCCTGGCGGGCCGGCGGGAACAACGTCTGAAAGCTGCCCGCTACCGACTGCCAGAACGGGTGGCACTCGCCGTCAGCGAAAGCGTCACGAGCTTGGCGATAATCGGTGTCGGAGCTGTTCTTGAGGGCCTCGCTGAATCCGACCAGCAGCGGAGGAACCCCGGCGGCGCTCGCCAGCCGTGCTTCGATGGCGCCTCGCGTCTCGCCGAAGCCCAGCTCGGAAAATGTCGCCCCGACCACGGTGACGTCGACCCCGCCGCCGATCTGGATCGGCTTCCCCGCGTTGTCTGGACCCGCATAGGTCTTGTTGAAGAACTCGGCGAACTTCGTCACCTGGTCGGGCGGCAGCTGTGGCGGATAAGCGACGATCATGTTAGGTGTCGCGCCGTTCTTGAGGTACTTCTGAGCGTGCAGTGTCATCACGTCGTCGAGCGCGACCTCGCGGATCGCCTTGGTGAGCCACGACATGCCGCGCCAGGGGTAGGACGGGTCGGGGTAAGGCTTGATGTGGGCGACCTGTCCCGGACTCAAGGCAATGACTTCGCGATTGCCCATAGCACCGCGATGCGTGTGCGCGAATCCCAGTGGATAGAAGACACCCGTGACGGGCTCGCCCAGCACCACGAACACGTTCAGCGGGTCCAGTCGTACCAGCCGATCCGGCGTTCCCTTCGGGAGTTCATCGAATGGCACACCCTGAAGGGCGGCCTCCGAGAGGAGGGTTGACATGAGAGTCCAGTAGGAGTTGCCACAGGCGTCGACGTCGATGACAATTGTCGCCATTAATTCTTGCGTGGTACCGCCGACCCACGGGGTCTCCAGCAGGCGCAGCCTGCTGCCGACGCGAGACGTCTCCGAGTAGATTCCCTTGGCGTTCTTCTGCTGGAACGTGAAGTCGACCATAGACAGCGTCTTGTAGCGCTTCTCGACCAAAGCGCCAATGATGGGATTGCTGGTGATCCGAGCAACGTGCGCGTCCCACTCCGAAGATGGCGACTGGATGAACTCGCCATTGAGGAGAGTCTGGGAAAGGTTGCCCGGCATGTTGAACTGTTGCGGCGGCTGCTTGAGATAGGCGCCCGACATGCCGACCGCCAGGGCCAAGTCCGAGACGCTCTCGATCTGGACCCGCTCGTTGCGACGAAGCGCGCGGGAGACGCGACTGGCGAGGGTCACCCTTCAGGCGTTTCGGGGCTATCGGGATCGGCGACAAAAAGGCCCAGTAGTACCACTGCCGTGCCCACGACGATGTCGGAAATGTCGCCCGACGCAATGCCCAGAAATGCGCATGTCGCACCAAGTAGTGCGATCGTGATCGCCTGCCACATTCTAGGAGTCCTCCCGATATGAGCCAGTTGGGAAAATTACGATCGGCTCGGCCGGCTGTGGCGTTGAGACTAGCGCCAACCTTGCCAAACTGATAGCACAGATTGCGACCGTGCTTGTCGTGCGTTCCCAAACGTACAAACCCCCACCGAGTCGTCTTCTATGCACAGAAGCGGCAGCCGTTGACAACAGAGACAGGTCGGGCACGCTCATTGCCGGGACCTCGGATGTCACGGCCGTGAACAGACCCGAGGACGCTGCCGCGAACTCGCGCTGATTGGCAGACCGGATGTCGGCGCCGAATCCCCTCGCCGTCAAGGCGAGCGGGGCGACCGGCCCGGCGCCCTCGTACCAGACGGGTGCATTGAATGTCTTGCTCCATCTCGCGGTAGCGGCCGGAATCCAGTCGAGCCCCTCGCCATGCTGGAGGACGCTGACATACGGGACGTCTCCATTGAAGACGGCCAGAGCGATGACACCCATTGACCCGTCCTCGGCGGCGTCGACGGCGAGACCGACGCGAGCGCCGGGCCTTCCGATCGTGAAACGACGGTCGATGATCTGATCCCAGCCGCTCTTGGAGAACACAGAGCCGGCGCCCGTGCCGCGGGTGATGTTGAAGTACGCACGGCGGAAATCCTCGACGTCCTTGGTGCCTTCTCGCTCTGCGCGGATTGTCCGGACCGACTGCGTGAAGCCGAGCTGCTTGGGGCCCAGGGCCGGCATGATCCGATACCAGGCTTCCTCGTCATCGGGCTCGTCGTCAGGCTCGCCGGACCACTCGAAGTACGCCGTCCCCTCGCGCAGCTCTCGCTCAACGACGTCTCGGCCCTGAGTCATCGCGGCATTCCACACAAGGCTCGTCTGGTCGCCAGCCGTGCTTAATCGCCATATCTGGGCCAGTTCCTTGGTGAGCATTGCCGGACGCATCGAAGCGTCACGGCGGGTATCCCGGTCGGCGAATAGCTCGTCCTGCACGCCCATGTCCAGGGTGCGGCCGTGTCCAGCGTCCTTCGAGCCAGACATCAACTCCAGGCGCGACTGGTTGGTCCAGGACACCCCCTCTTCGCCGCGCGCCAGGTGGAACTGGTGAATGCCGACCTTGCGCTGTTGCGCCGTGTTCTTCCGAACCGTGTCATATCCAAGCGCGGGCAAGAAATCTTTGACCAGCTTGTAGCGAGCGGCCGTTCCATCTTGCGCGGAATAAACGATGACCTGCTTGCCGCGACCCCACGGGTCACCGGTTGCTCTCTGAAGCATTGCGGCCAGAAGCAGGGTCGTCTTCCCGCTCTGTCTCGGGACCGATATTACGACGTCTCGGTAGGCTGGTATTCCGTCGTCGAGTAGTTCACCCGCAACCCACGCAACCTGACGCTGCCACGGCATGAGTCGGACGCCGAGCAGCTTGGCATAGTGTTCAATCTGACCACCGACGCTCTTTCGCTCCGGAGATCTCGGCGTTGCGAACCGGGGCTGGGCCGGCATGAAATCATTCATCCGCGAGCGGAGCGCCGGGATCAAACTCCGCCCCGAGTTCGTCGATCGAGGGAGGCTCAGCGTCGGGGTCAGGCTCCTGAATCGACGAGAACAAATCTCTCAATTCTTTCTCAAGCGGCCGGAACTCTTTCCACAGGGGGGCCTTGCTCGCGTCCAGGTCCAACGCCATCGCCAACATCAGGGCCGACCTCACAAGGGCCTCGTGATCAGAGCGCAGCAAGCCAGCCGCGAAGAGGGCAGCCACCAGAGTGTTGAGACTCGCCACAAGTGTCTGATCCGCGCCACCGAAGGGCCTTTCAGCGACACTAAAGACGCGAGGATCAAGCCTGAACGCCTCCGCGTAGGCTTGAAAAACTTCGCGACGAATGCGGCCGCGCTCCCCCACCTCGTGGCCGTGCGCCCGCGCCCACTCGCGAACATCTCGACGGCTATGCATTGTTTGCCCCTTGCAAGGACGCACCGTCGGCCAGTGCGATGTCGATTCGCTTCCGCGCGATAGCGATGTAGTCGGGATTCAGCTCGACGCCGACAAATCTCCGCTTCAGGGAGGCCGCGACGCACGCTGTGGTTCCGGAACCTAGGAACGGGTCTAGCACGAGGTCTCCCGGCCTTGTTGACGTCAGGACAGCCGGCTCGACGAGCGCGCTCGGGAACGTCGCGAAGTGACCCGACGCCTCAGAGACGATCTGGGTCTTGATATCCCAGACCGTGCGATTCCTTCTGTCGTTGGGACCGCGAACCGCGTCCACGTTGTAGTAGTACCGCTCGGACTTCGAGAGCATGAAGAGGTACTCATGCGAGCGGGTGGGTCGATCACAGACGCTCTCAGGCTGGGCGTTCGGCTTGTTCCAGATGATGTCCGAGCGCAGGTACCAGCCAGCGTCCTGCAACGCGAACGCGAGCCGCCACGGGACGCCGATCAGATCCTTGGGCTTCAATCCCTCGGGCGTCGGAGGCCGCACACCCATTGCTCTCGCGACGTTCTTCTTGTCAGGAGCCCGCCAGGTTCTGCCACCAGAGGTGTACGAGTCACCGATGTTGAGCCAGAGGGTGCCGTCATCACGGAGAACTCGACGTACTTGGTCGAAGACCTGTACGAGGCGCTCCACGAACTCGACCACGGACTGTTCTAGCCCGATCTGCCCGTTGATCTTGTAGTCGCGCAGGGACCAGTAGGGCGGTGAAGTCACGACACACTGGACGGAGCGGTCGGGCAGTCGCTGGAGAATCTGGTCGACGTCGCCGAGGATGATCGCCGAACCTCCGCCCACGAGCTCGGTGAAGGAGTCTTGGCTCGACCCCGCGTCGAGGGTGGCATACGCGGGGGGTTCCATAGCGGAAAGTGTAGGCACGGCGGCGCCTGCGCCGGTAAGGATGGGATTGCCGGCAGTCTTTTTATCTTTCATTACTAGTCCCCTCGCGCGCCCACTCGCGAACATCTCGACGGCTATGCATTGTTTGCCCCTTGCGGCGCCCAGGCGGCGGCGTGGTGGCTGGCCGGCCACGCTTTCGCGATCCGAGTGATGTCGTCGCGATCCTTGCGAACCACGGCGGCGCCTGCGCCGGTAAGGATGGGATTGCCGTCCTTGTCGACGAGGACCCACAGGACGGCAGTCTTGTTATCTTTCATTACTAGTCCCCTCGCGTGCGTCAGAGAGGAAAGCGTACAAGCACAAGTGACGCAATGCAAACCACAGAAAAGCGCGTCGGAATGCACCAAATTCCGAAACTTTGGTGAATTGCGGATGCAGAACAAGTTGCGTGTGTTGGATTAGGCTTGCGCGCCAACTAATGGCAGAGTATTGTCCCTTTCGCACCAAAAGTCCGGCTTGGGGGGGGTAAAACCTGTCTCTTATACACATCTCCGAGCCCACGAGACTAAGGCGAATCTCGTATGCCGTCTTCTGCTTGAA
>ENA-ORBV01001029-ORBV01001029.1-microbial-mat-metagenome-genome-assembly--contig:-NODE-1029-length-63213-cov-7.161350_pt1 | contig 63213 bp, 53 predicted proteins | sample MGYA00237777_ERZ505514 | MGnify/ENA primary metagenome ERZ505514 (study PRJEB26160, sample SAMN06269048) | microbial mat metagenome | isolation source: Oligotrophic lake microbial mat | place...
GTTTAATCAACTGCTCAATGGCCGCGCGGGTGTCGGCCGGCGTCTGCGTCGTGAGGATTCCGGCCAGTGTGAGAAGCGCGCCGTAATAGATCATGAGATTGTACAATCTACCTCGACGTGACCGAATTGTTCACTCAAATTCACCCGGTGGACCGGGTGGCCACCGAGATCTGGTTCGCGTCGTGTGACCGCTGGACTCCGGCAGTCAGCATGGACTCCTCACACCGATTTCTCTACGGTCACCGCTACTGGCCCCGCGTCAAAGCGGCCATTGTTGCCGCCAACCTGACCGGACATCTGCTCGACGATGTGCTGACGGTGGCTGAGGCTGCCACACGAACGGTGCGGGTGGATGTGGATCAGTTGCTGGGCATTGCCGCGGTAGGACTGAAAATTCGCGAGTCCGTCGGTCCCGAGGAGTTTACGGGCGCCCCGGGCCGGGTGCTGTTGGACGATCGGGTGCGCGTGGAGACCCCGTCACAGGTCCTGCAGCGCCGTGCGACAAATGTGCCCGAGGGCTTGTTCGGTCGATTCCGCGGAGACCGTCGGCAGTGGCGCGTGACAGTCGAGCCGGATGCCGCCGAGACGCGCGTGGTCACACATGGCGACCCGCTGGCTCCGTGCCGCGGCGGCAATCATGACGAGTGTGTGGTGGGAATTCTGGCGGGCGCTGATCGGCTGACACCACTGGCGGGCGACGAGCCGTACTCTCTCATCCGGCGCGCGTGTGACGCTCGGGTGTTCGGGAGGGTGTCGATAATCTATTTGCCGCCCTTGAGGGCGGCCAGTTCACGATCGATCTGATCCTGGATCTGTTTCTTTCGTAGCGACGTCTTCGCCTCGGACAGTTCTTTGTAGAGGCGTTTGATCGTCCAGACCGCCGCGTAGTTGACCAGGCCCCACTCAAGACTTTCAATCGCCCGAATGCCGCCTGAACTGTTGAGGTACTTCGGCGTCACCTGGTTCAGAAATTCCTGATGCGTCATGCCCGCCCCGGGCACGGGTCCATGGAACAAATTGAAGCCAAACGTCAGCGCCTCAAAACTGACGGCTTTTTCATCGGTCTGGGCAAAAAACCGCAGTCGGCCGTCGGCAAACTTCAGGGCCGTCACGGGTTGCTGCAGGCCATCGCGGATGCGGCTCAAGTCGACCGGAAGTTCACCGGCGGCAGAAGCGGTCGCGGCAGAGGCTGTCGCTGCGGAAGGAGGTGGAGTGGGAGGGGGAGTGGTCTGCGCCCAAGCCTGCGACACCAGTCCCGCGTCTCCAGCCAGGAGGAGGAGGAGTGCTGGACACACAAGGGCTCGGAACGTCACAACTATAGGACGCAAACCGCCCTCCCACAGCCTGGGAAATGCAAGTCGGGTACCACGAGGCTCGACTCGCAGGTCAGGCAATTCAGTCGATCTGGCCATCCAGAGCGCCCCAAGTGTCCCCATCCAGGACCAGCAGGGTGTTCAAATACAACTGCACGGCATCTGCCGGGAACGCGGCCTTGATGGCTGCCACACCCGCCGCAACCTTTTCGGGGGCGGGCGTCGGCACTTCCTCAGCGGTGATCAGGCCGTTGTCGTGTTCGAGACCCACGGCATCCAGAAACGCCGCCATCAGGGGGCGCTCCGACGACAGGTGATAGCCGATCAGCGCTCGGGTGGCGACCGCCTCCGACACATCACTCATATTGGCGAGGAGTTTGGTCCGGCGCTCGGCCGGGAGCTGCTGCAGACTCTTCGGCCTGTAGTTGAGCTTCCGCGCGAGTGTCACGATGACCTCGACCTGCTGGTCCTGGCCATTTTCATCCTCCCAAAACGCCGCGGCTGCAGCCTGGCGCTTTTCGAGGGGCATCTGTTTCCACATCACGGACGGGCGAACGGGCATCCGACAATGTTACCGCTTGACCGGCGGCTGTCGGCATGCCACCGTTGCGCACCACAAAATTTCCCGCGAGGCCCACATGTCCAAGGTCACACGTCGAGAGTTCGCCAAAAAGGCCGCCATCACCGGCGCGGGGTTTGTCATCGTGCCGCGATCGGTGCTGGGTGGCCGAGGGTACCAGGCCCCCAGCGATGTGCTCAACATCGCCACCGTTGGCGTCGGCGGCATGGGCGGCAGCAACACCCAGGCCGTCATGAGCCAGAACATCGTCGCCTTGTGCGACGTGGACGACGTGTTGATGGAGCGGCGGCTGACCGGCTGGCGCGACCGCATTTATCCCATCCCGACGGCTGCGGCTGCGGCCGGTGGCGGGGGTGGACGACAGGGTGGCGCAGGCGCAGCCGGAGCCGCGCAAGGACCTGCAAAGCCGACGTGGCAGAACTTCGGCAAATCGAAGATGCAGACGGCGGCCGACGGGAAGTGGACGCAGGAACCGGGCGACGTCCACCTCGAGAAGTTCGTCGACCAGCAGATGAAGAAGGTCGTACGGTACCGCGACTATCGCGAGATGCTCGAGAAGCAGAAGGACATCGACGCGATCATCGTGGCGACACCCGACCACATGCACGCGGTCATTGCGTCCAACGCGATGGACCTGGGCAAACACGTCTACGTGCAAAAGCCGCTGTGCTGGTCGGTGCACGAGGCGCGTCACCTGTCGCAGAAAGCGGCGGCGATGCCGAAGATCGTCACGCAGATGGGCAATCAGGGCCACTCACAAGATGATGCGCGTCGCGGCCAGGAATATCTGCAGGCCGGCGTGATCGGCGACGTGACTGAAGTGCACGTCTGGACCAATCGTCCGCTCGTGTTCTGGCCGCAGGGCATCCCGCGTCCGTCCGCGATGACGGGCACTCCGCCCACCAACTGGAACAACAGCGCCATCACGCGGCGGCTCGCGGCAACGATGGCGTCGGAAGGCACGACCAAGCCGTCAACCTTGCAGTGGGATCTGTTCCTCGGTGTCGCGCCGGACGTGGAATATCACCCAGTCTTCCACCCGTTCAACTGGCGCGGATGGGTGGACTGGGGTCAGGGCGCTCTTGGCGACATGGGCGCACACCTGATCGATCACCCCTTCTGGGGACTCAACCTCGGCATGCCCACGGTGATTGAAACGTTGTCGACGACATTTGAACGACGACCGCAGATGGGGATCGCGAGTTACCCGTTGGCGACGACCACGCACTACACGTTCCCTGCGCGCGGCAACCGTCCGGCCGTCAAGATGGTGTGGTACGACGGTGGACTGACACCGCCCAAACCCGACGAAATTGGTGATGAGGCGCTGGAAGGTGAGGGTGGCATTCTCTACATCGGCACCAAGGGCAAGATGTTGCAGAACACCTACGGTGCGCGTCCGCGCCTGCTGCCGATGGAGATGCACAACAGCTACGGTCCACCCCCGGAGAAGATGGTCCGTATCCCGCACCAGTCACACGAAATGAACTGGGTGAATGCGATCAAGGGCACGGACACAATCTCGTCGCCGTTTTCGTTTGCCGCGCAGCTCACCGAAGTGATGCTGCTCGGTATTGTGTCGTTGCGCGCGAATACGAAGATCCATTATGACGCCGCCAACATGCGCGTGACCAACAATGAAGCCGCGAACCAGTTCCTCACGCGGCAGTACAGAGCTGGTTATTCGCTGTGAGCCACGGGACTTCGGGACCCCCGGACGTCAGGACACGTGTGGCCGTCGCGATCCTCGCCGTCTTGTCACTGTTGAGCAGCGGCGTGTCGGCCACTCAACCCCAATGGGTTTCGTTGTTTGACGGCCAGACGATTGCCCACTGGCGCGGGTACAAGATGGCGACCGTGCCCGACAGTTGGCGCGTCGAGGAAAGCGCGATTACGTGGACCAAGGGCATCGCCGTTGATCTGGTGAGCCGGGACCAGTACACGAACTTCGAGTTTGAGTTCGACTGGAAGGTGCCGCCCGGCGGCAACAGCGGTGTCATGTTTCGCGTGACCGAAGATCTCGATCGCACGTACCACAGCGGACCAGAGTTTCAGATTCTGCACAACGCAGGTCATTCCGACGGCAAGAACCCGATGACGTCAGCCGGGTCCAACCACTCGCTCCACGCGCCGACGAGGGACATGACCAAGCCGGTCGGTGAATGGAATCAGGGCCGGCTCGTCGTCAACGGCACCCACGTGGAGCACTGGCTCAACGGCGAAAAGGTTGTGGACTACGACCTGCAGAGCCCCGACTGGACCAGGCGTCTGACGGCCAGCAAGTTCAAGGACGTGCCCCGCTACGGCCGTGAACCCAGGGGACACCTTGTTCTCCAGGAACACGGGTCGCGCGTGCAGTACAAAAATCTCCGCGTCAAAGTGTTGCCGTAAAAAAAGGTATTGCCGTAAAACATGACGATCCGCCAGCGACTCTTCGTGATGATGGTGCTCGAATTTTTCATTTGGGGCGCCTGGCTTCCGCTCATCTTCGGGTATCTGCCGAGCCTGGGCTTCAGCCCACTTGAACAGTCGCTCATCCTGAGCGCGTTTCCGGTGGCCTCGATCATCGGGATGTTCTTCAGCAATCAATGGGCTGATCGGTCGGCGTCACCTGAACGGGTGCTGGCGCTCTCGCATCTGATTGGCGGTCTGGCGATTCTGGCGTGTGGGTTCACGCGGTCGTTCCTGCCGTTCTTCGCCTTCATGTTCGTGCACTGTCTGCTGTACGTGCCGACGATCTCGATCACCAACTCGATTGCGTTCGCCAACATGAAGAACCCGGACAAGGAGTTCGGCCTTGTGCGCATGGGCGGCACGATTGGCTGGATCCTGGCCGCCTGGCCGTTCACGTTCATCTTTGTGAACTGGGCGGCGGTGGACGCGGCCGCGCCCGTGGGCTTTGTGAACTGGATCGGCACCGCGCTCGCCAATCCCCTGGTGGGCGATGCGGCCAAAGCCGCCACCCGATGGACCTTCATTGTCGCCGGCCTCGCGTCGTTGGCGCTTGCCGCGTTCAGTCTGGTTTTGCCCACGTCAGCCCCCCAGGCGCGACCGGCCACTGCGAGCGGCCAGACGGCCTGGGCGGAAGCGTTCGGTCTGCTCAAGCATCCGTTCATCCTGGTGTTGTGGCTCGTCACCCTCGTTGATTCGTTTGTGCACAACGCGTACTTCAACTGGACCGGCGTCTTCCTCGGGACGCCCGTGGAGGCGGGAGGCGTTGGCATCGCGTCCAACTGGATCACGCCCGTCATGAGCATTGGTCAGGTCGCGGAAATTCTCACGATGCTCGTGCTGGGTGCGACGCTGGTGAAGCTCGGCTGGCGCACCACGATGGTGATTGGCATTCTTGGGCATGCGGCCCGGTTTGCGGTCTACGCGCTGTTCCCCGCAAGCGCCGGCATGATCATCGCGGTGCAGGTGCTGCACGGCGTCTGCTACGCGTTCTTTTTTGCCACCGTCTACATCTTTGTGGACGCGCACAGTCCGAAGAACATCCGCGCCAGCGCGCAGGGGCTGTTTAATCTCCAGATTCTCGGCATCGGCGCACTGCTGGCCAACTTCATCTGTCCGTGGCTGCTGCAGAGTGTGTATACGACAAACGGCGTGACGGACTTCAGGGGGCTCTTCATGGTGCCACTCGCCGCTGCGTCCATCGCGGCGATCGCGCTGGCGTTGTTCTTCCGCCCACCCGAGTCGGGGCCTCGAGCGCTCGCCCAGCCAGGCACGGGTGCACACTGAGACTGTCTCCCTGGAAGGCCTGGACTACGAGAGCACGAAGTGCTCGAAGGCCACGCCGGCTTCGTCACCCTGGCCGGCCTTCTTCACGACTAGCCGGGTGTTGAGCTTGGACTCCCCTGTGTAAAACGGCGTGTTGGGCTCGCCGCCGGGGATCGGCGACGTCGTGAGGTAGATGTCCTGCACCACACCCGCATCAATCAACTGTGTCGTCAGGGTCCGGCCACCTATGCTGGACACCCGTGTCACGCCGTGGTCGGCGCGCAACGTTCTGAGGGCACCAACAAGATCAGATGAGGCACCACCGCTCAGCACCTGAATCCACGGCCGTGTGGACGTGTGCGGCCGCACCGCCTCTGCTCCGTCGTCGTTGGTGATGATGAATACACGGAGGTACGGTACGTTGTAGAGCAGTGAGGACTCGATGTCGAGATCGCCGGTGCGCGTCGCCACGACCTGCGCCGGATACCGGGGAAGTCCCAGCGCGATCCGCAGCGAGATCAACTTCGGATGCCAGATCGCCATCACCGTGTCACCACCGGCGATCGTCGTTGAGCCGCTGATGATCGCGTCGGCGTGCACACTCGACAGTCCTTCGTAGATCAGATGTTTGTCCGTCAGGCCTCCGCCCAGTTCCATCGGAGTGTCCGACCCTGTATTGCCATCCGCTGACTGTACAAACACGGTGTTGACCGCCGGCAAGGCCGGATCGGTCGGCCACGATTCGTAAAATCGGCCGTCGAAGCGTTCGGTCGTCCAGCTGTTGCCGATGGCGCTGAGGGTGCGCCCTTCGGTGTCAGATTCCACGGTGATGTAGCCTGGAATGTCCGCTGCGGCAGCTGCCGCGATCTTCTTTCCGACAAATGACTCAAATCGATCGGCCCACTCCATCTCCCAGTTGTACGCCATCGACACCTGGTCTCTTTGTGCAATCGTGCACGGCGTGCGGATTCTCGTAGATGTCACTCGATTCGTGCTGGTGATCGCCCGGGGGGCCGCCAACGTGATCGTTGGTATGATTGCCCGGTGATGAAGTTATCGAAGGCACTGGTCGCCGTGGCGTTGGGTGTGGCCGTCGCGTGTGGAGCGAAATCTCCCGAGACCGTCGTGATTGGGACCGGGCCGACCGGGGGGGTGTATTACCCCTACGGGGAGGCGCTGGCGCGCATCATGACCGACGAGATTCCAGGCACCCGGTTTTCCGCGATCGCCACCGGCGCGTCTGTCGAGAACCTGAAGCTGATGCATGAGGGAAAATTGGACCTGGCGCTGACGCTCGCCGACACGCTGGCCGAGGCCTATGCCGGCACCGGGCCCTTCGCCGCCACGGGCAAGATTGACGTGCACAGCGTCGCCATCCTGTACACGAACTACACCCACGTCATCGTGCGGAAGGACAGCGGGATCACCACGGTGGCGGAGCTGGCAGGTCGTCGGGTCTCGACCGGCGCCGTCGGCAGCGGTACTGAACTCGTCGCGGATCGTCTCCTGCTGACAGCGGGCATCAATCCAGAGACCGGGATTGTTCGCCACCCTCTCGGTCTGGCGCCCAGTGTGGCGGCCTTGAAGGACGGTACCATCGACGCCATCTTTCTGAGCGGTGGTGTGCCGACGCCGGCGATCCAGGAACTGGCTGCGGCTGTCGAGATCGTCATGTTGCCGACGGGCATGCTGCAGTCGGCGCTGCAGGGGCGTTTTGGACCGCACCTGTACCGGGTACACGACATGCTGGCGGGTACCTATCAGGGCATGACGTCTGATGTGGCCGTGGTGGGTGTGCCGAATCTGCTCGTCGCTTCTGGTCGGTTGAGCCAGGAATTTGTCCAGAGGCTGACGCTCACGTTATACGACGCCAACGAAACACTGGCGTTGTTGTTGCCCGAAGTGCGCGCACTCGCCTGGCCGGCCAACCCGACCGTTGCACCGACGCCGTTTCACCCAGGCGCCCAGGCCTACTATGAAGCCAACGTCTGGCGCTGACTAGGTCCAGTAGGCGGTGCCGCGCGGCTTGTTGATCACGATCGGCTTCAAAAACTCGACCGCCTTCTCCAGGCCTTCTTCCGGCGCCATCAGGCTGTCCTCGTGTTCAATGCTGATGACGTGGTCGTACCCGACCATGCGCAGGGCGGAGACGATGTCCTTCCAGACGATGGCATCGTTGCCGTATCCGACCGTGCGGAAGATCCACGACCGTTCGGCCTCACGCGTGTAACTCTTTGCGTCGAGCACGCCATTCACGCGCGTGTTGGCCGCATCAATGCGGCAATCCTTGGCGTGCACATGAAAAATGCGGTCGCCCAGCGCACGAATCGCCGCCACGGGATCTGCCTGCTGCCAAAAAAGGTGGCTGGGATCAAAGTTGCAGCCAATGGTCTTTGGCGCCACCGCAGAGAGTCGCAGCATCGACTCCGGGTTGTACGCCACAAAGTTCGGGTGCATCTCTATGGCGACCTTGACCCCAGCGGACTTGCAGATGCGCGCCGTTTCGGTCCAGTAGGGCACCACACGTTCGGTCCACTGCCACTCCAGCGCGGCCGCAAACTCCGGAGGCCACGGAGACACGATCCAGTTCGGCTGTGTCGCGTTGGCGTCTCCGCCTGGACATCCACTGAACGTGATCACCGTCCGTACATCCAGTTGTTCGGCCAGCGCCACTGTCTTGACGAACGCCTCGTGGTGGGATCGCGCGATCTTCTTGTCTGGATGCAGCGGGTTTCCGTGACAACTCAGCGCGCTGATGGTCAGATTGCGACTGGCGATGGCCTCTCGAAACTCGCGCAGTCGTTTGCTGCTCGAGAGCAATTGTGTGGGCTTGCAAATGGCATCACCCGGATAGGCACCGCAGCCAATCTCGATGGCTTCAAGTCCCAAAGACGCGACGTAGTCGAGCGTCTCTTCAAATGGTTTGTCGCCGAACAGGACCGCAAAAACACCCAGTTTCATCCGCGCACTCCCAAAACGACCTCAGAGGTCGTTTTCTAAACCGTCACCCATCGTCGGGACTTGCTCGCACGTTCGATGGCGTGCAGCACACGCTGATTCTCGACGCCATCCGAGAAGTTCGGCGTTGGCACTTTGCCGCCCGCGATCGCTTCCACGAGGTCGTACACCGTGTGTGTAAACGTGTGTTCGTAGCCGATGATGTGGCCGGGTGGCCACCATTTGCCGACATACGGATGGACGGGCTCGGTGACCATCACCGTGCGGAAACCCCGAAGGTGTGGCGGATCGTTCTCGAAGTACACCTCGAGTTCGTTCAACCGCTCCAGATTGAAGGCGATGCTGCCGAGGCGCCCATTGATCTCGAACCGGTTGTAGTTCTTGCGGCCCGGAGCCATGCGTGTAGCCTCGATGGTCCCTACGGCACCACTGGTAAATCGCACTAGCGCCATGGCGGCATCGTCTACCGTGACATCCCGTTTTGACCTGGGTGTTCCGGCCTCGGCGCGCACGGGGACGAAGGTCTTCAGGTCGGCCGTGACTTCGCTGATCTCGCCGACGAGAAAACGCGCGAGGTCGATTGAATGCGACGCGATGTCCCCGAGCGCACCCGATCCGGCCTTGGTGCGATCGAGCCGCCAGTTGAAGGGTGCGGCCGGGTCTGACATCCAGTCCTGCAGGTACGTGCCGCGATAGTGCCGAATCTCGCCGAGTTGGCCCTTCGCGATGATCTGTTTGGCGAGTTGCACGGCGGGTGCGCGGCGGTAGTTGTGGCAGATCATGTGCGAGACGCCGGCCTTCTCGACGGCCGCGAGCATGCGCTCAGCGTCTTTGAGCGAGTTGGCGAGTGGCTTTTCGCAGAACACGTGTTTGCCAGCCTTCGCCGCCGCGATGACGATTTCGGCGTGGCTGTCGCCTGGCGTGCAGACGTCCACCAACTCGATGTCTGACCGGCGTACGACGTCTTTCCAGTCCGTGGCCGCCTCTTCCCAGCCAAGCGCCTCGCGCGCTGTTTCGACGTCGCGCGCCGATCGCCCGCAGATCACCTTCATCCGGGGAGGACGCTTCGGCGAGAAGAAGGGGCCAACCTGTCGGTACGCGTTTGAATGGGCTCGCCCCATGAACGCGTACCCGATGAGCGCGACGTTGATAGGCGTCATTTTTCAGGCTTGAGCGTCGGATCAAACGCGCGGATGTGTTTGGCGAGTGCGAGCACCTGTTCGGGCTTGAGTTTCCCTTTGAACGGCATCATCGGCGTGCCCTTGACGCCTTCGGCGATGACCTTGGCCATTTGTGCCGATGATGTGCCGTGTTTCCACTTGCGCTCAAACAACGCCATTTCAGGAATCGGCGCTTTGCCATTGGCACCGTGGCACATCTGGCAATGCAGGCGGTACAGCCTGGCGGACTCGGTGGCCGTCGGGGCCGGCTTGGCCTGCCGCTCTGGAGCCAGGCTTGAGTTGGCGGCTCGAATGCCAATGGTCGTCGTTAGAGCCACTGCTGCGGCGATGGCCCATGTGGTGCGCGGGGATTTCATACGTTCATTGTGCCATCAGGGGGCGATCCGCACCACAACGGTGCGGTGTGACAGCCGGTTCATCGGCCCATTGGCTCACTGCCCCATTGCCTCATTGGCCAATAGCGCCACGACGTCGAGCCGCCAAAGCGCCAATGTAACAAGCGGCAACGACCAGGAGCAGGACGTTGTACCCCGTGATGAGGGCGATGTATTCAGCGACGCCGCCGGCCATGGCACCAAGCAAATTAGTCCCGTAGTCGCGCGGGAGAGACGACGAACGTTTGATCGCCGAACCGAAGAGCAGGCCAGCGCAGAAGATCGGACTGAAGCCCAGCAGCGCGTGCGCCAGCGACTCCATCGCGAGACTGTCAAACGCGAGGCTGCCGACCGGAAGCGCGTAGTTGGCGGCGAGGAGCGCCAACAACGCCGCTCCTACCAGCCAGGGACGACGGATCTCGATGCGCGAGACGACGATCGTCGCCGCGAGGGCCATGATGAGCACACCGGTGATGGCCATCGACGCCACCACCCAGGTCGAACCCCACAAGAGCGCAAATTGCGTGATCGACTTCGTCTCAAACAACATGAAGCCGGCGCCGAGCAGGAACATCTCCCACGACCAGCCCCCGCCCGCACGGCGCACCACCGGCAATACCAACGCGAGGGAGACACCGAAGATCAGCAGCAACGACCAGATGTAGTGCGCAGGAATATGGCGATCGCGGAGATATAAAAACGGCCAGTCGTCGGACGCGGGTTCAATGTTGGCGTCGCGCTGGTGCCTCACCGCCGGACTCGGCGCATGTGACTGTCCAAACGCCGTCACCCGTTCCGGAATCACCGGATTGGCAGGCATCTCTGCCAACCGCGGCCCGGCCAACATGACGCCGAGATACGCCCGTGCCGCATGCACATGCAGCCACGGCTCCTGATTAAACGCCTTGGCCGCCGTGTTTGCGAGCCGGTCCACGAGCCAGTCCTCGCGGAAGTAGTTGTACATGACCATCAGGCCATTGGGTTTGAGCCGATCGCGCACGGAGGCAAACGCCTCCTCCGTAAACATGTAACTCTCGAGCCGCACACCGGAGAACCCCGACTGCAGCGTGAGTGAGTCGATCAACGCATACACGATCAGGTCGTACTTCTTGTCGGTCGTCCTCAAAAAGTGCCGGCCGTCATCGTTCACGATCGTCAGCCGAGGGTCGTCGAACGGACGGTCGGGATTAAGGCTTTTGCCAAGTTGGAGGATGACTGGGTCAATCTCGACCGCGGTCACCGTCGTTGCGCCGTGGCGCAGCGCCGCCGTGACGTCGGTACCCGAGCCGGCGCCGAGAATCAGGACGTCTTCAAACGTGTCGCCAAAAACGGCGTACGGCCATTGGTAGAAATATTCCTTGTGCTCGAGCGGCGCCATCGACTGGTGGAAGATGTTGTTGACCTCCACCACCGTGTCGGCGCCGTCCTGGCGGACCAACACTTTGTAGTACGGCGACCAGATGGTGCCGGCCGCCATGACACCGGTCATCACTACGGCGGCCACCAGCGCGCCTGCGCCGGACCAGCGCAGCACGGCTGACCGTGCGACGCCACCGGGATCGGGCGTGAGGATGAACGGGAGTGCCACCAGTCCGGAGATCCCGAACCAGACCTGCGGGGGCCACTGCGACCACGACAACATGCCAAGCGCGATGACCCCGAGCAAACTCCCGAGGACATTCCAGAGGTAACCCTGAATCGGCGGCAGGGTGGCCATCTCGCGGCCCATCCGTTCCGCCAGCGCGGCGAAGAGTCCCACCACCACCAGGAAAATTGCCGGCAGCAGGAAGATGCTCTCGATCGCCACCACGTCGTCGGTTGTGCCACTGGTGAAGTAGATGGCACCCGACGCCTGGACCGCGACCTCGATCCGGAACGCCCAGACGCCGGCCATAATCGCAGCCAGTACGGCGGGGAACCAGACGAACAGGCGACTCCGCGTCGGAGCGAGCAGGCACCCGAGACCAATCCCGAGGAAACTCGCGAGCAGGATGAAGTTTGAAAAGAATGACAGCAGCCGGATTTGAGACGGCAGCCACCGGATCAGCGCAATTTCAATAAACAGTACGAGGAACGACGCCGCAACAATACGAAGTGCTTGCATGGACACAGACGGTGAAGGCGTTATTCGGCCGTCAGGCCGAGTTTCGTGAGCACTTCCGGTGGGCATCCCGTCCACTTTGGCACAAACGTGTTCCCGATGTACTGAATGTCGTTGATGCCCATCTCACTGGTCCAGAATCCGCTGGCGGTCAGGTCGCGGAAACTGTTGAAGAAGGTGACGCCTGGCGCCATGCCGGGTTTGATCCGCTGCGGCCATGAGATGTCGTCGAGGACTTGGCGACGCTCGGCGTCCGAACAGGTGATGAAACGTTTGTCAAAGCGGCGATGGCATTCAAGATCGAGCCAGGCGAGTCCGCCGCGCATCGAGTTCTGGCGATTGGCGCTGGGCTGGTCCAGCATCATGAAGTCCATGAACTGCGGCACCCCGGCGTCGGTGGCGCTACCGGAGCGGTCGTCCTTCGGAATGACGTAGTCGACCAGCACGCCAACGGTGGCGTACTCGTGCGCCGTAAAGAACGCAGGTGTGAACTGGGCACCCTGCGCCCCCTGGAGCTTGACCAGTGCACTCGCGTGCACGGCTTCTTCGTGTGACCACGTAAACGCGGCGGCCATGGGCGCCACGGCCATCAGGCGCAGTAGCGATCGTCGATTAATGGATGCCATCAGAGCGTTCCCTTCTTGCGTTCAGAGACGATGAAGTCGCTGGTGCGCCACGAGAGGGCCAGGATGGTCCACGTGGGGTTTTTGTCGGGCTGGGAGACGAACGGGCCGCCGTCGGTGACAAACAGGTTCTTCACGTCGTGGGCCTGGCAGTTGCTATTGAGCACCGAGGTCTTCGGGTCGTTGCCCATGCGGGTGACGCCCAGTTCATGGATGATCGATCCACCGGTCGAGATGCCGTAGCCCCGTTCCTTTGACGGCATCGTGCTCATGGCCGTACCGCCCATTTCATCAATGATGGCGCGGAACGTGTCCTGCATGTGTTTGGCCTGGTTGTATTCGTGATCGGTCCAGCGCCAGTGGAATCGCAGCACCGGAATGCCGAACTTGTCGACCGTGTTCGGGTCGATCTCGCAATAGCTGCCCTCGTTCGGGATCATCTCGCCGCGGCCGGCGAAGTTGACGGTCGCGCCGTAGAAGCGGCGGTAGTCATCCTTTAGCGTCGCACCGTACCCGCCGATTTCCCGTCCTGTGTCGTAGCCGGTGAACCGCTGGATGTTGCCGCCAAAGCCCGCGTTGGGCATGTTGAGGCCGCCGCCGATCTCCGTGTGATACCCGCGCGGGAAGTCGAGCTTGCGGTTGTCGAGCACCCACGGCATGTACAGATGCGCGCCACCGACGCCGTCTTCGTTGTGCGGGATCTGGTCCATCAACTTCGGGATGAACGCTGTCACGCCGCCGCCAGTGGAGTCGGTGAGGTATTTGCCGACCACGCCAGTGGAGTTGCCCACACCCTGCGGGAACTGCGTGTTTTTCGAATTGAGCATAATGCGCGCGGATTCACACGCGCTGGCGGCCAGCACGACGATGCGCGCCGAGACGTGATTCTCGCGTCCGGTCGTCTTGTCGATATAGGCGATGCCGGTGGCGAGTCCCTGCGAATTGACCGTGACCTCGCGCGCCATCGCTTGCGTGATGATCGTGAGGTTGCCCGACGCGATCGCGGGTCGGAGCAGCACGGAAGGTGACGAGAAGTTCGAATGTGTCGCACATCCACGCGAGCACTGGCCGCAATAGTGGCAGGCCGCGCGACCGTTGAGCGGCTGCGTCAGAATCGACAGGCGCGACGGGATGCACTTGATGTTGAGTGTGTCCGACGCGTTCTTGATCAGCCTCTCCCAACAACGCGGCTGCGGCGGCGGCTGAAAGATGCCGTCGGGTTCGTTCGGCAGTCCTTCAACTGTTCCGAACCGGCCGACAAACCGATCAACGCGGTCGTAGTATGGCTTGATGTCATCGAAGGTGATGGGCCAGTCGTCTCCCAGGCCATCGAGGCTTTTGCGGCGGAAGTCGTCCGGGCCAAATGCCAGGGAAATTCGGCCCCAATGATTGGTGCGGCCACCGAGCATGCGTGTGCGGAACCACTGAAAGCTGCTGCCGGGGCCGGTCGTGTACGGCTCACCGTCGATCGCAAAGCCGCCGATCCAGGCCCCAAACTCTCCCCAGGGTTTTTCGGGTGTCCCGCCGCCGCGTCGAGGGGAGTCGTAGGGCCACGCGAACATTTTTGGATCCGTTTCCGGATCCCAGTTCACGCCGGCCTCCAGCATCACGACTTTGGCACCGGACTCGGTCAGGACCTTGGCGGCCATGCCGCCGCCTGCGCCCGATCCCACGATGCAGACATCAAACGTTTCGCGGCTTCGGATGATTTGCACGGCGCGATTGTAGCCCTGAACGGTTTTACAGGGAGGCACTGCGACACGGAGTTCCGTGCTTCCGCGTCTCCCTGTGAAACAAAGACACCCTCCTTCTCTCGGGTTACGATTACGCTCATGCGCAACCTCCTCTCTGTCACCCTGTTGGCCGTCGCACTCGTGACGCCCACCGTCTCCGCACAGCCCCATCCGTTTCTCGGCTCGTGGAACATGACCGGGACGGGCCAGGATTCGACCTTCGTGTACTGGCTCAAGGTGGAGCAGGGGCCGGATGGACTCACGGGCCGGTTTCTCAATCGCACCGGCAGCCCGTTGAATCTGGGCATCGTCAAGGTCGAGGCGGGGGAGCTGGTCTTTCAGACTGGTCGTCCCGACGCGCCGACCGGACCGGAATATCGCGCACGCATCGAAGGTGACCGCCTGGTTGGCCGCCACACCGTTCGCTCCGGCGGACGCGGCACGACGCCGGCGACCGAACGCACGGTCAACTGGGTGGGCGTGCGCACACCCACCTGGCCGGCAGCCGACGCCAACGCGACGCACAAATACGGCACGCCCGTCATGTTGTTTGATGCCGCGACACCGTCCATGGACGCCTGGGGCGTGCAACACGCCGATCGCCCGATGAACTGGTCCATCGTCGACGGCCTCATGGTGAATGAACCGCCGGCCAACAACCTCGTCTCGAAGGAGAAGTTCACCGACTTCAAACTCGAGGCGGAGTACCGGTTGCTCGCGACCAGCAACAGTGGCATCTATCTGCGTGGCCGCTACGAGATGCAGGTGTTTGACGACGCCGGGCAGCCGCCGGCGATCACGGGCCACATGTCGATCTACGGCCGCAAGGCGCCCGACACCAACGCCAGTCTTCCGCCAGGCGAGTGGCAGCGCGTCCAAATCATCCTCGTCGGCAACCGCGTGACCATCATTCTCAACGGTACGCGGGTGCAGGACAACGCTGCCATTGAAGGCATCACCGGCGGCGCGCTCGACACCAATGAACTGACGCCCGGTCCGATCATGATCCAGGGCGACCACAAACTCGTGGCGTTCCGGAAGCTCACCGTCACGCCGATTGTGAAATAGCGTCGAGTTCGGCGAGTCGGTTGACAGTTTGCTGTCAGCGTGGTCTCATCGGGCACCCCCAGCGATCGCAGGCTACGTGTCGTTAACCACACCCAACGTCTCCGGGTGTTCAGAGATGGGGAAAAACCGTGCATATCAAATTCATCAGGCTTCCATTGGTAATCGCCATGGTCATGGCGTTCACCGCGTTGTCGTTTGCTCGCGTCGTCGATCAGGGCAAGGGCAAGAGTGACCAGTCAAACACACAGCAACAAAACGTGAAGAACGTGAAAAAGGTGGGTCCCGCAGGACCTGCTGGTCCCGAGGGACCGATGGGACCGGCCGGGCCCGAAGGGCCGGCAGGACCGCACGGCGCGCCAGGTGTGGATGCACCCGCCGCTGAATACGGCACCGCGGCCGTGCTGGTGCAGCGCGGCGCCGGTCTGGCCACGCCGTGGGCGGTCTATTCCACCCGACTTGGATCGCCGGTGGGTGACACCACGAGTGGGGCGTTCCGGTTCACGTGCTCCGTGGCCAACGCCCCGTGCCGGCTCTCGGTGGCAGCTGCCGTGCTCTCAAATGGTCCGACCAGTCAGGCCTACGTCTGGCCCCGCGTGATTTTGCAGAAGCAGCCCATCAATGGCGGCCCGCAGAGCTACTGCGAGTACGGCGACGGTGTGAATTCCCCAGACCCGTTTGGTCTTGTTGAATCCCAGCCAAGCTCGAGTCTGCCGACGTTCACACCGCTCACGCTGCATATTGGCGGGTCGGCGGACTGCGGTGGACCGGTGCCCGATGCCGGCGCCGTGTCGGTCATTACGGTTCCGGCCGGCTACTACGACGTGTTCTCCACCTTCGTCTTCAAGAAATAGACACCCGACACCCAAGCAGGGGAGCCAATGCTTCCCTCCTTGGGTGACTCAATCGCGGTACTCTGATCGGGCAAGTGATGGCTCCGCTTTTTACCGCGCGCTTTTTCGTGATGTGCGCCTATACCTTCACGGTGTTCGTGTCATTGTTCCAATTGCTCCCCGCTGCGCCGTATCACGTGCTCGCGCTGGGGGGCACCACGTTTGCGGGTGGCTTGTTCCTCGGGTTTCTGACGTACGCCTCGGCGCTCTCAGCGCCGTTCACCGGCCAGGTCGCCGATCGTCTTGGACACCGACGGGTGCTGATGTTTGTCAGCGTCGTGTTGGCCGGGTTCACGGCGACGTACGCCGTGCTCGACAACTACAAGCTTCTGCTCGGTCTGGTGTTTGTGCACGGTCTGTTCTGGTCGGCACTGCTCTCCGCCTCTGGCGCGTACATCACGTCCATCATTCCCGAGAGCCGGCGGGCCGAGGGCATCGGATACTGGGGCTTGTCCTCGGTCATCGCGCTCGCGGCGGCACCACCACTGGGATTCTGGGTCTATTCGTACGGATGGACCGCGTTGTGTCTCGAAATCAGCGCACTGAATCTCCTGATGGCGTTCATCGCGTGGCGACTGCCCGACGACCGCCTGCGAATATCGGTCCGGCCCGGCTTCAACCCGGCGAGGCAGTCTTCGGAGCCCGGCTGCTCCGAAGACGCGCCGACCACGGGTCCGTCTTTGCGCGCGCGCGCCCTCGGCCGCGTCGAATGGCCCGTGATGGTGCTGTCGGTGACCATGGCGCTGGTCGCGTTTGGCTACGGTGGATTGACCACGTTCTCCGCCTTGTTTGCCGATGAACTGGGGGTCTCACCCCGCAGTGTCTTCCTGACGTCCATGGCGGTGACGATGCTGGTTGGACGACTGACGATTGGCCGGCGGCTCGACTCGATGGGACATCGGAGCGTGTTGTTCCCATGTTTGCTGATCACCGCCTCTGGCATGGCGTTGGTCGCGGTCGCTCAAGGGCGGCTGACGTTGATCATTGCGGGGCTGGCATTTGGCGCGGGGTTTGGCCTGCTGTATCCCGCGTACACGGCGTACATCATGAGTCGCATCCCGGCGTGGCGGCGCGGCGCGGCGTTTGGTGCGATGCTCGCGGCCTTTGACGTCGGTGTGGGCAGCGGTTCCATGGGCCTCGGCTGGCTCATTCACCAGTTCGGGTACAGGCCGGCCTTTGGCCTTGCGGCCGGCCTCGCGTTTCTGGCCGTCCCGTATTTCCTCTTGGTAGAAAAGCGCCTTGGGTTCGAACCCAGAACCTAGAACCTAGAACCTTGAACCCAGATTGCGTATCCTTGCACGTACGTATGACTTCCACCTTCCGCTCCAAGACCCTCATTGCCACCGGCCTGCTTGTGGCTGTGGCGACCGTCGCGCAGGTCACCACGCAATCACAGAAGGCCCAGCCGTCTCCGGCCACCCTCGTGCTTCGCAACGGCAGCATTGTCACCGCGGATGATGCGCGGCCAACCGCGCAAGCCATGGCGGTCAATGGCGACACCATCGTGGCGCTTGGCACCAACGCCGAGATCGGCCGGTATGTCGGTCCGAAGACGCAGGTCATAGATCTGAACGGCCAGATGGCGATGCCGGGTTTTGTGGAAAGCCACGCACACTTCAACGGGATCGGCCAGGCGAAACTCGGCCTGGAGCTGATGAGCACGACGAGCTGGGAACAGATCGTCGGGATGGTGCGGGACGCGGCCGCAAAGGCGCGACCGGGTCAGTGGATTGTGGGTCGTGGCTGGCATCAGGAGAAGTGGACCTCGGTGCCGCAGCCAAACGTGGCGGGTTTCCCTCTGCACGACGCGTTGTCAGCCGCGTCGCCGAACAACCCGGTGGTGCTCACTCATGCCAGTGGCCACGCGTCGTTTGCCAACGCCAAGGCGATGGCACTGTCGAACGTGACGGCGACCACTGCGGCGCCCCCAGGCGGCGAGATTCTGAAGGACAAGGCCGGTAACCCCACCGGGTTGCTCAACGAGACGGCGATGGGCCTGATTCGCCGCGGTGCGGGCGAGCCGCCTCCCACGGCTGAGGAACGTGAAGCCGAGGCGATGAAGGTGATCGAACTGGCCGACCAGGAAATTCTCTCGAAGGGCGTGACCAGTTTCCAGGATGCGGGATCCAGCTTCCAGGATGTGGAGCGTTTCAAGCGCGCGATTGATACCGGTCGCTTGAAGTCGCGCCTGTGGGTGATGATTCGCGGCGGCGGCAGCCCCGAGCAACTCGCGAAGGGACGACTGATCGACTATGGCAACAAACACCTGACGGTGCGCGCGATCAAAATTTCGGTCGATGGTGCCCTGGGCTCACGTGGTGCATGGATGCTCGCGCCGTACTCCGATCTGGTCACCAGTTCAGGACTTGGGCGCGATCTGAATCCGGCTCGCGCGACTGCGCAACTGGCGATTGATCACGGGTACCAGCTGTGTCTGCACGCGATTGGCGACCGGGCCAACCGCGAAGTGCTCAACGTGTTTGAAGAGGCGTTCCGCAACAACAACAGGAACGGCAAGGATCTTCGGTGGCGCGTCGAACACGCGCAGCACATCCACCGCGACGACATTCCGCGTTTCGGACAACTGGGCGTGATTGCGGCGATGCAGGGCATTCACGCGACGTCGGATGCGCCGTATGTGGCCACGCGCCTCGGGGCCGAACGCGCCGAGGAAGGCGCCTACGTCTGGCAGAAACTCATGCAGAGTGGTGCGGTCGTCGCCAATGGCACTGACGCACCGGTGGAAGATGTCGATCCCGTCGCGAGTTATTACGCGACGGTCACGCGCAAGACAGCTGACGGCAAGGAATTTTTTCCCGGCCAGAAGATGTCGCGTATTGACGGGCTGAAGTCCTACACCCTGTGGGCCGCGTACGCCGGCTTCGAGGAAGACAGCAAGGGTTCACTGACGCCGGGCAAACTTGCCGACATCACGATTCTCACCAAGGACATCACGCGTGTGCCCGACAACGAAATCCGGGACGCCAAGGTGGCGTACACGATCGTGGGCGGCAAGGTGGTCTACAAAGCGCAGTGAAAGGCACTCGCGCTTAGAGGCTAACGGTCAAAGGCTGAAGGCTAGAGGTAAAAGGCCACAGGTACGGACAGTCCGTACCTGTGGCCTTTAGCCTCTGACCTTTGGCCTTCTTCTAGACCGTCGACAGTTCCCGGTCTTCGCGCCGTCCCCCGGACCCTGGACCTTGGACCCTGTCGGACCCTGGACCACGAGCGTTCCTGTTCGAACCTTGATTGGGGGGTCGACCCCCGGGGCGGCCTCCTCCGAAACCGCCGCCGGGGCCCCCCATAGGCGCGCTCACGTGGAGCTTCACCTGATCCATGACGCGCTTGCACGCTGCCCGGAAGCGTGTTTCAAGCGCGGTGGCTTCATCGCTGGGCACGGGAGCGAGGCGATGCCATGCGGCCTTCGCGTCATCCACTGCCGTCGCGGCATTGCGCCACTTCGAGTCGTCGGCCTTTTTGCCCATCGCGTTGCTGGCCAGCGCCGAGCGCAGGCGCTCGGCGAGCAATTCCGTGGCGGACTTGCCGGTGCTGGTCGCCGGCTTTGCGTCGTCTTCCACGAGCCCTTCGATCCTGGTCACCAGTTTCTGCATGCGCCCGATGATGGCGGCGGGATCGAGGTCCGTGCCAGCGAAGGCCGCTTGGAACTTCTGCGTGAGCGTGGCCAGCGAGCTCTTCCAGCGCTCCTGCAGCGCTTTGAGGGCGTCGCTGGGTGCCGGAGGATTCTGCTGCATCGTTGTGCGCAGCGTCTGCACCTGCTCGGCAAGATCGGCCGGAGCCTCCTCGATCGCGGCGAGGCCTTCAAGCGCGACCACCAGGGCTTCGTACTCGGCGATCTTGCCCGCGAGCGCGATCTTGTGACGGTTGTGGTACCGCTCGAAAAACAGATCCGCTGCCGCGCGGAACCGGTTCCACACACTTTCCGATTTATTGCGACGCACCGGACCAATCGTCTTCCAGTCCGCCTGCATCCGTTTCAGTTCGTTTGAGGCGGCATCCCAGTCGGTGGACTCGGTGAGGATCTCGGCACGCGCGCAGAGGGCTTCCTTCTTCTCGAGGTTGTCGGTCCATTCCTTTTTCTTGGACGACAGGTCGTCACGGCGTCGCGTAAAGAAGGTGTTGCAGGAGGTGCGGAACCGCTGGGCCAGATCACGGGCCGCGTCACGAGGCACGGGGCCCATGGTCTGCCACTCGGTCTGAAGTTCCTGGAACCGTGCGGCCGCCTTCGCCCAGTCGGTGGATTCCGCGAGTTTCTCGGACTCCTCCACGATCGCCTGCTTGCGTTCGAGGTTGGTGCCGCGTTCTTCACGCAGTTTCGAGAAGTACACCTCGCAGCGGCTACGAATGAAGTCGGTCGCCGTCCTGAAGCGATCCCACAGACGTTGTGCCGAATGGCGCGGGGCATCCGCGACCTCCTGCCAGCGCAAGTGGAATTCGCGCAGCGCCTTCGCTGTGGCGGCCAGTTCTGACGTTTTGCCAGCCTCGTCGTCGGCCTTCAGGGAGGCAACGATCGCCTCGGCCATGGCGATGAGTTGTTCCTGTTGCTGGGCGTTGGCGAATCGACGCCATTCGTCCATGTCGCGGAGTTCCTTGACCTTGGGCGCGACGGCTTCCTGCTGCGCGCGCATGGCCGCGATGGCTTCGGTCAATTCTTTCGGTCCATCGCCGCCGCCCGCTTCGTCAAGCGCCGTCGTCAGGTCGCGCATCAGGCGTTCGCCTTCGCGCAGCGTGACCGCTTCGGCCTCGACCACCCGCTTGGCGCGTTCGGTCAACCGCTGCAGCTTGGTGACCAGGTCGAGCCGCGCTTTGGCGGCGGTTTCCAGAGCTGCCGTCTCACGCGCCTCAAAGGCACGTGAGACGACGCTCAGGCGATCCGCCAGGTCGGGAGCGGGGCGTGAGGCACCGGCGAGGGTTCCCCCCAAAGCGCTGGCTTCGCGCGCAAGGGACTTCCACCGGGCCTGGGCCGCCGCCGCATCCTCCCGGGCGGGCAGGGCTTCAGCTTCCTGGACAAGAGTGTCGAGCGTCGCGCGATGTTCCACCAGCATCGCGCCAAGAGCATGACGCTTCCGGCTGGAGGCGACCGCCGCGGCGAACCGTTCGTTGAGCCGCGCTGCTTCGGGGCCATTGCCCACCAGGGGGGACAAGGTCGCCCACTCCTCTTCAATAGGGGCCAACTGTTCGAGAATGTCGTCGCCTTCGATGGTCTCCACTCGCTGGCACAACGCTTCGCGCGAGGCGAGGGCTTCGCCGCGCTGGCGCGCCATTTCGGCTTCGGCCTCGGCTTCGCGACGTTTGTCGGCGATCCGCTGCCGAATGGCGGCGGCACCTGCAGCAAATCGCGCGCTCGCGGCCTGATCGGGGGATCCGATCGCTTGCCAAGCCGATTCCAACCGCGCCAAATCCGCATCCGAGCGATCCGGGTCCACGACCGTACTGGCCCCTTCGACGGCATCACACAGCAACGTCTCCTGCCGGCGACGTTCCTCTTCGGCGGCGCGCCGGGCGTTCTCGGCGTCTGCAATCGCCTGCAGCATCGTGCGGGCCCGCTTGGAGGCGGCCTTCTGCTGCGCACGCGCTTCAATCGTCTTGAGCTGCGCGACGTCCGGTGCGTTGGCGTCAATCACGCGGGCAAACGCGGCGAGCGCGACGTCCTTGTGGTCGCTGTTGAGGACGGTGTCCAGCAGTTCGTCGGCAGTCGTCACGCGCGCGACGGCGACCAGGGCCACGGCTTCCACCTTGGCGTGACGGGCGACGGCGCCCAGAGCGCGTTCGTCGGTCAGCGTCGCCAGTGCGGCCGACCGCACCGCGTCGGTGCCTTCCGTCTGCGCAGATTTTGCGATCTGGGCCAGACGACGGGCATCGGTCAGCCGACTGACGGCACTGGCGGCACGCGCGGCGTCGGAACCGTCCATCGCGAGGGCAAAGAGCTGATCGGCCGCTTCGTCCTTGACGGTCTGATCGCTGTCGGTCGCACACCGGCCGAGCACTGCAGGATCGGCGACCCGGGCGACGGCGGCGCGACGAACCTTCGCGTCGGGGTCGGACTCGGCGAGTCCGGCCAGTTCAATGTCATCGTCGAGTTCACGCACCGCCTCGAGGCGAACGGCGGGGTCAGCGTGTTTCCAACGGGGCTGCGGTTTGAGTTTGTCGAGAATTCCCATGTGTGTAAGCGTTCGCCTTTGTCTTCTTGTTAAGAAAACCCTGTGCCGTACTTCAAGGGTCGGCGTCGCCGGCGACATTTGCAGCGTTTGTCGTTTGGATTCAAGTAGTTACGGCGCGCGTCACCACCTTGTAACGTGGCGGCGGCGTCCCCCGAATCCGGGAGCCTGAATCAACAATCCAAGCGGGTGGAATATCCAGCGTATGCAGAATGTGGCGGTTACAAAGATTCGAGCCTTGTCACCAGGATATCGAGCTGGTTCACCACGGCCTGAACGGTGTCTGGTGTCGACAGGTCCACACCGGCTTTGGCCAGTTGTTTCATCGGGTGGTCGTTGCCACCTGACGCCAGCAGACTCAGATATCGCGTGCGTGCGGCTTCGCGGGTGTCGGCTGGTCCTTCCACGATCTCCGCCGCAATTTTTGCGGCCGACGCAAAACAGGTCGCGTACTGATACACGTAAAACGGCGAGTTGAAGAAGTGCGGGATGCGCGCCCAGGTCGCCGGCGTCAGCGGCTCCACATCCACGGAATCGCCGTAATACGCCACGAACAGTTCCGAGTAGATCCTATTGAGCACGTCGGCCGTGACGGGTTCGTCACGTTCCACGCGGCGATGCACCTGGAGTTCGAAGTCGGCAAACATCACCTGCGTATAAAACGTGCTGGTGATCGAGTCGATGGCATGTTGCAGGAGCACGATCTGTTCGTCGCGGTTCTTGGCGTTGGCGAGCATGTACTCAAGCAACAATGCTTCGTTGAGTGTGGACGCCACCTCGGCGACAAAAATCGTGTAGTCCGAGTACACGTACGGCTGCGTCTCGTGCGAGAGCATGGTGTGGATGGAGTGCCCCATCTCATGCGTCATCGTGAACACGTCGTCGAGCGTATCGGTCCAGTTCATGAGCATGTAGGGGTGAACGCCGTAGACGCCTGCGGAGTAGGCGCCGCTGCGTTTGCCATCGTTTTCGTACACGTCGATCCACCGTTCGGCGAATCCCCGCCTCATGCGGGCCTGATAGTCGGGGCCCAGCGGCGCGACCGCGCTCACAATGGCCGGCAACATTGTCGTGTAGTCGTAACGCGCATCCCACTGGATGATGGGAATCGTGAAGTCGTACGGGCAGTAGCGGTCCAGCTTCAGCAGACGCCGGCGAAGGTGGTGGTACCGCTGAAGGGGCGCTGTGCCGCGACGAGTGGTTTCGATCAGGTTTTCCACCACCGAGGTGGGGATCGCGTTGCCGTGCAGCGCACCTTCGAGCGAACTCGTGTAGCCGCGCGCACGAGCCTGGAACCAGTCGCGCTGGCACACCGAGTGGTAGAGCGAGGCATAGGTGTTCAGGTTCGCGGCGAACGTGCCGTAGTGCGCGAGAAACGCCAGGCGTCGATCGTCCTGGTTGTAGTTGGTCGCCAGCACCGCCCGGTACTGACCATACGACATTGTCTGTTTTTCTCCAGTCGAGAGCGTGATCTCCGGGAACTTGGCGTCGGCGGTTGAGAGTGCCGAGTACGCTTCGTTCGGCGCATTGGTCACGCGTGCGGCCAGCGAGAGCAGGCGTTCGCCAGGTTCGTCGAGCACGTGTTCCTGTTGACGGAACACCTCTTCGATCACAAACCTGTACAGCGCCAACGCCTCGTCTTCATCCATCCAGCGACGGACGATGTCGAGCGGGATGGTCAGCAGTTCCGGGCTCAGCCACGAGGAGGCCTGTTGCCAGCGTGCAAACAGGGCTTCGACCTGCTGTTTTCGCGCGTTGATCGTGTTATCGCGCTGGTCCTCGTCGTAGCGGAGCGACGGATAGAAGTAGACCATGTGGGCCAGGCGGCCCATGGCGTCATTGAGCTGAAACGCTGCGCGGAGTTGGCCCGCACCCTGGGCCAGTGTGCCCTTCAATGCATCGTATTCGGCGATTCGCTGCTCAAAGATCTCTCGGTCGGCCTCCCAGGCGTCCCAGCCTGCGTAAATGTCCTCGAGGTTCCAAGTGTATTCCCTGGGGATTTCGGTGCGGACGCGGGATCGAGGCGTTACGGGCGGAGTCATGGTTCCCGATCATACCCGTCGCGCTATAATTCCCGCGCCCAGACATCTCGTTTGCCCGTGGAGGTTGAATGATCAGGTCCTTACGTATTCTTGTGTTGTCCGCGCTCGTCTTTGGCGTGGCGTTTGCCGGTTCGATCGTGCGAGGCCAGGCGCCGGCCGCGACCCAGTCAGCAGACCCGCTGGACACACTGCACTTCCGGTCAATTGGTCCGGCGACGATGTCCGGTCGTGTGTCGGACGTCGCGGTCTATGAAAAGAATCCGGCGATCTACTACGTCGCCACCGGCCACGGTGGTGTGTGGAAGACGATGAACAACGGCACGACGTTCGATGCCCTGTTCCAGAACCAGGGGAACATGTCGATCGGCGACGTGACCGTCTCGCAGACCAATCCCAATCTGGTGTGGGTCGGCACGGGTGAAGCGGCCAACCGCCAGAGTGTTTCGTGGGGCAACGGCGTGTGGAAATCCACCGACGGTGGCCAGACGTGGGCCAACATGGGGCTGGGCACGAGTTACCACATCAACCGCATCCTGATTCATCCCGACAACAACGACGTGGTGTTTGTGTCGGCTGTCGGCTCGACCTTTGGTGCCGGCGGTGACCGCGGGGTATTCAAGACCACGGATGGCGGAAAATCGTGGCGCAAAGTGCTCACGGGCGACGCCGACACCGGCGCCGACGACCTCGCGATGGCCGCGTCCAATTCGAACCTCCTGTGGGCGACCTTGTATCAGCGTCGCCGGTCGCAGTGCTGCTTCAACGGCGGTGGCCCCGGCTCCGGTCTCCACAAGTCCACCGACGGTGGTGAGACGTGGACCAAGGTCGAAAACGGTTTACCGACGGGTGACCTCGGCCGTATGGCGGTGGACATTTATCGCCGCAGCGCCAACATCATGTACGTGCTCGTTGAGGCGCCGTCGGCCGCGCGTGGTGGCGGTCCCGGTGGTGGGGGCCGTGGCGGCGCAGCGCCCGAACCCGCCGCTCCGGCCGGCACCTTCCCGTCGCAGACCGGTCTCTACCGCTCTGACGACGGGGGCAATTCGTTCCGCCAGGTCAGCATGACCAACCCGCGTCCGATGTACTTCAGCCAGCTCAACATCGATCCGGACAATCCCGATCGCGTGTACTACGGTGGTGTCGGGCTCCAGATGACGATCGACGGCGGTCGTTCGGTCGCCACCGACGCGGCGCAGGCGACACACGACGACGTGCACGCGATTTGGATCAATCCAGCCAATCCGGATCACATTTTGATTGGTCATGACGGCGGCATGTCCGTGTCGTACGACATGAGCCGGACGTGGCAGCAGATGAACAACCTGCCGCTGGCGCTGTTCTACCACGTGAGTGTGGACGACTCGCTGCCGTTCCGTGTGTGCGGCGGTCTCCAGGACAACTACAACTGGTGTGGCCCGAGCAAGACCCGCTTCTCGCGCGGCATCCTGAACAGCGACTGGTATCAGGTGCAGGGTGGCGACGGGTTCGTCGTGCTCATCGACAAGAACGATCCTCGCTACGTCTACAGCGAATCGCAGAACGGCAACATCCAGCGCAAAAACGCATTGACCGGTGAAGCCACCAACATCCGCCCGAGTTTTGAGACCGTGCGACCGGGCCCGGGGGAAGGTGCGTTGCCGTACCGCTGGAACTGGGACACGCCGATGATCTTCTCGCCGCATGACCCGACCGCGTTGATCGTCGGCGCGAACCGCGTGTTCCGCTCGAACGACCGTGGCGACTCCTGGGCTGTCATCAGCCCGGACCTGACGACCAACGCGGACCGCAGCGAGATCGAGATCATGGGCAAACGCGGCAACGAAGTCCGCATTGCCGCCAACGACGGCATCACGTCATGGCCGACGATTGTATCGCTGGCCGAATCCCCCAACACGCCCGGCGTCTACTACACCGGTACCGATGACGGCGTGGTGCAGATGTCGCGTGACGCGGGCAAGACGTGGACGAACATCACGAAGAATCTTCCCGGATTCCCTGCGGGTGCGTGGGTGTCGGAAGTGGTGCCGTCGAAGTTTGATGCCGGCACGGTGTACGTCGCGGTGGACGCGCATCGCCTCAACGACTACAAGGCCTATCTCTGGGTGAGCGACGATTACGGCACGACCTTCCGCGCGGCGACCACCGGCCTGGACGGCGAGGTGGTGCGCACGGTGCTCGAAGACACCAGGAACGGTGATGTGTTGTACGCCGGCACGGAGACGGGGCTGTTTGTCTCGTTCGACCGCTCGAAGAACTGGCGTCGTCTGAACGCGAACCTGCCGACCGTGCGCATCGACGAGTTGGTGATCCACCCGCGCGACAACGCGTTGGTGGTGGGCACCCACGGTCGTGCCGTGTGGATTCTCGACAATCTGGCGCCCGTGCAGGAATACGCGGCGGCGCAGGCGTCGGCGGCGGCGGCCACGTTGTTCTCGGTGAGTCCGACGTTGCAGTGGCGCATGATGGACAACCAGAACGACGAGTTCTGGGGCCACAACAACTTCATCGGCGAGAACCCTGCGGCCGATACCGTCATCCAGTTCGACCTGAAAAAACCCGTGGGCAGCCTGGCGTTGCGCATCACGGATGCGGCCGGTGCCACGGTGAGGACGATTGATGTACCGGCGAACCGGAATGCCGTCGGGATTCAGGCGGTGTGCTGGGATATGCGCGTGGATCCGGTGCCCGCAGTGGCCGGGGCGCCTGCGCCCCCAGCCGGTCGCGGTGGTGGCGGCGGACGCGGTGGTGGCGGCCAGAGCGCGGTGCCCGGTGTGCCGCAGGCCGTTCCTGAACCTGGGACCGGCGCGTGGAATCCGTGCGGGGGTGGTGGCGGCGGCTTTGGTGGCGGTGGTGCCAACCAGGGACCGTGGGTCCTCCCCGGCTCGTACAACGTGTCGCTGATCGTCGATGGGCAGAGCGTCGGGACCAAGCCCGTCAGCCTGCTGCTCGACCCGGCGAATCCGCTCACCGATGCCCAGCGTCGTCGCTACTTCGACATCGCGATGGATCTGCATCGGTTGCAGACGCGCGGTGTGGCGGTGGCCAGCGCACTGACTCCGCTCTTTACACAGATGACCGACTTGGCGACCACACTTCCCGGCATGACCAACGTGCCCGAGGCGGTCAAGACACAGTTTGCCGCCGTGCAGAAGGAGTTCGACACGGTGCGGGCGAAGTTCGGTGTGCCGCCGGCCGCCGGCGGTTTTGGCGGTCGGGGCGGCTTCGGTGGTGGCGGTGCTGCGGGTGCGCCGTCTCCGAACCTGCTCGCACGCGCGGGCACGGTGAAGGGCCGCATCATGTCCTTCTACGACATGCCCAGTGACGCGTTGATCGCGGACTACACTGACGTTCGCGTTTCGCTGCCGCGCGCGGTGACCGAGGCAAACGCGTTCCTCGCGCGTGCGATGGCACTCAGTCAGGCGCTCGCCAAACACGGCGTCACGCTCACGGTGCCGCCCGTGGTTCGCTGAACGCCGGGCTGAGGTTTCTTGGGTTCTGGGGTTCTTGGTGCGAAACCCCGGAACCCAGAATCTCAGAAACAGCACCCTGCACCCAGAACCATCAACCCGGAACCACATGGAGACACTCAATCCCCCGGCGACGGTTCATGGTCGCGTCCTCGTCGAGCGAGCAGCCGAGCCCCTCGGTTTGCTGGTCGGCTTCCACGGCTACGCGCAGACAGCCGAGGACATGCTGGCGGAGTTGCAACAGATTCCCGGTGCAGACCGCTGGACGTGTGTGTCCATCCAAGCGCTGCACCCGTTCTACATCCGCGGGGATTCCAAGGTCGTCGCCAACTGGATGACCCGACAGGATCGCGACCTCGCGATCGCCGACAACATCGCGTATGTGCAGTCGGTCCTGTCCGAGGTGCTCTCAAGCACCTCGCTGAGCACCCGCCCGATCACCCCTCCGAGCACCCCGGTTGCCCACCCAGTCCTTGTCTTCGTCGGCTTCTCCCAGGGCGCCGCGATGGCCTACCGCGCGGCGCTCCGCAACCCTCATCGCGTCGCAGGCATCGTTGCTCTCGGTGGCGACATTCCTCCCGAGCTCAAAGAAGAGACATCACTCGCCTGGCCGCCAGTGTTGATCGGTGTGGGCGATCGTGAAGAGTGGTACGTGGGCGACACACTCGAGGCGGACCTCACGTTCCTGACGTCGCGCGGCGTCACACATGAACGGGTGCGCTTTGATGGCGGCCACGAATGGACGGCTGAATTCAGGGACGACGCCGGGAGGTTTATCGCTTCTCTGGCGGGAACAACTTAGCGGCCGCGACCGGATCGATGTCACCGCCGGCCAGCTTGATGGCGTAAGCCATCACCGGATCCCGGCCAGCGGCCAGGTCCTCTGGTGTCGGCACCTGCACATCGTCTGGCACGACACCCCGGCGTTCAAGACTCACGCCATCGGTCATGAGGATATCGGCACTGGTCACCGAGATACCGTAGGCAATCAGCACGTCGGTCCCCTGGGTGAATGGATGCATCAGGGCCTCGCGAACTACACCACCAGACCGATCCCCGATGACCACACCGCGCTGTTGCAACTGCACGACGCGAGCGAACAGTTCCGACGACGATCCGGACGCCGCGTCGATGAGCACGAACAACTTGCCGGTGAAGGTGCGGTTGCCGCGTGTCGGCGCGAGGATGTTTGTCCGACCGCTGCGCGAGACGCGGGTGCCGATCTGCACGGTCTCAGCGAACATGCCGCCGACAGTGCGTCGAAGCGCCGTGACCAGCCCACCGGGATTGCCCCGAAGGTCGAGCACGAGGGCAGGGTGGTCGCGCGCCCGACCCACCATGCGATCGATCTCGGCGTCCTCGGCCATGAAGGTCGGCGCCTTCCACACGAGCACGTGTCCGACCTCGACCGTGCGATGGCGAATGGCGTACTGTGCATCCTCCATTTCACGAATCAGGTCACTGATGCGGGTACCGCCTGGGCCAAAGAGCTGCATCATGGCGCGGCCGTCGGTGACCTTTGACTCCACGGTCTCTGTGCGCTCCGTGCCATCCGCCTGCCGGATGACGACCCGTGTGCCGACCATGGGTGACAACACGTTCAGGATGTACTGCATCCTGGCAAAACTCTCTCGGGACACAGGCTGGCTGTTGATGGTGACGATCTGATCACCCGGTTTGAGCTTCTCTTCGGCGTCCGTCCCGGCGCGCACAGCCATCACGTGCGGGATATCACGGATGAAGCCGACGTCGTACCCGTAGTCGACCTGGCGGGACCACGCCGGCGGCATGAAGTAGGTGTGGGAGTCCTGCAATCCGTCGAGGAATCCCGCCACGATCGAGAGGCCGCCGCTCAAGTGTGGAGCGCCGTCGATCTTCGCGAGGTACTCAGCGTACCTGCCGTCCCAGTCGAGGCCGTTGAAGCCCGGATCGAAGTAGTGCTTCTTGACCGCCTCATGGGCGTGTTTGAGCATGCTGCGCACGCGGTAGACGTCATTGGCGCTGATGCCCTGCGGGGCTTGCGCGGTCACGATCGCCGCACACGACGCCGCCAGCATCACACCGGCACGAAGCGCACGTGTGCCGATGGACACCATGGTCAGACTACGGGCGCTTGAACAGCGACGACGAGGCCGTGGGGGTGATGTCGAGTCGCGCCCGGATGGCGGCGAAGAACGTGTCGGCCATCACTCGAATACCCAGTTCCGTGGGGTGGAGATTGTCGACGCTAATCGTTCCCGCAAGGTTTGCATGCATTGCCGCGTAAATATCCACAAGATGCGCGCCACGACGGGCGGCAATGGACTTGATGCGATCATTAAGGAGCGGAACGAGCGGGCCGCTCGCGTCTCGGTTGCTGGACCCTGCCGGTGCCGGATACCGCTGGGGCGAGACTGTCGCCAGAAACACCGTGACGCCCCGGCCTTGCGCAATTTCGACCATTCGTTCGAGGGCCGTCTCCGCCGAGTCGACGGCGAAGGTGGGCCTATGAGCAGCGCTGATGAGATCGTTGGCGCCCTCCATCAGCAGAAGGACCCCGGGATTGGCTCGCACCAGTTCGGAGAAAATTCGATCCTGGCCGGCAAGTCTTCCCAGAGGGTCCGAGATGTCGTCCGAGGCAATCTCCCCGGGGATGCCAACGTTGGTCACCGTAAACGACTGCTTCGCATACCGCTCCTGCAACAACTGACGCAGGCGAATCGTGTACGGATCACACTCCTGGGGAGAGACGTTGCACCGGCCATACGTGATGCTGTCGCCAAACGCGAGGAAGGTCGTCTTCGAGATGCGCGGCGTCGGTGTCACGGCCACGTTGAAGTTGCATGTGGCGGTTCGCTGAAGGGCGTCAGTGGCGGTGCAGGTGACGATCGTGCTGCCGAGCGGGAAATTTGCGCCAGACTGCGCGGAACAGGAAACGGTGACCGGCGCCTGACCTCCGCTGGCCGTGGGCACCGTGAAAGAGACCGGCATCGGGACATTGTCCGGCGACTCAAATGAGATCGGCGCCGGGCACGACACCGTCGGCGCCGCCGGGGGGGGCGGAGGCGGCGTCGGGCCGGACCCACACGCGGCGGCCGTCGCCATGGCGACCGCCAGGATAAACACTCTCAAGGACATCAACGGAAAAGGAAAGTATCAGACCCCGTCTGTTCCCGGCAATCCGGACGGGAGTATCTGAGGCGCAGGCACGGGCCCCGGCCTCTCAACCAGACGAGCGCGCCGCAACAGGGGGCGTCATTTGTGGTGCGACTGCCGTGTCCAGTCAACCACACGGTCGAGCAGGTCGCCTGACACCGGCTGACCCCGCTTCGAGATGAGGGAATGATCACCCGTGTCGACCAGATCGAGCGTCGCACCGGGCAGGCGGGCCACAAGCGAGGTCATCTCATCCGGCGAGCCAAACGGATCCTTCGTGCCGTGCACGAACAACAGGGGCGCGGTGATGTCCGGCAGGTGTGTGTCGCGGCGTTGCTCGGGTTTGCCCGGCGGATGCAGGGGATACCCGAACAAGACCAGCCCAGCCGGCGCAGGCGTGAACCCCTGACGAGCAGCCACCATTGACGCGATGCGCCCGCCCATGGACTTGCCGGCCGCCAACATCGGGCCTGATGCCGTGCGCGCGGTTTCTTCCCAGACGCTGATGAACGCCGCTTCCAGCACCGGGGCCTTGTCCGGGAGCTTCCGGCCCTGGGCCATGTACGGAAAGTCGAACGTCACCACACGCATGCCGCGGGCTTGGAAGCCCGCAGCCACGTGTCGCATCCATGGATGGTGTTGCCCAGCCCCGGCGCCGTGGGCCAGCACCAGCGTGATCATCTCGGCTTGCTGAAGAACTCGCGCTGCAACTTCAGGAGCAGCGGGATCGACGCCAGCACGGCAATCAGGTTCGGAATCGCCATCAACCCATTCAATGTGTCGGCGACGTCCCAGACCAGGTGCAGGGACCCGACGGCACCGAGGTAGATGAAGACCAGCCACGCGCGGGCAGACATCGCGCCGCCGCTGATGCCCAGATCCCACGAGCTGGTCAGCAGAATCACCAGACCCGTCGTGGTGCAGATCAGGATGGTGTCGACGAACACTTCGAAGATGCCGTACAGCCCCTGCCGGACCGGGTGATCAGTCTGCGCAGCGGCATGCACCATGGGTGCGCTGCCCAGGCCTGCTTCGTTGGAGAACAAGCCCAGAGCGATGCCGAATCGCATCGCCATCATGACCGTGCTGCCGGCGAATCCACCCGTGGCGGCGGTGCCGTTAAAGCCCAGGAGGCGCACCTGTGCAAATCCCGTCACCACGGTGAGCAGAAGGCCCGTGCCCACCAGCAGGATGATCGTTGGCCAGCCCCACACGTACCCGTTCAACCAGCTATTAAAATCGGCGACTGACTGCATGTGTTCCCCCGGCTGCGCATTCTAGTCGCCCCGGACTCCTGGTGCGTGTATCCATATATATAGATTTATAGATACAATAGGGCCATGAAAGACGCCACCGCGTTGATGCGGCTCCTGGGCGACGAAGCCCGCCTCCGGCTCCTCCGGGTGTTGGCCAGGGAGGCGCTCAACGTCACCGAACTCACCGCCGTGATGGGCCTGGCCCAGTCCGGGGTCTCTCGACATCTGGGTCTACTCAAGGACTCCAGGCTCGTGACGGAGGAAAAATCCGGCCACTTCACCTGGTACCGACTCAACGCCGATGTGGCGGCTGGCGCCGGCCCGTTTGCGACGTTGTGGCCGTGGCTGTCCGACACCTTCAACCAGACCACCGTGGCCACCAAGGCCGACGATGCGCGGTTGGAGGAGGTGCGGCGAGTGCGCCGTGAAAACTTCGACCAGCATGGCGCCGGCAACGAGCGATCGCAGTTGGTGCCCGGGCGCAGCTGGGCCGCGTGGTCGCGCGCGCTCGGCATGTTGTTGCCGTCGGTGGAGGTGGCCGACCTGGGGTGCGGTGAGGGCTATCTCACGATCGAGGCGGCGCAGTGGGCCAAAAAGATCTACGCCATCGATCACTCGTCCGACGTGCTCGCGCGCGCCAAGGCCATGGCCACCCGTCGTCGTGCCAAAAACATCGTGTGGAAACGCGGCGAGCTGGAGAAGGTGCCGTTGGGTGATGCCAGCGTGGACATCGCGATTGCGTCACAGGCCCTGCACCACGCCAAAGATCCGGCCAAGGCGCTCGCGGAGGCGTGGCGCATTCTCCGACCCGGCGGGCGAGTGTTGATCCTTGATCTCCGCCAGCACGACGAAACCTGGGTGCAGGACAAACTCGGCGACCAGTGGCTCGGGTTCACACCCGACGGTCTGACGTCGCTGCTGACCAACGCCGGCTTTGCGGATGCGACCGTCCGCGTCGGCGCGCGACGCACGGGCGACCCGTTCGCCGTGCTGATTGCTTCGGGAACAAAATGACAATGACAACAACGACCACACTCGACGCGCTGCTTGCCAAGCGCATTCTCATTCTGGATGGCGCCATGGGCACCATGGTGCAGCGCTACAAGTTGAGCGAGGCGGACTTTCGAGGGGCCCGCTGGAAGGACCACGCGCGCGATCTCAAGGGGAACAACGACGTATTGGTGTTGACGCGCCCTGATGTCATTGGCGCGATCCATCGGCAGTACCTCGAGGCCGGTGCGGACATCATCGAGACCAATACATTCAGCTCGAACACCGTGTCCCAGCGTGACTACGGCCTGGAGCATGAGGTGTATGCGCTGAACCTGGCGGGCGCGAAGGTCGCGCGCGAAGCGGCCGATGAGTTCACGAAGAAGACGCCCGGCAAGCCGCGGTTTGTGGCCGGGTCCATCGGTCCGACCAACACGACGCTGTCGATTTCCCCGGATGTGAATAACCCATCCTTCCGCACGTTGACGTTTGATGAGCTGAAGGCCGGCTATCTGGATCAGATTCGGGCCCTCATCGATGGCGGCGTGGACATGCTGCTGGTCGAGACGGTCATCGATACGCTCTCGTGCAAGGCCGCGATCGTGGCCATCGAGGAGGTCGAGGCGGAGAAGGGCGTGCGCCTGCCGCTGATGATCTCAGTCACGATCACCGATCGCAGCGGCCGGACGCTCTCGGGCCAGACGATCGACGCGTTTTATGTGTCGATCGCGCATGCGAAGCCGTGGTGTGTGGGCATCAACTGCGCGCTGGGTGCGACCGACATGCGTCCGTACCAGGAAGAACTCTCACGGCAGGCTGAATGTTGGGTCCACTCGTACCCCAACGCCGGTCTGCCGAACGCGTTTGGTGAATACGACGAACAGCCCGACGAAACCGGCACGTTGTTGAAGGACTTCGCCGCCAGCGGCTTTGTGAACATCCTGGGCGGCTGCTGCGGCACCACCCCGGACCACATCGCCGCCATCGCCCGCGCCGTTGACGGCATCGCGCCAAGGAAGCAACGACCTCAGAGGTCGTCGACGACCTCTGAGGTCGTTGCATTTACGAGGCTGGCGGGACTCGAAGTGCTCACCATCCGGCCTGACAGCAACTTCCAGATGATCGGGGAACGCACCAACGTCACCGGGTCCAAGAAGTTTGCGCGGCTGGTCAAGGAGAACAACTGGACCGAGGCCGCCAGTGTGGCGATGGAGCAGGTCCGCGGTGGCGCGAACCTGATCGACATCAACATGGACGAGGGCATGCTCGACTCGGAAGCGGCCATGACCACGTTTCTGAACTACATCGCGACCGAACCCGAGATCGCCAAGGTCCCGATCATGATCGACAGCTCGAAATGGTCGGTCATCGAAGCCGGGCTCAAGTGTGTGCAGGGCAAGTCGGTCGTCAACTCGATCTCGCTGAAAGAAGGCGAAGCGGACTTCCTCGAGAAGGCGACACTCGTCCATCGCTACGGTGCGGCCGTGGTGGTGATGGCGTTCGACGAAACCGGGCAGGCGGACACGATCGAGCGCAAGGTCGAGATCTGTCAGCGCGCCTACAAGCTGCTCGTCGACAAGGCGGGTTTTGATCCGTCAGACATCATCTTTGATCCGAACATCCTGGCGATCGCCACAGGTCTCGAGGAGCACAATCGCTATGCGATCAACTTCATAGAGGCGACGCGCATCATCAAGGAGAAGTGCCCGGGCGTCCACATCTCGGGCGGCGTCAGCAACCTGTCCTTCTCCTTCCGCGGCAACGACATCGTTCGCGAAGCCATCCATTCGGCGTTTCTGTACTACGCGATCAAAGCCGGCATGGATATGGGCATCGTGAATGCCGGACAGCTGGTGGTCTACGAGGACATTCCGAAGGATCTGCTCGAACACGTCGAGGATGTGTTGTTCGATCGGCGGCCCGATGCCACCGAGCGGATGGTGACACTCGCGGACTCGGTGCGAGGTGCCGGGAAAAAGCGCGAGGTCGACCTGACGTGGCGCGAGAAGCCGGTCGGTGAACGGCTTGCCTATGCACTCATCCATGGCGTGGTGGACTTCATCGAGGTGGACACCGAAGAAGCGCGGCAGCAATTCGCGCGTCCGCTTGAGGTCATCGAAGGGCCGCTGATGGACGGCATGAAGGTCGTCGGCGACTTGTTTGGCGCCGGCAAGATGTTCCTGCCGCAGGTGGTCAAGAGTGCACGGGCGATGAAACGCGCCGTTGCGTACCTTGAGCCCTACATGGAAGTCGAAAAGGCGGCCCAGGCGGCCGCCGGCATTGACATGAAGCCGCAGGGACGTGTGCTGATGGCGACGGTCAAGGGCGACGTCCATGACATCGGCAAAAACATCGTTGGCGTCGTCCTCGGGTGCAACAACTACGAGGTCATTGACCTTGGCGTCATGGTCTCGACTGACAGGATCCTCGCGGCGGCCGTTGAGCACAAGGTGGACATCGTCGGGCTGAGCGGCCTCATCACACCATCCCTGGATGAGATGGTGCACGTCGCCAAAGAGATGGAGCGTCGCGGTATGACGTTGCCGCTGCTCATTGGCGGAGCGACGACCAGTCGCCAGCACACCGCCGTCAAGATTGCGCCGAACTACTCGGGTCCGACCGTGCATGTGCTCGACGCATCACGAGCGGTCGATGTGGTGTCGAGCCTCCTTAACGACGAGAAGAAGCCGAAGTACATCGCGCAGGTGCGTGTGGATCAGGAAGAGCTGCGCGTGAAATACGCCAACCGCAGCGAACGCGCGCTGCTGACCTACGAGGTCGCGAAGGCAAATCACCTGACGACCGACTGGGACAACCTTCAGGTGGCCGTGCCGTGGTTTGTCGGCAAGCGCATCCTGGAGAATGAGCCGCTCGAAAAGATCATTCCGTACATCGACTGGACATTCTTCTTCTCCGCCTGGGATCTCAAGGGACGTTTTCCCGCGATCTTCGACCATCCCAACTACGGCCCCGCAGCGCGGGAACTCTATGAACACGCGCAAACGTTGCTCAAACGCATCGTCGCCGAGAAACGTGTTACCGCTCGTGGTGTCTACGGCTTCTGGCCCGCCAACAGCATCGGCGACGACATCGTCGTCTATAAGGACGACGCGCGAAATGTGGAGCTGGCGCGATTCCACATGCTCCGTCAGCAGGAGCCGATTGCCGACGGCCGACCCAACCGGTCACTCGCCGATTTTGTCGCGCCAAAGGAGAGCATGGCGCCCGACTACATCGGGGCGTTTGCGGTCACGACCGGCATCGGTGTTGATGAACTCGTGAAGGAGTTCGAGGCGCAGCACGACGACTATCACGCCATCATGGCGAAGGCGTTGGCTGATCGGCTCGCCGAGGCGTTTGCCGAGTACCTGCATTCACAGGCGCGCAAGGACTGGGGTTACGGCAAGGGCGAGCAGTTCTCGTCGGAGGAGCTCGCGGCTGAGAAGTACCGCGGCATTCGCCCGGCCTTTGGCTATCCAGCCTGTCCGGATCACACCGAGAAAAAGACGCTGTTCGAGTTGCTCGACGCACCGGCTCTGGGAATCACCCTGACAGAGAACTTCGCGATGTGGCCCGCGTCCTCTGTCAGCGGCATGTACTTCAGCCATCCGCAGGCGAAGTACTTCAATGTGGGCCGCATCGGGCGGGATCAGCTAGCCGACTACGCAAAACGCAAGGGCATGAGCCTGGAAGATGCGGAGCGCTGGCTGTCTCCGAATCTCTGATTAGAAACGCCGAGCCTGGTGTGATACCATGTCGTCATAAATCCTGGAATAATGACGACATGGTATCTCGTGCCTATCCGCGCCTCCTGAAACCGCCCACGGAGAGCTTCTTTCTGCTCGGATTGCGGGGCTCGGGCAAGAGCACCTGGGCGCGCGAACATTTTCCTCGCGCGGCCAAGTACGACCTGCTGGACGAATCCCTCTACCAAGCCTACCTACGGGATCCTGGTCTCTTTGGCGGGGAACTCCGTCGCCTGCCCCGCGGCGCATGGGTGGTGATTGACGAGGTGCAGCGGCTGCCGGGATTGCTCAATGACGTCCACCGAGCCATTGAAAATCAGGGCTTGCGGTTCGTCTTACTCGGATCGAGTGCGAGGAAGCTCAAAACCGCCGGAACAAATCTTCTGGCCGGCCGCGCGATTGTCCGCTCCCTTCACCCGTTTGTCCCCGCTGAACTCGGGCGGGACTTCAATCTTGACGAGGTCCTGCGCTATGGCAGCCTGCCCATCGTCTGGCAGGCCCCGTCAAAACGTGATCGGCTTGACGCCTATGCGCAGCTCTATCTGCGCGAGGAAATTCAGGCTGAAGCGTTGGTACGCAACCTCTCCGGATTCGCCCGGTTCCTTCCAATTGCGGCGCTCTTCCATGGACAGGTCATCAATGTCGCCGGCCTGTCGCGTGATGCCGGAGTCGCGCGCACGACCGTCAGCGGATATCTGGAAATCCTGGTGGACACCCACCTGATCACGGTGTTGCCGGCGTACGAAGCGCGGTTGCGTGTAAAGGAACGCAAGCATCCAAAATTGTACTGGGCCGATCCCGGTATCGTCCGGGCGATGAAGCGCTCGTTCCATGAGCCGATTGCAGAAGAACGGGGTCCCCTTCTCGAAGGCTGGGTGGCGGAGTTGCTGAAGGCTCACAATGCGTACGCCCCCTTCTACGACGAGTTGTTCTACTGGGCACCATCCCAGGGATCGCTCGAAGTGGACTTCGTCGTCAAGCGAGGTGCCGAGCTTGTCGCGATCGAGGTCAAGTCGACCGCTCGTCCCCGTGAATCAGATTTTGCCGGTCTTCGCGCGATCGCCGGCCTGCCTCAGGTGACGCGACGCATTCTTGTGCATACCGGGCCTCGGGCCTATGACACCGCCGATGGTGTTGAGGCCCTTCCCGTGCTGCACTTCGCCGAGCTTATCGCGGCAGGCACGTTGTAGTGGGCGTAAGCTGGTTCCATGACCAGCATGCTGCTCGTGTGGATCGGCCTCAGCCTTGCGGCGCAGACTCCGGCAGTCTCGACCCAGCCGGCCCCGAACCTCATTCGGATTTATGTCCAGACTGCTGATGGGGGACACCCCGACGAACGGGACGCGCGTCGGGAATCACTCGACCACCTGGCGGCGGCACTGGCGGGTCAGAAGAAGGGCACCGTGCTGGCGATAGTGGATGCCGAGTCCAAGGCCGACGTGGTGGTGGACGTCATCGAGCGCAGCGTCACTGTTCCGAAAGTGGTGTTTGGACTCGGGCCGTCGCGATCGGGTGGCGCGTCGTCGCCGTCGATGAATCCGCCGACTCGTCATGCGACGCTCCAAGTCACGCTTGAGATGGCCTCGGGGTCGGACCGGATCGAGTTCAAGAACAAAAATCGCGCGGTGGAATCCGAGCAGGGATGGAAGTCGGCAGCCGGAGATATCGCCAAACAAATCGAAAAATGGACTGCGGACCGGCGGGCTCTGATCCTCAAAGCCCGCCAGCCCTGACCTGCCGCCACGCCTACTTCGAAAAATTGACGGTGACTTTGATCTCCACCTCAACCGGCTGACCGTTCAACATCGTCGGCGTGAATGTCCACTCGCGCATCGCGGCGACCACCGCCTCCACCAACGCCGCCGGCGGCTGTGCGCCAGACTGACCCGCTGCCGGCTCAATCTCCGTGACGAGTCCATTGACTCCAATAACGCCGGTGACCAGTACCGTCGTCTCACCAGACGGCACATCAGCCGGGCAGGCGGGCGCCACGTGTTTGGTTTTCTTCGCCTCTCGAATGTGGCCACCGACACGGATGGGCGTGGGACGATCCTGCGCGTGAAGCACCGGAAACATCGCACCAAAAATCGACGATGTGATCGACGTCGGCGTGCACTGCACCGACATCGTTTCCGAGAGGCTGCCAATGGGCAATGTGATTGCCTGATCCACCGCGTTACCCGACGAGACGGTCACCATGCTGACGACAGGCTTGAATCCGCTCAGCCGCGCCATGAGCTCGTATTCCCCTGGCGGCAGATTCGCGAACGTGAATCGACCGCTCGAGGCTGTGATCGTCGTCTGCTGGCTCTTTGTCTGCTGGTCGGTGAGCGTCAGTGTTGCACCAGGGAGCACACCGCCCGACTGATCAGTCACGCGTCCCGTCACCGACCCCGCCTGGGCGGCAGGCGCGATGGTTGCGACGGCCACCGGACGCGGAGCCGCTGCCGGGCGCGGCGTCGGATCTGACGCCGGTCGTGGCGCGGGTACCGGGGTGGTCACCGCCATCGCCTGCTGCGCAAGCGTCACCTCCGGTGGCGCCTCTTCCACGATGACGGCAGACGCAGCCGGAGCCATTCCCGCCGCGGCAAGCGGCAGGCTCACGCCGAGCGCGACCAGGGCAGCGGCGGACCATCCAAGGCGGGTCAGAGGCTGGCGATTCTTTTCTCTGTGCAACATGGCGACGATTCTCCTCTCGAGTGTTGATGGGTGAACGATGGCGGGAGCGGACGCCCACGCGACATGACGACCGGACAGTTGTTTGGCGACGGCGAGCAGATGCGTGGCGTAGCTGGTGGCCTCAACCCCGCCACCGAGCACGGCGTCGTCACACGCGTATTCACTTTCCTGGCGCAGACGATGGCAGGCGATCCACACGAGCGGGTTGATCGGCTGCATGACCCGGAGTGCCTCGCCCACGAGCTGGATTGCCGCATCGTGTCGGGTGATGTGTGCGAGTTCATGCCGGAGCACGATGCGGCGACGGTCGTCGGTCCAGTGCGTCGCCCCCGCCGGCAGGATGATTCCCGGCCTCAGCACGCCGTAGGTGACCAGGAGTGACGGGTCGGTGCTTTGCAGCAGCGTGACGTGGCGACCGACGCCGTACTCGCGCGCGAGTTCGTCTGTGAGCTCGCGCCATCGGCCAGTGACCGGAGCGGACCCCCTTCGCAGCCTCGCGAGTCGCACCAAACCAGTGACCAGCCCCCCGAGGGTCACGACCACACCGACCATCCAGACGCCGACAAACAGCGTCTTCCATTGAATCCCCTCGTCGGCGGCCCCGGTCGTCGCCGAGGATCCGACGTAGGCGACCACCTCGTCCGAGGACAGCGTCAGTCCAGACGACGGGGTTGAGGCAGGTTCGTATAGCGCGACTACCGGGAGCGCGAGCTCGAAGATCGGCATCAGTGACGCGCAGACGATGCTGATGGCGAGGATGGCGTGGCGGAGCGCCGCTGACCGTCGGCGCAGCACCACGGTGGCGGCCAGTCCAAGTGCGAGCACGATGGACGCATCGATGAGGCTGGCAAACAGGAGGTTCATTTGGATCCTTCCTTTCGGGCCTTGGTGATCAGGGAGGCGATTCGGTCCAACTCGTCATCGGACAACTTCGTGGCTTCACCGCCCAGGAGTGCCGCAACGGCCTTTTCTGGCGACCCGTCAAAAAACGTTTCAATCACATGCCGGAGCGCCGACTTTCGGGCCGTCTGTCGCGCGACCACCGGAGCGTAGATAAAGCGCAGACCCTCCTGTTCGTGGCGGACGTGGCCCTTCTGCTCCAGCACACGCAACTGGGTGCGGACGGTGGAATAACTGGGGTCGCTGGGCAACTCGGCCATGACGTCTGCGGCGGTGGCGCGCCCCCGGCGGAAGAGGATGTCCATGATTAACCGTTCGCGGCGCGAGAGGGAGGTGTGGAGGGTTCGGCTCATGTGTTATTTTTATCGCAGCAACCTGCGAGAGAAATAACACATATGGCGCGGGCCTGTCAATAGCCCGGTCCACTGCCTGTCGGGCTAAAACCCGACGGCTCCGAAACATTGGTGTGGACTGCGATAATCTTGTGGTTGCGTGACCGACGATCGCCTGTGGATGCCCGTGTTTGTGATCTGGCTGGTGAGCCTGCTGGCCACGCTCGGCAGCCTGTTTTTCGGGGAGGTGATGGGCCTTTCGCCCTGCGCCCTGTGCTGGTATCAGCGCATCGCCATGTATCCGCTGGTGGTGATTACGTCCGTGGGGTTGCTCACCCGTGATCGCCGCGTCGCGGCGTATCTGTGGCCGTTTGTGATCGCGGGGCTCGGTCTCGTGATCTACCACAATCTTCTCTACTACCATCTGATTCCCCAGGACATCACGCCGTGTTCCAGGGGTGTGTCGTGTACCGATCGTCAGATCGAATGGCTCGGGTTCATCACCATTCCGATCATGGCGCTTGCGGCGTTTGTGACGGCTGCGGGATGCCTGCTGTGGTTTCGTGCTCTCGTGAAGGGGATTGCTCGTGAAGATCAATAACGTGAAGATCAATAAATTGACGCTTGGGGTGGTTGCGACCGTGCTGATTGGGTTGTTTGTGGTGGCCGCGAATCTCTACACACCCGTCGAGCTCGTGCCTGAGCCCGCGCCGGCGGCTGTGGCGGGCGCGACCGCGGGCACACCCGGCACGTCCATCGAGACGCTGCTCGTTCGGCCCTACAGCCCAAGCCTGGGCCCCGAACAGGCCGCCGTCACCATTGTCGAATTTTTTGATCCGGAGTGTGAGTCCTGCGCGGCGATGCATCCGATCGTCAAGCAGGTCATGTCCGAGTTTGACGGCAAGGTGAGACTGGTGGTCCGGTACATGCCGTTGCATCAAAACGCCGTGTATGCCGCGTCGCTGCTGGAGGCCGCGCGCGCGCAGAACAAATACTGGGAGTACCTCGAGATCATGATGGTGCGCCAGCCGGAGTGGGCGAGCCACACGGCGCCGCGGCCCGACCTGCTGCTGACGTATGCACCACAGGTGGGCTTGAATGTCGACCAGTTGAAGGCCGCTGCCGCCGATCCCCAGGTGCGGATGCGGATCACGCAGGATGAACGGGACGGCAATCAACTCGGCGCCAACCGGACGCCGACGTTTTTCATCAACGGCGCCCCGTTGATGCGCCTGGGCTACGAAGAGCTGCGCAACGCGATCAGGGCCGCGCTGCAGTAACACTCCCGAGCGGAGGGATATCCTCAGCTTGGGATCCAAGGGCTGATGTGCAATCGGGTACAACCGTGGGGAGCGACCGTTGGCTACGATCCCTTCATGTCTGTAGCCAAAGTGTCAGAAATCAGTTCCACGTCGACCAAGAGCTTCGAAGACGCCATTCATCAGGGGCTCACGCGCGCCAGCCAGACGATCCGGAACATCCGCAGTTCCTGGATCAAGGAGCAGCACGTGCGTGTGAACGACGGCAAGGTCACCGAGTATCAGGTCAACATGATGGTGACCTTTGTGCTCGACGACTCCGCCCCCGTCAAGGGCGCGTAAGCGACGCGCGCAACGCGCGCTACTTCCCGATGTGTTTTTCCCAGAACGCCCAGACGAGGTTCCAGGAGTCGATCTGCTCGGGAGAATCGTCGCGCTCGAGCGTGGTGGTGTTGGTGCGCCTGTTGAACGTGTGCCCGCCGCTCGCGGGACCAGGCGTGGGATTGATGTACACCTTGGTCTCCGAGATGGCGGGCTTGCGTGCGCGCAGCGCGTCGATGATCTGCTCGGCCTCTTCAAAGTTCACGTCGGTGTCGTTGGTGGCGACGTGGACCAGGAGTGGCACCTGCAGCTTGTCGACGTGATAGATCGGTGACCGCTCCCTGTAGATCTCCCGTTTCTCAAACGGCAAACCCAGCACCCGTTCCATCGTGGCAAAGCTGCGCTGATAACCTGGACCCTTGTACGACAGCCGGAAGAAGAGGTTGGTCACGGGCACCATCGCGACGGCGGCCTTGAATGGGTGTTTCTCCCGGAACACTGAGTGCAGCGCGATGAAGCCGCCGTGGCTCCAGCCCATGATGCCGAGCCGATCCGGGTTCACATGGGGGAGCGTCTTCAGGTAGTCGACTGCGCTGATGGTGTCGTCGATTTCATAGCCACCGTAGTCGATCGATCTGTGGTGGGCCTCGCCGTATCCGGTACTGCCGCGGTACTCCGGCGCGATGATCACGTACCCCTTCTGCACGGCCTCACGCACAAACGGGAAATACGAGATGGCCCAGTTGCCATGGACGCCGCCGTGCACCCAGATCATGGCCGCACGACTGCGCGGGGCACCTTTGTCCAGGGGCTGGAACAGGTAGGCCGGAATGTCCATGTCCCCGACGCTGCTGCGGTACGTGATCTTCGTGCATTCCATCACGCCGCGGCACGCGTCCACATACCGCGCGTCTTCCTTCGCCTTGGCATCAATGGCCGACTGGTAGTTCGCGACCGGATGGTCCTCGTGCCGGTTGCTCACATAGAGCTGTCGGGCCCGGGCCTCATCCATTGGCGGCTGCGCCGCGCCGCCGCGGCCCTGCGCTGACACCACGGCGCCGGCAATCAGGGCCAGGGCCACAGTCCGAATGGGTCGAAGGAGAATTCGCATCGGCGGAGTTTACACTCTGTGGACCACCTGGAGCACAAAGGCTCCACGGCAACGACGGGATCCCCATGAATGTGATCGACACCTTCGGCAATATCGATATCTACCTCTTCGATCAGTTGCTGAAAGGGCGCATCAGCGCGCGGGACCGTATTCTGGACGCCGGATGCGGCTCCGGCCGGAACGCCCACTACCTCCTGCGCGAAGGCTTTGACGTCTACGGCGTCGATGAAAATACGCGCGCGGTGGCCGCGTTCACCGAACTCGCATCAGAGCTGGGACATCCACTCGCGGAAGGTCACGCTGGTGTGGCACCCCTGGACGCACTGCCTTTTGCCGACGACTATTTTGATGTGGTGATCTGCAGCGCGGTCCTGCACTTTGCGCGAGACGACGCACATTTCGAGGGGATGGTCACCGAGCTGTTTCGTGTCGTGCGTCCTGGCGGCCTGTTCTTCGCCAGGCTCGCCTCATCGGCGGGGATCGAGTCGCAGGTCCGCTTTCTCGAGGGCCGCCGGGCACTGCTGCCCGACGGCTCCCAACGGTACCTGGTTGACGAAGCGCAACTCATGCGCCTGACCGATCACTACGGGGCGCTGCTTGATCCCCTCAAAACCACGATCGTGCACGGGCAACGGTCGATGACGACGTGGGTGGTGCGCGCTACCGGTTGAGCATCTTGTCGCGCACGGCTTTGAATTCGTTGCCCGGTTTCCACTCCGGATACGTGGCGGCCATCGCGACTCGGTAACCCACGGCCAATAACAATTTGGCGTCTTCGGCGAGACCGGCCAGGTCCCAGTCGGGCTTCACCTCGTCGGACGGCGCGTGGTAGTCGCGTCTGTTGAATTCGTCGCGTTTTTGCTGCCCGTACCCCGCCGGCTTGTCGATGAACGTGGTGCCGTCATCGGTGTACAACGCTGGCACGCCGACCTTGGCGAAGTTGAAGTGATCAGACCGGTAATAAAAGCCCTTTTCTGATTCGGGATCTGGAATGAGGGTGCGGTTCTGTTCTTTTGCGGCCGTTGTCAGGTAGTCATCGAGATCTGACGCGCCGAAGCCGACCACGGTGATGTCGGAGGTCCGGCCCCACATGTTCATGCCGTCCACGTTGATATTGGCGAGCGTGCGGTCGAGGGGATACAGCGGGAATTTCGCGTAGAACTCTGAACCCAGCAGCCCCTGTTCTTCGGCCGTGACGGCGAGGAAAACGACTGTGCGTTTGGGTGTTGGGTCGATAGCCTTGAACGCGCGAGCAATTTCGAGCATGCCTGCCGTGCCGCTCGCGTTGTCCATGGCGCCGTTATTGATCGCGTCTCCATCACGCGGCATCGTCGACACGCCAAGATGATCCCAGTGGGCCGAGTAGATCACGTACTCGTCCTTGAGCACCGGATCGCTGCCGGTGATCTTCGCAATGACGTTCTGCGAATCGAGTGTCCGCATTTCCTGTGTGAGCGTGACCGATGCGGTGGTCTTGAGTGAGACCGGGGTAAAGTCGCGCGTCGCGGCCTGAGCCTTGAGCGCGTCGAAGTCGAGCCCAGCTGATTTGAAGAGGTCCGTCGTGGCTTCGAGCGAGATCCAGCCTTCGACGGCGGCACGGCTCATGTTTTTGTCTGGCGTCACGAGGTTGAAGCGTTCGCCGCCCATCCCTTGCGCGACCGAGAACGGATAACCGGCGGGTTCGGTTTCGTGAATCACCAGCACGCCGGCGGCCCCCATCTCGGCGGCTTTGGAGAACTTGTAGGTCCAGCGGCCGTAATAGGTCATCGCTTTGCCGCCAAAGACTGTCGGATCAAGGTTGCCGGGACCCGAACCGGCGATCGGCGGATCGTTGACCAGCATCAGGATGGTCTTGCCCTTGACGTCGACACCCTTGAAGTCGTCCCACTGAAATTCAGGCGCCTGGATGCCGTAGCCGACAAACACCATTTCGGAATCGGCGAGCGACACCTCCTCGGCAACGCGCGTGCTGAACGGCACGACGTCGCCAAGCACGCGGAGCGTTCGCGATTTGCCGCCCTGTGTGAGCGTGAACGGTGCGGTCACCATTGGACGCAGACCCACAAGTGGCACGTTCTGCACGTAGGTCCCGTCGGGATTCCCCGGCTCGAGTCCCGCGGCCTTGAACTGTGTCGTCAGGTACTCAACCGTGAGGCGTTCGCCTTCACCCCCGGGTGCGCGGCCCTGGAACTGGTCCGACGACAGGCGCGTGATGTCCGCGAGGACGCGGGTGGTGTCGATGTTCGGAAGCTCGGCCAGGGTCTCGGGTGGGGTTCGGGCACAGGCCATGGACATGGCCAGAAGCCCGGCGAAAAATCCAGCGCGACGGAGAAGGGGTGCTGTCATCCGCACAATCTACCTCAGGTTGGGTTGCGGTAACCTGAACGCATGTGGCTCATTCCGACGATCCTGGCGCTCCTCGTGCAGGCGGCGCCTCAGCGCCAGGCGTTTTTCGCCACTCCATTGACCGCGGCCGAGATGGCCAACAAACAGGCGGTGGTCGAGACGTCCAAGGGGACGTTCGTTTTTGAGCTGCTGCCAGCGGCAGCGCCCAACCATGTGGGATTTTTCATCAAGAACGCGCAGGAGGGCGCCTTTGAGGGGACGACGTTTCATCGGGTCATTAAATACGGGATCATTCAGGGCGGCGATCCGATCAGCAAGGACCTCGGCAAGGCGGCCGCCTATGGCACCGGCGGCATGAACCGGCTGCGGCGTGAACTGAGCGCCGAATCCCACACCATCGGGACGGTGAGCGCCGTGCTCGCCCCCGGGCAACCCGACAGCGGCGGCCTGCAGTTTTTTGTCTGTGCCAATCCACAACTCGCTCTGGACGGGCAATATTCAATCTTCGGCCGTCTGGTGGAAGGCATCGACGTCGTTCAGGCGATCTCGGCGATCGACGCGGACGAGAAGGGGATGGCAAAGGAGCGCGTCACGATCACGAAGGTGACGATTCGCGACACGCCGCCACCGGTGGTCGATCCGTTTGCCACGGCGTCAGCCGAGGAACTCGGCAAGTACCGCGCGGTGCTTCAGACAACGATGGGTGAGATTGAAGTGGAGATGTTGCCGGCCGTGGCGCCCGAGACGGTGCGGAATTTCCTCCAGCTTGCGGCGGCCGGTGTGTATGACGACACGCCCTTTCATCGCGTGGTGCGGAACTTTGTGGTGCAAACAGGATCCCTGGCGGACCGCACCAAGCCGCTGACCGAGAAGCAGGCCGCGCTGATTCACAACCTGCAGCCGGAGTTTTCATCGACGCCGCATGTGCCCGGCATTCTCTCAATGGCCCGCGCTGACGATCCCGCGAGCGCGACCTCGTCATTCTTCATTTGCACCGGCGAGTGCAGTTCCCTGGATAACCAGTACGCCGTCTTCGCTCGCGTCGTTCGAGGCATGGAGACCGTGGCGAAAATTGCGGGGGTCGCGGTCTACGGGGAGACGCCGAAAGACCCGGTGATGGTGAGGAAAATTGTGGTTAATCGATTCCCCGACTAACTCACGTCACCTCTGGTGGACGGGGTCGCGCCGATGGCACAATAGACGGGCGATGCTGCCGAGAACGAGACGATGGGTGGAATCCTGGGATCGGGTCAAAACGATGCCGGAGGACGAACTCAAGTCCTACATCCTTCACAAGTGCCGGAACGGGTACCAGGTGGCCAAGAAGCCCTCGCGTGGCCAGCGCGAAGCGTGGGTCACGCTGCTTGCCGAACCCGACAAAACCCGTGACGAGCTGAGCCCGCTGGCCATGCGGGTGGTCGAGCACGTGCGCCTGAAATTGACCGAAGACGGCTACGACTTCGAGGTCAACCTCGACGACACCGGCGGCGTCGCGTACGCCGAGGCCCACTTCAAGACACTCGCCCGCAAGACGCCGACTACCGCCGCTCAAGCCTGACCGTCACCTTTTGCCGCCTCGCGGCCACTTGAAGGGTGATGGATACGATAACCAACGACGAATTGCTCTGGCAGGGCGTCCGCAAGGGCGACCGTGACGCGTTTGGACAGATTGTCGAACGCTACCAGTCCCTGGTGTGTTCGGTGGCCTACGCCGGACTCGGCGAGGTGGCCGGGTCACAGGACGTGGCGCAGGAGGCGTTTGTCGCCGCCTGGCGTCAACGCGACGACCTGCGGGAACCCGCACGACTGCGCGCCTGGCTCTGTGGCATTGCCCGCACGATGACCGCGAACATCCGCCGGAAGGACCGGCGTCGCGGCGGCGTGCCCGATTCGCTGGATCTGATCCAGGAGCCCGCCACGACCGATGACGACCCCCTCGCGCAGGCGGTCAGCCGCGAGGAGGAAGTGTTGTTATGGCGCGCGATCAGGGCCTTGCCCGAGTCCTATCGCGAGTCACTGGTGCTCTTTTATCGCGAGGACCAGTCGATCGCACAGGTCGCGATTCAGCTCGACCTGTCACAGGAGACGGTCAAACAGCGCCTCTCGCGTGGTCGCTCGATGCTGCGTGCCGAGCTGGCATCCGTGGTTGAGTCGGCACTCTCCAGGTCCCGGCCCGGACCCGGTTTCACCGCAGGGGTGCTGGCTGCGATTGCCGTCTCCATTCCCGCCACGTCCACCGCCGCCGTCGTGGGCACGGTCGTCGCATCGTCGGCGAAAGGCGCCGGCGTGGGTGCCGGCGCGGTTGTCGGTTCGGCAGCTGGTGTGATGACCACGTGGATCATGTCGAAGGTGATCCGGATGAATGCGCGATCGCCGCAGGAGCAGGTGGTCGTGGGCCGAGGATTCCGCAACGCCGTGTTGGGCGTGTGGGTGATGGTCGCGCTGTTGCTGACCGCGCTGTTGTTTGGCGGCGATGCGCTCACGCGGTCACCATGGATCATGGCGATTGGCATCTCGGCGTGGACCGCAGTGCTGCTTGGGCTCATCTTCAGGACTTCGACGCAATTGGAGAAGAACGTGGCTCGCATTCGGGTCGAGACGCGTACAACTGACGCCGAGTACGCGCCGCTCCTCGACGCGAAGGGCATGACATCGGCAGGACCACGCCGGTACGAATCACGATGGCGCTTTCTTGGACTGCCCGTGTTTGCGTTTGCGAGCGGGGGACTCGATACCGGCGCCTTCAAGTCACGATGGGCGCGCGGGTGGATCGCGGTGGGTGACCTTGCCATCAGCCCGCTGCTGGCGATCGGCGGTTTCGCCATGGCACCCATTGCCATTGGTGGCGCGACCGTGGGTCTTGTGAGCCTGAGTTTCCTTGGTGTCGCTGTTGGTGTGCTCGCACTCGGCAGCCTGGCTGCCGGATGGTGGGCGATCGGGTTTGTGGCGGTCGCGTGGAAAGGGGCGGCCGGGCTCATCGCCATCGCGCACGATTTTGCGGTGGGGCAGACGGTGCGTGCCGCCGAGGCCAACACGCTGCTGGCCGTCGAGTGGTTCCGGTCGCAGTGGTTTGTCGCGCCGTCAGCCATTTTTCTGGCGGTCATCGTCCCGGTCGTCATCGTCGCGTCGATTGTGGTGCCGGCCGTCATACTCGCGCGGCGCGGTTGGCTCCTGCGTCGGCCATTGGCGACCGTTGTGCCGCACGCTGAGGCTGTGCCACAGGCAGACCGACTGCATGGCCTGGACGCCCTTCGTGGCGTAGCGCTGCTGCTCGGGCTTGTGCTGCATGCGGCGATGCCCTACCTGCTCCCGTCGGGTGCGTGGGCGGTCGGGACCTCAACACCGGTGCCGTTGCTGGGCTGGCTTGTGTATTACCTCCACTCGTTCCGTTTGGAGGTGTTCTTTCTCATCGCTGGATTTTTTGGTGCGACGATCGTCGGCACACGCGGTGTCGGCACATGGCTGCGTCAGCGTGCGCGACGCGTACTCCTGGTGTTTGTGCTCGCGCTGTATCCGATGAAGGTGCTGCTCTCGGCAGTGTGGATCTCTGGCGGGCGTGCAACCGGCTGGTTGGAACTTCCTCCAGCGGTGGCATCCCTGCCGTTGTGGGTCATGAGTCTTGGTGCGCCGTTTCAGGAGCCATGGCCGCATATCGGCCTGACCCACCTGTGGTTTTTGTATTACCTCGCCATCATTAGTGTGTTGGTGGCCGCAGCGCGATGGATCGCGCTACGCGCAGGCGTGGCCGCAGTTCTTTCTGTCCTCGCCGATCGTGTGCTTCGACCGGTGCTGGCCAGCGGCTGGGCACCACTTGGTCTGGCCCTGATCACCACGCCGATCTTGGCCACGATGAGCGGCATGGACGTGGACACACCCGATCGTTCGCTGGTGTGGCACTGGCCGGTCATCGCACTCTACGGCTGGTATTTCGTTGTGGGGTGGGTGATCAATGCGCGGCGGGACCTGCTCGATCGGTTCGCGGCCCACTGGCGGCTATTCGTGGTCGTGGGCGTGCTGGTCAGCCTGGTCACGGTGGTGGGTGTCGCGACGCGGTATGCGCCCGGTCCCTGGGCCACGGCCAATGCCGACCTGCTCAGGTGGATGACGTCGTTTGGTACGAGCCTCACGATGGCGGCGTCGGTCCTTGGATGGATTGGGGCGTTCGTCGCGCGGCTCAATCGCCCATCACGTGTCTTCCGATTCATGGCCGATGCGTCGTACTGGGTGTACGTCGCACACCTGCCATTGATGGTGGCGCTGCAGGTCTGGTGGTCCGGCTCAGGGCTGCCCTGGTGGGTGCAGATGCCGCTGGTATTTGCCGGAACCCTGGTGCCCCTGCTGCTGACGTACTACTTCTATGCCCGACTGACCCGGCGCGGCGGTCTACAATCGAAGACATGATTGACGTCAAAGCAGAGATCGAGATCGCCGCGTCACCGGCCCACATTGCGGCCGTGATGTTCGACCCGCAGCGATCACACGAGTGGATGGAGGCCGTCAAATCGGTCGAGGTGCATGACGCCGCGTTGCAGCCGGGCGCACGTGTGACCCACAACGGCGCGTTCATGGGCAAGGAGTTCACGTGGACGACGGAAGTGGAGACCGTGCACTTTCCGCACGTGCTGGTCTTGAAGCTGGTGGATGGCCCCTTCGTCGGCACCGCGCGTATCGGCATTCAGCGATCAGGTGACGGATCGCGTGTGCAGATTCACAACACCGGGGAACTCAAGGGGCTGGGGTTTGTTCCCGAGTTCATGGTGAGTGGTCCGATGCAGTCCGCGCTCGTGGCCGACCTCGGGCGACTCAAGGCGCTGGTCGAAGTCTAGTGTGCTGCGGATGACGCTTTAGTACACGGCTTCCGGTGCGCGGCGCCCGGCGGCCCAGGCGCGACGACCGAGAATACCGCGTGTATTTGAGGCAGGAGCAACGCCGGCCCCCGGGATGCCCCGCCCGGAAGACGTCCTAAAGCGTCATCCGCAGCACACTAGTCGACGCCGGTCTGGTGAACCATTCGCAACGTCGCGACGATGTGTTGCGACTCGCCCGTCGGCTCAGGCATCGACAACGTCCCCAATAACGCGGTGAGCATGATCGCGACGAGGCCAAGGCTGACCTCAAGCCAGGCCATCGCGCGAAACTGCCGCGCGGCATCGGCAGATCCGGCCAGCGCCGGGGAGAGCACGCGCCAGTTGTACAGGCCACAGAGAGCGGCCCCGCCGAACGCGGCGATCTTGGCCAGCAACGCGAGTCCGTACGGACTCGCGAACCCCTCGATCCCCGCCGGCACAATCACGTGCCGCCAGGTGGCGACCACACCCGCCGTCACCAGAACGCTGACGGCGACAATCGCCACTGGGGAAAATCGATCAATGACGCGGGCCAGTGACATCCGCGCCTGCACGTCCCGCTGAAAGTCAAACCCGGTCGTGACCAGCAGGATGATCGCCAGGGCGCCGATCCACCATCCGGCGGCGATCACATGGACGCCATGCGCGGGCACCGTGATCCACATCTGATTCTCCATCCCGACGGCATGACCCGTCATCGCGGTGGCAAAGGCGGTGGCCGATGCACACACCGCCGCCACGGGCCAGACAGACCAGCGCCAACGCCACGCCAGCACCGCCACACAGGTGAGCACCGTCGTGCCCGCCTGCCACAGCCACCCTCCGCCCCACGGCGTTTCAAAGAGGATGATCTGCGCCTGCGCAATGGTCAGTGGCCCATCGCCGCCAAAGGCGTCATTGGTCTGTGACCACAGTCGCAGCAACACGATGCCGAGTAGCACCCACGACGCGCCAACCGCAGTCGCCGTCACTCGTCGTGGCCATACCGGTGCCTCGGCAACGGCCCTGCCTGCGGAGGTGGAGCCGACGACGAGGAGGATGGCGGCGTACCAGACGAACGTAGTCACGGTCCGACTAGCCTAACGCAGCCCGCAATAACGGCCATCGCTCGTCGTCATCGTCGCCATCCGGGAGTCCGACGAGGTTATGCACGCCGGTACCCAGCAGCCGGACCGGTCGCGTCGAGACCTCGGTCTTCTCAAGCAGCGCGAGTGCGCGGGCGACCAACCCGTCCGCCTGTCGTGTCGGCGCGGCGCTGTGGCTGCGCGTGATGGTCGTGAAGTCGCCGTACCGGACCTTGATGGTGACGGTGCGCGCGAGCAGTTCGCGCTGCGCGAGCCACTCGGCGTTTTCCCTCGCCATGCCCGTGACCTCGTCGCGAATGCGCGTGAGATCGGTCAGGTCCTCCGCGTAGGTGCACTCGCTTGAGGATGACTTCGCGGGCCGGTTGGGCTGCACCAGACGATCGTCCTCGCCTCGCGCGAGGCGCAGGAGCCAGTCGGCAGAGTTGCCCACTGCGGCGTGCAGCACGGCTGGATCGGCGGTGCGCACATCCAGGAGTTGGACGATGCCCCGTTCTTTGAGTCGGGCGGCGGTCACCGGACCGACACCCCAGAGGGCATCAACCGGGAGTTTCTGAAGAAACTGTTCGACCCGTTCAGGGGCCACCACGGTCAGGCCGTCGGGCTTTCGCCAGCCCGAGGCAATTTTGGCGAGGAACTTGTTGGGCGCGACGCCCGCCGAGGCCGTCAGGCCCGTGGTGTCCTTGATCAGGGCCTTGATGCGCCTCGCGACCGTCATGCCGAGTGGCTCGTTCCAGGCGTTGGTGGTGACATCGAGGTAGGCCTCGTCGAGTGAGAGGCCCTCAACCAGCGGGGTGACCGACCGGAAGATCTCGAAGACCTGCTGGGAGACGGCCCGGTATTTGGAAAAGTTGGGCCGGACAATGACAAGCGTCGGACAGAGGCGCACCGCCCGGGACATCGGAATCGCCGACCGGACGCCGTATTTGCGTGCCTCGTAACTGGCGGCCGCGACGACGCCCCGCGAGTCGGGGGAGCCGCCCACGACCAGGGGCTGTCCGCGCAACTCGGGCCGGTCGCGAAGTTCGACCGACGCGTAAAACGCGTCCATGTCCACGTGAATGATGCGGCGGGGCACAAGGATTCCTGCGTTAAGTATTGCTATGATCGCCCCATGATCGCGAAGGCTTCTCTCTGGACCCGGGTAATTGGTGTGTTGGTGGCCGGTGGAGTGGTGCTGGCGGTGAGTCCGTCGGCGCAGCGGGGGACCCCGACGCCAGGTCCGGTGCTTGGCCCGAGTGGCCCTGAGCGCCACCTTCGAAACATCAAACAGCTCACGACGAGCGGGCAAAACGCCGAAGCCTATTTTTCAGCCGACGGCAGCCGGATCAGCTTCCAGAGCATGGACGGCGATCAGCAGTGTGACCAGATTTACACGATGCGGCCTGACGGTTCGGACCGCACGCTGGTGAGCACGGGGAAGGGCGCAACCACCTGCGCCTACATCTATCCCGACAACAAGTCGCTGCTGTATGGCTCAACCCACCTCGCCGGTGACGCGTGCCCGCCCCGGCCGGACATGCGCCAGGGTTACGTCTGGGCCGTGTATGACTCGTACGACATCTTCAAGGCGAACATCGACGGATCCAATCCCGTTCAGTTGACCAACACCCCCGGCTACGACGCCGAGGCGACCATCGCCAAGGACGGCCGCATCGTGTTTACGAGCGTCCGTGATGGCGACATGGAGATCTACTCCATGAACGGCGATGGTGGCGATGTGAAGCGCTTGACCCACATGCCCGGTCCCGACGGCGGGCCGTTCTTCTCCGCCGATGGTCAGCAGATTGTGTGGCGTGGGCGGCATCCGCAGCCCGGGGCCGAACTCGACGAGTACTTCTCGTTGCTGAAGAAGGCGTTGTGGAAGCCGACATCGGTCGAGTTGTTCGTCATGAACCGCGACGGTTCCAATCCTCGTCAAGTCACCAAACTCGGCGCGGCCGCCTTTGCGCCGTTTTTTTCTCCCGACGGCAAAAAGCTCGTCTTTGCCTCCAACCACCACGATCCCAAGGGACGCAACTTCGACGTGTTCATGATCAACGTGGACGGCACCGGCCTCGAACAGGTCACGTTCAACGACACGTTTGACGGCTTCCCGATGTTTTCGCCCGACGGCACCACGTTGGTGTTCGCGTCCAATCGTTTTGGTGCCAAACAAGGCGACACCAACGTGTTCAGCGCTGACTGGGTCTGGTAGGACACAGGCTCGTCACTACCGATGCGACTCATTTGACTCTGGCGCTGACCGCTCTCGCCGTTGTCGTGGCTGCCGGATGTGCGTCGATGCCGGCGACGTCGGCACGCGGCGCGATCGCGGGCATCGTCGTGGGCGCGGACGGCGTGCCCGTTGAAGGTGTGCGCGTGATCCTGCAGCGGGCTGGCGCGCGCGCATCCGTTCTCAGCGCCGCAGATCCGATGGTCCGGACCGACGATCGTGGACGATTTTCCTTCGACACTCCGCCGGCAGGTCGTCACCAACTATTGTTGCTTCATCCCACCCTGGGGTGGCTCATCGCCCAGGGTGCGGCACCGGGCCCACCGGTCCGACTGGTGTTTGACGGCAAGGTGCGCGTGGTGGATCTCCCACACCGCAAATAGCCCTATACTCGCCGGCTATGACGAATCGTCGCCACGCCGTCGCCCTGGTCTGCACACTCACCCTCGCCTGCGCAGGCACACTCGCCGTCACCCTGGCCGAACAGAGTCAAACGCTCACCGACTGGTCGCGGTTCCGTGGCCCCAATGGCGACGGGCACGCCAAGGGCGATCGGTATCCGACCGAATTCGGCGCCACTAAGAATCTATTGTGGAAAACGGCGCTGCCGCAGGGGCACTCGTCACCCATCGTGTGGAACGAACGGATCTATCTGACCGCCTATCGCGGTGACGCACTGTTCACGATCGCGATCAACCGGAACGACGGCAAGATCCTCTGGGAACGACAGGCGCCGGAGACAAAAACCCGGATCCTCGACAAACGCAACAACCCGGCCTCGCCAAGCCCGGCACTGGAAGCCAATCGCGTCTACACCTTCTTTCCAGACTACGGGATGCTGGCGTACGACGACGAGGGGAAGGAGTTGTGGAAGGCGCCGCTTGGCCCCTTCGACAACATCTACGGCATGGGTGCGTCACCCGTCATCGTCGGGGACCTGTTGATCCTCGCGTGTGACCAGAGCCTGGGATCGTTCCTGCTCGCCGTCGACAAACGCACGGGCAAAGAGGTGTGGCGTACCGCGCGGCCTGAAGCGAAGAGTGGTCACGCGACGCCGATCGTCTGGCGCGCACCGGACGGGCGTGACCAGATCATCCTTCCGGGTTCATTCCTGCTGACCGGCTACGACGCGCGTACGGGTGAGCGGAAGTGGTGGGTGCGCGGGCTGTCATTCGAGATCAAGTCCACGCCCGTGGTGCATGGCGATACGATTTTTATCAATGGGTACGGCGCGCCAGAAAACGACCCTGGTCGCAACATCAACGTGCCGCCGGCCGACGAGGTATGGGCGACGGCTGACCTCGACAAAAACGGCCTGCTCACGAAGCCGGAGTTTCCGAAATATTCATCCGCGTTCTGGTTCACCGTGGCGGACCTGAACGGCAACGGGTCGCTCACCAAGGACGAGTGGGAGTACTACCGCGCGGCGCTCGACTCGGAAAACGGGATGCTCGCCATTCGCCTCGGCGGGTCCGGCGACATGACCGAGAAGTCCGTGCGGTGGAAGTATCAGCGCGCCGTGCCGCAGTTGCCATCACCGATCATGTTTGAAGGCGTGCTCTACATGGTCAATGACGGGGGCATCGTCACCACCCTCAACCCCGACACGGGTGAGGTCATCAAGCAGGGTCGCCTCACGGGTGCGCTTGGTGCCTATTACGCGTCACCCGTGGCGGCCGGCGGGCACCTCTATTTCGCGAGCCAGCGCGGCGCCATGGCGGTGCTGCCGCCCGGAGGTGATCTCACGCCGCTGGTGGTCAACGATTTGGTGGAAGACATTTACGCGACGCCGGCACTGGTCGACGGAAAAATCTACGTGCGCACGACGGAGGCGCTGTACGCGTTCGGCACCAAGTAGTAGGATCTGGGCGTGGCCAAACGTCCGCCCAAGGAACCTTCTCTATTTGATGCGCCGTCGTCTGATGGACCTATCGTAGCCACCCGCCCGCTGGCGGGCGGGGACGAGGATGTGTCGCTGCACGATGCAGCACAGTCGCGATATCTCAACTACGCACTTTCGGTCATCACGTCGCGTGCGCTCCCCGACGTGCGCGACGGGCTGAAACCCGTCCAGCGCCGCATCCTCTACACGATGTGGCAGCAGAACCTGACAGCGGACGCCAAACATCGCAAGTGTGCCAAGGTCGTCGGCGACGTGATGGGCAACTATCACCCGCACGGCGACTCGGCGCTGTACGAAACGCTGGTCCGCATGGCGCAGCCGTTTTCGCTGCGGTATCCGCTCATCGAAGGATCCGGCAACTTCGGGTCGCTTGACGGCGACAACGCGGCCGCCATGCGCTACACGGAGTGCCGGCTCGCCCGCATCAGCGACGAAATCCTTCAGGAGATCGACCAGGACACCGTTCACTTCCGGCCCAACTACGACGGCACCAGGGAAGAACCGGTGGTGCTGCCGGCGCGGCTGCCAACTCTGCTGGTGAACGGCGCCACGGGCATCGCGGTCGGCATGGCCACGAACATCCCGCCGCATCACCTCGGCGAGGTCTGCACGGCGCTGATCAAGATGATCGACAGCGGTCTGGAAATGACGACCGCCCAGCTGTGCAAATACATCAAGGCGCCTGATTTTCCGACCGGCGGCCAGATTCTCAACACCCCGGCAGAAATCCGGGACATCTACGAGACCGGGTCGGGCACGATTCGCCTCCGCGCCACCTGGCAGATGGGGCCGGAAACGCGTGGCGCCAAGGTCATTTACGTCACGAGCGTGCCGTACATGGTGGACAAGTCCACGCTCATCGAACGGATCGCCGACGTCGCCCTGTCGCGCAAGTTGCCGCACCTGCTCGACGTGCGGGACCTGTCGACAGACGACGTGCGGATTGCGCTGGAGATCAAGCGCGACGCTGACGAGCGCATGGTCATGGCGTACCTGTTCAAACACACGCCGCTGCAGTCCAACTTCCCGGTCAACCTGACGTGTTTGATTCCCACCGAGAACCCGGCGGTCGGCAAACCCGATCGACTCAGCCTGCACGACATCCTGTGGCACTTCCTGCACTTCCGTCTGGGCGTGGTCCGCGCGAGGCTGGGGCACGAACTGGCCGCGCTCGAGAAGCGGATTCACATTCTCGAAGGGTTCGCCAAGGTCTTTGACGCCCTCGACGAGATCCTGCAGATCGTCCGCAAGTCGGACGGCAAGGCCGATGCGGCGTCGAAGATCATCGCGACGTTCGGCCTGGACGCCGACCAGACCGACGCGATTCTTGAGCTCAAGATCTACCGCCTGGCCCGGCTCGAAATCCTGGTGATTCAGGAAGAGTTGGCGCAGAAGCGCACACGCGCCAAGCAGATTGGTGGTCTGCTCAAGCGCGACGAGGACCTCTGGCAAATCGTGCGCGACGACATCGAACAGATCAAGAAGAAGTACAGCGATCCCAAACTCGATCCGCGTCGCAGTGAGATCGCCGGCGAGACCAACGAGCCCGAGTACACCGCCGACGACTTCATCATCGACGAAGACAACGTGGTGGTCGTCACCCGCGACGGGTGGGTGAAGCGCCAGAAGGAAATCAAGGATGTCGCGACCACCCGCGTGCGCGAGGGCGACCAGGTGCTGGCCGTGCTCCCGGGCTCCACACGAGCGACCGTGGTCTTTTTCACCAACTTCGGCGTCGCGTACACGTCGCGCGTGATCGACATCCCGGCGTCCACGGGCTACGGCGAGCCGATTCAGCGGTTCTTCAAGTTCAAGGACGCTGAGCGCATCGTTGGCGCCATGAGCCTCGATGCGCGGGTCTCGGGGGTGATCACCTCGAAAAACCCGGAGACCGCGCCGCCGTCACACGCGCTGGCCGTATCGAGTGATGGATACAGCATGCGGTTTTCGTTTGAGCCGTTCCTCGAGGCCAGCACCCGATCCGGCCGGCGGTATGCCCGGTCGGCCGACGGCGCGGAAATTGTCGGCGTCGAGAAGATCTCCGGCAGCGAGACGATCATTGCGGCCACTCGTCAGGCGCGCGCGATGTTGTGCAAGGTCGACGAGGTCAATCTGCTGTCGGGCCCGGGCCGAGGCGTCATCCTCATCAAACTCAACAAGGATGACGACCGCGTGATTGGCTTCATGGCCTCGCGCGGCGACCGCGACCTGATGACCGTCGAAACCACCCGTGGAGCGGAACAGACCATCAGTACCACCAAGTACGAGGTCACCGGCCGCGGCGGCAAGGGGCGTGAACTCCTGCAACGCGGACAGTTTGTGCGCGTAATTCCCGGCGAGGTCGAGTTCATCCCACTCGGGGAGTGACCGATTCTGGGCTACAATTCGGCCACAATTTTTTCTAGCGGGAGAGTGCTGATGCGATCGATTCTGGCGACTGGTCTGGTGTGTGTGCTCGTGGCGGTGGGGTCGGTGACGATGAAGGCCCAGGGCGGCGGCGGCCAGGCTGCTGGAGCCCAGGCCCCGTTACAGAATCTGCAGGTGTTGCCCACGACGATGACCCGCCAGGAAGTGACGGCGCTGATGCGCACCGTGACGGCGGCCCTGGGCGTGCAGTGCAATCACTGCCACGTGGGCGCGCCGACCGAGCGCGCCAAGGATGACCTGCCCGCCAAGTTGCTCGCGCGCAAGATGTTTGCGATGACGATGACCATCAACAACGATTTGATGAAGGACATCGGCACGCCTGCCGCCGAAGGCACCCGCAAGGTGACCTGCTTCACCTGCCACCGGGGCGCGTTGAAGCCATTGACGGCGGCGGCTCCCGGCGGCGGCTTCTGAAAGCCAAAGGGAAAAGGGTAAAGGCTAGAGGTACGAAATGTCAGTGATGCGCAAGGCCCTGTTGTGGGCATCCACCAACCAGTGGATTCATGAAAACGCCCTCCAGACGGGGTTTGTCCGCCGGTCCGTGAAGAAGTTCATGCCGGGTGAAAAAATCGAGGACGCCATCAAGGCGGCCGTCGAGCTCAAGCCCGTCAAACTCAACACCATCCTCACGCGGTTAGGTGAAAACATCAGCCACATCAGCGAGGCCGACGAGGTGTGTGAACACTACCTCAAGGTCATCGACCTGATTCAGGCCGCGGGGATTGATTCGCAGATCTCGGTGAAGCCGACGCAACTGGCCTACGACCAGGATCCTGAAGTGTGTGTGCGTCATTGCATGCGCCTGATCGAACGCTGTGAACAGACGAAGACGTTTTTCTGGCTCGACATGGAGAGTTCTCCGTATGTCGACGGCACGATCGCGCTCTTCAAGCGGCTGCGTGAGCGGACGCCGAACATCGGTATCGCGATTCAGGCGTACCTGTTCCGCACCGAAAAGGACGTCGAAGAGTTGGTGGCGCTCGGGTCGGCGATTCGCATGGTGAAGGGCGCCTACCTCGAACCACCGACCGTGGCCTTCCCGAACAAGGCCGACGTCGACGAGAACTACTTCAAGTTGTGCGCACGCCTGCTGCAAGACGACGCGAAGAAGCCGGGGGCGCTGCTGCACATTGCCACGCACGATGTCGGCATTCAGGAGCGGCTGCTCAAGGTCATCGCCGACCGCAAGGTCACGTCAGACCGCTACGAGTTCGCGATGTTGTACGGCATCCAGGGTGAACGTCAGCGGCAACTCTCGGCCTCTGGGCAACACACGCGCTGCCTGATCAGCTACGGCGAACGCTGGTTCCCGTGGTACATGCGCCGCCTCGCTGAGCGACCCGCGAACGTGTGGTTCGTCGTTCGCAACATGTTCTCCAAATAGGGTCGGGTAACCGGGTGATCTGAAAATCTCCCGATCTCCCGATCATCAATATTGGAGCGTCACCTCGGGAGGCACTCGGGAAGTGTGCGTTAACGCTTTGGCGTTCGGCGCGTCCTTCCCATATGACGCGACGTGAAGCATTGCTCCTGACGGGAGGACTCCTGGCGCACACCGTGATGGCGGCGCGCCAGACTCCTGCCTTGCCGCGCGTGACAGATCAGCACTACCTCCGCCTCTACCACGACGCCCAGAAGGCCCGCCCGGCGGTGTTGTCGTCGGCTGCGCGGATTGCGCCTTCTGAAGAACCGGGCGAGCCGCTGCAGGTCGTTGGCACGCTCATCGATACCGACGGTCGAACGCCAGCCCGCAATGCCGTGATCTTCGCCTATCACACAGACGTCACTGGGGAGTACGACCGTCCAGGTGGAGGCTGGCGCTTGAAGGGGTGGGCGCGCCCCGATGCCTCCGGACGTTTCGTCTTTGACACAATTCGTCCCGCTCCATATCCCGACCGGTCCACGCCCGCACACGTGCACGTGTGCGTCGAACTAGGCGACGGTTCACGCCGCACCCTCAAGGACGTCCTCTTTGAAGGCGATCCGCTGCTCAACGCGTCGGACATCAGGGCGTCGAAGGCGCTCGGGCGCTTCGCGTATATTTGTCCAGTGCGACGACGCGACGGACGCGCCACCGTGGACATCGCATTGCGGTTGCCGGGAGACTACATCTTCTGAATGTCTCGGCAGACGTGCGGTCGGCGCAGGCAGGGGATCGGGATGCCTTTGGACGGCTCTACGAGCGGTTCAGCGGATACGTGTACGCGATCCTGCTTGTCCAGATGCCCAGGCAGCGAGCAGAGGACCTTGTGCAGGAGGTGTTTCTCTCGGCGCTCGAGCGGCTTGGCGACCTGCGGGAGCCCGCCGCATTTCCCGGATGGATCGCGTCGATTGCCCGGCGGCGCGCCACTGACAGGTTCCGGCGCTCGCTGGCCGTAGCGGGGGAGACCGGGACGATTGATGCCGGCGAGAGTGGAGGCGTGATGGATCGCCTCGTGAGTCCCGGTGCAACACCCGACGTGCAGTTTGAGGCCGCGCAAGCCCTTGCGGCAATCCGACTGCTTCCCGATGCGTATCGAGAGACACTGATCCTCCGGCTCGTTCAGGGAATGACCGGCCCGGAGATCGCGTGCGTGACGGGCCTTTCCCCAGCCTCGGTGCGCGTGAACCTGCACCGCGGATTCAAGCTGTTGCGCGCCGCGCTCGGCAGTGCGCCATTGGCGGAGGACGTCACATGAGCGACTATTTGTGGGACCGCACCGGGCCGGTCGATCCTGACGTCTCCGCGCTCGAAGCACGCCTGAAGCCGCTGGCGTTCACCCCGTCAGCGCTGCCCCTTCCGCCGGCGCGAGAGGTTCGCCGCCCGCTGCGGTTCATTGTGCGCCTCGCCCTGGCCGCGTCGATATTTCTTGTGGCCGGTCTGTACGGATTCCACACATGGCGCCTGTCGTGGCCGGATGGACGCGCCTGGCAGGTTGACCGCGGCGCATCGTCGTTGGCCCCCGGTTCGGCGCTGACCGCGGATGACGATGGATTGCGGGTGGCCATCGCGCGGTTGGGTGAGCTTGAGGCCCGTCCGGGCACGCGCCTGACGCTGGTATCCACAACAGCCGAGCGCCACCGTCTCGCGCTCGATCGCGGCGAGATCGATGTCCGCGTCTGGGCGCCTCCGGGCCGCGTGGTCGTCACGACGCCGGCCGGGTCGGTCGTTGATCTGGGATGCATCTTCCGGTTGACGGTGGACGAGGATCAGGCGACGCGTCTGCGTGTGTCAACGGGCTGGGTGATGCTCGACAACGCGTACGGCGAACAGTCCGTACCCGCCGGCGCATCGTCGGAGATGCGTCACGATCGGGCGCCGTCAGTCGCGGTGTACGACGATGCCACTGAGGCGTTCAGGCGTGCCGTACGCGAGGTCGAAGCCACCGCGCACGCTCCCGTACCGGCGCTCATTCAGGTGGTGACCTCGGAAGCGCGCGTGCGGGATGCCTTCACGGTGATCACGCTGGCGCGGATTGACGAACTCCCTCCCGCGACCCGGGCTGCGCTGCTCGAACGGGTCTCGGTACTCCACGCACCGCCATCACCAGACGCCATCACGCGCATTCTGGAGGGCGACGACGACATGTACTGGCAGTGGCACGACTCACTGCCGCTACCTGCGCTCAAAAATTGGTGGGCCAATTGGTCCGACATCTTTCCGCGGAGGCTGCGTTAACGCCTGGCCACGCCGTGCGTCCTTCCTGCATGAGACGATCATTCGCTCTGGTCATCGCCCTCATCGCGACGCTCCTCGTTGTCCTTTCCGCCACGTCGAATGCCAAGCCGGCCAACTGGCGGATCGATCCTGCACACAGTCGGGTGTCGTTCGTCGTCACGAAGTGGGGACTTGTTGAGGTCGACGGCAGGTTCCGCAAGTACTCTGGTACGATTGCGTTCGATCCCGCAGCACCGGAAACAGGGTCCATCGAGTGGGTGGTGAACGTGGCCAGCGTCGATACCGGCGAACCGCGCAGGGACCAGACCCTGCTGGACGAGGAGTATTTTCATGCCGCCCGACACCCCGACCTGACCTTCAGGAGCACGTCGGTCAAGGCGGCCGGATCGAACCGGTTCGACGTCACGGGGACGTTGACGATCCGCGGCGTCGCGAAGACGGTCACCCTGCCGGTGACGTACGGCGGACGTCACGACGTGCCGGGCGAGGGCCAGATGGACGTATTCCAAACGAGCTTCACGATCGATCGTTTTGACTTCGGGATTCGCGGCGGCACCGTCATGCGTACCGTGATCTCACGCGATGTAAAGATCTCGCTCGTGGCCGCCAGCCGACCTGGCAGATGATCGAAGGAAATCGCTCGATCACCCGATCGCAGATCATCAATCCTGGAGTGTCACCAACTGATCGTTGGTGGCGGCATGAAACTCGCCATCAGCCGAAAGGGTTGTCAGAGCCTGAGCAGGCGCTTCCACCACTTCTCATCCGGGTCCGGAGGAGGAG
>ENA-ORBV01001034-ORBV01001034.1-microbial-mat-metagenome-genome-assembly--contig:-NODE-1034-length-63092-cov-8.978973_pt1 | contig 63092 bp, 58 predicted proteins | sample MGYA00237777_ERZ505514 | MGnify/ENA primary metagenome ERZ505514 (study PRJEB26160, sample SAMN06269048) | microbial mat metagenome | isolation source: Oligotrophic lake microbial mat | place...
ATGATACGGCGACCACCGAGATCTACACCTCTCTATTCGTCGGCAGCGTCAGATGTGTATAAGAGACAGTTGCCGGGCGATGGTTGGGTTCCTCGATAAGGGCAGCGAGGTGTTCGACTACGGCAACAGCCTGCGCACGGAGGCCAAGTTGGGGGGCTTCGAGCGCGCCTTCGACTATCCCGGGTTCCTGCCAGCGTACATTCGGCCGCTGTTCTGCGAAGGCAAGGGGCCGTTCCGCTGGGTGGCACTCAGTGGCGACCCGGCAGATATCGCGGCGACGGATCAAGCGGCGCTGGAGGAATTTCCAGATGATGCGCCACTGCATAAGTGGATCGCGATGGCCAGTCAGCGCGTTGCCTTCCAGGGGCTACCGGCGCGCATTTGTTGGCTTGGTTACGGGGAACGCCAGCGTCTTGGTCTGCGCTTCAACGAGATGGTGCGCCGTGGCGAGTTGAAGGCGCCGATTGTGATCGGTCGCGATCATCTCGACTCCGGCTCGGTGGCGTCGCCGTACCGCGAGACCGAATCCATGCTCGACGGATCGGATGCCATCGCCGACTGGCCACTATTGAACGCATTGGTCAACACGTCGAGCGGTGCAACCTGGGTCAGCATTCACCATGGTGGTGGTGTTGGCATCGGCCGCAGTATCCACGCCGGCATGGTGTGCCTCGCGGATGGCACAGACTTGGCGGCGCAAAAGCTCGAGCGAGTGCTGACCACCGACCCGGGAATGGGCGTCATCCGCCACGCCGACGCCGGCTACGAGCGGGCGATCGAGGTCGCCGAGGAACGGGGCGTTCGGCTTCCGATGCGCGAGAGTTGACCTGTGGCCGTTCGAGAGATCCTGCACGTTGGCAACCCGCTGCTACGCGAGCGGTCGCGTGAGATTTCCCGCGAAGAGTTGGCATCGGCAGAGATGCAGCAACTGATCGACGATCTCGTCGACACCATGCATGCTGCTAACGGCGCCGGAATCGCAGCGCCGCAGATCGGCGAACTCGTGCGCATCGCCACGATCGAAGTGACGAAGAACCCGCGTTACCCCTACAAGCCACCGATCCCGCTGACCATCGTCGTCAACCCGGCGATCGAGCCCATCAACGAGGAGCTAGTCGAGATCAACGAAGGCTGTTTGTCAGTGCCGAATATGCGCGGCAATGTGATGCGGTTCGTCAACGTGCGCGTTCAGTTTTGGAATCGCGACGGTTCTGAACGCGACGAAGTGTGGCGAGGTCTCAGCGCAGGAACGTTCCAGCACGAATGCGACCATCTTGACGGCTTGCTGTTCCTCGACAGGGTGCACGACACCACGAGCCTCACGACTTGGGATCAGTTTGAGCGCTTTCATCGCGCCGCTTTTGTCGAACGGATTACGGCGTTCGTCGAACGAGTCGGCTCGTAGATGGGACGATTTTGGTGCGAGCTCGCCTGGATTGAGGGCGAGTTCGCAACGGCCAACGTCCTCATCGACGTGGCGGGGGATCGCATTACGGCGCTCACCTCCGCAATCGACTGCCCGGATGACGCGACCCGACTTTCTGGTCTGACGTTGCCCGGCCTTGCGAACACGCACAGCCATGCGTTCCATCGAGCGCTGCGCGGGCGCACGCAGGTTGGTAGTGGCTCATTCTGGACCTGGCGCGATCAGGTCTACGCCGCCTCCAGTCGATTGCAGCCCGACACGTACTTTCGACTCGCTCGTGCCGTGTACGGCGAGATGGCACTGGCAGGGATCACTTCCGTCGGCGAGTTCCATTACCTCCATCACGATGTCGGTGGCAAGACCTACTCCAACCCGAATGCGATGGGTGCCGCGCTGGCCGCGGCGGCGGCTGAGGCCGGAATCCGCATCACGTTGCTCGATTGCTGTTACCTGCACGGTGGCGTCGGTGCTGGAGGGCACACCCCTTTGAACGCGGCGCAACGACGTTTCAGTGATCGCAGCGTTGATGCATGGGCGAAACGTGCGGAGGGTGCGGACTCGTTGAAGTCCGCGACTTGCCGTCTCGGAGCAGCGGTGCATTCCGTTCGCGCCGTCGACGCCGCCAGTATCGAGAAGATTGCCGCGTGGGCCGCAGCGCGCGCTCTGCCGTTACACGCTCACGTCTCCGAGCAGCAGGTGGAGAACGAGCAGTGCATCGCCGCTTACGGATTGACGCCGACGGCGCTGCTTGATGATCACGGGGCCATTGGCGCGTCATTCACTGCCGTGCACGCCACCCACCTCGCCGGCGCGGACGTTGGTCGACTTGGGCGCGCGGAGTGCACGGTGTGCCTCTGCCCGACGACCGAGCGCGACCTCGCCGACGGAATCGGCGCCGCACTGGCGCTGCGCAACGATGGCGCGCGGCTTGCCGTTGGTAGCGATTCGCAGGCAGTTATCGACTTGTTCGTGGAAGCGCGCGGTATCGAGTTACACGAACGATTGGCCACTCAGGTTCGCGGCAGCCACAACGCGGCATCGCTACTCACCGCGACCTGTGGCAACGGGCAACGTGCGCTCGGGTGGCACGAGGCCGGTGAACTCGCAGTCGGGAAGCTGGCCGACTTCATCACACTGCGGCTCGACACGGTGCGCACTGCTGGCAGCCCAGCATCGTCGGCCCTGGAGACCGCCGTGTTCGCTGGGGCTGCGGCCGACGTGCATCACTCGGTCGTCGCAGGCCAGGTAGTTGTCTCGGATGGGCACCACGTGCGGCTCGCTGTCGCACGCGAGTTGCACTCCACGATCACAGAGTTGATGGACACATGAGCGTTGTCGTCGATCGCATCGGTCTGTTGGTCACGAACGACCCGGCGTTGGGGGAGGGGGTGCTCGGAATCATCCGCGACGCCTCGGTGGTGTTTGAGCGCGGCAAGGTTGTGTTCGTCGGGCCTTCTGGTCAGGTCGCCGACGAACGCATCGACGCCGCCGGAAGGTCTGTCATTCCTGGGTTCGTCGATAGCCACACGCACCTCGTGTTCGCGGGCGATCGCAGCGACGAGTTCGCGGCGCGGATGGCCGGCCACCCCTATCTCGCGGGCGGAATTCAAACGTCGGTTGCCGCGACGCGCGCTGCTTCGACCCCCGAGTTGGCGGGCCTTACCAATAGTCGCCGGGAAGAAGCGCGTCGCGCCGGCATCACTACTGTCGAGATCAAGTCGGGCTACGGACTCGACGCGGTGAACGAGAAGCGGTGTCTGCAGGTCGCCGAGCACTTCAGTAACGACACAACGTTTCTCGGCGCCCATATTGTGCCCGCCGAGTTCGCCGGCCGTACCGACGACTACGTGCACGAGGTATGCGGCGCCATGTTGCTTGCCGCTGCGCCGCACGCGCGCTGGATCGATGCGTTCTGCGAGGTCGGCGCCTTCGACGCCGATCAATGCCGCGCGGTGCTGACTGCCGGCCGCGCCGCTGGCCTGGGCTGTCGGCTGCATGCGAACCAGCTCGGACATGGTCCGGGTGTCCAGTTGGCGGTCGAGATGGGATGCGCTTCGGCGGACCATTGCACATACCTCAGCGACGACGACATTGCGGCGCTGGCCGCGAGCACGACGGTGGCAACATTTCTGCCCGCCACAGACTTCAGTACGCGCCAGCCGTACCCCGATGCTCGTCGTGCGATCGACGCGGGAGTGAGCGTCGCATTGGCAACGAATTGCAACCCGGGAAGTAGCTACACCACTTCTATGTCGTTCTGCATCGCGCTCGCGGTGCGCGATATGCGAATGACTGCTGACGAGGCATTGATGGCGGCGACCCTCGGCGGCGCGCAGGCGTTGCAGCGCGACGATGTCGGCCGGCTTGCACCCGGCAAGAGCGCCAACCTCGTTGTGTTGGACGCGCCGTCGTATACGCATCTCGTGTATCGGCCGGGAGTTCCGCTCATTCATCAGGTAATTGAGGCGGGCGTCACCGTCGTCGCTCCGAGCATCTGACCAGCAGTTAGCGTGCGCACGTGGCGAGGACACCGGATCTTGAGCGCCGCCAGGAGTTACTCGATCGCATAGTCCAATACCTGGCGCAGAACGGTCTCGCGCAAGCGACGCTGCGGCCAATGGCGGCAACGCTCGATGTCAGCATCAACCGACTGGTGCATCATTTCGGCTCGAAGGAAGAGTTGCTGACCGCGGCCGTCGCCCGGGGCATCGAGCAGCAGATCGCAGTGCAAGAGGCGTGGTTGGCGCGCGCGCCGCGCATCACGCAGGTTGCGTTGTACCGCCGATGGTGGCGGTGGATGAACGAGTGCGCCGAGAATCTGGCGCTTGTGCGACTGAACTACGAAGCTGCAACGCTCGATGCCAGCGTCACCGGTCTCGCGGGCGACGTACGCGCCGATCAGATCGGCGTGTGGCGTCACGATGTCGAGCAACGCATGGAGCGCGAGGGGATGCCCCGCGCCCGTGCAGTGGCCGAGGCTTCGTTGGCGAAGGCGACCTTCACCGGTCTGGTGATGGACTTGTTTGCGACCGGCGACCGCCAGCGGCTCACGAAAGCGATGGACGACTTCTTGAAGCGACTCGACCGCGCGATCGCGGAGGCGCGGCCCTGAGCGCCACCCTCAATAGCTAGACGACAATGTTGACCATGCGGCCTGGGATGACGAGCACCTTGCTGGGCTTGGCGCCGGTCAATGCGGCTTGCACCTTCTCGTCGGCCAGCGCTGCCGCTTCAACCTTGGCCGAGTCGGCATCGGAAGCGATCGTGATGCGTGCGCGCACCTTGCCGTTTACCTGCACCGGGTATTCGACGGTGTCGCTGGTCAACATCGCTGGATCCGCGACGGGGAACGATTCGTAGGTGATCGAGTCGTTGTGGCCGAGTGTTGCCCACAACTCTTCGGCGATGTGTGGTGCTAGAGGAGCGACCAGCTTCACGATGGTGTCGGCAGTGTCGGCCGGGCAGCCGCCCAGCTTGGTCAGATGGTTGTTGCATTCGATCAGCTTGGCGATCGCGGTGTTGAAGCGCAGATGGTCGAGTTCCTCGCGCACCGCCGCAATCGTGCGGTGCACGACGCGGTTCGTTTCGTCGTCGGCCGGTTCGCTCAGAACTCGCAGCGCGCCAGTGTCTTCGTCGATCATGTTGCGCCACAGTCGCTGCAGAAAGCGGTGGACACCCACGACGTCTTTGCTCTCCCACGGACGCGATGCATCCAACGGACCCATGCTCATCAGGTACAGGCGCAAGGTGTCGGCGCCGTACTGCGCGCACATGTCGTCGGGGGCAACAGCGTTCTTCAGGCTCTTGCCCATCTTGCCGTACTCGCGTTTGACGGGCTTGCCGTCGTAGTACTGCGTGCCACCGCGGTCCTCAACGCCGAGCGCGTCGACGTACATGCCGCGATCATCCTGATAGGCAGCAGCCAGGATGTAGCCCTGGTTGAACAGGCGGTGATAGGGCTCGATCGAACCCACGTGGCCGAGATCGAATAGCACCTTGTGCCAGAAGCGCGCATACAGCAGATGCAGCACTGCGTGCTCAACGCCGCCCACGTAGAGATCGACGCCGCTTGTTCCCATCCAGTAGTGCTCGTTGGCAGGATCGACGAAGTCGTTCTCGTTGGTCGGGTCGATGTAGCGCAGCTCGTACCAGCAACTGCCTGCCCACTGCGGCATGACGTTGGTGTCGCGGCGGTACGGCTGCCGACCATCGCCGAGGTCCAGTTCGACGTTCACCCACTCGGGCAACCGATCGAGCGGACTCTCGGGGTTGCTCATCGCATCTTCGGGATCGAACAAACGCGGTGAGAACTGATCGGTCTCGGGCAGTTCGACCGGCAACATTGAATCAGGCAAGCCGTGCGGGTTGCCGTCGGCGTCGTACACGATCGGGAATGGCTCGCCCCAGTAGCGCTGACGGCTAAACAGCCAATCGCGCAGCTTGTAGGTGATGGTGGCTTCGCCGTGGCCGTTGCTCGACAACCACTCGTTCGTCAGCCGCACGCCCTCGGCGATGCTGGCAACTGTGTTGAGATTCAGCGAGCTGTTCGAACTGTTGACGTATGGCGCATCGCCGACAAATGCGTCAGTCCACACAGCGGTGTCGAGTGTTCGATCGGCTGGCTGCTGGATCGCTGTGATGGGCAAGTCGTACTTGCGCGCGAACTCGAAGTCGCGCTGGTCGCCGCACGGTACGGCCATGATTGCGCCGGTGCCATAGCCCATCAACACGTAGTCGGCGATCCACACCGGAATCGGCTCGCCGGTCAAAGGGTTGAGCGCGTACGAACCGGTGAACACGCCGGTCTTCTCGCGACCGGCGTCTTGCCGATCGAAGTCCTTAGTGGCGGCGGTATCGCGTCGGTAGTTGGCGACGGCTTCTGACTGCGCCGATGTCGTCAGTTCCTCGACGAGCGTGTGCTCGGGAGCCAGCACCATGAACGTCGCGCCGAACAGTGTGTCGGGACGCGTCGTGAAGACGGTGATGCGTTCGGTTGGCTTGTCGGCAATCGCAAAGTGCACGGTCGCGCCTTCGCTGCGGCCGATCCAGTTGCGTTGCATCGCCTTGATGGCATCGGACCACTCGAGCAGGTCGAGATCGTCGATCAGGCGATCGGCGTAGGTGGTGATGCGCATCATCCACTGGCGCATGTTGCGCTTGAACACCGGAAAGTTGCCGCGGTCGCTACGGCCATCGGCAGTGACTTCCTCGTTGGCGACGACCGTGCCCAGTCCAGGGCACCAGTTCACTGGCGCGTCGCTGACGTATGCCAGGCGCCATTTGTCGAGTTCGGAGCGGCGCTCGCTTGCCGACATCGCCGACCAATCGCCGGTCGTCGCGCTGCGCGCACCGCTATCGAGTTCTGCGATCAGTTCGTCGATGCGACGTGCGACCTTGCGCTCCGGATCGAACCAAGAGTTGAAGATCTGTAGGAAGATCCATTGCGTCCAGCGGTAATAGCCCGGATCGGTGGTGGCGATACTGCGGCGACGATCGTGGCTGAGGCCCAGGCGACGCAGTTGCCGGCGATAGGTCTCGACATTCTTCGCCGTCGTCAGTGCCGGGTGCTGCCCGCTTTGCACCGCGAATTGTTCAGCGGGCAGCCCGAATGCATCGAAGCCCATCGTGTAGAGCACGTTGTGGCCGGTCATGCGCATGTAGCGCGCATACATATCGGTGCCGATGAAGCCCAGCGGGTGGCCGACGTGCAGGCCTTCTCCGCTCGGGTACGGGAACATGTCGAGGATGAACTTCTTCGGGCGGGTGGCGAAACCCGACTTGTCGGCCAATGGCCCGACCGGATTAGGGGTGTTGAACGTGCCCTGTTCGTCCCAACGATCGTGCCAGCGGGCTTCGATCGCCTGCGCGAGCACGCCCGAATACCGATGCGGGGGAGTGTCGCTGTCGGGTTCGTGTCGTCCGGTGGCTTCCATGGTTTGCAGATTCTACGGGTGAGGGCGGCTCGGGGGTGGGGTATTACCGTTGCGTCATGTCATCGGTGAGTGGTGCGGGAACTGATTCGATCATTGACCGGCTGATCGCGGCCGCTGATCGTCCGACTGGTGTTCGGTTTGTGGGTCACAGCGTGCAAGCCGCTGACGTTAAAGGACCGGGGGACTCGTTTGTGTCGTGGGCGCAGATCCACGAAGAGGCGCGCGGCGTCGCCGCCGCACTACAGGCGCGCGGCTTGGTGCCGGGTGATCACGTCGCCATCCTTGGGCCGACGTCTCGTTCACTGATGACGATCGTGCAGGGCTGTTGGCTGGCCGGAATGGCCAGCATGGTGCTGCCGCTGCCAATGCGGATGGGTTCGCTCGATGCGTTCGTCGAGAGCACTCGCGCTCGCATTGATCACGGCGACGCGAAGTTGATCTTGATCGACGAGATGCTCGCCGCGTTGTACGAGGCGGGGCCTAACGATCCGCCCATCGAACCAATGGCCGCGGTGATGCCCGGCGGTGCCGGCGTTCCCAGCCCGGACCGTTGGGTGCGCCCCGACATCGACGCCGAGCGTCTGGTGATCCTGCAATACACCAGCGGTTCCACCAGCGAGCCCAAGGGCGTGATGATTCCCGACCGAGTGCTGCGCGCCAATCTGGATGCCAGCTGCGCGGCCGCGGAATTGACGCTCGACGAGGTGATGGTCAGCTGGTTACCGCTGTATCACGACATGGGGCTGGTCGGATTTCTTGCGCTGCCGATGACGCGTGGTGTGCAGTTGGTGCAGGCGGCACCGCAGGACTTCCTCGCCAAGCCCGGCCACTGGATGCAGTGGATCAGTGATTGGGGTGGCACCGCGACCGCGGGTCCGAACTTCGCGTGGGTGCTCGCGACGCGGGCGTTGGGTCGGATGGAAGGCCTCGACCTCTCGCGACTCACGATGGCGCTCAGTGGTGCCGAACCTGTCGACCCGAACGCGGTCGAAGCATTCGTGCGCGCCGCTGAACCATTCGGCTTCAAGGCTGGCAGTGTCTTCCCCGCGTTCGGTATGGCGGAGGTCGCGATCGGCGGCGCCTTCCCGAAGCGTCATCGCGGCATGGTCACCGACTCCGTCGACCGCGAATTTCTCGAGCGTGAGCGGGTCGCCAAGCCGTTGCAGCTCTCGGACGCGACGGAGGACCTCGACGTCCGCCGGCTACCACTGCTGGGCAAAGCCGTGCCGGGCCTCGAACTGAAGGTCGTGCACCCCGACAGTTACGAAGAGCTGCCCGAGCGACACGTCGGCGAGTTGCTGTTGCGCGGCACGTCGGTCACCCCGGGCTACTACAAGCGACCGGATGCGACCGCCGCCTTGTTCCGCGATGGCTGGCTGTGCACCGGCGACCTGGCGTACATCGTCGATGGCGAGCTGGTCTTGTGTGGTCGTATCAAAGACGTGATCATCGTCGGTGGTCGCAATGTGTTCCCTGAAGACATCGAACGGACAGTTGCACAAATTGAAGGCGTGCGCGCCGGCAACGTGATCTCGTTCGGCGTCGAGGGTTATAAGGGCAAGGAGAGCGTCGTCGTTGTTGCCGAGGTGCGACCGAACGTCGCCAGCAACGGTGCCGACAGCGCTGAACTCGTCGCGCTGCGTCACGACGTTCACCAGCGAACGATCGACGTGTGTGGTCTGCCGCCTCGCGACGTCATGCTGGTGAAGGCTGGAACGCTGCCGAAAACATCGTCGGGAAAGCTGCAACGTGCCAAATGTCGCGAGCTGTACCTCGCCGAGGAACTCGAACTCATCTGACGTTTCCATGAAAGGGCCACGATGAAGGTCGTCTACAACGCCGCCCACCTGCTACACGACCCGCACGTCGAGTTCGAAACGTCGCGCACGCACAGCCCCTGGGAGCACATTGGTCGCGCAGAAGCAATTCGCGAAACGCTGCAGGCCGATGCGCGCTTCGCGTTCGTGGACCCAAGCGAGTGGGGAACCGCGCCGATTGAGGCGGTCCACAATCCCGGCCTGGTGAAATTCATGAGCGAGGGCTGGCAGCTGTACAACGCGGCGCAGCCTGGCGTGCGCGAAGTAGTGGCCGACGTGTTCTACCGCGCCGCGCTGCGCGACAAGATGAGCGCAGGTCGCGAACCGCAATCGATCCTCGGGCGAGTCGGTTACTGGTGCTTCGAAACAACGACGCCGCTCACCGAGGGCACCTACACCGCGGCGCGTGGCGCGGTGAACACCGCGTTGTCGGCGACTCGCCTTGTACTCGATGGCGAGAGCAGCGCCTACGGACTGTGTCGCCCACCCGGCCATCATGCGACGGCCGATCTGTACGGCGGTTACTGCTTCTTCAACAACGCGGCGATTGCGGCGCATCACATCGCGAGCACGACTGGCAGCAAGGTAACCATCCTCGATGTCGACTATCACCACGGCAATGGAACGCAGCAGATCTTCTACGACCGCGACGATGTGCAATACGTCTCGCTGCACGGCGACCCAGCGCGGGCGTATCCGTACTCGGTGGGTTTCGCCGACGAGACCGGCAGTGGGCGCGGGCTTGGTTTCAACATCAACCATCCGATGCCGGCGCGCGCCGACGACGATCTATTCGTCAGCGCACTGAGCACCGCTTGTGAACAAATCGCCGCCTTCGGTCCCGCAGTGCTGGTCGTTTCGCTGGGCCTCGACACCTATATCACTGACCCGATTTCCGATCTGGCGGTCACGACGCCGGGCATGCGCCGTTGCGGCGAGGTAGTGCGGCAGCTCGGCCTGCCGACAGTCGTGCTGCAAGAAGGCGGCTACGACGTCGCCGCGCTAGGAGCCAACGTGCAAGCCTGGCTAGTCGGCCTCGGCGCCTAGTTCGCGGTATCGGCGATGGCGGTGAGGAAGGCGGCGCCGTATTGCTTCAGCTTCTCGGGGCCAATGCCTTTGATCGCCGCCAATTGATCGAGCGACGTTGGCCGGGCAGCGGCGATATCGCGCAGCACCGAATCGGCGAACACGATGAACGCGGGTTTGCCTGCGGCAAGTTGTATGCGGAGTGCGCGTAGTTCGTCGAAAAGTGGGGAGTCGATGGTTGGTGGCCGTGGAGTCGATTTGGTCGCCGCCGTGGAGGTGACTACCGCGACCGGCTCGGGCTTGGCGCTCGGCTCTGTGCTGCAGTTGCTGATGAAAGGTGATGGCTTGTCCGACGGAACGACCAGCACATCGCGCGACGCGCGAGTGATCGCAACGTGAAACAGTCGACGTTCCTCTTCGATGTCGTCTGCGAGACGGTGCGGATACTGATCGGCATCGGCGTGGTGCACGATGACGAATGGCCACTCCTGACCTTTCACCCTGTGGACCGTGGCCAGCGTGACGCCGTCGGCAGTCGACCGCGAGGTGAGCGATGACCGCAACCATTGTTCGAAGGCGAGCGGATCCGGTTGCAAGACGGCCAGTTGCGCCAACGCGGTGAGGTCGTCGCCTTGCGCAGTGCGGTTCATCCCGTGGCGATGGGCATCGAGTTTGGAGATGCTGGAGGCAAGACCGAAGGAATCGCGCACCGTCGTCAGCAGTTGCTCGGTTGTGCCGCCGCTTCTCACCAGCTTCTGCAGCTTGTCGATGTCGGCCGCAAACTGATCAACGGTGATCGAGTCTTTCTCAGTCGTGATGCGCGTGGCCAGTCGGCGCAGGCCAACGAGCGACGTTTGCTCACCGACCCACCCTGCAATACGTGGATGCAGCGGCCGCGATGGCCGGCGCAGTGCCTCGCCGACATCTGCCGCAGAGAACTCGCCCGTCGCGCGGGCAAGCCGTAGCCACGCGAGCGTTGCGCGCACAGCGGTGCGCTCGAGAAACTCGCTGCCGACGCCACCGTTGGTCGGGATGCCAGCAGCGAGCAGCGCCACCTGCACGGGTGCCTGTAACGAGTTCACCCTTGTCAGCACGGCTATGTCGCGCGGCGCCAACCCGGCACCGATCGCGGTCTGAACTGCCTGCACTGTGATGGCGACGGAGTTGCCGGTGGATGGCGCAACCATGAACCCGTCGGTCCCTGTGTGGCTAGCGCGGATGGACTTTGGAACCCGGCGACGGTTGTGCCGCAGCAACGTATCCGCGGCACGCACGACACCAGCGGGGCAGCGATAGTTCACTTCAAGCGGGTGCGCGCCTGCGCCGGGAAAGTGGGTGCCGAAGTCGATCAGCCAGGCCGGATCGGCGCCGTTGTAGCCGTAGATGGTCTGGTCGTCGTCGCCAACTCCGAACACGGCGGCGTCGGCACCGGCAAGCAGGCGCACGAGTAGTAGATGTGCGGGAGTCAGGTCTTGGAACTCGTCAACGAGCAACAGCCGACAGGAGCGCTGTGCTGCTGCACGAGCCTCGGGATCGCGCAGCAGCAACTCGATGGCCCGAAAGATCTGCTCGTCAAAGTCGACTTGGCTTTGGCGGGCGAGGATCTCGCGGTAGCGAGCGAACGCATCCGCGAAACCATCGACCTCGCCGTCGTAGCGCGTCTCGACCTTTGCCGGATCGACGAGACCGAGGCGGGCGAGCGACAACGCTTCGATCCAGGTGGCGACAGGGTCGGCGTTGCGCACGCGTGGAAACTTGACGAGCTTGCCGATCAGCCGCCGCACCTCCGGCTCGTCGATCGTGGCAAGGCGCTGCGGTTGCTTGGCGAACGGTGATGAGCCGTTGATGATCGCGAGCGCGATTGCGTTCAGTGTGCGTACTTGGAGACCGGGGATGTCGGTGGTGCGGGCGGCGATTTCTTCCTGGGCGCGTTTGTTGAACGCGATGAGCGTGATCGCGGACGTCGGCAGTTGCCATTGCTGCACAAGGTGTCGGGCACGTTCGGTGAGCACGCGCGTCTTGCCTGAACCAGCTGGGGCGATGATCCGTGCCGCGCCACCTTCATGCGTGACGGCCGCGAGTTGGTCGGCCGCCAGGTCGGCGGACGAATCGTTGCTGATCGACGGTCGCAACGAGCCGTGCTCGACCGCAACGCGATGCAACACCGCGACACCAGCGATCGCCGGAGTGAAACGCACCGGGCCGCCGTCGAGCCACGCGCGCGTGCCGTCGCGCAACTCGACGTCGCCGACGCCGTCGCTGACGGCTCGTGCACCGAGCGTGATCGCACGCAGCAGCGTCGGCCACGGCTCTGCGCCGTCGCGAAGATCGATTGAGTTCGCGTAGACCATGTGCTGCAAGAGTTCGCGGTTGAAGCGAACACGGGGTCCGACGCTGTGTAACGCCAGCTCGCTACGAAACGGTTCCTGGATCGCGCGGTCGTGCTCGACTGCAACTTCGAACACCATCCCACGTCGATGTTGCGCGGCTTCCCGTAGCTGCTCGGCCTGGGTAGCGGCCGGAACCTCGACAACGATGCGCGGCGCATCGGTCCACTCCGGTGGCGACGGCTGGCCGGGGGAGACGATCGTATTGCGCCCCAAACTGGCCGGCCCCCGCCCAAGTCGGGTTGTCGCCGGACTGTTCGCCGAGCCGCTCATCCAGTCACCATACCGAACAAACGTTCTCACATCCGTCGAGGGCGTCGCCGGCGTCAGACGGATTTGAGGGCTTCGAGAACCTTGGACCAGCGGGCCGGGTCGGCTTTGTACGGTGCGTAGAAGCTGATCCGGTTGATGACGTCGCCATAGCGGCGGTGCAACTCGGGTGCGATTTCCTCGGGCTCGCCGACGACGGCGAACGTGTTCAGGATCTCGTCGGTGATCAGCGTGCCCATTTCGGCCCAGCCACCTTTCTTGGACAGCGCATTCAGCTCTTCGTGCAAGCCGTTCCAGCCGTGCAGCTCGAGCACACCCTTATATGACGGTGTCGAGCCGTAGAACGCGATCTGCTGGCGCGTTCCGCTGTCGGCGGCGGCCTTCTCCTTCGCATCGTTGCCGGTGACGACGAAGCTCGGACCGGCGATCTCGAACCCCTCCATCGTCTTGCCCGCCTTCGCGCGACCGCGAGCAAGTGCGGGAAGCGTGACCTCGCGTAGATAGCGCTCGGTAGTGAAGCCGTGACAGATGAACCCGTCGCACACCTCGCCCGCAGTCTCGGTCATCAGCTCGCCGACGCCAGCTAGGAAGATCTTCGGCACGCCGAACCCGGCAAGATCAGCGGGGTCAGGCGAGAAGAACGGCGTCATCAATGTGTGCGTGTAGAACTCGCCGCGAAAGGCGAGCGGAGTGCCGTTCTCCCAGGTATCCCAAATTGCGCGAATGGCAAGGATCATTTCGCGCATGCGCGCAGCCGGGTGGCTCCACTCCATGCTGAATCGCTTGGTGATGTGCGGCTTGATCTGACTGCCCAGCCCGAGCACGAAGCGGCCCTTCGAGTACGCCTGCAAGTCCCAAGCAATCTGCGCGAGCGTCATCGGGTTGCGCGCGAACGCAACAGCGATCGATGTGCCGATCTCGAGTGTCTCGGTGTGTTCCGCCGCAAGCAGCAACGGCAGGAACGGATCGTGCGCCGTCTCGAACGACCACGCGCCGCTATAGCCGGCTGCTTCGAGTTCCTTTGCCTGTGCGCCTGCGTTGCGCAGGCTGCCACTGATTCCACCGTCAACTTTCATGGTCGCGAGCGTAGTCACGTGCTCGGGTCAAGCTCCGACCCGCGCTAGCTTCGCAAGATGAGACGAATACTGGTGGTGTCGGCCCTGCTGTTCGTCGGCGTCGGGTGCGGCGATGCGATCAACGGCAACGGCAACGGCGCAGCGGACGGAGCGACAGCAAGCGTGTTGGGCTTGCTCGGCGTTGTGCCCGACACCGAAGGCAACCGCGGTCAGCCGATCTTCTATGGCAACCTCAACTGGTTACGCGATGGCGACAACGCCGGCTCGCTGGCGGACGATGTCACACTGCTGATGGACAGGTCCTCGAATTCGTTCAGTCTGCCCCGCACTGTGAGCAACGGAATATTGAAGCCCGAATTCGTCGAGTTCACCGGCTTCGACACCCGTGACATCGATGCGTTCGTGGACTTCGGTTCGCAAACCGATCAGGTGACCGCAATCGTGGGGAGTTTTGATGCCGGCGACCTCGAGAGCGGGCTGCGCTCATCACCGGGAGGCGACGAGCTCGTGCAGGAGACGATCGACGAGGTCAGCTACTTCGCGTTGGGTCGCGACGACGAGATTGATTTCGCCGCCGTCTCGGCAATCCGCAGACTCGGTGAGCCGTTGCGGATTGCCGTCGATGGTCCGGCGCTTTTCTGGAGTCGCAGTCGCGCTGTAGTTGATGCGTGCGTTGGCGCAGCGAGTGATAGCACGCGTGTCCCTAGCCGACGATGCGGGGTATTCCTCAATTGCTGCCGCGCTTGACGCGGCAGCCGTTGTCTCTGCCCTGTTGTTGCCGCCGTGGGGCAGCGAGTCGTGGACGGTCGCAGGTCTTGGTGAGAGTTTTCATGGCGAAACCTCCACGCTCACCGTCGCGCTCCACTACGCGGACGAGGCGGCCGCAGCGGCTGCGGTTGACGCGTTTCGTGCTCACCTCGAGACGGGCGTGTCGTTGTTCAACCCGACGCCCTGGTCGGAAGTACTGACCGCCACTGATATCCATGCGGAGGGATCGCAGATGTTTGCCACCCTCACGTCAAAGAACCCGGGTATTGCCACCGAGATCTACCTCACGCAGGAGAACCTGTTGCAGTTCTGAACGGTCAGCTGTCTTGCTCGCGCAGGAAGCGTTCGAACTCGGCGGCTAGGTCGTCGCCGCTGGGCAGCTGGGCGTCGCCGAGCGACATTGTTTGCTCGCCCGCCTGGTCGTACAGCAACTCAAGGTTGGTCACCATCGTGCCGTGCTCGTCGTTGGCAGCGACCAACTTGTCGATCCGATGGCGCTGGATCTCGGCCTCATGCACGGCCTCGTCAGCGGAGACGACAAGGCCCGTGACCTCGTGCAGACCTTGCAGCAACGCAATCGTCGCGGCCGGGTAGCTCATTGCGCTGACGTAATGCGGCACCTGCACCCACATGCCAAGCGACGCGATACCCGCGTCGGACAAGGCGTGCTCGAGCACCGAGCTCACTCCCGCTGGGACGTCGACGGAGTTCTTTAGATACGGAAGATTGGCCAGCACCTCGGCCGACGGCGAGCTGCTGGACAGGCGCGGTGGGCGAGTGTGCGGTGTCGCATAGGGATACGCGCCAAGCGCAACCATCTGACGCACGCCGAGTTGCCCAGCAAGCTCGGTGACGACGGCGGCGAATTCGCGCCAGCGTGAATCCGGTTCCGGCCCGACCAGCGTGACTACGGCCTGCTTGTTCGTATCGTGCCCAAAGCGCAACTGGATGTCGTCCCACACCATCTTTGTGTTGACGCCATCGCGCAGTTCCATCGTTGGTCGCCGGGCGCGGTAGTCGATGAACGCGTCGCCGTCGAATGTCGCCAGCAATTCCGTCTGGCATTCGTCGTCGATCGCGGTCAGCGCAGCTGCACCAGCACCACTGGCATCGATCCAACCGGTGAGGTGCACCACCAACACGGGCTGGTCGAGTACGGGCAGGTCTTGATGCAGCTCGTAGCTCATTGCGTCGTACGGTATCTGCGCCGTGTCGCCATCGGTCGGTGCGCAGTCCGCCGGTATCGTGTGGTTATGGCTCTTGACGTCACCGATGCAACGTTCCAGGCGGAAGTGATTGACCGGTCGTTCACCGTCCCGGTCGTCGTCGATCTGTGGGCTCCGTGGTGCGGGCCATGTCGCACGCTCGGCCCGATCATCGAGAAGGTCACCGATGCGACTGCGGGCAAGGTGGTGTTGGCGAAGGTCGACACCGATCAGAACCCGGCGATCTCACAAGCGTTTCAGGTGCAGTCAATTCCGGCCGTCTATGCGCTACGCAACGGCGAGGTCGTCAACGGTTTCGTCGGTGCGCAACCCGAACACATGGTGCAAGCCTTCGTCGACTCGCTGCTACCCAGCGAAGGTGAGCAGACGATTGCATCGCTTCTCGCGGAGGGCACCGAAGGTGCTTACCGCGCAGTGCTCGAACTGCAAGTGGGCAATGAAGACGCGATCGTCGGTCTCGCCGAGTTGCTCGTCGCACGCGGCGAGAACGAGCAGGCGTTGCAGTTCCTCGGGCGCATCGCCGAGACCGACCGCACGCGCAAAGTGGCGGCGAAAGCCCGCACGCGCCTTGCCCCCGACGACGATCACGACGCGACGTTGACCGGCCTGCTCGACAAAGTGAAGGCCGACGAGACCGTCCGCCAACAGTTTGTCGACATCTTGGAGCTGATGGGTCCCGACGATCCGCGCACCGCTGACTATCGCAAGCAGTTGACGAAGCGGCTGTTCTAGCAAAGCGTGGCGCGCAACTCGGCGACTCGCTCGGGCACGGCTCGGTACCACATCCAGATGCCGCGCTTGTCGGCCGTCACTAACCCCGCCTCGCGCAAAACCTTCAGGTGATGACTGACGGTCGGCTGGCTCTTGCCGAGCGGCTCGACCATGTTGCACGCGCACACTTCGCCCTCCGCGCTGGTGGCAATCAGCGACAGCAGTCGTAGTCGCACCGGGTCGGCGAGGGCGGCGAACGAGTTGGCCAGAGAGTCGGCCTGCTTGGTCGTGAGCGCCTTATCGCCGGGCGCGCCGCAACAGCCAGCGACGACGGGTAGCCGTGCGATTCGTGCCATGACGGGTCCTCCAAGAATTTCATTCGAACACATTGACAATCATCAATATGTTGTGTATCGTATCGACAGTCGTCAATATAGTCCACGTCGACCCAACCTCGCCGTTACACGACAAGGAGTCACTCATGTCCCGCCTGCAACTCGCCCTCAACGTCACCGACCTCGAAGCCGCGATCGAGCACTACAGCCGCCTGTTCGGCACTGCCCCCGCCAAGTTGAAGCCGGGCTACGCCAACTTCGCGATCGCCAACCCGCCACTGAAGCTGGTGTTGATCGAGAACTCAGCGGCTGAAGCCGGTTCGATCAACCACTTGGGCGTGGAAGTCGAGTCGACCGATGAAGTCGCCACTGAACTCGCACGCGTTCATGCCGCCGGGCTGACGACGAGCGCCGAGGGCGAGACCACGTGTTGCTTCGCGCTGCAGGACAAGTTCTGGGTCGATGGCAGCCTGCATGACTTCGAGATCTACACCGTGCTGGCCCCAGCGGATGTGATGCACGAGTCGGAAGCGGGCGCGTGTTGCACGACCGACTCATCGGATTCACCGGTGCTCGAGCCCGCAGCTGCTGGCCGTTGTTGCTAACGCTCAGTCGCTGACATCCACCGTCGCGAGCGAGATGCTGATGTTCTCCGGCACTGGTGGCAGGCGGAGCGCGAGCAGCCACGTGAGTACCACGAATGCCGTCGAACCCCACAACGCGACCGGCAGCCCACCCCACAAATAGAGCAGGCCGGACAGCAGGGTGCCGATCAGGCGCCCTGCGGCGTTGGCGGAGTAATAGAAGCCGACGTCGAGAGCGACCTCATCGTCGTCTGAGAATGCAAGAACGAGATACGAGTGCAGCGACGAGTTCATTGCGAACACGATGCCGAACGCGATAAGTCCGCCGACGATGGCGGCGGTCTTGACGAGGTCGACGGCGACGAAGACTGCGATCGTTGCGGAGACCACCGCGAGGATCAGCGCCCAGCGCTGAGCAGCCTTCACCTCGTCGACCGCTCGGCCACCACGAGCGAGGATCCGCGGCGCGAACGATTGCACAATGCCGTAGCCGATTACCCAGGCTGCGAGGAACCCGCCGACTCCTTGGTGTGACCAGCTGAGTTGGTCGGCGAGGAACACCGGCAGCGCGACGACGAACCAGATGTCGCGCGCACCGAACAGGAAGAACCGGGCGGCGGAGAGTCGGTTGATCGCCGATGACTTCGAGAGCACGGAACGCAGCGGTGGCTTCTTCTTCGATTTACCGATCTCCTCGTTCAGGAACACGAGCAGCATCACGACCGCGACTGCCAGCGCACCGACCATCGACCACAGAGCGCCGTGATAGCCGATCGACGAGAGTAGGGCAGCGCCGAGGAAGAACCCGACGCCCTTGAGCGCGTTCTTTGATCCGGTGAGGATCGCCACGAGACGGAACAGTGACCCGTCGCCGGCGACAGTCTTGACAGCGCTCTTCGAACTCATCTTGGTGAGGTCCTTGGCGATGCCGGACAGCGCCTGCATCGCCATCACGAACGCCACCGACGCCCAACGTTGCCAAGACGGCTGTTCCAGGGTGAGCGCAGCCAGCGCAACGATCTGCAACCCGAGGCCTGCCACTAAGGTGCGGTTGAGGCCGGTGCGGGCACCGACCCAACCTCCGAGCAGGTTGGTGACGATGCCCATGAACTCGTAGGCGAGGAACAAGAAGGCGATGGCCACCGGCGAGTAGCCGAGCTCGTTGAAGTGCAGCAGCACGAGCATCCGCAGCGCACCATCGGTGAGGGTGAACACCCAATAGCCAGCTGTGACCAGGACGTAGTTGCGCAGCTTCATGTCACGCGTGCTCGAGGGATGCGGCGACCGTGGCTGCGAGTTCGACCAGGCGGTGCGCGTAGCCGTACTCATTGTCGTACCAGACGAGAACCTTCACCATCTGACCATCGATCACCATTGTCGACGGGCCATCGACAATGCCGGAACGGGGGTCGTTGGTGTAGTCAGCGGACACGAGCGGTCGGTCCTCGAACCCGAGGATCCCGGCGAGCGACCCGGCCGCTGCATCGCGCAACAAGGTGTTGATCTCTTCCACAGTTACGTTGCGCGCCATCGTGAATACGCAGTCGGTGAGCGACGCGTTGAGCAGCGGGACACGCACGGCGATGCCGTTCAGCTTCCCCGTCAGCTCCGGGTAGATGAGGGTGATTGCAGTAGCCGAACCGGTGGACGTCGGGATCAGCGAGTTCAGCGCCGAACGTGCTCGGCGGAGGTCCTTGTGCGGCGCGTCGACCACCACCTGTGTGTTGGTGACGTCATGCATCGTCGTGATCGCACCACGTTCGATACCGATCGACTCGTGGAGCACCTTCACCACAGGCGCCAGGCAGTTCGTGGTGCACGACGCGGCGGTCACGATGCGATGGATCGCAGCGTCGTACAGATGGTCGTTGCAGCCCATCACCACGTTGAGCACCCCCTCGCTTTTCACTGGGCAGGCGACGACCACCTTGCGAACGCCACGGCTGAAGTGCGGCTCGATGTCCGTCGCTGTCTTGAACTTGCCCGTCGATTCGATCACCACCTCGACGCCGTGCTCGTCCCACGGCACCGCACCGGGGATGCCATGTTCGGTAAACGCGACTGGCAGGCCATCGATCACGAGCTGGCCACCATCGACGCCGACCTGACCTTGGTAGCGGCCGTGCACCGTGTCGAACTCCAGCAGATGGGCCGCGGTCGCGACGCCACCCTTGTGTTCGTTGACGTGTACCAGCTGAAGGTCGGGGTGATCGCGAAGCGCGCGGACAGCGAGGCGGCCCATGCGACCGAAGCCGTTGATGCCGATGCGAGTGGTCACTGTTCGGTCACGAGCGTGCCGATCCGAGCATCGAGGTCGGCAACGACGTCGTCGAATGCGGAAGCGGTTCCGGCCTCGACTGGGTCGGGTATCGACCAATGCCACCAGTCCGGGCCGGGGTCGAGCTCTTCGTGAGCGCGGTCGCACACGGTCACCACCTGTGTGTCAACCGGGACCGTGTCGACGAGGTTCGGGGTCGCGTCGTCGAGGCGTAGCCCGGCGCGCCGGGCCGCGGCGATCGCGCCGCGATGGACCCTCGGCGCAGGGTGAGTGCCTGCCGAGGAAGCCGGCCGGCCGGTGCGGGCGGTCCAAAGTGCGGCCGCCAGTTGGGAGCGTGCCGAGTTGTGGCTGCACAGGAAGAGCAGGTCGCCCTGGGGCTGACGTCCGGTGATTTGCAATGATGCGAGGGGTTCGCGCACGAGCCGCACGTACTTGCGCCGCCCGTCGCCTGCCGAGGAAAACCGAACAATCACGCCGACCTGCTCGAGCACATCCAAGTGGTGGGTCAGCAAGTTCGACGGGAGTCCGAGGCGTTCGCCGAGCTCTTTGGGCGACCTGTCGCTCGAGGCGAGGTCATCCACGATCGCGAGCCGCGCAGGCTCAGCGAGCGCGGAGTGCATCGCCGCCCGCGCCAGCAGTGCTGGCTCGGTGTGCGGTGCTGGGAACTCGTGGGCGATCGACCCAGCCCGTGTCTGAGTTTCACTCTTCATATAATGAGTCAACCACAGTTGACTAGTTTGTAGGTGGCGCGTAGGTGAACAGCCGTCGAACTTGGCTGGATATCGTTGTTCGACTCAGCGTCTGGCAGATCGCTCAGTCAGTCCTGATCCTCCGCGGGCGGGCCTAGCCATCGACGAGCTCATGCAACGAGTAGTCGACCTGCTCACCGAATTGGGTGTGCCAGTACAAGACTGAGTGCGTGCGCTCAACCATCGTCGCCCGTAATGCCTTATGGGCGGTCACTGCGGTCCTGTGGTTGGCGGTCGCTCGACTGGCTGCTGCGTTTTTGGGCAACGAACTGCAGTGGCGGTACGTCGCGGAGCAAAGTCGTCGTGACGCCCCGTGGTACTACCGACTCGCAGGGGTATGGGGTGGTAGCGAAGGATCGCTGCTGCTGTTTGCCGCGGTCGTTGGGCTGGTGGCCTGCATCGCGCTCCGCCGACCGCGTCGCGCCCCAGTGGTTTGGTACGCCGCAGCCACGATCGCCGCGCTGGTGCTCATCGACCTGATTTTTGCCAGCCCCTTTGGGCGACTCGACACACCCGCCGTACGCGGCTTCGGATTGACGCCGATCCTGGAACATCCGGCGATGGCGGTCCACCCTCCACTTCTCTACGCAGGCCTCGGATGTGCGTTCGCGGCGGCACTGGTTGCTCTCGATGGCCGCGATGCGATGGCGTGGTTGCGACGGACGCTGGCGATCGTCACGCTCGCGATGGCACTCGGCGGATTGTGGAGCTACGTCGAGCAGGGCTGGGGCGGATACTGGGCGTGGGATCCGGTCGAGAACACCTCGCTGCTTGTCTGGCTAGCCGTGCTCGTCGCTATCCACGTTCCCGGACGTCCTCGGCTCGCGCTGCTCGCGTGGGGAGCGGTGCTGTTCGGCGCGCCACTCGTGCGCTCGGGCTCGGTGCCCTCCGTGCACAGTTTCGCGGAACAGGCAAGCGTCGGCTGGGCGTTGCTGGTGTTGAGCGTCGCATCCGTGCTCGCACTCGTTGCGTTTGCACGCTCCGGCGTGGATAGCGCGCCACAGCGTGCAAACGCGGTGGGGGATCGGGTGCCAGCGTTGATCGGCGCGGCGGTGTTCGCGCTCGTTGCCGTCGGGACGTTCGCACCCGTGCTGATCGACATCGTTCAGTCGCGGCCGGCAGCGGTGCGCGGTGTGTTCTTCTCGCGCACCGTCGGCCCACTCGCGCTGATTGGTGTCGCATTCCTCGGTTGGCGCTTGCGGTTGCGCCACTCACGACTCGTTCACGCCGGCGCACTCGTCCTGCTGCTTGGAATCGCGGCGAGCACGTTCGACCAGCAGGCGACGGTCACGCTTGCTGTCGGGGACTCGATCGAAGCGGCCGGCTTGCAGATCACGAACGATGGCGTCGACGTTGAACCGGGACCGCGGGCAGATGTTTCGGCCGTCGTCGCCACGCTGACCGTGAACGGTTGGGTGATGCGCCCGGCACTCGTTGCCTACCCAGAGCGTGGGGGGGTGCTGGCCGAAACCGCGATGGTCTCGCGTCCCTGGCGCGATGTGCAGGTCACATTGGTCGACGCCAATGATTTGGGGATTGTCCGAATCATCGTGCGTCAGCGACCATTGATGTGGCTGGTTTGGCTCGGCGCGCTACTCACCGCGCTCGGTGCGCTCACTCCGAAGTGGTCTGCTCGTCGCCGCTCTGCCGAGCCCGCTTCTTTGCCAACAGCTCGTTGACCGAGGCTGTCTGTTTGCCCGCCGGCTTGGCCGACTTCCTGGGCTGGGCTGCGGTTCGTCGTGGTCGACTAGCTGGCCCCGCCGGTGCATTGTTCGGATCGCTGGCCAGACGCGGGATCGAAGCGCGCACTCGCTGGCGCGCTGTCGCGAGACCCGCGGCCGCTCCCGCCAGCGTTGCCCCACGCAGCGATAACCGTGACAGCGCAACCGCGATCGGCCATAACAGCGCGGCGAGCAACAAGAACGGCCCCGCCAGCGCGACGTTGCGGAAGCCTGCGGTGAGCCCAGCAGTGTCCCACGCTCGTTCGGGCTCGATCTCGCCGCGCCCTTCAGTTGTCGTCGATAATCCGGCGAGCAGCGCTGCATCCGATTCGCCGACCGCGTATTCCGCGGGGTAGCTCTCATTGGCGAGCGTGCTCGCGGCCAAGATCGTTTCGCCGTCGTTGGTTACGTTGACACCAACGGCGTAAGTACCAGCACGAAGTGCGGGCAACTGTGCTTCGAAGCGGTCGGCTCCGACTCGGTCCAGCGGCACTTCGTAACGCTGACCATCGGGGCCGGCGACGGTCGCGATCGCCACCGCACCATCGGGGAAATTGCTGCCACTCTCGACGCTGATCGTCATGCGCCCGCCAGCGACCTGCGCTTGCGCGGCGCCGGCGGTATCGCCCTGCTGGAACGTGCTCTTGACGACGCGGCTCCAGAAGTCGACGTAGCCATCCCAGCCCGCCCATTGCTGCGACCACACGTCGCTGGCATCGCTGGTCCAACTCGTCGCCCGACCAAGTCCGGCCTGCCAAGTCGCCAACAGCGGGTCACGGTCGGGGCCGATGCGCAACAGCGTGCTGGCCTCGGGCTTGGCGGTAGTGGCCACATAACCGAGCAGTTCCGGCGACGCGGTGAGGGGCGCCACCACGGGATCGTTGGACGTCACTTCCGGCAGGAACGAACCCTCGTTGATGAAGTCGCGGCTGGCGATGACGGCTTCTTCAGCCATGATCTGCGGCACGTCGGCCAGGTTGGTGCCGGGGTAGTAGCGGCCATGGCCGGAGACAGCGATCGCTTCCAGCGACGGCGCCGCGCCCTCACCAGTAGCAAGCACGCTCACCGTGATGCCGCTTTCGTTGTACAGCTCGCTGGCGCGATCGGCGAGTCGTTCAATCAACGCCACATCCGTGAAACCATCGGTGAACACAATGATGTGCTTCAGCTCGGCATTGCTCGCCAATAGAGCCGCGGCCGGCTCATCGAGCGCGACCAGCAGGTTGGTGTTGCCGTTTGCATGCAGGCGCCCCAAACCTTCGTCGATCACGCTCTGCGACGGAAGCGTTTGTAGGTCGATGACCCACTCGGTTCCCGCTGTCCAGGCCATCACGCCGATTTGATCGTTTTGCGTGAGTGCCTCGATCGTACGCTCGGCCGCGGCACGCGAGATATCGGTCTTGTTAACACCACCAGCTGGGCCCGCCGGGTTGGTGAAACCATCGTCGCAGTGGCAGTTGGCCATCGACCCCGATGTGTCGATCGACAACACCTCGGCGACGGTCTTGCGTCGCTTGGGGTCGAGGATCTCGCTGTCGACCGGCAGCAAGTCCGACAACGGCGAATCGCGATAGCCGCCTACGCCATAGCTACGCGTGCCGCCGATGGTGACCAGTCCGCGACCGAGGTCGCGGACCGCGATCGTCAACGCCTCAATCTGTTCGCCGGTGAACGAACTCGCCGGAACGTCGACGAGCACGACACCTGCATAACTGGCGAGCTGCTGCACGGCCGGTAGCTCGGCGGGGCCGACAACGACTGTCGCGACTCCACCGGCGTTCAACGCTGCACTCAATGTTGCTCCCTCGCCGCCGGTGCCCTCCACGATCAACACCTGTGCGGGGCCGTCGACCGGTACGGCAGCAAACGCGGCATCGTTCTTCGGCTGTGCATCGTTGGCACTAGTGACGATCGCCTGATAGCGAAGCACCGCTGCGGGAGTACTTCCGGCGTTGTCTCCAAATGTCACGACGTTGGTTCCCGCGACCAGGTTGACCGTCTGCGTACCAACCTCAGTGCCATCGCGACGCAGGACGACGGTGGCGCGACCGTCCTGGGTTGCGACGACGTTGACCTTGACCGTGATGTCGTCGCCCACACGGGCGAGTCGCGGTACGTCGATGCTCAACACGGCAGCGTCGGAACCGGAGTTGGAATCGATGGTGTGGACATCAATCTGCACATCATCGCCAGCAAGTCGCCGTGCTTCCTCCAACGCGTCGCCGTCGGTCACGCGGCCGTCGCTGATGATCACGACACGTCGCTTCGCATCCGACGGCAGCACAGCGCCACCGAGTCGAAGCGCCGTTGCGATGTCGGTAGCAGTGTCGTCGATGACCACTGCCGCGCCCTCGAATGTCGACGACTGTTCCAACACGCGGTCCAGGCGAGCATCGCCACCGAACACGACGACGGCACTCAACGCACTGTCGGGCCGAGCCTGCAATGCCTGTTGCAACCAGAGCAGCGCCGCCGCCTCGCCGCCCGGACCGAGCGACGCCGACCCGTCGAGCACAAAAACAGTGGCTACGCGGTCGCTACTGCGACGGATCGTTGGCGCAAACAGTGCCCCGAGCAGCAACGCAGCAACCGCGAGTCGTGCAGCAACGGCGAAGGACCACTGTCGGCGACTGACTCCCAATCGACGCCAGGCGAGCCATGTCTCCAGTGCCAGTAGCGCGAGCAGTGGCGGCAACAGCCACGGCAACAGCGAGTGCTCGGTCCGCGCGGGAGTGACCTCGCGCGCGGCATCGTCGACCGGCGGCACGAGCGTGTCGCGCGGGGAGATGTCGCTTTCACTGGCCGAAGGATTGACCGCGACTAAGCGATCGTTCTCGCCTGCGACTTGGATCACCCAGAATCCGGGCTTGCTCGCACGCAGTGGCGGATCACCAACAAGAAACGAACGGGACAGCCCGTCCGGGCCGACGGCCTCGCCAGCGGTCGAGGGGTCGATCGGCAGCGCGGCGCCGACCTCCAGTGCCGCAGTGGACAGCGCGGTGTTGCTCAACTCGGTCAGCAACCGGTCGCCCAACACCGGAAACGCCACTTGCAACGGAAGGTTGCTATCACCGAGTGCGAACGTCAGGAAGGCGAAGCGTTGCCCGTTGAGCTCTCCGCGCAACAAGAGCGGGGCATTCTCGCCCGCGACCAGTATTTCCACGCCGGCGCCCGGCTGAACGCGCAATGCCTGTGAGATCGCGACTTGCGTGAGATCGACGCCGGCAAGGAGTGGATCGTCGGTACGTAGCAGCGTCACGACTGGTGTCTCGACGACTCCCGTGGGAACGACGCCTTCGACGCCGCCCGGTGAAGCGACTGCGATAAACGCCGCCTTAGGTTCCGCGGGTACCGCCACGCCCGCATAGACCACGATGTCGTAGCCGTCGCCGTCGGGGCCAGCGACGCCGGCGGCAACCTCGATCACACTGGTCTGGACGCCTGCCATCGATGTGAAAAGTTCCTGCCAGAACCGGGAGTCACCAGCAATCAGAACTTTGAGGTCTGGTCGCGATGCACCAACTGCGACTCCGACATCGTCGGCAGGTAACAGGTCGGTGGCCGCGACGCCAGCGTTGAGGTATGCCTCGACGCGTTGGCCCGGTGGGAGATCGGCCTCAACGATGGTGCTGCTACGCGGTCCGATGTTGACGACCTGTTCACTGGCGGTGGCACCATCGACGTCGATGCGTACGGTCTGGGTGACGGTGCTGTCTCCGTAGTTGCGCACAGTGACGCGAGCATGCAGCCCGCTGCCGCGAGGCTCGACGTCGACACGGACGATGGCGCGGTTCGTATTCGCGTCGCCAATTCGTTCGTAACGCGTGTTCGGCGGCAGCAGCTTCTCTTCGTCGTCGTTAATGCCGCCGTCACTGATCAACACGAAGCCGATCTCGTCGCTGCTGGTGTCGAGGCTCTCAGCCAGACTGAACGCGCCGGCGAAGTCGGGGTGACCGGCGGTCGTTTCAACGGTACGCAAGGCATCGGCGAACTCGTCCTCGTCGTCGCTAGCGGTCAGCACAACCCGCGGGTGATCAGTCGCGATGACAATGGATGCGATGCCACCGCTCGGTAGCTCGTCGCGCAGTGAGATCGCGCGATCAGTCGACGCATGGAGTCGGTCGGGGCTGCCGTCAAGCGCACCCATCGAGCCGGAGGCGTCGATGATGAACACTGTGTGTTCGCTGAGTTCGGCCGCTTCCAAACGCACGGGCCGAGCGACGGCAAGCGCAAGTAGCACGACCGCGAGTAGCTGTGCGATCAGCAGCGCGCTCCACCGCAACTTCTGCCACGGGGACGCACTGCTCACTGGCCGTTCGAGCGCACGCCAGAGAAAGGTGCTGCTGACCGTGACGGACTGTCGGCGCGGTCGCAGGATGTGCAACAGCACAACCGGAATGGCGAGCCCTAGCAACACCAGCCCAAGCGGACTCGCGAACGTCATCTCACGACACTGTTCATCTCACGACACCGTTCATCTAACGACACCTTTCATCTAACGACACCTTGCAAACGCCAGCCCTTCAGTACCGCGTCTGCAATTGGCTCGTCGGCGAGCACCTGCTGATAGTTGGCGCCGCGTCGCCGGCAACGGGCGGCGGCCTCTAGCAACCAACGATCGACGACATCTCGGTAGCTCTTGATGCTGTCGTGGCTAAGGCTGACGGGCACCCGCTCGCCGGACTCGGCATCGATGACGTCGAGATCGCCGATGATCGTCGGCGAGATCTCCTCCTTCGCGAGCACGTGCAGGACGGTTACCTCGCCGCCGCGCGCTGGCAGGCGATCGATGGCCGGTTCCCACGAGGCGGTGAGTAGATCGCTGATGACAACGGTGACGCCTGCGGGTCCTGGCCGTGCCAGCAGGTCGCCGGCCGCAGACCGCAAGTCAGTTTCGCCAGCGGGTGTCAGCGACTCGAGCACACGAAACAGTGCCGTGACGGCGTGACGGCCAGTGAACCTTTGTGGCGGTCGGACTGCGGGTTCGAGATGCAGTGTTACTACGTCGCGGCGCGTCAGCGCGAGGAAGCCCACGGCCGCCGCCAGCCGCTTGGCCTGATCGAGCTTGCCTTCATGCCCCATGGAGGCCGACACATCGAGAAGGATGCGAACGTTGAGGTCGTCTTCCGCCTCGAACAACTTGACGAACAATTGGTTAGTGCGCGCGTAGAGGGCGTAGTCAATCCGGCGGTAATCATCGCCCGGGTGGTACTCGCGCTGGTCGGCGAAATCGAGCGAGTTGCCGAAGCGCGTGCTGCGGTGCTCGCCGGCGAAGCGGCCCGCGAGGCGACGGCGCGTATGTAACTGCAGTCGTTCGAGTTGCGTCAGCAGTTGCGGATCGAGCAGTTCGCTCACGGCGCGCCGCGCATCCCTGCTGTCGGCTCTGCGACAGTGTCGAGCAACGCGGCGACAAGTTGGGCGGCATCGACGTTGTCGGCGGTGGCCTCGTAGCCAACGACCATGCGATGGCGCAGCGCAGCGACCGCGACCTGACGAATATCGGCGATGGAGACATTCGGTCGCCCATCGAGCAGAGCTGTCACCTTGCCAGCAAGCACCATCGCTTGCGCGCCGCGTGGCGAGGCGCCGAAGCGGACATAGCGCCGCACAAGATCCGGCGCGGTCGGTGCGTCGGGGTGCGTCGCGACGACGAGGTCGACAGCGTGGCGCAACACATGGCTAGCAATCGGGACTTGGCGAGTGAGTTCGATCATCGCCAACAAGGTCGGCGCATCGGCGACCGAGTGCAGCGTCACGGATTGGGTGCCAGTGGTGCGCTCGAGCACCGTCACTAAGTCCTCGGCGCTCGGAAATGGAACTTGCGCCTTCAACAGGAAGCGGTCGAGTTGTGCTTCCGGCAACGGATACGTGCCTTCCATCTCTAACGGGTTTTGTGTAGCCATCACCAGGAACGGTCGCGGCAACGGGCGCGTGAGCCCGCCCGTGGTGACTGCGCGCTCTTGCATCGCTTCAAGGAGAGCCGACTGCGTCTTGGGAGTTGCGCGGTTCACTTCGTCGGCGAGCACGAAACTCGCGAACACCGGCCCTTCGCGAAACTGGAACGTTTTGTGGCCGCGGTCGTCTTCCTCCAGCACCTGCGTGCCGACGATGTCGGCTGGCATGAGGTCGGGAGTGAATTGCACGCGGCTGAAGGGCAGGTCGACGGCTTGCGAGAGCGCCTTCAGCAACATGGTCTTGCCAAGGCCGGGCACACCCTCCAACAGCGCGTGCCCTTCAGCAAGCAGACAGGTGATGACCGTTCGCACGAGTTGGTCTTGGCCGACGATGACCTTGCCAACCTCGCGCTCGATCTGTTCGGCCAACTCCGCGTAACGCTCGGGTGGGATCGTGGGTAGTTTCGCCATCACTTGGCTCCTTGAAGTTGGTTGAAGTAGGCGAGCACGAGTGCTCGGATGGCTGGCGGGACCGACGGGTTGTTCATCGCATCGGTTGCCTGCCGGGAGTAGCTATCCAACACATCGCTGACGGGCACCCGCGACGATCCGCTGTTGGTCTGCCCGTTGGTGGTTCCGACGGTTCCGCCCTGGCCCGTTCCGGTGCCACCACCGACGGACCCTGTATCGCCGCCGGTCCCATTCGTCGGATCGTAAATCGTGTCGAGGTCGGGGCCGCCGCTGCCATCGGTATGGCCAGCACCGGTTCCCTGGCCACCTTGGCCGCCGTCGCCCGGTGAACCACTGCCTCCGCCCACAGGACCCGAAGGATTGCCGCCGGTGCCACCTGAGCCTTGGCCCTGGCCGGAACCTTGGCCGGAACCTTGGCCGGAACCTTGGCCGGAACCTTGGCCGGAACCCTGTCCCGCGGACTGGCCGTTGCCGTTGTTGCCCAGTTGCTCACCGGCGTTCGCCGCCGATGCAGCGGCGTCGCTGGCGGCGGTCTGTTGGGCAGCGTCGCTGGATGCCTGCGCGTTTGCTTGCCCAGCTTCACCCAGGCGAGCTTGCGCACCGGCGACATCGTCTTCGCGTAGCGCTTGCGCGGCTTGTCGCAACGCGTCGGCGGTCGCAGGGTCTCCGGCTTCTTGCGTAGCGGCGAGGTCGTCGAGGCGCTCGGCAACTGCCGCACGCTCGGCCGCCGTCATGCTGGGCAGTTCTGCCGCGAGTGCATCGAGTTGCTGTTGAACGGTTTGGTCGGTGTCGTCGGTGCTCGAGCCTGGTAGCGGCGAGTTCTCGAGACTGTGTTGCAGCCCTTCGGTTGCGGCCTTCTTCGCGAGCAGGTCGTCGCCGACCTGTTCGCGTAGTTCGGCCGCGGCTTGATCGAGCAACTCTTGTGCCTTGTCGAGCGAATTGGTCTTCTCTAGATCGGCAGCAAGCTGTTCAAGACGCGCTGCAGCTTCGGCTCCTTCGGGCTGTTGTGCGATGCGGTCGGCCTCGCTGCGCAGAACGTCGGCGGTTGCTTCGATTGCAGCTTCGTCGCGGGCGTGTTCCTGTCGGATTGCATCCTGCGGATTGGCCATCAACGCCAGCACGATCGCCGCTGGCGCGACGAGCATGGCCACACCCGTTGGTCGCCGCCGCCAACGCAACGGGACTGCATCCTTCGGCGTGGCCACGGCGGCGAGTTCGTTTGCGCGCACTTGCACGCGCTGTGAGAAGTCGTCGCCTTCGTGATCTCCGAGTTCCAGCGACGTCGCGAACGCATCGCGAGTGTTGAGGCCGCGATCAGCGGCTCGTGCCACCAACATCTCGGGCACCTTGCACAACACCGCGTAGCCGCCAATCAGCACAACAACAGCTGCCACCAGCCACAACGCCGCGACATCGCTCGCTGGCAAATCGAACATCCGGCCGGCGACGACCATCGCCAGCGCGACGATCGCGACGATCGGCGCCACAACTTGCAGTGTGGCAACCGCCCACGCCACACGCAGTCGGCGGCGAATGGCATTGAGCAGGGGAGTGACAGTTTTGTTCATCGTTCGGTCTCCGCAGGGGTGCGCAGTCGACGGACTGCGAGGGTGGATAGGAGCGCGGCGATCACCGTAAGGCCAAGCGTGCCGACGGCCCATGCTGGAAAGCCATCGCGGCGATCGATGCGGAATTGCGCTCGGAACGAGTCTTCCGGGAACCATGCGAACCAGGAATCGTCGTTCAATGACTTGGCCTTGACGACCTCTTCGCGGGCCCAGTTGAGCGGATTACCGCTGCCGACGCCAACAGTGGACGAGTTCTCGCCAGCGGTCGCATCGGCCACGATTGTGATCGGGTTGAGTGCCAGCAGCAGTGCTGGGGGATTCTCGACGTCGTTGCCCTGACTGCCATCGGCGACGCGCATGGTGAAGTAGAGCAGCGGCCCCAGCAACACGAGCAGAGCGGTGAATCCATAGGCAAGCAGAGTGGCGGTCTGCACTCGCCGCGTGAGCGCGCTCAACGCGGTCACCATCAGCGTCAAAAGGATCGCGATCACGCAGATGATGCCGACGCCCTTCAACCCGTCGAGTGGTCGGATGCCACCGAGCAGGTAGGCCACCATCATCACCGGCAGCGCAGCGAACAGCAGCAACAACATGAAGCTGGTACCGGCCAGAACCTTGCCGACCAGAATGCCGCGCGGACGCAGCAGGGTGACCTGCAACGGATGCAGCGTCTGGCGTTCGCGCTCGCCAGCGATCGCCCCTGCGGTAAGCGCGGGCACGAAGAACAGCACGAGGGCGAGCATGACGAATAGCACCCATTCGTAAAGGTCGCGACCGAGACGAGTCTGGCGGGCGAGGTCTGAGGAGATGTCGCCGGTCGTGGTGGAGCCTTGATAGACGAGGTACGCGGTCAGCGTCAGTAGCAGCAGGAAGATGCCGACAACGGCGAACGCTCTACCGGTGCGCATGCGTTCGCGTAGCTCGCGACTGAGTACGGGGTTCATCATCATTGAACGATTCCTTCTGTCAACGACATGAACAGTTGCTCGAGTCCGCCGGACTCTTCAATGAACTCGACGACATCGCGGCCTTCATCGACCACGAGACGGCGCAGGAGTTCGGCCTGTTCGACGTCGCCAGCAACGGTGAACGATTCGCTGGTGCCGCTGGCGAATCGAACACGCACGTTGCGTGAACCACCGAGTCGTTCGAGGATCTGACGCGGCGGGCCAGCGGCGAGCAGTTTGCCAGCTTCCATGATCGCGACGTCGGTGCACATTTCTTCCAACTCGGAGAGAATGTGTGACGAAATGATGATCGTCTTACCCATACCGTTGAGGGTCTTCAACAGTTCGCGCAACTCGACGCGGGCGCGCGGGTCTAGTCCACTGGCGGGCTCGTCGAGCACCAGCAACTCCGGATCGTGCACCAGTGCACGGGCGAGGCTGAGGCGCTGCTTCATGCCGCGCGAGAGCGAGTTCACCATCGCCGTGCGTTTCACCGACAGGTCGACGAGTTCCAACAAACCATCGACAAGATCGGTCCATTCCGTGCGGGCGATGCCATACGACGCGGCAAAGAACTCGAGGTATTCGTCGACGCGCAGGTTGTCGTAGACGCCGAGGTTGTCGGGCATGTAACCCATGCGGCGGCGAACGGTGCGCGGTTTGCGCGACGGGTCGGCACCCATCACGGTGATGCGCCCGCTAGTGGGTAAGAGCAGGCTGGAAATCATCGCGAACGTCGTGCTCTTGCCGGCACCGTTTGGGCCGATGAGAGCAAAGATCGAGCCACGCGGAACCGTGAGATCGAGTTGGTTGACGGCCAGCAGATTTCCGTAGCGCTTACTGACGTGATCGGCGCGCACAGCGACTGGGACGTCTGGGGTCGCGGTAACTTCGTCGGCAGGTGCTTCGATCGTCGCACTCATGCGAGATCCCTTGCCGTCGCTCCGCGTATTTCGGGGATCGTGTCGCCAGGGAAGAACTGGCCGTTGTTGTCGATGCGCGCCATGATCACGCCATTGCTGCGCATGGCAGGTGGCACGACAACAACTCCATGCTCGGCAACCTGGTTAACCCACGCGCTGCCGTTCCAGAGGTCGATGGCACCGAGACCCGACGGCATCTCGAACACGATGCCCTGCCCGATTGGTGCGTCCGGTGGCAGCACGTAGCGATAGATGGTGTCGGCAAGGCCGTTGCCGAACATCGTGTTTGGAGTACGCACCGTCACGGAGCGGACACACGCCGAGGAGAGTGGTGCAATCGTGGCCTGAATGGGAGCAAGGGTGGTCACGACGGTGGTGCTTGTCGCTCCGCCGGACACCTCGAGGCCGTTGAGTAACTCGGTGGTCCAACCAGCAGCGCGCACCAAAGCGGATGGGTACATGGTTCGTCCGACGCCCGCGTTGGTCCAGATGCCGAGTTCAGCGATCTCGTCGTCGGTTCTGCGCGGATCGGTTGTGTTCTTCCACACACGGTCGGCGCGAGTGAAACCGATCGGCAAGGGCGTGGCATCGATAGCGAAGTCTGCGTCTGCGCCTGGAGCAAGCATGCCGACGGCGTCGACGCCACCGGGGCCAAAGACGGCGACTTGATGCAGCGTCACGGTGCCGCGGTTGGTGACGGTGCCGACAACTTCGTCGTCGCGAACCGATGCGGTCACAACCAGGCCGCTCTCAGAAGTTGGGCCGACGATGTTTGCGGTTGTCACCTGGCCAGGCTCGAGCCGTAACTCGACCTCGCTGCCCGTCGCCGAAGGAATGAGCCGCGGCACGACGCCCGTGGGGCCCCCGAAATAGAGGCTGAGTTCGCTGTCGCTCTGCCAGCCCACTGGAAGTTGAATCGTGCTCGTCCCGCCATCGCGGCTGAATGTCAGCACGCTGGTGATCGCGTCGGCGCCGCCGGGGTACGACTCGACGAAGGTTGCTGCCGCGGGCTTACCGACCGACCGCCACTGCTGTCCGTACACGAATACACCGAGCGCGGTCACCGCTGCCAACACCGGAATCGCGATCCATGCGAGGGTGAGGCGGCGGGTGGCGCGCAGTACAAAGTAGAGACCTATCGACACGATGACCGTGTACGCGAGCAGCGGCACCAGCAGCGGCATCAGCGACGGTTGCTTCACACCCGCGCGCAACGCCAGGTCTTGCTGCGTGAAGCCGAGTTGCTCGTTGCTGCCGAACCACCACGTGGCCTCACCGTTGGGCGACCCGCTTGGCTCGATCACCGAAGCCCACTGGTTGTTGCTGGCGCGACCGTTGATCAGCCGCACCTCGCCGCGACCGGCAAGTGCGTAACCGGCCTTGCCCGGTTGCCACTCTGCGGGCAGCGCCGAGACATCGCCGGCATCGTCGAGCAGCAGTCTGCCGCCGCGGTTCAGCCAACCGAGCAGCGCAGTCAGTTGATCCGGTTGCAGAGAGCGCAAGTCGGCAGTCGTCGCGGCGATGGAATCGAACGCTTCCAGTGCCGCCGATCCGAGCGACATTTGTTCCAACGACAATTCGCGAATGATTGCCGTGCCAGCGCCAGTAGCGAGGTTGATCTGCTCGGGCAGTTCGCCTGCTCGAGTGACGAGCGCCGGTAGCACGCCAACCAACTCCACTGCTTCGGCGGGCGTCATCGGAACAGTCTTTTTCACGACCAATTCGTTGCCCCGATACAGGTTGACGACGATCTGCCCAACGTCGTAACCGGTGGGGGTGACGAGCATGAACGACTTCGTCGTTCCGCCAGCGACTTGAATGTCGCGGCTGACGATGGCGCCAGAAGTGGTCACCACGTCGATGCGCCCGTTCAACAGTTCATCTGTCGCAACGGTTGCTGTCACGACGACGTGATCGCCGACGTCGTGCCAACCATCGCCGACACCGGCAGTCGCCGACATGGTTGCGGTGCCAGCGGCTCGCGCCGGGGCGGGAGCGCCCAGCGAGCCGAACGCAGCAACGAGCGCAAGTGGTAGCAAGAGTCGGCGGCGCACGATCGATTTGGGGAATTCGGTCAACAGTGGCTCCACAAGTTCAGCCCGGCAGGCAATAAATAGACGCACGTCCGCTCATCCCGGTTCCCGAGTCTCGCAGGCCATTGCGCGACCTACTGGTCGGACCGCATGAAAGCGGCCGGTAGCGTGCCCGGATGGCCTCCGGCGAACGCGTGTTGCGTGTTGGCATGGTGTGCCCGTACAGCCTGTCCGTGCCTGGGGGAGTCCAGGCGCAGGTGATGGGCCTTGCTCGCGAGCTACGACGCATGGGTATAGAGGTAAGAGTGCTCGGCCCTTGCGACGGTCCGCCGCCAGCCACGTTCGTGACGCCGCTCGGCAACAGCCTGCCGACTTCGGCCAACGGCTCGGTTGCGCCGCTGGCACCGGACCCGTCGTGTGCGCTGCGAACGGTTCGCGTCATGTTCGAAGAACAGTTCGATGTGCTGCACCTGCACGAACCGTTCACGCCCGGCCCATCGATGACGGCGATCCTGCTGCACCCTGCGCCGGTCGTTGGCACATTCCACGCGGCGGGTGAAAGTGCGAGCTACAGGCACCTCAAGAACTACATCAAGCCAGCGGCCGCCAACCTCGTTCATCGCGTCGCCGTCTCGAAGGACGCGGCGGCGTTGGTCAGCCCGTACATACCCGGCGACTACGAGATCCTGTTCAACGGCGTCGAGCTCGACGACTACCGACAGGCACAGCCGTACCCCACCGACGGACCGACGATATTCTTTTGCGGTCGCCACGAAGAACGCAAGGGGCTCGACGTATTACTCGCGGCGATGGCCGAGGTGGGCCAAATCGACGGTCAAGACGTCCGCCTGTGGATCGCAAGTAATGGTCCCGACACCGATCGACTGCGCGCTCAGTCAGCGAACGACCCCCGCATTGAGTGGTTGGGTCGGCTCTCCGACGAAGAGAAGATCGCTCGGTTGAAGGGTGCCGACGTCTTCTGCGCGCCATCGCTACACGGCGAGTCGTTCGGCGTCGTGCTGATCGAGGCAATGGCGGCCGAGACCTGCATCGTGGCGAGCGCGCTCGATGGTTATCGCAACGTCGCCACCGACGAGGTGGACTCACTACTTGTGCCGCCGGGCGACGTCCACGCGCTGGCCGCGGCGTTGCAAGAAGCCCTTACCGACGACGCTCTGGCCGCCCGCCTGGTGAAGGCCGGCGCCGTCCGCGCCGACGACTTCTCGATGACAACGCTTGCCCAGCGCTATGCCGAGATCTATCGCAGCGTGGCACTGCCGCACACGGCCGTCACTCGATCGGTTTCGGCGTGGCCATTTATGGCGCGTCGGCAGGTGACACCGCGCCGCCGTCGCCTCGGCCGTATGCTGACCCCATAACGGCGCCTCGTTCGCGGCGCCCCGAGACCTTCTGGAGTTTGAAATGACACTTTGGATCATCCTGGCGATCGCAGCCGTCGTTGTGCTGTATGTCATCGTCGTTTACAACGGCCTCATTCGCAGCCGCAACCAGGTCGACAACGCCTGGTCGCAGATCGACGTTCAGCTGAAGCGTCGCATCGACCTCATTCCGAACCTGATCGAAACCGTCAAGGGTTACGCGGCACACGAGAAGAGCACGCTGGAAGCCGTCATCAACGCGCGCAACGCCGCGATCGCCGCACCTGCAACTCCCGCCGGCCAGGCCATCGCCGACAACATGCTGACCGGTGCACTGAAGCAACTGTTCGCACTCAGCGAGGCATACCCCGATCTGAAGGCCAACCAGAACTTCCTTGCTCTGCAGGAAGAACTGACCGCCACCGAAGGCCGCGTCGCCTACTCGCGCCAGTTCTACAACGACAGCGTGCTCAGCTACAACAACAAGCGCCAGGCATTCCCGGCCGTGATCTTCGCGAGCATGCTGAAGTTCGAGAACCGCGAGTACTTCGAGACCGACGAGGCCGCCCGCGAGGTGCCCAAGGTTCAGTTCTGAACCAACGATGTTCGAACTGATCAGAGCTAACAAACGGCGCAGCATTGCGCTCATTGCGGGCTTCTGCGTTGTGCTCGGTTTAGTGGGCGCAGCGTTCGGGCTGTACATCGGCAACGGGCTACTGGGCACGATCGTCGCGCTGGTTTTTTCTGGCGGGATGGCAGCTGTCTCGTACTGGAAGGCCGACAAGATCGCACTGGCGGTCAGCCGCGCCTACCCCGCCGATCCGGTGCAGTACCAGCGCCTGCATAACCTCGTTGAGGGTTTGTGTATCGCGAGCGGATTGCCCAAGCCGCGCGTGTATCTCGTCGACGATCCGGCGCCGAACGCGTTCGCTACCGGACGCGATCCGAAGCACGCGGCCATCGCAGTGACGACCGGATTACTGGAGAAGTTGAACCGAGTCGAGTTGGAAGGCGTGCTTGCTCACGAGCTGTCGCACATCCGTAACTACGACATCCTGATCAGCACGCTGGCCGTCACGCTGGTGGGCGCTGTTGCATTGCTGACCAACATTGCGGTCCGGATGATGTGGTGGAACGGCGGCCGGGTCAACCGCGAGGGAGATCGCGACGGCGGCAACCCGTTGGCGATTCTCGGCCTTGTGCTGCTGATCTTCGCGCCCATTATTGCAAAGGCGATGCAGGCAACGATCAGTCGCAAGCGCGAGACGCTCGCCGATGTGTCGGCGTGCCAGATGACGCGCTACCCGCCGGGATTGATCTCGGCGCTCGAAAAGCTGCGCGACGACGTCACCGTGACACACGCGGCATCGACCGCGACCGCTCACATGTGGATCGAGCAGCCCATGGCAGGTGTTGGCGACGGTGGTCATCTCAGCCGCTGGAACAAGATGTTCGATACCCACCCGCCGCTCCAAGAGCGAATTGCACTGTTGAGGGAGCTATGAAATTCACAACTCGATTCGCGCTGGTCGCAGCGCTGGCGGTGACCGCCGTCGGCTGCGATAGCGGCGGCGACGACAAGCCCGACGACAAGTCTGGCGATACAGCCCCCGCGGGCGCCGACACAACTGCCGTGACGATTCCTGTCGATCCGTCGACGGTGTATCCACTCACCGGTCTACCGATCACTGACCCTGCAGCGGCAGCGCGACCGGCACTGGTCGTCAAGATCGATAACGACGCGAATGCGCGCCCGCAGGCAGGCTTGAACGCAGCCGACATCGTGTTCGAGCAAATCATCGAGGTGCAGACTCGTTTGGTGGCGGTGTTTCACAGCCAGGGTTCGGACCCGGTCGGGCCGATCCGCTCTGGCCGCCAGCAAGACATCGATTTGCTCGGCTCGCTGAACCAACCGCTGTTTGCCTACAGCGGTGCTAACCCCGCCGTCGCAGAAGCCATCGCCGCCAGCGACCTCGTCGACCTCAGCGCCCTCAACAACAGCGTCTACACCGACGGTGGATTCTTCCGCGACGAGTCGCGTGCCGAGCCGTTTAACGAATACGCGTCGACGTCGCAGTTGTGGACCCTTGCGCCCGAGGGTGCCGGTCCGCCGCCGCCGCAGTTTCAGTACCACCGTGATGACGACACGATGGTTGGTGACCCATCCGGTGGCGTCGATGTCTATCTCGAAGGCCTGCTCGTCGGATGGCGTTACGACGGAACCTCCGGCAATTACCTGCGCACCCACGACTCCGTTACACATCTCGACGTGTCGACCGAGCAGATCAGCACCCGCAACGTCGTTGTGATGACAGTTGATTACTACCCAAGCGCTGCCGATTCGCGTAGCCCGGAGGCGGACACGATCGGATACGGCGAGGCCTGGGTGTTCAGCGGCGGTATGTGGGTACGTGGTGTCTGGACTCGCGCAGATCGGCTATCACCGATTGAACTCACTGGGCCGAATGGCCGCATCACCCTGGCGCCCGGTCGCACCTGGGTCGAACTTGCGCGCGTCGGAACCTTCTCGGCGGTGCCGTAAGCGATGAGAACGACACGCAACATTGGGATGCTCGTCGCGCTTGCTACCGCCACTGTTGGCTGTAGCAGCGGCGGCTCTTCATCTGACTCTTCAACAACGACCGAATCTTCGGTTGCACGCACGACCACGATTCCTTCAACGACGGTCGCCGAGACAGCCCCGCCGACGACCGCCGCGCCAGCACCGGTGTATCCGCTCACCGGATTGCCTGTCACCGACGAAGCCGTCGCCGCGCGACCGGCGATGGTCGTGAAGATCGACAACAACTCAGGCGCTCGACCACAAAGCGGACTCAACTCTGCCGACATTGTATTCGAAGAGATTGTCGAGTCCGGAACTCGCTTCGCCGCGGTCTTTCACAGCCAAGGTTCAGATCCAGTCGGCCCAATCCGGTCCGGTCGTACGCAAGACATTGATCTGCTTGGGTCGTTCAACAGGCCGCTGTTCGTTTGGAGCGGTGGTAACAACGGCGTCACCAAGGCGGTCGCTGCCAGCGATCTCGTCGATCTAAGTGCTCAGCACAATGCGGTCTATTCGGGCGGTGGATTCTTCCGTAACAAGGTGCACAGTGCGCCGCACAACCTGTACGCGCAGACGTCGATGCTCTGGACCTTGGCGCCGCCCGATGCCGGTCCGCCTGCGCAGCAGTTTCTCTACTTGGCCGCCGGTGAAGTGGCTGCTGGGGAGGCTGCGTCCGGAGTCGATCTCAAAATGGATGGCTCGGCGGTCGGATGGCGGTATGACCCCGCTACGGGGTTGTATCTGCGAATGGCTGGCACCAAGCCACACGACGACGCTGTGAGCGGTCAGGTGAACAGCAGCAATGTGATCGTGATGGTGGTCACCTATCAACCAAGCCCGGTCGATCGGAATAGCCCCGAAGCACAAACGATCGGTGCTGGTGAAGTGCTGGTCTTCACGGGGGGTGTGGCGATTCGCGGCACCTGGACACGCGCCGATCGTCTGTTGCCGACTGTCCTGACCGACGCGGACGGTCAGGTCATTGCATTGACTCCGGGTCGCACGTGGATCGAATTGGCCAAGGCCGACACGTTCACGCTCGCCGCATAACCGATCGGACGGGTAGCGGCGCTACCAGCATTGACAGCAGCACCAAATGGGTCGAAGCGATACGCTGTTTCCATGAGTTCTAACGCGGACGCGAAGGGAACAGTGCAGGTCAAGCGTGGGCTGGCCGAGATGCTCAAGGGTGGGGTCATCATGGATGTCGTCACACCCGAGCAAGCCAAGATCGCGGAAGATGCCGGCGCTTGTGCGGTGATGGCGCTCGAGCGGGTTCCAGCCGATATCCGGCGCGATGGCGGCGTAGCGCGTATGAGTGATCCGGAAATGATCGAAGGCATCAAGGCGATGGTCACCATTCCGGTGATGGCCAAGGTTCGCATCGGTCACTTCGTCGAGGCGCAGATTCTGCAAGCTCTCGGTGTTGACTACGTCGACGAAAGCGAAGTGCTGACTCCCGCCGACGAGTCGCACCACATCGACAAATACGCCTTCACGGTGCCGTTCGTGTGCGGTGCAACCAACCTGGGCGAGGCATTGCGTCGCATCAGCGAAGGCGCCTGCCTGATTCGCAGCAAGGGCGAGGCCGGCACCGGCAACATCGTTGAGGCCGTGCGACACCTGCGCAATATCCTCGGCGACATTCGCAAAATCACGCAGGCCGATGCAGCCGAGCTATTTCAGTGGGCCAAGCAGCTGCAAGCACCGCTGTCGTTGGTGCAAGAGATCGCCGAAACTGGTTCGTTGCAGGTCCCGCTGTTCTGCGCGGGTGGCATCGCCACCCCGGCCGACGCGGCGCTCGCGATGCAACTCGGTGCTGAAGCCGTATTTGTCGGTTCGGGCATCTTCAAGAGCGACGATCCGTCACCGCGGGCCAAGGCCATCGTTGAGGCGACGGCCCATTTCCGCGACGCCGACATTTTGGCCAAAGTCAGCCGAGGTCTTGGCGCCCCGATGACTGGCATCGCGATGGACGAGATCAATCAGCGCTACGCCGAACGCGGCTGGTGACGTGATTGGAGCCCCCGGGTGGCTGTTTGTATCGGCGTCCTCGCGCTGCAAGGCGCGTTCGCGGCGCATGAACACGCGCTGAAAGGTCTTGGTGTCGACACCGCTCAGGTGCGTACGCCAAGCGATCTCGCCCGCGTCGACGCATTGGTGATGCCCGGCGGCGAGAGCACAACGATGTCGCGATTGCTCGAAACATCAGGACTTTTCGATGAGCTGAAGGCTCGGCTCAGCGACGGTCTGCCGGTATTCGGCACCTGCGCCGGAATGATTCTGCTGGCCACCGACGTGCAGGATGGCCGACCTGACCAGCGCAGTTTCGGCGCGATTGATCTCACAGTGCAGCGCAACGGCTACGGCCGCCAGATCGACAGCTTTGAATCCGACATTGAAGTCGAAGGATTTGCGACGCCGTTTCATGCCGTCTTCATTCGTGCGCCTAAAGTGGTCGCCGTCGGCACCGGAGTCAACGTCGTTGCCCGTCACGATGGTGTGCCAGTGCTCGCACTGCAAGACCATGTGATGGTGGCGTCGTTTCACCCTGAACTCACCGCTGACGATCGACTGCATGCCCTCTTTCTCAAGACCAACGAACTGATGAGGAGTTAAGGACCAATGTCCGGCCATTCCAAATGGGCAACGATCAAGCACAAGAAGGGTGCCGCCGACAAGGCGCGCGCCAAGGTATTCAACAAGATTGCCCGACAGCTGGAAGTCGCTGCTCGCGAGGGCGGCGCAGATGTCACGTCCAACGCATCGTTGCGCAACGTCGTGTTGAAGGCGAAGGCAGCCCAGATGACCAACGACGCCATCGATCGAGCGGTGAAACGCGGGGCGGGGTTGACCGATGGCGGCAACTACGAGGCGTTTACGTACGAGGGCTACGCGCCAGGAGGCGTTGCGGTGCTCATCGACGTGCTGACCGATAACCGCAATCGCACGGCCTCCGATGTGCGTAACATTTTTTCCAAGCTTGGTGGATCGATGGCCGAGCCCGGAGCGGTGGGCTGGCAGTTCAGCCGTCGGGGAGTCCTGCTGTTGCAAAGCAGCGACGAGGATGCGGTGATGATGGCAGCGCTCGAGGCTGGCGCCGACGACGTCACCGCCGACGGCGACGAGTCGTGGCACATTACGTGCGAGCCATCGATCGTGTTCGACGTGCGCGATGCGTTGCAAGCAGCAGGGTTTCCTGTGGGCTCGACGGAGAGCACGATGGTGTCGAGCATGAACATCGAGGTCGCCGATCTTGCCGATGCACGGGCGATATTGCGCATCATCGACGGGTTGGAAGAACTCGACGATGTACAGGACGTGTACAGCAACTTCGATATCAGCGAATCGTTGATGGAGGAGATCGGCGAATGAGCGTTTCTATTGGCGACGCCGCCCCGGCGTTTACGTTGCCAGCCACCGGCGGCAAGCACGTGTCGCTCGGCGACTACCTCGGTCAGCCCGTGGTGCTGGTGTTCTATCCGGGCGATGACACGCCAGTGTGCACTCGGCAGCTGAACAGCTACAACGACGACCTTTCGCAGTTTTCAGCGATGAGCGCGCAAGTGCTTGCAATCTCGGCGCAGAGCGTCGAGAGCCACGAGCGGTTCTCGGAAAAGCACGGGTTCCAGTTTCCGCTGCTTTCTGATGTCGACAAATCGGCCGCCGCCGCGTACGGCACATTGGGTCCGCTCGGGTTTCCCCGGCGGAGTGTGTTTGTCATCGACCAGGCGGGGATTGTGCGTTATGTGCATCGTGCGATCGCAGGTCTGACGTTCCGTCCGGTGGGCGAATTGGTGGACGTGTTGCTGGGTCTGCCGCGCTGACCTCGGGTTACAGCGCGTTGCTGGTGCACGCGGCTGCGGCACACACATCGATGATCTCGCCGGTGAGTAGGAATCTGACTGCCATCTGTAGCACTAACTGTTCTTGCGAGCCGCCGTTGTGCGGGTCGTCGCCGTACTCGGGCGGATGCGGTGGCAGGTTGTTCGGCGGTGGTGCCGGCGTGCCGTAGTCCCAAATTGTCAGCAGTGCGTTGGTGGCATTTGCCGAGTCGTACGGCGCGATGCCCCATTGCGCGTCGATGTCGTTGCTGCGGCCGTCGAGCAACGCTGGCTCGCGTACGGTCGCGCCGATCGTGCGGGCAAGCACCTCCGTGCTGACGTTGGCGACCTGATGATCGCCGAACGCCTCGATCAACAAGACCTGCTTCGCTTCGATCCCGGGGTACGGGTCGCCTGTGAGATGTTGCGCGTACCCATCGTTCTCGCCACGATCCCACAGCAACTGGATGAGCTGAAGGCCCAACACTCGGTCGATCGGGTCGGTGTAGGCCACGTCGGAGATTGATTGGAACGTTGGCCATTGGGACGAACGGTGCAGCAGTACCGAATAGTTGATGCCAGGCACGCCCAACACGACTCGCGACCACTCGCTACTAACCGCACTGGCGGCGCCACCCATTACGCCACCCTGGCTGTTGCCGACGAACTGCGTCGCGTCGTTGAGCAACAACGGGACCCCGGCGAAGTTCTGGAACGCGCTTGCGCGCGTGAAACCTGCAGACGAGTTCATCAACCTGCCGAGGAACTGCTGATTGAGCAGGCCCTGCTGCAGGCGATCAGCCTGCTGGTTGAAGTGGGAAAGGTCGCCGAGAATGCTGACGAGGTTGGGCACGTCGGGTGTGCTCATACCGATCTCGTCGGTGGCGCACGCGGCGAGCACGCCGGTTTCTGCCGCGAAGGAAAGCCCGTCGACTTCCATTCTCGTGCCGAGTAAGCCGTGCCCGTACACGATCCCGGGAACGGGCTCAGCGGCCGCGAGCGGCAGCAGGCAATGAAACTCGGCGACGAAGTCTGGCTGCTCGGTGTTGCGCTGCGGCATGCCCTCGGCGTCGAGAGAGAAGGTAGTGCCCGGACCGCCATCACCTGTAAGGAAGTTCGGCACCAAGAATGTGCCGTCAACGCGACGTACGTTGCCGTCGTCGGTCTGCGACGTGATAGCGAAGGCGGGTGCTCCGTCGTCGTCGAGCGTGTTGTAGGCCAGCTCCCGGATGTGCAGCAGGCGGCCAGCGAGTGTGTCGCTGGTTGCGACGGTGAAATCCCACGCCAAGTACAAGTCGTCGGTCGCAACATCGTTCTTCGTCAAGTGCTGCAGAATTTCGCGGAACGCGCGTGCACGCTCCAGCGGCTCTGGGTTGCCGTTCAGCGCTGCCTGAAATGCGGTCCCGCGCGGAATCAGGTTGTTGGAGCTGTCGCGCATGTTGCGGAAGCCAACGACGAAGTGGTGTCCCTCGGGAAGGCTGGTCGCTGGATGAATCATCAGCAGCTGCTCGCCAACTGGAGCTTGTGCGTCGAGTTCGCCCCAATAGGCCACGCGCTCGCCAGTGGTGGTGTCGAGCACTACGACCGGTGCATCGGGCTTCAACGAGGCACCGATGTCGGTGCTTGGCGCGATGCCTGTGCTCGCGATGTCGAGTTCCGGCACGAAGGAGAGAATCGCCGAGCCGGGTGAGAAACCGTCGGCCCAGTTCTGATCGGTCACGCCGATCGGCACACCCTCGGTGTTCATCGGCGTGCTGTCGGGTTGGAGGTCGAGTCGGCGGCCGGTTTGCGTGGTCGCGTCGGGACGAGTGAAGCCGTCATTGGGCCACGGCAGCAAGCACGCCCGCTCGTCGAGCGGATCACAGTTCAGCGCTTCGTCGAGAACGGCGTCCTCGGGGAACGTCGTCGTAGTCGCGCTAGCGCTGTCGGTGGAATCCGTGTCGGACGGGTCGGAACTGCATGCCGTAACGCCGGCGACTAGGAGCAGAGCGAGCCAAGTGGCGGGGGAGCGACGCATCCGACCACGATGCCACAACACCTGGCAGTCCGCTGCTCGTTGGAACTGATCGGCTAGCCTCGTACACGTGTTCGTGCGCGACGAAGCAGGCCAGATGGTGCTGGGAATCGACCCTGGGCTGACGCGCTGCGGCTATGCCGTGCTGCAGGCCAACGGCCATGCCGTGCGTGCTGTCGCACTCGGGGTCATTCGCACGCCGGCGACCGATCCGTTGCCGCAGCGCCTGGCCGCATTGCAACGCGAGCTGGTGTCGCTACTGGTCGAGTTCCGCCCGTTCGCGGTGGCTGTGGAACAGGTCTTCTTCCAAACCAACGTGCGCACGGCGATGAGCGTCGGGCAAGCCAGCGGGTTGGCCTTGGCGGAAGCGTCCGCGCACGGTTGCGAGGTCGTGCAGTTCACGCCGAACCAGGTGAAGGATTGCGTTGCCGGATGGGGTGGTGCCGACAAGAAGCAGGTGCAACGCATGGTGCAGGCGCGTTTGGGCTTGGCGACCGTGCCGCAGCCAGCCGACGCAGCCGACGCGGCAGCCCTCGCGCTGTGCTACCTCGCGGTCGCTCCGATGCGCCGCAGTGTGCAGGCGGCGATGCGGCGATGATCGGGTCGCTACGCGGCACGGTGTTGGAACGTGCTCCAAACCTGACCCGCGACGAATCGTGCGTGCTCATCGAAGTGGGCGGTGTCGGCTACTTAGTCTCGGTCACGCCACGAACGCTCGCGGAACTCGAGCCGGGTTCCGCCGCGTTCCTGTACGTGCATCACCACATTCGTGAAGACGCGCAGACGCTCTTCGGTTTCTTGCACCGCGACGAGCGCACAACATTTCAAGTGCTGATCGCCACACACGGCATTGGCCCCGCGCTGGCACTGGCGATCCTCGGCACCCATTCGCCGACAGTGCTCGTCGACATTGTTGCGTCGAGCGATGTTGGCGCGTTAACTCTCGTCCCCGGTGTTGGGAAGAAGACCGCCGAGCGTTTGCTCATCGAGCTGCGCAATCGTCTCAACCTTCCGATGCTCGACCCAATCTCGGTCGCGGCCGGGGGAGCTAAGAACACTGTTGTCGGCGATGTGCGCGAAGCGCTGACTGGGCTTGGCTATGCGCCGGAAGAAATTCGCGAAGCACTTCGCGAGTTGCCGGCCGACGGCGATGCCAGCGGGCTGCTGCGCGATGCTTTGAAGGTGCTGGGTGCCAAACGTGCGTGACGAGTTCTTGGAACCGAGCCCCGTCGCCGACGACGAGATCGACGAGGTCGGCCTCCGCCCGCGACGCCTCAGCGAATTCGTCGGGCAGAGTGAACTGAAAGAGCACCTATCGATTGTGCTCGAGGCCGCGAAGAAGCGCGGACAACCAGCCGACCACCTGCTGATGGCAGGTCCACCCGGGCTTGGCAAGACCTCAATGGCCGGCATCGTCGCCGTCGAAATGGGCGTGCACCTCCACATCACGTCGGGTCCAGCACTGGAACGCGCTGGCGACCTGGCGGCGATTCTCACGAAGCTCGAAGAGGGCGACGTGCTCTTCATCGACGAGATCCACCGACTCTCGCGAGCGGTCGAGGAAATTCTCTATCCCGCGATGGAGGATTTTCAGCTCGACATCGTCGTCGGCAAAGGCCCTGCCGCATCGAGCATCCGCCTGACGCTGCCGCCGTTCACGTTGGTCGGCGCCACGACGCGTACTGGAATGATCACCGGGCCACTGCGCGACCGATTCGGTTTGGTGGCCCGCCTCGATTACTACGCAGCCGACGAGCTAGAGGCGATCGTGCGTCGCGCCGCGGGGATTTTGCAGGTGCAGATTTCGCCCGAGGGTGCGTGGGAGATCGCTCGTCGCTCGCGAGGTACCCCGCGTATCGCTAACCGTCTGCTACGCCGCGTTCGAGACTTCTCGGAAGTGCGTGGCGACGGCACGATCGCGGAAGAAACAGCCCGCGAGGGTTTACGCGTCTTCGGTGTCGACGAAATCGGCCTCGACAAGGTCGACCGCTCCATTCTGAAGGCAATCTGCCAGCAATTCGCTGGCGGGCCGGTGGGGCTCAGCACGCTGGCGATCAGTGTTGGCGAGCAACCCGAGACGGTGGAAGACATGTACGAGCCCTTCCTCATCCAGCAGGGGATGTTGGCCCGCACGCCACGGGGACGCATCGCGATGCCCGCCGCCTACACGCACATCGGCATGTCCGTCCCTACCACGGCGCGGCCGCCCGCACTGTTCGATTGACGGCGCTGACCAGTAGCCTCAGGCGCGCATGACTGATAATGAGGTGCGCGACGAGTTGCCCGACGATCTGAATGTCTCGGCGTACGTCGGTCCGTACCTGTTTCCCGACAACAGTCGTCGGCGTAAACCGGGTGCGATGTATCTAGGTTCCGCTGCACTGTGCGTTGGCGCGTGGTTTGCTTGGGGCGACGATTCGTCGTTGGTGAACGAAGGTTTTCTGTGGGCCGCGCTGCTGCTTGCGGTCTTCGGCACCTATTCGCTGACCTCAGGTTGGCGCATGCACGTCGACGAAAAGCAGGCGTTGGTTGCTGCGCAAGGCGCCGTCGAGTTCGCCGTCGGTCACGCATCGGCACAACAGGTCTGGCGCGGACTGCGCAGTCGACCAACGTGGCGGGTTCTCATCTATTCGCCCGAAGAACCACCCCGCCGTCGCGGTCTGGTGTTAGTCGACGCGGTCGACGGACGTGTGATTGAGCATCTGGTGCAAGACAACCCGGTCGAAGACTGGGACATCTGAGGTAGCCTGGTATCCGATGTTCGACGGAAAGTTTCGAGTACCGGTCGACAGGGCCGTCAAACCGCTCGGCAATGGGTTACGCCGCACCGGGCTGACACCCGACCACCTGACTATTCTCGGCGTGGTTGTCGCAATGGGCGCAACGACTGCAATTGGTTTGGGTTATCTCAAGCTTGGTCTGTTGCTGGTAGTGCTCGCCGCGTTGCCGGATCTGCTCGACGGCGCGCTGGCAAAGGCATCCAATACATCCAGCCAGCGCGGTGCCTTCTTCGACTCGACCATTGATCGTTTCACCGACGCCCTGCTCTTCGGCGGCGTCGCATGGCACTTCGCCGCCACGGAATCGCCCTATTTGGCGCTGCTGCCGTTTGCGATCATGTCGCTCAGCTCGGTCATCAGCTACATGCGAGCGAAGGCGGAATCGCTCGGACTTAGCGCCAAGGGCGGACTGATGGAACGCGCCGAGCGGATCATCGCGCTCTGCCTCGGCCTGCTGTTCGAACCCCTGCTCATCGGGATCCTGTGGGCGATGCTCGCGCTCACCTTGGTGACTGCGGTGCAACGATTCGTCAAGGTCTGGAAGCAAGCAGCAGTCGCGCCGATCACCGCCGAGAAAATCGAATTGCGCCGTAGCCGTCGGCAGAGTCGGCGAGTCGTGCGCACCGAGCGCCGGCGTATGCGCATCAGTCGCACCACCGGTCGCATCTCGACTCGCCGTGACTGAACCGGAGGCGCCGCGCCGGCGCATCGCAGATGCTGCGACGGTCGGTGGCTACAAACTCGGCTCGCTGGCTGCGCGGATGATGCCTGGTCCGGTTGCATCGGCAGCCGCTGCCTCGCTCGGCTTCGGTGCCAGCTTTTCGAGTCCGGCCAAGCGCACGATGATCGAACGGCACTTGAAGCGCGTCAACCCGAAGCTGCGTACTGCTTCGTTGCGGGTGGCTGCGCAACAGGCATTCGACAGCTATGCGCGCTATTACATGGAGAGTTTTCGATTGCCGACGCTCAGCAAGCGCACGGTCGAGCGCGGTTTCACGATCGACGGCTACGAACACATCACCAACGCGCTTACGCAAGGCAACGGGTGCATCTTGGCGCTTCCGCACCTCGGCGGTTGGGAATGGGCGGGCCGGTGGATCACCGACCAAGGCTTGCCGATGACGGTCGTCGTCGAAGCGCTCGAGCCCAAGGAACTTTTCGATTGGTTCGCAGATCTACGCAAGAACCTTGGAATGACAGTTGTGTCAACGGGTCCTCACGCGGGTGTGGCGGTGTTGCGCGCGCTGAAGGCAAACGAGGTTGTGTGCCTGCTGTGCGACCGCGATCTAGACCGCAAGGGCGTCGATGTTGAGTTCTTCGGTGAACGAACGACGCTGCCCGCCGGTCCGGCGATGTTGGCGCTTCGCGCCGGCGCGCCACTCATGCCGACCGCGGCCTATTTCACGACGGCGTATCAGGGGCACCACGCCATCGTGCGGCCGCCATTGCCAACACACCGCCTCGGGGCGCTACGCGAGGACATTTCGCGCGTGACGCAGTTGCTCGCCTACGAACTTGAGTTCTTGATCCGACGTGCGCCCGAGCAGTGGCACATGTTCCAGCCAAACTGGCCAAGCGACCCGGGTTACTGACCGTCCTGTCGGAGGGCTCTCGGGGCCGGGGTAGGCTTGCCAGTCATGCCGCTAGAGCAACGCGATGGTTACCGCCTTTGGGAGGGCGGACCGGTCCCGAAAGGGGTCGACGGCATCACCATCGGTTCGCTCGTCATCGTCCGTCCTGGCAAGGCGTCGTCGTATCGACTTCGTCGTGAACTGGTGCACGTCCGACAGTGGCGCCGCTACGGCAGAGCTGGCTTCGCGACGCGCTACCTGGGCAGTTACGTGGTGTGGCGTGTGCGACGTAAGGGCCACCATGGTGCGATGTTGCGGGTTCCGCTCGAGATCGAAGCCGACTGGGTAGCGCGCCGACAGCTGGCCACCGCCGTTCGCGACGAACTTTCCGAGCACGCCGCGTTGTAGCTCTCGGCGCGGCCGGTATGTTCGGCCTCGGCTTCCTCCAATCGATTGCATCGGGCGTGCGCCCGGTAGCGAAGGGAGCCGCCGGTGTTGGAGCTACCGGATCGTCCCGCGCCAGCACATTCACTAGTCGACCGCGTGCGCGCGTGGGTGCTGTGGATCGGCGTCGGGCGTATCGCAGCTTCGACCGCAGCGGTGTTGATCGTGCTAGCTGGCGGCTACTGGCTGGTGAAGCCTCCAGCGGCAACGACCGAGTCGAAGTTGCCCTACGCCGGCACAGCGACAACTGTCTTCGCCTCGACGACCTCCACAGTCGCGAGCGCCACCACCGCTGCGACTGCACTGCTCGTGGTGCACGTCGCTGGCGCGGTCACCGCTCCGGGGGTCTATCAAGTTGCCGCTGGCTCGCGGGTGATCGACGCAGTCGCGGCGGCTGGCGGGTTTGCGGCGGATGCCAATCCTGATGCCGTGAATCTTGCAGCACTCGTTGTCGACAGCGAGCGGGTCTACGTACCTGCGCTGGGCGAAGCGGTGACTCCGGCGGTGATCGCGACCGGCGGATCCGTTGTCGAGGTCTGGCCGATCAACATCAACTCCGCCAACGCGGTTCGTCTGGACGACCTGCCGGGTGTTGGGCCGGCGACGGCGGCCGCGATCATTGCCCATCGCGACGAGCGCGGCCCGTTCGCGACTGTGGATCAGTTGGCAGATGTGCGCGGCATTGGCCCAGCCAAGCTCGACGCCATTCGCTCACTCGTGACCGTATGACCGCGGCAGCTACAAGAACGCGCCGCCAAGGATCAGGTTGGCTGCCACTATCGCCATCACGACTCCTATCCAGACACCGCCAGCCAGCCAGAAAAACTCGCGCCAGTAGTCGCGCCACGTGGCGACGGGAGTGCGTGTCGCGATGCGCGCGGCGATGGTGCCCAGCAGTACCCACAACATCGCACTGGCGAGCAGCGCGAGTGTGTAGGAATGTCCGGTGGTTAGTGGTGCGCCGGATACAAGCAACACCGGTGCCGCGACGATGGCCAGCAGAAAGCCGCCGATTCCACGCCACGCCTGCGTGTTGTCGCGCAGTAACTGCATCGAAAGCAGCCCGATCAGCGCGGGCACCAGCAATCCCGCCAGTGGACCGCGTTGGCGAACGTGGCGGCGATAGGCCTTCGGCCCCCGCGGTACGGAACCCACCGGTCCCGCGGCGGAGGCGGTCGACGGCAAGGGAGCGCTCGGTGGTGGCGGGCTGGCTTCCATGATGCGAGCGTACGAGCTGACGCCACCGGCAACCGCGCATCAGCGTCACCGGGGCCGCGACAGCGTCATCGTTCTTGCCGCGCTGGTGTTGGTTGTGGGCATCTCGTCGGGTTTGTGGTGGGCGCTGCTCGGGGTACCAGCGGCCCTGCTGCTACGAGCGAGTGCTGCGATGGTCGGGCTTTACGTTGTGCTAGCAGTGTTGGGCGGTTGGCTTGGGGCACAGGCCTGGCAGTCGGCCCATCCCCGGCAGGTCGGCGAATACCGCGGGTGGGCAGAGTTGATTGACGATCCAGCGCCGCTCGGGCAGGGACTGCGGGCGACATTTGAGATCGAAGGCGAAGGCTTCGACGCCTGGCTGTACGGCGGCCAGCGGCGCAAGCTGGTCGATGCGCAGGCGGGCGAGTACGTGTGGCTCGAGGGTCAGCGCGCGGCACTGACATCGGGTGCCCACCGAGCCGCCATCCGCCACGTCGTCGGTCGCTTCACGCCGTCGGTGATCGGCGACGTCATCGATGGGTCGGCGTTGAATCGAGCGAGCAATCGGATTCGCCGCTCGCTGCGGTCTGTTGCCGAATCGACTATGACGAGCGACGACGCGGCGTTGTTTGCAGGTCTCGTGATTGGCGACGACGCCCGCCAGCGGGTCGAAACCATCGAGGCGTTTCGCGGTGCAGGCCTATCGCACCTCACCGCGGTGTCGGGACAGAACGTTGCCTTTGTGCTCGCGGCAGCGTTGCCGTTGCTACGCCGCTTGCGACCATGGTGGCGATGGGCGGCAACGGTTGGATTGGTCGCATGGTTCATGGCTCTGACCCGTTTCGAACCATCAGTGTTGCGCGCTGGCGTAATGGCCATCCTCGCGGCAACGGCGTTCGTTCGCGGAGCGCAAGCATCGCCCGTGCGACTCTTGTCGCTGGCGGTCATCGTGCTGGTCACGATCGATCCACTGCTGGTGTGGTCGGTCGGTTTCTGGTTGTCGGTCGGCGCGACCGCTGGTGTTTGTGTCGTCGGCCCGTGGGTGCGCGTCCGCCTGCCTGGGCCGGATTGGTTTCGCTTGCCGTTGGCGGTGACGCTCGGCGCACAGCTCGGGGTTGCACTTCCGAGCGTGCTCGTCTTTCACCGCCTGCCTTTTGTATCGCTACCTGCAAACCTGCTCGCGGTACCTGTTGCCGGTTTCGTGATGCTCTACGGGTTGCCAGCTGGCCTCGCAGCAGCGGGTTTGCCCGCGGTTCTGCAGGAGCTGGTGATGCTGCCTGCTGCGTGGGGCACGCACTGGGTCGCGCTTGTCGCACAGGTCGGCTACGTCATTGAGCCGGCGCCGCTGTGGAGCGCAGCGTGCTGGTTGATCACGCTGTTCGCGTGGCTGACATGGTGGCGCTTGCGGGGTGGCGAGGCGCGTGTGCCAATCTGAGACACCTATGACCTCGAGGGCAATGTGGCCAACTACCTGATCACCGGCGACGACGAGTCGCTGATGCTGACGGCGATCAGCGATCTTGTGAAGGAGTTGGTCGGCGACGGCGATCGCTCGTTAATGGTCGACGACTTCGATAACGAGGAGTTTGAACTGCGATCGGTCGTCGACGCCGCACAGACGGCGCCGTTCCTCACTGATCAGCGAGTCGTTGTTGTGCGGGGGATCGGTCGCTTCAGCGCCGCTGAGGTGGCGCCGCTCGTTGCCTACCTCGCCGATCCGTTGCCATCGACTGCGCTCGTGTTGGTCGGCGGTGGCGGTCGGCTGCCGAAGGCCCTCACCGACGCGCTCAAGCATGCGAAGGTCAAAACCATCGACACCGCGCCACCGATGCGCGCTCGCGAGCGGTCAGGGTGGTTCGAAGACCAGTTGTCCGCCGCCGGTCTGCGGCTTGATGCGCAAGCGGTGCAGCTGTTAGCGGGTTGGTTGGGCGAGGATGCCGGCCGATTGCAGGGTGTCATCGAAACACTGCTGGCGACCTTCGGGGGCGAATCAACGCTGCGCAGCAACGACATCGAGCCGTTTCTCGGTGAGGCTGGTGGTATCCCGCCGTGGGATCTCACGGATGCGATCGATGCGGGGGACACGACTAAATCGCTGCGTTCGCTGCACCGCATGATCGGAGCCGGCGATCGCCATCCGCTGCAGGTCATGTCGATCTTGCACGGTCACTACGTCAAGTTGCTAGCGCTCGATGGCAGCGGCGCTCGCGACGAGACGTCGGCAGCGGCGGCAATGGGAATCAGGCCCGGCTATCCAGCGAAGAAGGCGCTCGACCAATATCGCAAGATGGGGGCAACGTCGGTCAATCGAGCGATTGGTCTGTTGGCCCAGGCCGACCTCGACCTGCGTGGCGCCAAGGAGTGGCCCGACGAGTTGGTGATGGAAGTACTCGTGGCGCGACTATCGCGCCTGGTCAGCCAGCGGCGTTGAGCTTCTTCATCAGGCGGCTCTTGCGACGAGCGGCCTGATTCTTGTGAATGACCTTTTTGGCGGCAGCCATATCGAGGCGCTTGACGGCTAGACGCAGTGCTTCCTCGCTCTGGTCGGTGCCAGCGGCAGTCGTCGCATTCTTCACGCGGGTCTTCAGCTCGCTCTTCACGCCCTTGTTGCGCTCGGCCGCTTTCGCGTTGGTGAGAATGCGCTTCTTCTGACTCTTGATATTTGCCACCCCGCAAGGCTAACGGTGGCCACCGTTGACGACAACCGCCACCCTCGGATCCACGACCGATGCGACGACAAAGGCAGCACCGATAGCATCTAGCGACTGCCCATGGATCTCGCCCGTATTCGCAACTTCTCGATCATTGCCCACATCGACCACGGCAAGAGCACGCTGAGCGATCGCATCCTGGAACTGACCGGTGCCGTCGAGATGCGCGATATGCGCTCGCAGTACCTCGACACGATGGATCTCGAACGCGAACGCGGCATCACGATCAAGGCGCAGAATGTGCGGGTCGATTGGAAGGGCTTCACGCTGCACCTGATCGACACCCCCGGCCACGTCGACTTCGGCTACGAGGTCAGTCGCAGCTTGGCCGCTTGCGAGGGTGTTGTGCTGGTGGTCGACGCCGCGCAGGGCATCGAGGCGCAGACCCTCGCCAATTGCTATCTCGCGCTCGAGCACGACCTTGAAATCGTCGCCGCCCTCAACAAGATCGACCTACCGGCGGCCGACCCGGATCGCTATGCGATGGAGATCGAAACAGTCCTCGGCATCCGAGCCGAAGACATCTTGCGTATCTCAGCCAAGACCGGCGACGGCATTCCTGAACTACTCGACGCCATTTGCGAACGCATTCCAGCGCCAAAGGGCGATGCCGACGCACCGTTGCAGGCGCTGATCTTCGACAGCCAATACGACCAATATCGCGGTGTCGTCAGCAGCGTGCGCGTGATGAACGGTCGCCTGACCGCCAACTCGAAGTTGCTGTTCATGCAGGCGGGGACGCCGCAAGAGGCAATTGAGGTCGGTGCTCGCCGCCCGGTACCGACACCGGTAGCCGAACTTGGACCCGGCGAAGTGGGGTACTTGATCGCGGGCATCAAAGACGTCGGCCAGGCCCGCAGCGGCGAAACGGTGACGACGTTCCATCACGGCGCTACCGAGGCGCTCGACGGCTATCGCGATCCGAAGCCGATGGTGTTCTGCGGTCTGTTCCCGATCGACGGCGACGACTTCGAACTGTTGCGCGAGAGCATCGAGAAGCTGAAGCTCAACGACGCCAGCATCAGTTACGCGCCGGAATCGTCCGGGGCGCTCGGCTTCGGTTTTCGCTGCGGGTTCCTCGGGCTGCTGCACATGGAGATTGTGAAGGAGCGGTTGGAACGCGAATTCAACTTGGCGCTGATCGCAACAGCACCCAGCGTCGAATACCGAGTGCACAAGACCAACGGTGAAATTGAACTGTGCGACAACCCGGCCGACCTGCCCGAGCCGCAGAGTATCGACTACATCGAAGAGCCGTACTTTCGAGTCAGCATCATCACGCCCAAGGACTACACCGGCACGCTGATGGATCTGTGCCAGACGCGTCGCGGCGAGATGAGCAAGATGGAATACCTTTCGCCCGAACGAGTCGAGCTGCACTATCTGATCCCGCTCGCCGAGGTCGTCGTTGACTTCTTCGATCAGATGAAGAGCCGCACGCAGGGTTACGCGAGTCTCGACTACGAGCTCAGTGGCTACCAGCGCAGCAATCTGGCCAAGGTCGATCTGTTGTTGAACGGGATCCCCGCCGACGCGTTCAGCACCATCGTGCACCGCGACAAGGCCTTCGCCTACGGTGCGCGCATGTGCGAGAAGTTGAAGGAACTGATTCCACGGCAGATGTTCGACGTGCCGATCCAGGCGGCAATCGGCGGCAAGGTGATCGCTCGCGAAACCGTGAAGGCGAAGCGCAAGGACGTGCTGGCCAAGTGCTACGGCGGCGACATCACCCGTAAGCGCAAGCTGCTCGAGAAGCAGAAGGAAGGCAAGAAGAAGATGAAGTCGATTGGTCGTGTAGAGATCCCCGGCGACGTCTTCATCTCCGCGCTCAAGCTCGACGACTAGGCGTTGATCTCAGCTTTTCGCATCGGCCCACGATCGAACAATCGATACATCGGCGACGAACCGCACACCTGCGCCGCGTTGCCAACGATGCGCTGCTTCGGCGAGGCAATCGTGCAGCAGCGTGACTGCGGCGGCCGCGTTCGCTTCTGGCACGTGAAGTAGCAACTCGTCGTGAAGACACAACACGATGCGCGCATCGATATTCGCTCCGCGCGCACGAACCGTGACCGCCCAGAGCTTGAACAGTTCCGCCGCTGCACCCTGCACCATTGCGTTGCGGGCGTAGCGACCACGCGCAGCCGCCACCGCTCGATAGTCGGCGTCGTCACGGATCGCCCACATTCGAACCAGCCGACCACCGAACGTTCGCAAATCGCGACCATCGACCCCGGCCTGCGCTGCGTCCGCGAGGTACTTGATCGCGACTGGGAATGCGGTTTCCATGCCGCGTAACGCCTGCCCCGCGGTGCCACTGGTCTGTCCGTACATCGCCGCCAACACCGCCACCTTGGCGATCGAGCGATCTACTGCTAGGCGCTGAGCGACTGGCGCGTAGAGGTCGTCGTCGAGCGCGGCCGCTCGCAGCGCCTCGTCACCGGAAACGACCGCGAGTACACGCGGCTCGATCTGCCCGAGGTCGGCGCGCACAAAGACGTGGCCGGGCTCAGCGACGACCAGCGATCGCAGTTCGGCGGGCAGATTGTGCAATCCCGCGCCGGCAGTCATGCGGCCTGCGGCACCATCGCTGCCCGACCATTCGCCACGCAACCTGTCGTCGTCGCCGACGTTGGCGTCGAGCCATCCGTAGCCAAACGTCGTTGCGATCCGTTCCTCCTTACGCCAACCCAACAACGCGGCCACGATGGGTGGAGGATCTCGTAGCTCCTCAAGTCGGCGGGCGCGGGTGTCGGGCACATCGATTCCGAGGCGTCGCAACATCGCCTTCACGTCGGCAGTGCTGCGCAGGTCGATGCCGTTGCCCGGCGGTAGGTGCTGCAAGACGACGTGGTCCCGTTGCGCACGTTGAGCCTGCGCATGCGCTTCGCTGGTAGGCCGTTCGCCGATCAAGGATCGCAACAGCGACTCAGCGATGCCGCGGCTGATCGGCAGTCCGTCGGCGGCCAGTTCTGCACTCAGCAATTCGGCGGCAGATTCACTGCGTCCGGTGGCGTCTGCGTCGTCGGTGTCGGGCAACGCAGCGAGCAGCTGTCGCTGCCACACAGCGACTCGCAGTGCACAAGTTGCCCACGCGGCCAACCGCTGCGGTGATTGAGCCCATCTGCCAGCTACCCATTCCGCCCGTAAGTGGCCGTCGGGTTGCTCGGGTTGCTCGGGATCGCCGCCGTCGTCGGTGCTACCGCCAAGTAGGTCGAGCTGGCCGAGCGTCGGTGCCGCTTCATGATCGAGCCCACGCATGGCCGACCACACGTGAACAGCGTCGGCGCGCCAGACACCCCTCAGGAGGCGATGTACTGCAGCGAGGTCCCAGCACGTTGCCAGGCGAGTGCCGTGCGTGATCAATAGCGCAGCGGTCGCGTTCGACCAGATCGCCCAGCGCGGTCGCAGCTCGGAATCAACCCTCGCAATGAGGGCGGCGACATCGCCGCACTTGACAGCGAATGCCGTGCCGGAGACTGCAAAACCGGCCGTGTCAGCGCCGCTGACGGCGAGGCCGAGTAGCGTCCCCGTCGTCGCCCCGGCGGCACGCAAAACCTCAAGTGCCTGCTCAGAATTGTGAATCTCGGGGAACACCGGCCCATCCTTGCCGTCGCGGGCTAGAAAGGACTGCAATGACGTCGTCGCTGGAGCAACTGCCGCCTGCAAAGACGCGATCGAAGATGTTTGTCTCGCTGCGACACAGAAACGCTCGCTTGTTTTTCTTTGGCTTGCTCGTCAGCACGGTCGGTACGTGGATGCAGATGACGGCGATGTCGTTGTTGGTGTACGAACTCACGGGTAGTGCAACCAACGTCGGCTTCACGTTGCTGTGCCAGTTCCTGCCGATGCTGTTGCTCGGCGTGTGGGCTGGAGCGGTCGCCGATCGGCACGACAAACGTCGTATTGCCATGATGACCCAATCGATGCTCGCCCTGCAGGCCGCACTACTCGGGACGCTGTACCTGCTGGATGTGTTGTCGCTGCCTATTGTGTACGGATTGTCTGTGGTGCTGGGTGTCATCACGGCGTTCGACAATCCCGCACGACGCGGCTTCGTGATCGAACTCGTTGAACCCTCCGAGATCGTCAACGCGCTGTCCTTGAACACCGCCGTGATGACCGGTTCTCGAATTGTCGGACCGGCGATTGCTGCAGCCCTCAAGGGCCCGCTTGGTGCCGGATGGCTGTTCATCATCAATGCTGCGACGTTCACAGCCATCCTGTGGCCACTTCTGGCGATGGACCGTGCAACGCTGCATCCCGCGACGCGGGCAGTACGAGGTGGTACCCCCGTACGCGACGCGCTGCATTTCATCACGCGCGACCGCCGGCTGTTGGTGGTGTTCGTCGTGTTCACCGTCGTCGGCACGTTCGCGTTCAACTACCCGGTATCACTGCTCAAACTCGCGGTCTCGCGCTTCGGTAGTGAGTCGCTCTTCGGCATCCTGCTCGCCGCGACAGGTCTTGGCAGCATGGTCGGCTCGTTGGTTACCGCCGCGCGGCCGCGCATCACCACCTGGTGGTTTTTCGGCAACGGCGCGTTGCTGGGAGTTGCTGGGTTGGGGCTGGCGTGGGCGCCGACTGCGTGGGCAGCAATCCTGATGAGCATTCCGGTCGGCTTGGGCGGTGCCGCTTTCGTGGCGGCCCAGAACGCCATCGTGCAACAGGAATCTCCTCCCGACATGCGTGGCCGCTTGCTCGCGCTTGGTGCGGTGGCTTTTCTTGGCACGACTCCAGTCGGCGCGCCAATTACTGGCTGGATCGCAGACAGTGCTGGCGCCGAGTGGAGCCTGGCGTACGGCAGCCTGTTGACGCTGGTTGCCGTGGCTATCGGCTTCGCGATTCGCTGGCGATCAACTCGCCCGGATGTTCCAGCCGATCATCACGAGACGCCCGCGATGCTCGTTGATTATGCCGACGGTGGCGGTGTCGTTCCAGAGTGATCCGCCGGCTCTCGCGGGCAGATTAAGAAAGCGCGCGGTGAGAATTCGACCAAGGTGACCATGTGTGAAGATGACGATCGCACGGCCGGCGGCCATGCGTTCGACCTTCGCACGGAATGCGTCGCAGCGGGCCGCGACCTGCAGCACGCTTTCGCCGCCGGGGCAGCCACCTTCGAACAAGTCCCAATCCGGATCGCGCGCCAGGATCTCGGTACTGGTCAGACCTTCGTATTCGCCATAGTCGTACTCCTCGAGCAGCGAAACCGGTTCCGCCACGTATTGCGCCATCGCGAGGTTCGCTGTGCGCGCCGCGCGCACTAGGGGGCTGGTGAAGACCAGTGGCTCGGCGCCGTCGAGCAGGTGATGCAACAGGGGAGCGAGCGCGAGTGCCTGGTCTTCGCCCAACTCGGTCAGGGGCAGATCGGCGCGACCGGTGTGCTGGCCCGACACCGACCACTCCGTGGCGCCGTGTCGCACCATCAGGATCAACGTTGGTAGAGCCTGATCACTGGGGTTCACATGTAGAGGGTAAGCCCTGCGCCCGCTAGCACTCGGTAGCCTGGAGTGCCAATGCTCGACGAACGCAAGACCGCCATCCTCCGGGCAGTGGTGCAGGAGTACATCACCACTGCGCAGCCGGTGGGCTCGACGCACATCGCCGACGCGCCGGGCGTGAAGGTCAGTTCGGCAACGGTGCGCAACGAGATGGCTGTACTCGAGCAAGAGGGGTACCTCGCACAGCCGCACACCTCGGCGGGTCGCATTCCCACCGACAGGGGCTATCGGTTCTTTGTCGACAATCTCGCAGCACCGGGTCCGCTCGACTCGCAGGCTTCGCAGCAGGTCGGCGCCTTCTTCGACTCGGCTCACGGTCGCCTCGAAGAGTTGCTGCACCAGACCACGAACCTGCTCGCGCAGGTCACCCACCACGCGGCTGTCGTGGTGGGGCCGCGCACCGAGACTGCGGTGGTGCGCTCAGTGCAGGTAGTCGGACTTGGTGGCCGCGCCGCAACCGTCGTCGCCGTGCTATCGAATGGCACCGTCGAGAACGAGCAGTTCGAACTGCCGCTCGAGATGTCTGAGCTGCGACTGTCGGCGGTGTCCGCGCACCTGCAAGCACATCTACCTGGGTCGACACTGGATGCGCTGCGCGAGATTCCTGCTGCTGGCGATGTCGATCTGAATGCGACGTGCTCGGCAGCGGTGCGGGTGCTCGCCAAGTCGGCTTCGGCGGAGCCGGTGTTTGTCGGTGGCGCGGCGTCGATGGCGCGAGCGTTCGATGCGGTCGACACAGTGCGTGCGGTACTGCACACGCTCGAGCAGCAGTTCGTGCTCGTGTCGCTAGTGCGCGACGTGCTCAACCGTGGCCTCTCGGTGGCGATCGGTGTCGAACACGGTGTGGCACCGCTGGTTGCTTGCTCGGTGATCGTGAAGCCTGTCATCGTCGATGGCGAGCAGGTAGGCACAGTCGGAGTACTCGGGCCGACCCGAATGGATTATCCGCAGGCATTGGCTACCGTCGAGGTTGTGAGCGAACGACTGGGACGCCGCCTCAGCGACGGCGGCAACAACTAGCAATGGCAGACTTTTACGAGTTGCTCGGCGTGCCGCGCAACGCATCTGGCGAAGAGATGAAGAAGGCGTACCGCAAGCTCGCCCGCGAGTTGCATCCCGATTCGAATCCTGGCGATCCTGCCGCCGAGGAGCGCTTTAAGCAAGTGGCGCGCGCGTACGAAGTGTTGTCCGATGCGGAAGCTCGTGCGCGCTACGACCGATATGGAGAGCGCGGCGTCGGTGGCACCGGATCCGCTGGCGCAGGTTTCGGTGGTGGTGCTGGTGGTGGGCTTGGCGACCTGTTCGACGCTTTCTTCGGCGGCGGTGGTAGTCCATTCGGCGGTGGCGGTCGCGCGCCAGCAGGACCACCGCGCGGCCAGGACCTGGAAGTGATCGCCGACGTCGCGTTCGAGCAAGCCGTGTTCGGTGCAACGGTTCCTGTCTCGGTGCGCACGGCGCTGCGCTGCGACGACTGCGAAGGCACCGGCGCCGGTTCGGGAACGAAGCCGGTCACCTGTAGCGAGTGCAACGGTCGCGGTCAGGTGCAGCGGGTCCGCCAAAGTTTGCTCGGCCAGATGGTGACGTCGTCGGCGTGCACCAAGTGCGGAGGGTTTGGCAAGGTCATCGTCACTCCCTGCCCGACGTGTAGCGCCGAGGGTCGCATCGTGACGGAGAAGACGTACCAGGTTGATGTCCCGGCCGGTGTCGACACCGGCTCGACGTTACGTCTCACCGGCCGCGGCGCAGCGGGGCAACGTGGCGGCGCAGTCGGCGATCTCTACGTTCATGTACGTGTCGCCGAACACGAGCGCTACCGACGCGAACACGACGACCTGGTCACAGAGCTGGCCGTTTCCATTGCGCAAGCGTCGCTTGGCGCACGCTTCACGCTCGCGACGCTCGATGGCGATGAAGAGATCATCGTGCCGGCAGGAACTCAACCCGGTCGCGAGTTCGTACTGCGCCAGCGCGGAGTGCCGCGCCTCAAGGGTCGCGGACGTGGCGACCTGCGGGTCCGCGTGCGAGTGGAAGTGCCGACGAAACTGTCCGACTTCGAAACCGAACTCTTGAAGAAGTTGGCGGAGTCGCGCGGCGAGGAAGTGCAGGCAGAACACGGGCTGCTGTCGCGCTTCAAGTCCGCGTTCCAGTGAATCCTGCGCTGCGCGCCAGCGCGGCCCACGTGTTCGTTGACGACTTGGAAGTTGTATCGCTGTCGCAAGACGACACGCATCATCTGTTTCGCGTCCTGCGACTGCGCGACGGCGAGTCGGTGACCGCCAGCGATGGCCGGGGGAGTTGGCGCACGACCATCGTCGCTGGCGGCGTGCTGGTGCGCCATGGTGAGGTCAATGTCGAGCCGGTGGACCAGCCGCTCACGATTGCCGCGGCAATCGCCAAGGGTGATCGCACTGAGTGGATGGTGCAGAAACTCACCGAACTCGGCGTCAGCGAAATCGTGTTCCTGCATTGCGAGCGCAGCGTGGTTCGCTGGAAGGTCGATCGTGCGGCGCAGCAATTGGCGCGGATGTCGCGGGTGGCACGAGAGGCAGCGATGCAGTGCCGGCGAGTGTGGCTGCCGAACCTGCGCGGGCCGGTGGACTTTGCCGTCGCGGCAGCGTTGTCGGGTGCCGTCATCGCAGACCCCGACGGTGAGCCGGTTAGTAGTGGGGTCACTGGTGGGGCCAGCGACGCCAATGTTGTTCTGATCGGGCCAGAAGGGGGCCTGAGCGCCACCGAATTCGGGCTTTGTCCACGCTCGGTGAGCCTCGGCCCGCACATTCTTCGTGTGGAAACGGCGGCTGTGGCGGCGGCGGCGATACTCGGCCGTAGCCGCCGCTGAGGGTGGCGGGGTAGTCTGTACCTGATGCACGATTTCGACGATGACGGCGCATCCTCGCCCTACAGTCGCAAGGTCGGCGATCGCCTGCGCGTGATTCGCAAGCAGAAGCGTCTTTCTCTGCAAGAGGTCGAAGCGTCGTCGACAGAGGAATTCAAGGCGTCAGTGCTCGGTGCCTACGAGCGTGGAGAGCGGGCAATTTCCGTACCCCGGCTCGAACGCCTTGCCAAGTTTTACAGCGTGCCGGTCGACCAGTTGCTGCCGCGCGAAGACATCAGCGAGACCGAGACCGATGGGTCGACGCCGGCGCAGAAACTGGGCATCGACCTCGTCAAGCTGAACCAACTGAGCGGGCAGCCCTTCGAGATGCTGTCGCGCTTCTTGAAGATGATTCAAGTGCAGCGCCAGGACTTCAACGGCAAGGTGATGACCGTGCGAGGAATCGACACGCGTGCCATCGCCGCAATGCTCGACGTGCCGGTCGATCAGGTCGGCGCCCGCCTCGACGCGCTCGACCTGCTGTTCCACCCGTAGTTAATGAACGGCAGTTACTCAACGACTGTGAGTCAATCCTTCGGTGTCTACGTTCACGTTCCGTTTTGCGCGCAGCGGTGCGACTACTGCGCGTTCGCAACATGGACTGACCGTGGGCACCTGCAGACCGACTACATGCGGGCTCTGCGGAGCGACATCTCTCGCGCAAACTTGTCGGAGGTGAGCAGTGTCTTCGTCGGCGGTGGCACCCCGACTCTCGTCGATCCTGCGGAACTCGCTGATGTCCTGCGGGCAATTCCGACCGGCGATGGCGCAGAAGTGACAGTGGAGTGCAACCCCGATGATGTGACCGTCGAGATGCTGCGCATGTATCGAACAGCGGGTGTCAATCGCGTGAGCATCGGCGTGCAGTCGATGGTGCCCGCTGTACTGGCATCGCTCGGACGCACTCATGTGCCAGCGAACGTCGATCACGCGGTCGCCGCCGTTCGTGCCGCCGGGATTCCGACGTTCAACCTCGATCTGATTTATGGCGCCGCCGGCGAATCGTTGAAGGACTGGCGAGTCACGTTGGAGAGTGCGCTCGCACTACAGCCAACGCACATCTCTGCGTACGCGCTGACGATCGAGGCCGGCACGCCGTTGGCTGAGCAACCGGATCGCCATCCCGACGACGACGATCTCGCCGACAAGTACGAACTCGCCGACGAACTGCTGACTACGGCGGGGCTCGCCAATTACGAAGTCAGTAACTGGGCGCGGCCCGGGCACGAATGCAAGCACAACATCTTGTATTGGCAGCAGGGCAACTATCGCGGGTTTGGGAGCGCGGCTCATAGCCATCGCGATGGTCGACGGTGGTGGAACGTGCGCACGCCCGAGCGTTACATCGCGGCCGTTGCGGCCGGTGAGTCGACGGAAGCGGCGGGCGAAACGTTGGATGAAATCACTCGGCGCACCGAGGGCCTGCAACTTGCAATTCGAATGCGAGATGGCGTTCCGGCTACGGCGTTGTCACTGGAAGCCATGGTCGCCGAGGGCTTGGAGGACCTGGTTGAGTCGGACGGCGTGCGTGTGCGATTGACACAACGCGGCCGTTTGCTTGCGAACGAAGTGTCGTTGCGCCTGCGCTGACTGATAGATTTCTGCTCGCTGCACGGGCGTGTAGCTCAGTTGGTAGAGCATCACTATGACATGGTGAGGGTCCCGGGTTCGAGCCCCGTCGCGCCCACTAGAAATGGAAGACCGATGACCGACCGCAGCGTCAGCGAAGTCATTCGTACGCTCAGTCGTTGGGTGCTCGGCATTGGGCTCATTGGTGCCGGCCTTGGTCATCTCACCTGGTCTCGCACTGAGTTCCAAGCGCAAGTGCCGGATTGGGTTCCATTCAGCAAAGACCTCGTCGTCGTTCTGTCCGGAGTCGTCGAGTTGGCGCTTGGCGCGTTACTGCTCGTTGTTCCAGAACGCCGCCGCCCGCAGTTGGGGTTGGTCGTCGCCGCGTTTTTCGTGGCGGTGTTCCCGGGCAACATCTCGCAGTTCGTCACTCACACCGACGCCTTCGGGCTGAACTCCGACGCCGAACGCGCGATTCGTTTACTGTTCCAACCGGTCTTGGTCGGATGGGCGATCCTGTCGAC
>ENA-ORBV01001036-ORBV01001036.1-microbial-mat-metagenome-genome-assembly--contig:-NODE-1036-length-63087-cov-7.958895_pt1 | contig 63087 bp, 47 predicted proteins | sample MGYA00237777_ERZ505514 | MGnify/ENA primary metagenome ERZ505514 (study PRJEB26160, sample SAMN06269048) | microbial mat metagenome | isolation source: Oligotrophic lake microbial mat | place...
ATCCAACGCCTGTGGGCGGCGTGGTGGAACCGCCGCCGCCACTGCCGTTACCACCCCCAATTGGTCCAGGCTTGGCTGCATTGTTTGTGGAAGATTTGCCGTTGCCGCCATTGCTCGCAACTTGACTGGTGCAGCCAAGGACCAAGCCCAGCACGCTCGTAAGACATGCGAGACGCAAACGGCTGCGGTTCAATCCGGAGACAGCCGAGCAGTTGATTCTAAGTCGCGGTTGCGGGCTAACGCTAGCCCGAAGCGGGGTACTCATGTGTGAAGTATACCTATTTCATGCTCAGTGACTGCTATTTAGTTGCTTCTTTAGTTGCGTATTCCGGCGAATATTGCGTATTCAATTCACACCCAAAGATTCATTCAAAGGCACACTGCCATGCTCCTGAGAATACAAAATTCCAGATTCGCGAACCTCGAAGCGCCTCCGAGAAATCGGCCAATGATCCTAAGTCAGGAGTGTAGCTGAAGTGGCGTTGCTGAATTAGCGGGTCTTTTGGGTGTCAAGCGGCCGACGCGCTAATGGCACAGGCTGACTGGGGTGGCGAAAGTGCGCGCCCCTCCGCTGATTTTCTGACCGAGCCCGCCTGTCCCCGAGTATGGTGAGGGTATGGAAATCCAGGTTCCTCTGAATCTCTGCCAGAGCGGACTGCTCCTCCACCCCACGTCGCTGCCAAGCCCCAACGGAGTAGGGGATCTGGGTGATCCAGCTTTTGAGTTCGCTGATTTTTTGCAGCAAGCCGGGCAATCACTCTGGCAGATGCTGCCCGTCGGGCCGACCGGGGGCGGCAACTCTCCGTACGACAGCCCTTCCAGCTTTGCGGCCTCAGCGCTCCTGCTCGATTTGAAGCCCCTGGTGTCGCACGGCTGGCTGCCAAGTTCGGCACTTCGAGCCCCCGCGACGATGCGGAGCTTCGCCAAAGTTCACTACGGTGCGGCCGCGCTATTCAAGGAACTGCGGCTCCGTGCTGCGTTCCGCGAAGCGGGCGAGGTGCGCGCACTCCCGGGCTTTGAAGCCTTCGCCGAAAGAAATCGGGATTGGCTGAATGATTATGCACTGTACGTGGCCCTGCGCAGGGAGCACGACCGTCGACCTTGGTTTGAGTGGAACGAGCCGCTTCGTCGCCGCGAGCGGCAGGCGCTTAGGGCCGCTCAAGTTCGGCTTGAGCCCGAGATCGCGTACCAATGCTTTCTCCAATTTCTGTTTGATCAACAGTGGCAGAGGCTGCGGAATTACTGTCAGGAGCGCGGCGTGGCCTTGGTCGGCGATGTGCCGATGTTCGTGCGCTATGATGGCGCAGACGTCTGGGCGAATCAGCATCTGTTCCATTTGGAAGAGGGCGGGCAACGCACGGCGCTGGCTGGAGTTCCTCCGGATTACTTCAGTGCAGATGGGCAGCTTTGGGGGAATCCGGTCTACCGCTGGGAGGCGATGCGGCAAGACGGCTTTGCCTGGTGGGTGCGTCGTTTGCGCGCGGCGCTAGCGCGTTTCGATGTGGTTCGCTTGGACCACTTCATTGGGTTTCATCGAGTTTGGCACGTCGCGCCCGGTGCCCCCAATGCGCGCGAAGGTCAGTTTGAATACGTCCCCGGCGGGGAGCTACTCCAAGTGTTGCAGGCCGAACTCAAGCATCTGCCGTTGATTGCGGAGGATCTCGGGAGTGTCACTGAAGAAGTGCATGCGCTGCGCGACCGCTTTGGTCTGCCCGGGATGCGTGTGTTGCAATTCGCGTTCAATGAAGACCACAGCGATCATTTGCCACAGCGCCACACGCCCAATACCGTGGTCTACACGGGCACGCACGACAACGATACCGTTGCTGGGTGGTTGGCGGATGAGCGCTCCCGGCGCGGGGATGGCCGTTGGGTCTACGAGCGTCTCGCTGGCTGCCTACGCGAAGCGAAGCTTGCCAGTGCAGATGAATTCGATCACTTCACGCTGATCGAGTTAGCGCTCGCATCGGTGGCCAAAATGAGCGTTTTCCCCGTACAGGACATTCTAGGCTTGTCGAGCGCGGCGCGCATGAACATTCCAGGCGAGCCCTTTGGAAACTGGCAGTGGCGTTTACCGGAGGGGGCGCTAGACCGTTCGTTGGCAGCGCGTCTTCGCGCTCTCACGGAGAAACACGGCCGCAAGGGTCCCTAGCATTTAAAGGGACCCTTGTTCGCCGCGCGTGGGCTCGGATCTTGGTTATCAGTGGCCGAAGCGTGCTAGGAAATCAGCGATCTTTTTTCGTTGATCGACGTTCAGCACTTGCGAAATCTTCACGAGGTTTTGAGTCAAGAGCTCCGAGCCATTCCCAGCAAGCCCAAGTGCTTCTTGTCGAAGGAGTTCAACTTCCTCGGCCTTGACCTGCGGCGCGGTGAGGGCCGTCTTGAATTTGTCGCGAAGCGCCCGTTTCTCTTCGCGAAGCCGCTTCATTTCGGGTTTCGCGGTGCTCACGATCGTGCGGATCTGTTGGCGTTGGCTATCGGTGGCGTCGACCGCCTTAAAGATGAAATCCAGACGATTTTCTAAAAAGGCGTCTTTTTTCTCGTCGGACATCCCAAAGCGGCCTCGGCAGCCGCCGTCTTCAGCCCAGGCGCTGCCGTGCTTTGCGAAGAACATCCCGGCAAATGCGATGGCCGGCGCGCCGATCAGCAACCACTTGAGGCTGCGGCGGCGACGTGGGCTGCGGGTGACGTGAGGAGCTGGGCTGTCAGATTCGGGTTTCTGATTGCTGTCTGTCATAAGGTTCTCGTTTCCGGGTTAGTGTGGGTGAGCTCTGCGCTCGACCCACCCAATCTGGAGTGGCTTGTTTGTGGGGGCTTTTCGCAAGTGTGAAGTAACGTGAAGTTGGTGGCTCCTGATGCCAGGTGCTTGGGACGCGGCTTCGGGGTAACTTGCTGGCCTCGTGCGCGTGCTGATCGTTGGTTTTGGGTATGTGGGGCAAGCTCTGGGGCGAGAGTTGGCCGCACGCGGCGATCAGGTTCTAGGCATTCGGCGCAGCGTGGGGGAGGCTATGCCGGGCGTGGAACAGTGCGCACTCGATGCCACTCAGCCTGGCGCCTTCGAAGCGTTGCCCGGTGATTTCGACGCGGTTGTGTACGCTGTAGCACCCGGTGAGCGAAGCGACGCGGCCTATTTGAGCGGTTACGTGACGGGCCTCACAGAATTGTCGGGTAGCGGTTGGGTGCGGCGAACCGAGCCGCGTATCATATTTATCTCAAGCACGGCGGTTTATGCCGAGTCGGATGGAGGGTGGGTTGACGAAACGTCAGCGCTCACAACGGACGTGTTTTCTGCGCGGCGCTTGATCGAGGCCGAACAGCTGTTGCTCGCGAGTGGCTTGCCCGGAGTGGTCGTGCGGCTCGCTGGTATTTACGGACCGGGCCGGACGCGCTTTGTCAGCTCGGTACTTCGGGGCGAAGTACCTGGTGACGACGCTGTGCCACGTTATATGAATCGTATTCATCGGGACGATTGCGTGGGAGCCCTTTTACACCTGCTTGATCTTCCCGAACCGGAAGCGCTCTATCTCGGCGTCGATGACGAGCCTGCCAGCCGAAATAGCGTGGTCGGCTGGTTGCGCCAGAACTTGGGCACGCAGAGCAATCGAGTTCCCGCTCCGGGCCGAGGAGGCTCCAGTCGCGAAGTGGGTAACAAGCGCTGCAGTAACAAGAAACTGCGGGATTCTGGCTACGTCTTCCGTTTTCCAAGCTTTCGGGAGGGCTACGCCAGCTTGGCCCCCGAGTGCTAACCTTGGGTGATGGGTTCAGAAGCGAAGCGCGATCCCACGCACACCCGTGAGCGAATTCCGCCGCACCTACGGCAGTACGTCGTCCACCAGGATTTGGGCCAGTACAAAGAGATTGATCAAGCCGTGTGGCGCTTCGTGCTCTTGCAGCTTCACACCCGGCTCCAAGCGACTGCGCACAGTGCCTACGTCGAAGGCCTTGCGGCCACCGGGATCGGCGTGGAACGCATTCCAAGCATCGACGCGATGGACGCACTGCTCGCTCGATCCGGTTGGGGTGCCGTGTGCGTGGACGGCTTCCTTCCACCGCTTGCATTTCAAGAGTTTCAGGCCCTCGGGATTTTACCCATCTCGGCAAACATGCGCAGCCTGGATCACCTGGTATACACTCCAGCGCCGGACATCATTCACGAAGCGGCAGGGCATGCGCCGATCCTGTCGGATACGGTGTATGCCGATTACCTGAGGAAAATTGGTCGAGCGGGAGCTTTGGCGTTTTCTTCGCGCGAGGATGGGCGCTTGTATCGAGCTGTCTTCACGCTGAGCGAGGTGAAAGAAGAGTCGAATGCGACGCAAGCGCAGCTTGACGCCGCTGAACGTGCCGTACGGGATGCGCAGTCCCAGGTGTCGGAGTCGAGTGAAGCCGCGCGCCTCTCCCGGCTCTATTGGTGGACGGCCGAATATGGCTTGATCGGCCGGTGCGAAGAGTATCGGCTGTATGGCGCGGGCTTGTTGTCTTCGCTCTCGGAAAGCCATTTCTGCCACGATGTTAGCGTCAAGAAGCTTCCGCTTTCTGCCGCGTGTCTGGACGTGCCTTTTGACATCACGAAGGCGCAACCGCAGCTGTTCGTTGCGCGCGACTTTGAGCAGTTGCACGAGGTGTTGCACGAAGCCGAGGCGTCGCTAGCTCACGCGCTGGGCGGCCTTCGGGCGCTCACGGTGGCGCGAGCCTCAGGCGAGCTAGCTACGCTGGAGTTTGAACGTGGCCCTGAGCTCATCGGTCAAGTGGTTGATTTTGGCATCAACGAGCAAGTGGAGTGGGTGGCGGTCGCAGGGCCAGTGGCGTGGGTTGCCCAGGGTGAGATTGAGGCGCGGTCTCCGGCGCTTGAAGAACCGATGCTAGTTCCCATTGGGAAGCTTCGAGGCACTAGCTCGGAGTTTCTCAGCGAGGAGGAGTTTTGTAGGATTTTCTCGGCAATCGGTGGCGAGGCAGAGCTTGAATGGGATTCCGGGTTTCGCTGTCGCGGGATTCTTGAGCGGACCTGGTTGAATGCGGAAAGATTGGTTTTGGGTGTGACGCTCGGGAATTTCTTGCTCACGCATTCTGGATCTCCGGAGCACACGCGATCCGGCGAGCACCTTGAGCTTGGCCTGGTTTCCAGGTTTAGAATGCTTCGACGTGGAGCCTCCTGCTCTGATTTCTATCCGCCAACCCAGTTTTCAGAAAGGCGGATCCCAAAGCCGCGAATCTTCAATCAGACTCAACAGTCGCTGCTCGGCTTGTATGAACGGGCCGTTCTGGTGTTTCGCTCAGAGCTTGGTAGCCGGGCCGCGCAGGAATTTGAAACACTGTATCGCCGTTTGCAGCAGGAATTTCCCGACGAATGGTTGCTGCGGTGGAACTTGTTGGAGTGCCTCTTGAAGCTCGATTTTTCGGGGCCCCTGCGTGGCGAGCTGGTTTCTGACCTTGAAGATCTCGAGATCCGGTACCAGCACCGACAGCCTGTCGCCTCTGGTTTGCGGTATCTGGAGGGCTTGGTCCGCAGCGACTCAACGAAGCGGGATTGACAGGCACGGACGCGCATGGTCGCTTCGCGTGATGACTCGTCCCGTGTATGCAGTGATTTTGGCAGGTGGCAGTGGTACGCGGTTTTGGCCCGCTTCCCGACGCTCACGTCCGAAGCAACTGCTGGCGATTGACCCGAGTACCGAGAGCACGCTGATCGCGGCCACCGTCGAACGCCTCGCCAGCTTCTGCCCGCCCGAACGCGTGATCATTGCGACGGGTGAGGCTCTTTTGCCTGCGACGCGAGCCATCCTCCACCACCTGCCCGAATCTTCCTTCCTAGGTGAACCAGAGGCTCGAAATACCGCTGCTTGTATCGGTTGGGCAACGAGTGTGATTCGGCGGCGTGATCCGGAAGCCTTAGTGATGGTGGTGCCAAGCGACCAGGCTATCGCCGGAAGTGAACTCTACGAGCGTGCCATCCAGCGCGCGTTGGCTTCAGCCAATCAGGGTGTGGTGACGACCATCGGACTTCGTCCGAGTCGCGGTGAGACAGGCTACGGCTACATTGAGCTCGGGAATGCGCTTGGGGAGGAGACGTTTGTCGTTGCGGAATTCAAGGAAAAGCCCGACCAAGCCACGGCGGATAGCTACGCAATGAGCGGCAAGCACCTCTGGAATTCAGGGATGTTCTTCTTCTTGGCCAACACGATGCTCACTGCGATAGACCAACACCTACCCGCGCTCGGCGAGGGCTTGCGCCGCATCGAAAATGCTGAAGTTGGGCTGGAATATCAGACGACACGCGATGTGTTTCCGGGATTGCCGTCGGTGAGTATCGATCACTCTGTGATTGAGAAGCTGTCGCCACTGCACGTGGTAGTGGGTGATTTTGAGTGGAGCGATCTTGGCAGTTGGCACACGGCCTGGGAGCTTGCGCCCAAAGATGAGGCAGGTAACGCGGCTCGGGGTGAAACGCTGTTCGTGGAGGCCGAAGGCAACCTCGTCTTCGATCTTCGCTCGAACCCGGGTGACACCTTGACGGCAGTCTTAGGAGTCGACGGGTTATGTGTGGTCCAGACCGACGACGCACTCCTGATCATGAAGCGAGAGCGAGCGCAGGATGTGCGCAAAATCGTGGATGAGCTGAAGAATCGCGGCCACCATCACCGGTTTTGAGTGAAAAGTGCCGCTCCCGCGGCAGCTTTTGCCCGACTCGCGGGGATCAGGTTACGCTTTCCGACGAGTTGCCCATGACCGAGCCCGCCCCCGATCAAATCGTCGCTGAGAAGTATCGACTCAGTCGGATCCTCGGACGTGGCGGCATGGGTTCGGTGTGGGAAGGCCTCCACACCACGTTGGGGATCCGTGTTGCGGTCAAGTTCATTGATAAGCAGTATGCGAATAGCGAGGAAGCGCGCACTCGCTTCGAGAATGAAGCACGCGCGGCCGCGAGGCTCACGAGCAAGCACGTGGTCCGAGTCTATGATCACGGTGTGACCGAGGATGGCAGTCCCTACATCGTGATGGAGTTTCTAGAAGGAGAACCCCTTGATCAGCGCCTAGAAAGGCTTGGGCGGCTTCCACCCGCCGAAACGGCAACGATTTTGGCTCAGGTGTGTCGCGGTCTCACCAATGCGCATCAAGCAGGTATCGTGCACCGCGATCTTAAGCCCGAGAACATCTTCCTGGTGTGGGATCCGGAGGATCAGGCGGACGTGGCAAAAGTTGTCGACTTCGGAATCGCCAAGTTCGAAGAATCTTCGGGCGTCACGTCATCCACGCGCACGGGGTTAGTGTTGGGCACTCCCTACTACATGAGTCCAGAACAAGCGCGTGGTTTCAAGAATCTGGATCTGCGTTCTGACCTTTGGTCGATCGGTGTCATTGCTTACCGCTGCATTGTCGGAGCCCTCCCGTTCAACGGCGAGGCGATGGGGGATTTGCTCGTCAAAATCTGTGTCGATCCGCTGCCAGTGCCGTCAAAAATGGCCGGGAATGTGCCTAATTCTTTCGATGACTGGTTCGTGCGAGCACTCACCCGCGAGCCTGAAGATCGCTTCAGTAGCGCTGCCGCACTGGCCGAAGCGTTGCTCGCTGCCTGCGGCGTCACGCAGCCCAAGGGTGGCTCCGGTGTAAAGCTTTCTGGTGTTTCTTCCGCTGTCACCAACCCGGACGCGTCGCACCTGTCACCGGCACCTTTCCAAGAGCGAGATCCACGGTCAAGCACTGGAGCGCCCTTCACGCAGACCAACGGACGCTCGTTGCGGCCGGCACGCTTGGGCAAGAGTGCCTTGATCGCAGGCTTGGTTGGAGTTTTCTTAACGATTGGGATCCTCGCGCTCGTGACGGCGCTGGGCAAGGGTGACGCCGAGACCGAGAGAGGAGCGCTCAGTTCGCAAGCTAGTGCCGCGCCCGAACAGCCCAAGTCGAGTGTCACCCCCGGTACTCTGCCACCCCCGGTTTCAACAGGTGAATCTCAGCCAAAGGTTGAGGGGACGAAACCGACGCTAAGTTCAGGAGCGAAGCCGGTTGCGGCGAGTAGCGCAGTTTCAAAGCCTAGGGAGCGCGCGAACACCACTCGCCCCGGAGTGAAACCGGCGAGTGTGCCGCATAAGCCTGCATCTACGAAGTCGCCCGAAGACTTGCTCGGCTACTAGCCCGCCTTCGGTCGCTGCGCGAGAGGCACGACCGGGATAGGGTTTCGGGGCCGCGCCGCAGGCGTGCCAGGTGAGCTGCCATTTTTGTTCCTTGGAAGATAGTAAGCATGCTTACTATCTCGTGTTCGACTTTGGGATAGAGGTCGCGGACAAGTTTGAGAGCACTTGGGGATGCTCAAACTCTACGCGGCTGTGGCGTCGGATCTCCACGCCTGCTCACCTCAAAGAACGAGCAATATCTATGCCGGTGGATCAGGGTAGTAGTTGTGCCGTTGCCGTATCGCCGCAGCCCATGCCATCGTCGCGGCCATGTCCGTCAGTACCGAGAGCGAGTTCATACCCAGCACGGCGCGCCTACTTTATCCGGCCCCGTCCACGTTTGCCGCCCAGTGGATCACCGAAAGCAATGCACGGCACGAATACGGAGTGTTCCTATTTCGCTGCCCATTCCGATTGGCGGAGCCACCGAAGCGTTTCGTGATCCGGGTGAGCGCTGACAATCGGTACCAACTGTTTGTGAATGGGCAGCGGATTGCGCGGGGTCCGGCGCGTGGCAGCATCGAGCACTGGCGCTACGAAACGTTGGATATTGCCGAGTATCTGCGGGGTGACGAGAACTTGATAGCGGCGGTGGTGTGGAATCACGGGGCAGAGGCGCCGTTGGCGCAAATGAGCCTCCGTACAGGTCTCCTCGTCGACGGCGAGACGGAGTTGGAACGCGCGTTGGTTAACACAGGCCGGGCCCGTTGGCGCTGCTTCCGAGACCCCGCCTATACCCCGGTTGAAGTTCCCACAATGCTGCAGCGAAAGTTCATTGCCGTTGGAAAGGGTGAACGGCTCGACGCGGCCCTACACCCCTGGGAATGGCAGGCCCAAGATTTCAGCGACCCCGATTGGGCGGATGCCGTCACCATCTTCCCGGGCGCCAGCCATGCTGACCCCAGCGCAGATAACCTGTGGATGCTGGAGCCGCGCATTATTCCCCTGATGGAGGAAAAGCTTGAGCGCCTGCAACGCATTCGCCAAGCACAGGGTATCGATACTCCAGCCCGATTCCCCAAAGAAAAGGAGAGGCTTCAGATCCCAGCGAATTCAAAAGTGGCGTTCTTGCTCGATCAAACTTACCTGACCACCGCGTACCCACGTCTGGTGGTGTCGGGTGGAAAAGGCACGCTGATTCGGCTTGAATATGCTGAAAATCTCTGGGGTGAGCCGGAGCTCAAGACGAAAGGTCCGCGCGACGAAGTCGAGGGCATGCATTTGGTTGGCATCCTCGATGAGTTCGCCCCTGACGGCGGGGAGCACCGAGTCTTCGAGCCTCTGTGGTGGCGTACGTATCGTTACCTGCGCGTGACCATTGAGACCCAGGGGGAGGCGGCAACCCTTGAAGACCTCGTTGGCCTTACCACGAGCTACCCTCTGGTGCGCCGCGCAGAGTTCAGCTCGGAGCAGCCCGAGCTTCTGCGAATGCTGGATGTGGGTTGGCGAACCGCGCGCCTATGCGCGCACGAAACCTACGTCGATTGTCCGTACTACGAACAGCTCCAGTACTCAGGCGATACTCGCGTTCAAGCGATGGTATCGCTCTATATGTCGGGTGATGATCGCCTGGTTCGGAACGCCATCTTGCAGTTCGACGAATCACGCTCTGGCGATGGGCTCACCACCAGCCGCTATCCCACCTCTTCTAGGCAGTATATTCCCCAGTTTTCACTGCTTTGGATCGGGATGATTCACGATCACCTCCGCTATCAGGATGATCAGGAGTTTGTGCGGCGTTTCTTGCCAGGTGTGCGTCAGGTGTTGGCTGTTTTTGAGGACTTGATGTTACCTAGTGGTTGCCTTGGAAAAATCCCGTATTGGGCGTACTTCGATTGGGTGAACGAATGGAGTGGCGGTGTGCCCCCCGGGTGGAGTTCGCGCCCCAACTGGACCTCCAAGCCGGGCCCTGGAGTGCCGCTCAGCGACACTCGGGGAGCATCCGCGCTCTTTGATTTTCTGTTGGCGATGGCCAGCGATTGGGCCGCGGACATTGAACGGGAAGTGGGAAGTCCGGAGTTCGCTGCACGCTATGCGAAGATTGCCAGCATGATTCGTTCGCAGGCTAAAGGTCGTTATTTCAGCCGGGAACGTCAATTGTTTGCAGACACTGCGGCTCTCGAGAATTTTTCTCAGCACGCCAATACCTTGGCGATTCTCGCGGGGATTGTAAAAGGCGAAGAAGCGCGCAGCATAATGGAGCGAGTCTTGGAGGATGGCAGCCTGGCGAAGGCGTCGCTTCATTGGCTCTACTACGTGCATTTGGCATTGCGCGAAGTGGGCTTGGGCGATCGCTACCTGGAACAGCTGGACCCTTGGCGTCGGATGCTGGGTCGAGGTCTGACCACTTGGGAAGAAGTGGAAGAGCCGTCGCGCTCAGAATGTCATGCGTGGGGTTCAAGTCCGAACGTTGAGTTGTTCAGAATTGTGTTGGGTATTGATTCGGCGTCACCCGGTTGGAAACGGGTGCGTATTGCGCCAGCTTTGGGGAAGCTGGTGAAGGCCAGCGGACGCGTTCCACACCCGCGAGGGGAAATAGGTATCAAGCTCACCCGCGAGGGCTCAGCTCTGCTCGCGGACGTCGACCTGCCACCCGAGGTGAGTGGTGAGCTCATCTGGGTCGGTAAGAGCGTGCAGCTTGTTTCAGGCCTCAGCCAACATCGGATCGATGGCGCTGATTAAGCTCCGGCGAGTCGAATAGGAGGCCGGGTATGCTCATGTGCGCGCAGTCGGAGCCTCCCCCGCTGGCTTCAGTAAGCAGTGTCGCATCCTAATCCGGGCAGGTGTCAGCAGTGCTGCGGTTGTTCTGAGTGAGCAAGATCAGGTACATCTTTGACACCTATGTTGTTGATGCGCTTTGCCTCCGTCGCGATAGTAGCTTCCGTCCTGTGTTCAGTTTCCGCACCTGCTTTGGCAGCGGAAGCGAAGTCCACCAAGCGAGCCGCCACGGGCGGCAGCAAGAAGAGCCAGAAACAGAAGGATTCTGAGGCAGCCAAGCAAGCTGAGGCAGCTAAGCAAGCTGAGGCAGCCAAGCAAGCTGAGGCAGCCAAGCAAGCTGAGGAGGCCAAGCAAGCTGAGGAGGCCAAGCAAGCTGAGGCAGCCAAGCAAGCTGAGGCAGCCAAGCAAGCTGAACTCGAAAAGTTAGACGCAGCGCCGACACCCACTGAAGCGGTGGCGCCAGCGGCAGCATCGTCAGCGCTGCCTTGGACGGTGGCGCTGGCCGGGATGTATTACGCCGACAAAGGATCACTCCACTCCAGAGATCGCACGAGCATTCTGGTCACAGACGCACGGGCTGACGTCGAAAACTTCAAGACGCTAGCACTCTCGTTCGAAGCTTTCCTACCTCACGCAGGTAAGCTTCGAGTGGGAGGAGGGCTGCGCTACTTCTTCGACTACCGTTACCTCCCCAAGGAAACGCAGAACAATCAGACGCCCACTTCGGTGCTCGTGGGGCAATTGCTAGAACTCAACGCGCGTGCAGATTACCTGCTAAAGCTGACTGATAAGTTTGGTCTTCAATTGGGATTGCAGGCTGGGCCCGCACTTTTGTTCCCCGATGGCCAGCTGCAGGGAGACATTGACACCTACAAGAAGCAGGGCGTCGGCGTTTGGGATTTGCCGCGGGTTGGGCTGCAGGCAGGCCCTCAGTTTGGCGGTACATATCGAGTGCTTGAGAATCTTGCGGTTCGCGCGGAATTCGCTCTGAGCTGGCAGCGCCTCTTCTTGTTCTCAACATCCGACACGGTATCCAACACGGAGATCGAAGTGTCCCGTAGCCTTGGAATCCGTCGTGGCTCGCTCAGTCTGGGCGTGGAACTCGCTCTCTAATATCGCGAGTTTTGCTGGGTTTCTTCGAAGCCTGTGTCCTGGTGCGGCGCTTTCAAATCAGTTGTGGGTGCAGGGCGTAGATGTACGCTGATGCGCGGGCGAATGGCGGCAGCGAGATAGCGTATCGATGGTGCTTGCCAGAAAAATGACGCCAAGTTACGCTCGCAACGTGGCACCGAATTCTCGATTGGTTGGCGCGCGTCGTAGGCTCGCGTGGCTTTCTTTGGGTCCGCTTGCTGGGTTGGCATCCGGGTTTTCGCCAGCGTGCAGCAGCGCCGACGTCCCGAGCTTCGACCCCGCACGCCCAGCGCGCGGACCAGGGTCGATGGTTGGGAATGGTGCGCCGGTGAGCGACGGCCAGTTTGGCGAAGCAACCGCGTCGGATCCCGTTGCGGCTACGAGTCCCCGCGTGGTTTGTGACCAAGCCTGTCAGGATTATTGTGGCGGCCTCGACGCCACGCTCACCAATCCTGTGGATCGTGGGTTGTGTCGGAGCCTGTGGGGCGTCGGGCTGGATACGCAGCCCATTGAGCCCACCGAAGCCTGTCGCCGCTTGTTCGCGGACATGGTGGGTCGCTATCCGACGCGTAGGGAAGTCGAGCAGACCTGCAGCAATCGCTCTTGGGGCGAGGTTGTCTCGGAGTTGACGTCAAGAGATGAGTTCGTGCTCATTAACCAGCGCCGCTGGGCAGACGAGCTCCTGTACAACAATGAGGCTATCAGCGTTGAGCGCATTTTTGACATGGATGCGCTGGTTGGCAAGTTGTATCGCGGCCTCGTTTCGTACGACGAGTTCGCGGCAGTGGTCAGCGCGCACCCGGTGCTGACTCGGCGTTACGACACCGCGGGGGACCGTGCTGAGGCGCTTTTCAGCATCTTCTTGCATCGGCCGCCGTTTGAAAACGAACGCGCCGACATGTCACGCCTCTTTTCGCTTTGGTCCAACGGCTATTACGACCACCCAACGCTCAACATGCGCCTTCCGGATTCCACCATCCGGTACAATTGCGTCGACGCCTCGGGTGCGATCGACGAGACTAGCAAGGGTGAATGCACCTCGGTGCTCTGGGGCTACAATCAGCTCATCCTCACGCCGGATATCCGAGCTGAAACGGGAGATCGAGGCGAACGCACGCTGTGGAGTGGTCTTTTGAAGCCAGGTGAGTGGCAGCAATTGCAAGTTCCTGGCACAGTGATCTCGAAGCGCGTTGGTTTTTGGGAGGCTGCGGTGGATCAGGTCATCGAGCAGTACCTCGGGTACGATCTCGCGGGCCAAGTGCCAGAAGTGCGGCAGGCGCTGGTTGAGCACCTGATCGCTCACAACGGTGACATTCGCGCAACCCACTACGCCGTCACGACATCGCTTGCTTATCTGCAGTCCTCCGTGCTGGCAGTGCCCCCAGAGCAAGTTATCAATAACGTGCGGTGGAGCTATGGCCCGCTCAAACAGGTGATGGTTGAGCCTTGGATCGATAGCATTAAGAATTCAACGGGCTTTGATCTCGGGCAGTGCGATCATCGCATCTCACGCCCCGACCAGTTCCTAGAAGCTTCAAAGAGTTTCGCAGCCGTGAGTATGATCGAAAATTCACGCTGGCAGCTCACCCAAGCTGGAGGCGTGCGGGAAGACTATGAAAAGCTCGCACGCAACTTGGGCGGTTGCCCGGATAATCAGGTTGGCGGGCGCTTCACAGCGGTCAGCATCTTGGCCACCGCTGCCCAAGAGAATTTTGTTTATCGAGTCTGCAATCCTAAGCAGGATCCCGCGATCCGCGGGGTAGACGTAGCAAGGCTGCTCCCGGCCGGCATGGGAGCGGATCGTGTCCTCGATGGCGAAGTGGCTGCTCAAATCGCGGATCACCAAGTGGGGCTTTTTTATAGTCGTCCGGCCAACGAGGCCGAGCTCGCGGAAGCCCAGCTGGCAGCGTCCGAGTGCTCATCGAAGCCTTGCTCCGCTGAGAATCTGGCCCGGCCCCTATGTTTTGCCCTGCTTTCAAGTGGTGAGCAGCTCTTTTACTGAATGAGGCTTGTTATGAACGACACTAAACCAAACAAAGCCTCTGTCTCCCGCCGCGGTTTCCTCGCGGGCACCGCCGTTGCTGCTGCGGGTGCAGCCGCTGCTCCGTACATCTGGGTGCCAAAGCGTGCTCACGCGCAGACGGCCTTTCGAGGGAGGATCAAGCATGTCCTCTACATTCGTCTGTCGGGTGGCTTCCGTTTTCCAACGGCATTTAACGGGGACGTATCGGAGCAGTTCAATCCATTCGGATTGGCTGCGAACCGTGCGCCAGGTGCCGAATGGGGCATGAGCAAGTTGCTCGAGCCGGCGCCATTTCTAGATGGCATGGCCGGAGAAGCGCGGGTTGCTCTGGGGATGAAGTCAGTCGGTCAAATAGCCGATCAAATTTCGGTGCTGCCTTGCGTCGATCATGAGCCCACCGCGGGGAGCGCCGATGGCAATCACGGGACGGGCCTCGAACGCTACTTAACGGGCTACGTGGGCGGCAAAGTGGGTCTGTTCACCATGCTCATGTATGGCCTCCGGGAGCAGCAAGCCGCGGATCAAAAGGCGGGCACGCTCGTCCTGCCGCCGTTCGTGCTTGGCAGTTCGGATATGGCGCGTGGGCTCGGCAAATATGCCGCGTTTCGACCACCCGTATTCAACGGCGGCGGGTTCGATCAGTTCGCCTTCAAGGCGGCAGACCTTCCCGATTGGGCCAATCGCATGATCGGCGCGTACGACACCCGCATGCGAGATCGGCAGCATCCGCTCGTACGCGACAAGGTGGATGCGTACCTACAGACTCGCAAGGCGACCAAGCAATACAGCGAGATCTTGGGCAATGAGGTCCTCAAAGTAGGAGATCGTTCCAAGACGATCGTTGATGGGATTTCTAACTTCGAACTGGACACGATGTTGGGCAACAGTGGCTCGGCACGTAGCATTAGCCTGGCGTTGCGTTTGTTCCGCTTTGGCAGCTCAGCAGTCTATCTCGATCAAGGCGGCTACGACATGCATTCGGGTGAGGAAGATGGCTTGCCTGGTCGCTTGCTCGAGGTGAATCAGCTCATCAGCGGGCTTGAAGCGACACTGAAGAAAATGACGCACCCAACAGCAGGTGGCAGTTACTGGGATCACACCGTCGTCGTCTTTGGCAGCGAGTTTTCGCGCACCACGCGCGGCAATCGCTTCAACTCAGCACGTGGGAGCGATCACAGCGGAGATTACGCCACGCGCTGGATGAGCATGCCGATCATGGGTGGGCCGATCGTGAAGGGTAAGCAATTGGGCTCCACCGATCCGAGCACTTTGAAAGCGACCGGCAAAGTGTATTCCTATCGAAGCGTTTGGAAGACACTGCTGGAGGGCCTCGGGGCCGATCATTCGGAGTTCTTCACCGACGCGGCAGACGCCCCTTTCGCCGATATTTTCGTCTAATGCGGCTCCCATCTGCACGAGCGCGCACCGACAACAGGATCCGAATCATGGTGAGAGTACATGTAGCTTGGTTTGCAACTGCACTTTTGCTTGGGGCGTGTAGCAGCCCCGCTGATGATCCGAGCCTCAAGGGAAATATCGCCTTCCAAGCGGATCGCCCAGCGCCGGGCGAGAAGTCAGAGCCGGCCGTGTACACGGGAATGAACCAAGCGGTGCTCACCGCGCAAGAGCGCCTCAATACGGGTCTTGATTTGCAACAGAAGGTTATCCACCGGACGTGCGGGCCAACCGGCGGCGTCTGCCACAATAGCAAAGAATATCCCGATCTGCACACACCAGGTAACTTCGTTGACGCGGTGAGTGCGCCTTGCAATATCCAATCGGGCACCCCAGAAGCTGTATTCGATGGTTGTGAACCATCCGGCGATTTGCTCGTGCTCGGTGATAGCTTGCAGGTGGAAGTGGGCAACATCGCGTACTATCCCGGGGAATTTGATCCTGAAAAGGAAGCGATCACTGAGAAATCGCCCGGGTTGCACATCGTGCTCGCGGATTCCTTGGGGGACTTCAAGCGGCGCTATACTGAAGCCCGATTCATTCGGAAGTTTGCGCGAAACGGCGCCGTAGATAGCCTTTCGTTTGCCAGCTTCCAAACAGATTGGTGGACGTTGAGCGACGGCAAGCACCTCTACGGCCGAGTTCGGGATTATCAGAACGATTCGGTGCAACAGTTGCTCGCGGTTGGGATCGAGGAAGGCGACACGAATCGGAACGGGATCTTTGGTGCGCGCACGGCGCCTATTCAGATGATGGTCCCCGGGAGTCCGGAGACGAGCTATTTGGTCGGCCGAATGCGAGGAGACATTTTGGGCGTCAAGGTACCAGGCACCCCGATGCCGCTGGCCAATCAGCCGCTCGACGTGCCGGAGATGCTTGCCCTGTATTGCTTCATCGTCGCGCTGAAGCCGGGCGTGCGCCCCGATCTTGCCTCACGCATCGACTACGCATCGTGTCCCTATTCGGCTGACCCAGACAAGCTCAGCAAGCTGCTCGGTACGGAGGGGGTAACGTGGGCGAGCCGTGTGCAAAGTGTGCTTGAGGTCAACTGTGGTGGTTGCCACTCCGGCGCCAATCCGCAGGGTGGCTTAGACTTGGCCGATGGCGACGTGTATTCGAGGCTCTTGAAGCCTAGTCTTGAGAAGCCGCTCATGAATCTGATCGAGCCGGGCGATATCACCAAGAGCTACCTCTGGCTGAAGATGGTGGCGGATCCGGGGATTATTGGTCTCGCGATGCCGTTAGATGCGATGGGCAAGCCCCGAACGCTCGCACCAGCTGAACTCGCTGACATCAAGATTTGGATTGAGAAGGGCGCCCTGGAATCGCTGAAATAGGCGCAGGTCGCGCTTGGGCCGGAACCAAGCTGGTTGGCCTCAGGGTTGGAGCATCCGCTGTCATAGGGTGTGTGCCAAGTGTGTCAGTGGGCCCGACACATCCGTTGGTGTCGCTCTCGGGGAAGCTACGAGAAAGCCCTAGTTATCAGGGTACGATTGCAGTCTGCCGTTGCGGTTGTCCCAACTTGAGGCCTGGCACGCGTTCTGCACTTTCGCCCGACATGCACGGAGCATCAAGTCGAGATCGTCCAATAGGAGTGGCACCACTGAATGGTGGCCGCGCACTGAGCGAATCACGAATGGATCAAGTGTCAGCGGTTCCTTCCCGGCGTGACCTCGAACAAACTCACATGCGCCACGCTGAACGTCAAACGGTGACGGACCAAGGGTTTCCCCCTATTGGCCTGAGAGCCAAAATCAGCCAACAATCGGCTTGTTGAGTTTTACTCGTCTTTTCTGGCTTGTTTTTGGGATTGGTGCAATCGCTGTGAACCTGTCAGGAACCTGCGGCGTGGCGAAGGCTCAGGTGCCACCGTTGGTGGCCGCTTCCGCCGAACGTTCAGACGGCTTCGCGCTTCAGCAGTTTCAGGCTACTTGCTTAGCAAGAAATGAGTTTGTTTGGAAAGTCACTTCGCGTTTGAAGGCGCCTGTCGGTGGGACACCCGCGCCGCAGTTTTATGTGAGCATTCTCGGTCCGACGTTGGAGGGGCGCATGGTGGGCGTTGTGGACATCCTTTTCGGGGATGGTGAGATTGTCCGGCGAAACGTCAATGGCCCAAGTTGCAAGTCCGTGAGTGATGCCCTCGCGGTTGTCGTTGCAGTTACTCTGGAGGCCGCCGAGGTCCCTCCTCTCGTTCTCTTCCGTTCGTCCGCGGCTGAACCTCCACCTGCATGGTCAGTCGGTGGGGGAGGGTTGGCCATGGCAACGAATGTGCTCGGCACCGGCTCCGCTGTTCTTGGCGTAGGCGGGCAGGTTCAGCTTCGACTCGGCAGTGAACTCGCCGATCCGCTCGTCGGAGTGGGGCTGTACCGGCTCGACAACGTTCTGGTGCCCTCCAAAGTTAGAAACCTTCATCTGAGCCTCACCTTCGCTCGTCTGACCATTTTGCCGGTACCACTCCCGCTCAGCGAGAGCTTCGAGCTTCGGCCGGGAGTGATTTCCGAGTTTGGCTCCATTTCAGCCTCGGAAGCTCCGTTGGCCCGCGATTGGTGGGCTGGCGGCTTAGAACTCTCGCTGGGCTACGTGTCGAATTGGCTGAGCGTCGATACCTCGGTAGGCGCCATTTTACCGCTGGAAACGCAGACCTTCAGCCTGCGGCAGCAAGGTCGCGCGAGTGAGCCCATACACACCATTAAACGCCTCAGTGTTTTCGCTCAATTAGGAGCCGTTTTGTGGATTCTGTGATCCAAGGAGTGATTGTGAGACATAGCCCTTCTGAGATGAGCCCCCAAGCTGAGCGTGTTGAGCCCTTCGCCGAGTGCGACGGGGGCCGCCTCCAGTCGCTGCTGGTTGCGCATTTCCAGTTGGTGTGGCGCATGCTGCGGAGGCTTGGGGTCGAGGTCAGCTCGGTGGATGACGAAGCGCAGCAGGTGTTCGTGATCACGGCGGAAAAGCTACACCTGATCGAAGAAGGCAAAGAGCGCTCCTTCTTGCTGGGCGCCGTGTACCGAGTCGCGGCAAACGCGCGACGGGCTCAGGGGCGAGGCCGGGAGCATTCTGATTCGGATGCGGTCGAGGTTGCTAAGGACCCAACCCCGCATTTGGATGAGCTGCTCGGTCAAAAACGCCGGCGAGAGCTCTTAGATGAGATTTTGGATCAACTGCCTTTTGAGCAGCGCACGGTGCTTGTGTTGGGTGAGCTTGAGGGCATGAGTCGCTCTGAAATCGCCGCTTCGCTTGAGCTCTGCGAGGGGACGGTTGCTTCAAGGCAACGCCTAGCCAAGCAACACTTTCTTCGGCTAGCTGCGCGGTATCACGCGCGGCTGGCGCAAGGAGCAGTAAAAAATGACGAATTGGGATGAGCAGGTTTCTCCCGATATTGAGCGGTTTGCTGAGGCGCTGCTCGATTCCGCAACGGCCGATACACCGAGCGACGCGGCCTTTCGACGAACAGCGGCGACGCTTGGGTTGACGTCGCTGCTTGGCAGTGGCGTGTTGTTGGCGTCTGGCGCAGCCCGGGCAGCATCGGGGATGTTCGCAAAGATCGGTGAGGGTGCGAGTGCGAGTGCGAGTGCTGGAGCGGCATCGGCGCAAGCAGGAAGTGTGGCTGCTGGGTCCGGTTTGGTCTTGGTGAAGTGGGCGGGCGCGGGGCTGCTCGTCGGCATAACAACCGTTGGGGTCACGCAGGCTGTCTTTCCGAAGCCAACTGAAAGCCCATCCTACTCCGCAAGAGCAACGCTTCCTGTCTCGGGGCTAGCACCGTCGGGGTGGGTTGGGCGGTCACAGCGCAATCGAGTTGTACCGCAGGTAGACGTGGAACCAGCGATCGTGGAAGCGGTCGTGGTGGTGCCTGTCCAATCAGAAAAAATGGGGCAGGCTGCGGTGCCGGTTGGTGCCAGTCGAGTACGGTCACAAGCTAACTCTGTTGCAGCTGGAAGCAAACACGTTGCGGAGATCGTTGGAGCGTCGCTGGCGAGCGTTGATAGTGTTCATAAGCGCCCAGTCGGTGCGCTAAGTGCAAAAGTAAGTTGGATTGGCGCTCCAGATGCTGCGGCGGCTGGTCCGTCGGACGCGAGGCCAGTGGCGCGGGACTCTTTTGCCCCGTCAGCGGCATCGGCCGTTCCCGTTGCGGGAGGGGATCAATTGCCCGAAGAGGTTCGGTTAGTGGACGCGTTGCGGTCTGCGATAGCTCGCCGTGATGTGGGGACCCTGAAGGAGCTGTTGGCCCGATATGATAGAGAGCATCCGACGGGGGAGCTTCGGGCTGAGGTAGCGGCGATCCGTGCGCGCGCGGCTGCGAACTCGCGCTAGGGGCTGCTGGAATGCGGACATTTGGCGCACATTTAGTGATCGCCGCACTTTCTATGCTTTTCGCTGGTTGCGGGACAGCAGACCACTACATTGTTGATTCGTCGTTTCGTTCATCAGGAGCGGCAGAGGGCGGCGGAGTCGGAAGTGGTGGAGCTACGTCGGCGTCGAACGGCGGAAGTGGTGGAGCTCAGTCGGAGTCGAGCGGCGGAAGTGCTGGGGCGGGATTAGCGGGCTCCCCGAAGCTGAGTGAGAGTTTGCCAGGGTTGTGCGACTCGAGCGCCGGTGAGAGCGCGTATCCGTTGCTTCCAATCGACGCCACGCAGGCTGCCACGCGCCTTTCAAAGTTGTTCTGGAACATCGCCCCTCCGGAATACCTGGTGGCGGATGCGAAGACTCGAAATTTGAAGACACTGAGCGATCTTGCCTGTTTTGCGCAGAGCATGCTGAATGATCCTAGGGCAGCAGCTGGAGTCTCTAAGTTTTTCTTGGATTGGTTGGATACTGGCGTGGTGCCCAGTCTTGCGCGCGATCCGAAGCTTTTTCCAGAGTTCACTGCCGAGACGGTCGTCAACGCTCGTGCCTCCACGCAGGCGTTTCTCGGTCACGTTTTCTTTCCAAATCCCAATGTCGTCCCTCAGCCAGCGACGCTCTCCACGTTGCTCACGGCCAAGTTCGGCTACGTGAATCAGCCTCTGAGCAAGATCCTCGGTGTGCCCTCAACCGCGAGCGCCCTCGAGTTTGTCGACGTATTGCCGAATCGGCGCATTGGACTGCTTTCTCAAGCGTACTTTCCGATGGTTGAGGCCAACGCCACGTCAAGTTCTCCAACGCGCCGGGGGAGCCACCTTATCGAAACTTTTCTCTGCAATACGTTGCCCAGGCCGCCGCTTGGAGTCGTCACCACCCCACCCAACCCAGTATCGCCGCTCACAACGCGGGCCCGCTACGAAAGCCAACACGCAGTGGATCCAGGCTGTAGAAGCTGCCATCAGCTTATGGATCAGCCAGGCTTCGCGTTCGAGCATTTTGACGCGGATGGGAGTTACCGCATGTTGGATGCGAATCAGCCTGTGGAGTCGATGGTCACCCTGCCGCGGTATAGCTTTCGGGATTGGGGTTTTGGCCCCGTTTCAGTTTCCGATCACGCTTCTTTGTCAGAACTATTGGCCAAGAGTGAAGCCGTGCGCGCTTGCCTCTCCGCCCGCTGGATCGCCCACGCTGAGGCGGTGATCTGGGATCAAGCGGCTCCGAGCTCGCCGATGGAGGTCAAGGTCGAAACAATTTCGTACGTGCTGCGTCGCGGAAAGTACTCTGCGGGCGCGAGCAACGACGCCGATCCCAATTACTTCGATCTCAAGCAGATGATGCTGGCGGTGATTGAGCAGCCTGTTACTTACGCCGCACTCCCATCACTCAGGTGACACGCGACGGTACCGTCGGAAATATATGCATCCGGTGTGATCAGATTGGTTTTGCCCGGACATAGTCTCAATAGGGCAAGCATGCAGCGGCAGGGTGAAGATGGGCTTTGCCACGCGCTCGCAGCTTAACTCGGTCATCGGGTCTGAATTCGGGAGGCAATATGTCAATCAATATGGAACGCGTCTCAGGACAATGGAATCTCACTCAGGTGGAATGTGAAGTGGTGCGCATGCTGGTAGCAGGGTCACCCAATAGCGCGATTGCTCGCGCGTTGAGCCGCTCAGTCAAAACGGTCGAGGCGCATATCACCAAGATCTTGAAGAAGGCCGAATGTCAGAATCGAGTTGAGTTGATTGTGAAAGGGATGGCATGCTCGGGGCACGCTTCGGGCACGCTCGATCTTCGTGGTGTGGTGTTCCCCGACACCCAAGAGGTCGAACAGCCGCGTTTGATGCAGATGGCTTGAAGTTGTGTTGCCGATGCCGTGACGCTCGCTGCCGCTTATGGCTGTTCCAGCGCCGAAACAGAGCGCAATCCAGTTTACCTCCTGGATAGGGCTGCAGTCGGCAAGGCTAGCGGTGGTCGCTTGGAACTGGCGGTAACGCCAGCGGTGGCGGTTCATCGCTTGGAACTGGCGGTAACGCGAGTGGCGGCGCGAACAACAACGGGAGCGGCGGAGCGAACAACGCAAGCGGCGGAGCTAGTAACGCTGCCTGTACACCTACCGATGCAGGAGTTGCCGCGATGTTGGCGACTCACGGCTGCAATGACTGCCATGGCCAGGAGGACAAATCGACAACGGCTGCCAACTTGGCTGCCAACGCCATCGGAATGGAGGATACGGACCATCCGACTTGCGCCGGCGGCAATGCTGCCCTTGATTATTAGGGGCGGGAGTCCAATGATGAGCACCTTGTATCTTAAGCTTGCAGGAACTACCTGTGGCGACCGAATGCCCAAGGGTGGGACCCCGTTGAGTCAAGGCGAGCTCGACTGTGTGGCAGTCGTGGATCACCGCCACGCCAGCTCCTGTACCTGAGGAGTGAAGTAGCACCTTGGTGCTCAGAGAAGGCCGCCGTGTCTCCATGGACACGCGCGGCCTGTCTTTATTTCGTACAGCGTCGCCCTGCAAGCATCGAATGATGAGTCACAACGGCGGCCACTGGTGACTCTGGAAGCACTGCGATGGCGCGCGGACAGTTGGCGGCCACCGCCGGATTCTTCTTGCTGCGAGCCCCAGCCGAAGTGTGTTGAAGATTGGATCAACGGTTTGCCTACGGGCAGTACCGGTGGTGGCTCGGGGATCTAGGGTAACGTGCGCGGTAGTCGCTATGCAGCGTCGACGCTCACCGCGCTCCTCAGCGTAGGCGCCGCGCCCTGCTCCACGTAGTCGCGGATCTGTAGTTCGCCGTTCATCGGCAACGCTTGAAGTTTGATGTTGATAGAGCCGTCGCCGTTGACGAAACCGACGCCTACTTTGTTCCAAGAGTGGCGTTGGTGACGGTCGGTGATGGCGTAAACGAGCTTCATTTTATGCTTTTCCACTTGGATTTCTTTCTCAAAGGATTGTGGTTGTGGCCGGCATCGCTCGCCAATGGTGAGCTTTTGCTGATGGTCAGTGGATGTAACATTGGCAACTGTTGTGCCAGTCAGGGTTGCCGAGTGCAAAACGCGAAAGTGAGCCTGGCTGAAGGTAAGGAATCGCATAGCGTTTGGATCGAGCGCTTTGGAGAAGCCTATCCGACAGCTGTCCGTTGGCTGTCCGCTGCTTGAGACTTAGGGATAACCCCCAGCGCTCTCGATATATCCGCGGAACATCCCGGTTGGGGAGATGGCGACGTGCAGTCTCATCTTTGTTGGGCTCGCGTGGATGTAGCTCTCGGTGGGCTCACGACGACGTAGGTCTCACCTTTGCGGGGCTCGCGATGAGGTGGTAGCTCGCACCCTGCGTTTTCGGGGGGCGTTGTCGGTTGTCGATAGCTTCCTGTTGGACGAACCTCTGCTCGACGCACGTGCTGCCACAGCTTCGGATAGCGAAGGCGCCGACTTGCGGCGCAGGAGCGGCGCGAGAAAGCGCCCGGTGTGCGAGCGTGGATTCTTTGCAACGGCTTCTGGCGTACCGCATGCGATCAGGGAACCACCGCCTGGGCCACCTTCGGGGCCAAGATCGATCACGTGATCGGCGCACTTGATCACATCGAGATTGTGCTCGATCACGATCACGGTATTCCCGGAATCGACCAATTCCTTCAGAACTTGCAGGAGCTTGGCTGTATCCTCGAAATGGAGACCTGTGGTGGGTTCATCCAAAATATAGAGCGTACGGCCCGTCGCCTTGCGCGCCAGCTCCCGAGAAAGCTTGATGCGCTGCGCTTCACCGCCAGAAAGGGTGGGGGAGGGTTGGCCCAGATGCAGATAATCGACGCCCACCGCTTCGAGCAGCGTCAAGGGTTCAGAGATGTTGCGGTGCGCTGAGAAGAGTTCGCGTGCCTCGCGAATCGTGAGCCCTAGCACATCGGAAATCGAGCGGCCACGGTAGCGCACCTCCAAGGTTGCGTCGTTGAAACGCCGGCCTTGGCATTCTTCGCACTTGACGAAAACATCAGGCAAAAAGTGCATTTCAATCTTGCGCACACCATCGCCTTCGCAGGCTTCACAACGCCCACCGGGAACGTTGAAGGAGAAGCGCCCGGGCGAATAGCCTCGCACTTTAGCATCGGGCACCTCGGCGAAGAGCTTACGGATCTCATCGAACACTTTGACGTACGTCGCAGGATTGCTGCGCGGAGTGCGACCGATCGGGTGCTGATCGATATTGACGACTTTATCAAGCTGTTCGACACCGTCGACTGCCAGGTGTGCCCCAATCTTTTCCTCGGCTTTGTTCAAGCGATTAGCGAGCACTGGGTAGAGGATGGATCCAATCAGTGAGGACTTTCCTGCCCCAGATACCCCCGTCACAACACACAAAGTTTGTAACGGAAATGCGACGTCCAAGTTTCGGAGATTGTTTTCTGAGGCTCCGCGCACTTTGAGCCAACCTTTGGCTTCACGTCGCTTCTGCGGCACTTCGATGCGTTTTCTGCCGGAGAGGTAAGCCCCGGTGAGCGACTCCTGGCATTTGCCTAAGCTGGCTGGCGTACCAGCGTGCACGACTCTTCCTCCGAGCGTTCCTGCGCCTGGTCCAAAATCGATCACGTGATCCGCACGACGGATGGTGTCCTCATCGTGCTCCACAACGACCACGGTGTTCCCGATGTCGCGCATGTTAGTGAGCGTATCGAGCAGCTTCCCGTTGTCCCGCTGATGTAGCCCAATACTCGGTTCATCCAGCACATAGATGACACCGGTGAGTTCCGAGCCCACCTGGCTTGCTAAGCGAATTCGCTGAGATTCTCCGCCAGATAGCGTGGGGCCCGCCCGATCGAGTGAAAGATAGCCGAGTCCGACAGCCACTAGGAACTTGAGCCGATTGTTGACCTCTTTCAGCACCTCAGTCGCAATTTCTTGGTCCGTTTTGGACAGGCGGATCGAGCCAAAGAACTCTGCGGCCGCCTCCACCGTCATGGCTGCAACATCCACCAATGTTTTCTCCGCCACGGTGACAGCCGCGCTTTCGCGCTTCAGCCGCTTCCCATGACACGTGGAGCACTCGCGGTCGGCGAGATACTTTTGGAGCCATTCTTTTTTCTTCTCGCTGCCGGTTTGGCGAAAGCCTTTGAGCAGACGCGTGAGCAGGCCGTCCCACTGCGTGTCAAACGTGCCGCGCCCTGAGCCTCCCTTCCACGTGACTCGAAACTTGCGCTCCCCGGCACCTTCCAAGATCAGCCTTTTCTGGGCGGCGGGCAGCTTTTTCCACGGCACTTTGGTGCTGATGCCAAGCTGCTTTAAGATTTGGCCCCGGAAGCCGTGACTCCATCCGATCTTTTTAGAGACGTCGGTGCCCCAAGGATCTACGGCTCCTTCGTCGATAGTTAACTCCGGATCTTTGATCAGCCGCTCCGGATCGATTTGCATCCTTGTCCCGAGCCCATTGCAGTCGAGGCACATGCCCTGTGGGCTATTGAAAGAAAAAGCCTGCGGCGAGAGTTCAGGAAAAGAGATGTTGCAGTGGGGGCAAGCGCGGCTCTGACTGTACGGGCGGTCACCCGCCGCTTCAGTGTGAGCGATCAGGTTCCCGGTGCCTTCACGCAACGCGAGCTCCACGGACTCAGTGAGTTGGGCCAAGACATCACGGCGCAGCACGAGTCTATCGATCACGGCTTCCACGGTGTGCTTCTTTCGCTTATCGAGCGCTTCGAGCTCTGCGCTCTCCATGATGCTGCCATCGACACGCAATCGCACAAATCCCCGCTGACGTGCCTTCTCAAGCAACTCGCGGTGCTCCCCTTTGCGATTGACGAGCAGGCTGGCAAGGAGAATCAAGCGCGTCCCATCAGGCAGTGCTGCGAGATCTTGGGCGATTTGTTGCGGCGTTTGGCCGGCAACCTTGCGACGACACTGGTGGCAGTGCTGCACGCCAATGCGCGCATAGAGCACACGCAAATAGTCCGAGATCTCAGTAATGGTACCAACCGTCGAGCGAGGATTGGTCCCCGTGGTCTTTTGCTCGATAGAGATGGTGGGAGAAAGTCCACGGATCGCATCGAAGCGCGGCTTCTCCATGCGGCCCAAAAACTGCCGCGCGTAGGCCGAGAGCGACTCCACGTAGCGCCGCTGCCCTTCTGCATACAGCGTATCGAACGCTAAGGATGATTTGCCAGATCCGGAGACACCAGTTAGCACAACAAGCTTCTTTTTCGGGATCCGGACGTCCACGGACTTGAGATTGTGCTCGCGGGCGCCGCGGATTTCGATGTAGTCGAGCTCCATGTGGAGGACGCTACACCTGTGCCCCTGCCGGTACTAGCGCGAGTGTGTTCTCAACCGACATGCAGCAAATTCATTGCAATATGGCTCGAATTGAGCCGTGAACGCCGCGCTCCTTCTCGGGTCGAGCGTGGCAGAGCTCCTTTGGCGGATGAATGCGTGAGTCCGCTGTGCTAGAGTTTTTGGTTAGTCGGTTCGCGTTTGCCGGTATCACAGGTTCAGGGAGTGCTTAGATGCGATTCAAAAGCTTGCTTGCGTTGGGTGTGTTGGTGGGGGCCTGCAGTGGTTCGCAGTTCGAAACGACAGACGATCTCGGAGGCAGCACGGGCGGTGTCCCGGGCACTGGCGGTAACCTGAATGGGAGTGGCGGAGGGCCGAGAAGCACGGGCGGGCTCGCGGGCAAGAGCGGTGGAGCTGCCAACAGCGGGGGCAGTGTTGGCGCGGCAACCGGTGGCGTCCCAAGTGGCGGGGGCAACGGAACAGAAACGGGTGGCACGGCGAGCGGTGGAGATGCGGGCGTGATTCAGCCCGGCACGGGCGGAGCTGTCACGGCCAGTGGTGGCTCGGGTGCCGGCAGCGACGGGGGTGCCATCGGTACTGTTGGTGGTGGGTTCAGCGGAGTCGGTGGTTCGGCGGCAGGTGGAAGCGGGGGCTTCGCGAGTGGCGGAAGCGGGGGCTTCGCGAGTGGCGGAAGCGGGGGCACTAACTGCAACTCGCTTTGGTACACCTATGCTCAGGCGCTTGAAAAAGCGCGTTCTTGTACCTTAGATGGCCAGAATCAATGCGGGACTGACAAGGGACTGCCCGATGCCTGCGGTTGCGAAGTTCCAGTCAATTCTGGCAGCTATGCGGCTTCGGCCGCGAATGCCTACGACGACTGGGTGGATGCAAGCTGCCAGCATTCAGTCGTTTGCTTGATGCCGTGTACGAGCATTCAGTCGTCAGTGTGCACTGCTACTAGCAATGGTGGTGCTATCTGCAAACCGAGCTCCGGACCGAGCTCCGGATAGATAACAGGCAAGTCTATTCCGGAAGCTTGGGCTCCTCGAGCTTCCCTTCGCAATCCAGGCTCTTCAAGAAGGACACGAGTGAAGCTAGCTCTTCAGAAGTGAGCTTGCGATCGCTGAGGAGGGGGCTCCTATTCTTGTTGGCAAGGCCACCCTTGGCCATAAAAGCCACTGCATCTTCGAGCTTGGCAACGCTGCCGTTGTGAAAATAGGGAGCGCTCTTGCTCACGTTGCGGAGTGAAGGCACCTTGAATGACGCCCAATCCCCTTCACTTTGGGTGACTTTGAAACGCCCAACATCGATCTTGTCTTCGGCCACATCGGTGCCAATTCCCGTATTGAAAAAGCTGCCGCCCGGCGTGCTGTAGGCGCTCGAGAAGAAGGGCGGTGTGTGACACATCACGCAGGCCGCTTTGCCCATAAAAATCCCAAGTCCCGTTTTCTGGTCGCTAGAAAGCGCGGCCGCTTCACCTTTGGCGAAACGATCGTACGCGGTATTGTTGCAAACGATCGTGCGTTGGTAGGCGGATACGGCCTGTGCGATGGTATCTGCGGTGACGCCGTCCTTAGGGAAAACCCGGGCGAAAGCCTGCTTATAGCCTTTGATCTTAGCGATCTCTTTCGCCTTCTTGTCCAGATTGTCCTTGCCAACGCCCATGTTGTTCCCCGCCCAGGCGGCTTTCATCAGCGCCTCGAGGGAATCTGCACGGCCATCCCAATAGGTTTTAGAAAGATAACCCACGTTCCAAAGGGTTGGGCTGTGGCGGGGGAGCAGCTTCCCGTCGGCGCCCACGGGCAATGGATCGTGCCCACCGGTGCCATCTTCGTTCAGATGACAGGAGTAGCAGGAGCGAGTTCCGTCGCCGCTCAGGCGTTGGTCGAAGAAGAGTTGCTGGCCGAGCGCAATTTTCTCGGGAGTTTGCGGGTTGTTCGTCGGGATGGGCAGCGCGCCGAGATCATGTGCGAGGGAGCGAGGATCGATCTCCAGCGGCTTGGCGCTTGCGATGAGAGCCGCCGCGGTGGAAGCGGGCGGGATTTCGGGCTTGGGAGGCTCCTTTTTTCCACAAGCCAGCGCCAAGAGGGCACCCAACAAACCAAAAGCAACATACCGGTTCCTGATGCTCAACATCCTTCGCTTCTAGCGCTCGATTGAGCGCGACTCAAGTCAAGGCTGCTCGGCGATAGGTTCCGTCCAATGAGCTATCTGCATGATCCTGCGTCAATCCCAACGCTTGAGCCACACCAGCATCGCACCTCGCCCGCCCAAATCAGGAGGAGCGGTCGTGAACGCCAACACAGAATGGGCATAGCGCAAGCTCAGCGCTTCAATCGTTGCATCCCGCAACACCGGACCGCCGGCACCTGAGTGCAAGCCGCGCCCGCACACGATCAGCAGGCAACGCGCGCTGCGTTTCTCCGCGTCCAGGAATAACTGATCCAGCGCACGCTCTGCTTGTTCCCGCGTCTTGCCGTGCAGATCCAGCTTCAGGCTCGGGCGAACACCACCTTGGCTTAGGCGTCGAACATGCTGTCGATCACCACCGTCGAGAAACCCTGACACGTTCTCGCCGTCGTCTTCGATGGTCAGCTCGCGTGGTGCTCGCGACTCTAAGCTGGAGCGCTGATGATTCAATGGGGCGCTTTGCCGCAGCTCCGACGGATTGGGTCGAGAGGGTGGGACCCTTCTCGGCGAGTCCGACAATGGCTGAATGCCGCGCATGGCCTGCTTGAGCCAATCGGAATCAGTGGGCGGCTTCTTGGGAGACATGGGTGTGCTGTATTATGGATTGAGCTGGTGACCGTTGCGTATCCCACCTCAGGGGCGCCCGAGGTAGGGCGGATCTTTTCCAAGAAGCGTGAAAGCGTTGTGTCTGAGGAGGCTAGTGGTCACCGATTTCACCGAGGAGCGATTGGCATGAAACGAATAGATAGTCGAAGTTTCCGCACTTTTTCCCTACAAAGGGCCAGTTTGCTGGGAGCCTTGAGCACGCTCTTATTGGCTGGTTACGGCTGCCACAGCAACCCTAACAGCCACCTTGGGAGCGGCGTTGCGCGAACGGATAGCAAACGTACAGTCGTGGCCACACGCGATGCGAAGCTTGCGCCCAGCACTGATCCAGCGGGAACGAGACCGAGCGCTGCCCCAGCCGACAACGATGATCGCCTGCAGTCAGCAACTCCGCCAGCCGAGAACGAAGCGAAGCCGTCGCCCACCCAAGCTGAGCCAAAGGAGGATGTTCAGGTAGCCGACGAACTGATGGCCGTCGAAGCCGCGCCCGCAGTTCCCACTCGGCACAAGTCAGGGTCGGTCCCTCTGAGACTGAGTGGCGTCGGAAGCGGCGGGGGAGGCGTGGCTTACGGAATGGCATTAGGCAGACGCGCAGCGAGCGCGAGCCACGGTAGCCTGGCGGTTTCAGCTCCCGCGCACGAGGGCAACGCCGAGGCCTACGCCCATGTGCCTGATGCCCAGTTCCTTTCAGTCAAAGATCAACCGCTCTCAACCTTCGCGGCGGATGTCGATACCGCTTCGTACGCGAACGTTCGGCGTTTTCTCAATTCTGGCAGCATGCCTCCCAAAGATGCCGTGCGTGCTGAGGAGCTCATCAACTATTTTAGCTATGATTATCCAGCTCCGGCCGTCGGTCAGCCGTTTTCGGTCCACACCGAAGTGGCTAGCGCGCCCTGGGCACCGAAGCATCGTTTGGTTCAGATTGGCGTGCGCACCCCGGAACTCAAGGGCGAGAGTGTCGCGAAGAATTTGGTGTTCTTGATCGATGTTTCCGGATCGATGGCATCCCCTGATAAGTTGCCGTTGCTCAAGCGCGGCATGGAGCTCCTGGTGGACACACTCTCACCCCAAGATCGTGTGGCGATTGTGGTTTATGCGGGGAATTCAGGCGTGGTTTTGCCAGCAACCTCGGGCGCATCGAAAGATGTGATCCGTGGTGCACTCGCTCAGCTTGAGGCAGGCGGCTCCACGAACGGTGGAGAAGGGATTGAAATGGCCTACCGGCTTTCCGAGCAGAACTTCATCAAAGGCGGCGTCAACCGGGTCGTTCTCGCAACAGATGGGGACTTCAACGTCGGCACGACAAGCGAGGGCGAGTTGACACGCTTGATTGAGAAGAAACGCAAGAGCGGAGTCTTCCTGACCGTGCTCGGCTTTGGGCAGGGAAACGTGAAAGACAGCACGATGGAGATGCTGGCCAACAAGGGGAACGGCAATTACGCGTACATCGACGATCTTGCCGAAGCGCGCAAAGTCTTGGTGCGCGAAGGGGGAGCTACCCTGAACACCGTCGCAAAGGACGTGAAATTTCAGGTGGAGTTCAACCCCGCGTTAGTCGCCTCGTATCGGTTGATCGGTTACGAGAACCGCACGCTGGCCGCCCGTGACTTCAATGACGACAAGAAAGATGCGGGCGAGATGGGTGCCGGGCACACGGTGACGGCGCTTTATGAAGTCGTCCCGGTGGGTCAACCAACAGTCAAAGCACAGGTTGATCCATTGAAGTATCAGTCGCCGCAAACTATAGTTACCACCACAAAACAGAATCCGGGTGAATTGTTAACGCTCAAGATCCGCTACAAGAAGCCCAGCGCGGAGACGAGTGAAAAGATCACTGTTACGACTCAGGATTCGATAGCCTCCTTCGAAGCGGCCTCCACAGATTTCCGATTCAGTGCGGCGGTGGCGGCGTTTTCGATGGTGTTGAGCGGCTCCGCCCAACGCGGCAGCTCGAGCCTCGCGCTGGTCGAACGCCTGGCGAAGGGCGCGCTCGGAAACGATGTGCACGGCGATCGCAAAGGGTTTCTTGGTATGGTTCGGAAGGCTGAGACCTTTTCCCGCCCGCTCGTGTCTCAAGTGCTGAAGCCGAACTAGGATTTCGTGGGAAAGAACAGACTCTGCTTGGGGGTTGCCGGCGGGGTAGACAGGCAGAGCCACTCGTGCGGAATCGACTCAGAAACCAGATCAGCAACACTGAACGAGGTGAAGCCTTGTTCCTGTGCCACCTCGTCGGCAAAGGCCGAATGCGCGAAACTCCGAGCTATCACGTGGGCCATGGGTAGCTTGGCGGTGACCCAAAGCGCTGTGTGCAGATTGGCGCCATCGTCGCTGGAGCTCAGCAGAATCAGGGGCGTCGTCCCAGCGGAGCTGAGCAGCTCCTGCCAAACTTCCGGGTCGCGCAAGTCACCGTTGACCACCACGTGGGTGAAGCCTGAAGCGAATCCAACTTCTGATTCGAAGGTCATCACGTGGCGCTTGGCGGTGAGGTCCACGATGATCACGCGATCAAACTCGCCCGACATCGTCTTCTGAAGCTCATCGAGCACGGTTTGCCCGAAGCGTCCGAATCCAGCCAAAACGACGGTGTCATAATGCTCGGTACGCTGGAAATGCTTGAGGATGTCGGTGCGTACCAGGTGGGCTGCCGCCAATTGGTGGGTATTGAAGACTACGCACTCGCGGCCCACCCGTGTCCGGGCTACGGCGCGCATGAAGGCAAGATCGCTGACGTGCAACAGGACCTTACTCCCTAGCTGGGGGTACTTGTGGATGATCGTAGAAGCGGCGTTCAGGTTGGTGAAATCATCACCAGTTAACAATAAGATGCGCTCAGCCAGATCAAGCTTCAGCGTCGAGAGCAACGCCTCGCTGGAAATATTGCCCACGATCACCCGCGCGCCGAAAGCATCCACAAAAAGATCGAGGTTCGGATGATCCGCCTTGAGCTCTACTACTACGACGGGCAGCTGCACGCCCTCCGCACGCAGACGCTTCAAATAGACCGTTGAAAGCTCGCCCGTTCCAGCAATCACGATGTGGCCTTCCAGCTTGCGCAGCGACCAAGCGTTCGGATCTACAAGACGCATCGCTCCTTCGACAACGGCGCCAGCTGTGATCGCGGGTGCCGCGAAATAGCAAAACCAGAGCAAGGCTTGCGCCCACGCAGGGCCACCATTGGGCACGCCCAAATCCATGCCGCCGAGCACAAACAGACCTATCGTGTAGTACACTTGGGTGACAAGGCCGTTGTCGCTGGCGTGGGGGCGATCGCTCACGGTCGCCCCACCCATGAAGCTTGCGAGGCCAGCACTAAAAACGAGAGTGAGCACTAACGCGCGCCACAAGAAACGCCGCGAAGCACCACGCGACGGACGCACGTGAGCAGGGAGGACGGTGCGGCGGGCGGGTGCCATCAGGTGGTTAGATTACGGACAGATCGTACAGCGCATTATAGCCGCGGACGGTATCTTCCCAGGAAAAGCTACGGGCTTTGCTGCCCAGCCGAGCCAACATAGGGCCATAAACCGCTTCGTCTTGGAACGCCCGAGTGCCTCGCTCAAGTGCCTCTGAAAGCGCCTGCACCATCTTTAGGTAGAGCGGCACGGTTTGGCGGCCTCGTGGAAACTTAGTGATGTGCACTTGCTTGAGCTCAATCTCCGGTGCGTGGCTCAGGCCCTCACGAAACAGGATGCCTGTTGCCAGTTGGGGTGCGTCATCCAAATCGGCGACTTGGGCGGTGAGTCCGCCCGTCGCTCGCGCAATGACCGGCGTACCAGCGAAGTAAGCTTCGCTAGCGCCGCCAAAGGGCTCAAACAAGGACGGGAAGAGCGCGAAGCTCGAGCCAGCCAAGATCTCTGCGTACCCCTCGCTCATTCGAAACGGAAAAACCACCAAATCCCCGGAGCGATGTTCTGCGACCTCGACAAAATCATCAACGTAGCTCTCCGGCGCACCGCTGGTGCTGGGCGTTAATATGAATTTGGCAGAGCCCTTGGGCCAGGCTTCGATGGCACGAAGCAGGAGATCGAAGCCCTTCTGACCCGGATCCAGTCGGCCAAACATGCAAAAAATCGGTACGCGACGATCCAGATCCTGGAGGCGTGAGTCTTTACCTGAAGTGAGCTTGCCGAGCTGCCGAGGATCGTTGAAGCCCTCCAGCCACGCCAGGAGTTTCTGCCGTTTGAGGGACTTTTCTTCGATGATCTTGCCGGGTAGGTGGCGCTCTGCTGCGCGTTTGGCGAGCGCGCTGAAGGGCTCAGTGTCGCGGCCGAAGAACCCATTGCTCACGCCGACGACTGGAAGCTGACGCAGCTCCTTCTGGAGGTGGGGTGCAAAAACAGCTGTTTGCAACGGATCGTGCGTCAGGTCGTGCGCAAACTCCCGGCTCACTGTCGACAACGCTCCGGTGAGGAGCGGCAACATGGTGCCAAGCACCGTTTCGGGCGGTTCCTGGCCTTGGAACTCGCGTTGCGTGATCAGCGAAAGCTCGCCCGTAAAGCCCTGGTCGTACGAATTGTGGAGAGTGAGCACCACCGAAGCGCTCTTGAGAATGCGCCCGAGCAGTGCTTCGCGCACCGTGAGCGCGGCAGAAGCGACCTCCCAGTCTTGAGCATGCACGATGACATTCTGATCGCGCCCGAGCGCCGCGAGCGCCCGCGGTAATGCTTGACAGAAAAAGAGGCTATCAATGAGCAGCTTGTTGGTAACGTCGTGAGCGTAGGGGTTAGTGCCGTCGCTGCCCCCGCGCGCGTCGAAGAAGCCGCTGGCTGAAAGCAAGTACCAGGTAACGCCGTTGGCCTCGACGTGCTCCAGGAGCTCAACCGGGTGAATGTTCCTACCGAAGGGCACGTCAAAGCGCCGGGCTACGGGCAGAGCGGGCGCACCGCGCAGGCTCCGATGATAGGGCGAGAGCACCAGCACCTCAGTGTGATGATTCAGTTCTCCCGTAGCGTTGAGGGCCACCGGGAAGATCCCGCCGGCTCTCCCAAAGCGATTCTCGTACACGCTATAAGCGACGACACGCGAGGTGGCGCTCTCGGGACTCGAACGGTGGCGCGCCAAGAATTCGCGTTCGTCCGCGCTGAAGAGTGAGCGTGCTGGGTCGCTGAGAGCCAGATAATTGCGCAGGCCTAACACGGGTGGCCTGTCGTATCCTCCGAGGTGGAGGACAGTAAATCCAAATCTTGCATCAGCTGAGAACCCGGCAGTTACAGGCAGTTTTTTCGCGAGCGGATCCAGGCGTCGATCAGGGCCACGCCCGCGCCATCCTCGATCTCCGACGCCAGCGGAGGCATACGAAACGACCCCGGCCGTGCACGCATTCTGAGGCTAAGGATGGAACGGGCTGGATCTCCGGGAACCAACAAGAGGGCCCCAGCGGTCCCCAACGAGCCGGCGTGGGCGTGCGGTTCGGCATTGCACAACCCCGTTTTGGTGAAGTCGGTAGTGAATCGCAGATCGATGCTGTCGAACCTTGCGCCCGGGGTGTGGCAAACGGCACAGTTGGCGTGCAGATAGCTGCGCGCACGCGCTTCGAGCGTCGCGCTGGCGTCACTCGGAGCGGGGTAGGGAGGGATGTGCGCTGGGGCCAGGCCTGACTCAAACACATGGAGGCGTCCGAGCACGTCGAGCTGATTCTCAGGTTTCGCCTCGGGGTAAGCGAACGTTCGGTCCATCTGGGCTGTCTCCAATCCGAGGCTCACTCCGGATGTGGTCGTGTGGCACTGAAAACATTCCGAGCGGGAAGGGAAGTACCAATGCTGGCTCACTTTCTGAATTCGGAACGTGCGCTCCACGCCTCGGAGTGAATCCGGAAGCAACTCGGCATCAGTTTGACTTTCATTCCACGCGTAACTGTAACCTGCCCACGTGTCTTGACTATATCGCATCAGCAGGCGTGTTTCGATAAAACGCTCACCCAACAGGAACGTTTTCATCAGCACCGTGCCAACCGGGAGCTCCCAATCGCCGTTAACAGTGGGCGCCCCGTGCTCTGAATTGCACAAGGTTGGCTCTTTCGCGCAGTCCTTGACGCGGATTTTCCCGTTGCTCGGCAAGGCGAGGAAGCGTTGCTTGCCCGCACCATCGGACCAAAGTGGGCTGTTGACGTCGTAGGGAATGAGGCTGGGTGCGGCCTGCTTGGGGTTCAGGGCGTCCGCGCAGCCGGTCTGGCTGAGCTTGGCTATGGGAGCGCGCTGCTCCCGGAAAAGATTGCATGTTTGCTGAGGAAGCGGCTTCAAGGGATTGAAGCGTTGGGCCTTCGGTTGTTGTTTTTTCGCAATCGGTTGGGCTGCTGGACCCCGCGAGCAAGCGAGACTGGCAACCGCAACGAGCAAGAGGACAGTGCTTGCAAGCGCAGATCGCCTCGATGTGTCTCGCCGCCACATGGGTCGGATGCTAGCATCGCGCAAGCGAACCTATGCGTAGAATCACACGTACCCCCTCACTTCGCGCCCGCCTCGTTGGGTTATTCGTCGCAGGCTGTTGTGTGGCCTGGCCCTTTCGAGCTCACGCGCAGATCGAACCTGGGGAGCCGTCGGTGGCGTTGGAAGCGACCGTGCTGGCGTCAGGCTTGGATGCTCCGACGGACATCGTCGTGTTCGAGGACGGCAACGCCCTGGTCGTGGAGCGCAACGGGGGGATGGTCTTGATTCGAAAGGATGGTAGCCAAGACAAAGCTGCGGGCAAGATCGAGGTGCTGCCCAACGACACCGAACAGGGGCTCCTTGGCGTTTTTCCGCATCCGGATTTTGCCGAGAATCGCACGCTTTTCTTCTACGCGTCGGTTGATAAGGACATCGCCAATAAACACAAAGTCTTAACGGGTGTCCTCGACGCGACCGGAAAAGTCACGGTGGACCTTCGACATCCCATCATCGACAAGGGCTTGGAAGGGCCACGCAATCACAACGGCGGGGGCCTCTTCATCTCCCAACGTCAGCTTTACGTATCGGTGGGCGATACCGGTTATAACCCGGAATACGGCACTCTGGGCAGTCTGGCGATTCCTATCAACAAATATGCGAGCTGCTTGAACAAGGCGAACGGCAGCATTCTGCGGGTGAATCTCGACGGTAGCATTCCGAGCGATAACCCGTTGGTGAACGAGAAGGTGGTGACAGGCTGCGAGCGCCCGAATCCTCCACCCAATACGCCCGCGGACAAGCGCTTCAACAAGCCGTTCAAAGATTCGCGCAAACCCGATAAGCGCATCTTTGCTTGGGGAGTACGCAATGGTTTCCGATTCTGGGTCGATCCTAAGACCGACCTACTTTGGATTGGGGATGTCGGGGAGTTCCAGGAAGAGGAGATCTCGGTGGGTGGGAACGGAACGCATTTTGGGTTTCCCTTCATGGAAGGCATGCACCGCTATCCGGATCGCGCAGACTGGAAGATCAACGATTGCACGGCCATGAAGCCGTCACGGCCCTGCACTTTGCCGGTCTTTTCCTACCCGAATCGAGCCGAGCGGGCCACGAAGAAAGGCGCTGACAGCGTGGTGATCGGTGGGCTTATCATCGATGACGCGCGTTGGCCCGAACGCTTCCGAGGTCGTTATTATTTCGGAGATTTTGAAAGCGGTCGGATTTGGACGCTGGATGTGACGCCGGATCGCAAGGGTGTGGACCCGAAGTCGCTACGCCAGATCGCGAACGTTCCTTATCTCTCCAGCTTTCGGCTCGGCCCGGATGGTGCGCTCTACGTGGTGAGCTACGGTGGGAACAACATCGTGCGCATTTCCCCAAAGGTCGCGCCGATTCCGAAGGAGGCTACTGAACCCGAAAAGCCCCTGGCGCCGCCCGCTCCTCGACATAAGGCCGGCTTTCCACCGCCCGCCGAAGAAGGGCTGCGTACGCCGATCATCGCCGGATTGGGCGCGCTCTTGGCGGCACTCTTGGGAGCGTTATTCTGGCGTCGTTCCCGGTCGGGCAACTAGCCAAACGCGCGCTACGCTTGTCTCTTCTCGAGATCTTCCCAGCGAGCCATCAGGCGCACCACGTCCGCCTGCGCTTGGCTGAGCTGCTCGCGGAAGCTCGCCATCTTCTCTTTGTCTTTGTAAATTTCCGGTTCACCGAGCTTTCGTTCCAACTCAGCCGCATTGGCTTCGCCGGCAGAAATCTTGTCGAGCAGCCCTCCGAGTTCACGGCGTTCGTTGGGTGTGAGGCTCGTCTTGGAGGGTGGGGGCTTCTTTTCTGGGCGGGCGCTGCTGCGCGCGGCCGCAGGGCTCGGGAGCTCACGGCGTTCGTCGAGCTTTTCCTGGGTACGCGTGGCCTGGTAGGCAGAAAAATTGCCCGGGTAGAGCCGCACCCGGCCGTCGCCAAGGAACGCCAGAATGCTAGTTGCGAACCGATCCAGGAAATAGCGGTCGTGGGTGACTACCAACGCTGCGCCGGCGAACGTCTGCAAAAGATCTTCGAGGGCTCCGAGCGTCGAGGTGTCCAAATCATTCGTGGGTTCGTCCAAGAGCAGCACATTGGCAGTGCCTTGCAGCATCTTGGCCAGGCCAACCCGGGCGCGCTCGCCGCCAGACAGTGAGCCTACCGGTTGACGGATCTTATCAGCAAAGAAAAGGAATTTTTCCAGATAACTGAAGGCGGTGATCTCGTTGCCGGCCCAGGGCAAAGTACGGCGATCGCCCGCAACATTTTCGAGGATCGAGAGCTTGTCGTCGAGATTGGCTCGCGCCTGGTCAAAGTACGCGAAAACGGTGTTTTTGCCGATTTTTAGCTGGCCTCGCGTGGGCGTGATTTCCTGGGTGATGCACTTCAGTAGCGAAGTTTTCCCCGTGCCGTTGACGCCAACGATGCCCACACGATCCCCGCGACGCAGATGTAACGTGAGGCAGTCGATCAGGGTTCGCCCCGCGATATCAACGCCCACATCGGCGAGCTCAAGAATGGTGCCCCCCGTCCGCTGGCTGCTCATCGCGAGCTCAACGTTTTCCGCCGCTCGGAGGGGCCCTTGAGCCACCGCGTTTTCGGCTCGCGATATACGTGCCTTCTGTTTACCACTGCGAGCCTTCGGCTGGCGCCTGAGCCATTCAAGTTCTTTGCGAAGGAAATTCTGTCGGTTCGATTCAGTGCGTTCGACGTGTGCTTGGCGTTCAGCCTTGGACTGGAGATACTGCTCCCAGCCGCCCTCGTAACGAAACACACTGCCGCCGTCGAGCTCCCAGGTGTGTTGCGCTATCCGATCGAGGAAATAACGATCATGTGTGACTAGGAGCAGAGCGCCTTGGTATTGCTCCACCAGGTAAGTTTCGAGCCACTCAATGGTCTCCACGTCGAGGTGGTTGGTGGGCTCGTCCAAGATTGCCAGATCCGGGCCCAACGTGAGCAGCCGCGCCAAGGCGACCCTGCGTCGCTCGCCACCGCTCATGGTTCCGACCAGCTGCGCCGAATTCTTGATCCCGAGCGCGTTCAGCGTGGCCTCGACCTGAGCTTGAACCGCCCAGCCGCCGGCGTGTTCCACCGCTGCCGCCGCGTCAGCTTGCTCTTGCAGCAGCGATTCAAGCTCACCGGTTCCAAGCTCAAGATCCCTTGAAACGTGCTCATGCCGGTCCTTGGCAGTTCTCCAGGCGGTTAAGCCGTCCAGCGCGACGTCCAGGGCCGAGCGATCCTCAGGAAATCGCGGCTCTTGAGCCAAGTATTCAATAGTGGACGTGCGTCGGCGCGAGATAGTTCCCGTGTCAGCCTGCTGAATTCCGGCAAGGATCTGGGCGAGGGTGCTTTTTCCGGTTCCGTTATTTCCAACCAGTCCAATGCGCTGACCGGAGTGGATCGAGACCGAAACACCTTGAAATAGAACTTGGGGACCGAAACTCTTTTCCAAGCCCTGGGTGGTGAGAATTGGCACGGTAACTTCCTGAAAGGAGGCCTCGGGGAGAACATCACCCAAGGCTCACAGCGCACGGCCTGCCAGGTTTACGCCGGAAGGTCAACATCAACCCAACCCAACATCAACCCAACCTCTTCGGAAGCCGGCCACCGGTCTCGGGCATTGCACTTCTGCAATGCTTTGGCTCAGATTTGTGCTAACCCAGGCGCTCATGCTCGACAAAACGAGTTCGACGTAAACATTCGGCGTTGACGTAACGCCTCATCTGATTAATGTTCAGGTCGAAACTTTCAACCAATTGGGTTGAATCAACTAACCAACTAGCAAGAGAGAGAGAAGAGAGACATGCCGAGACGAGGTAACCTCAGACATGGACACGCCCTCCGGGGGGACACGTCGCCCGAGTATCATATCTGGCGATCAATGTGGGCTCGCTGTACGAACTCCAACGTACCCAGTTATAAAAACTATGGCGGCCGTGGCATCACGGTGGCTCCCCGTTGGGAAAACTTTGAGAATTTCTTGAAGGACATGGGCCCGCGTCCTGACGACACACGGCTCGGTCGCGAGAACATCGACAAGGGTTACACACCCCAGAATTGTCGTTGGGTATCGCTCGCTGAGAGCATGAACAACCGAACAGACAGCAAGTTCGTGAAGCACAAGGGCAAGGAGCGCACACTCGCTCAGTGGTCGGATGTGCTTGGCATCAAGCGCTCAACGCTTTGGCACCGTTTGGCCAAAGGCTGGTCGGTCGAGGAGGCGTTTGCTCCGCCAACCCGCACGTCCACCGGTGGGCAGAAGCCTGCGAAGAAAGCTGCCGCGAAAGCTGCGCCCGCGAAAGCTGCGCCCGCGAAAGCTGCAACAAAGAAGGCTGCTCGTAAGGCAGCACCGGCAGCCAAAAAAGCAGCCGCCAAGAAGGCCCCTGCTAAGAAAGCCGCAGCCAAACCGGCTCCGGCAAAGAAGAAGAAAGCTGCCAAAAAGGGCGGCCGATAATTGCTAGCGCTCATTGAGCGTTGAAGCAGTGGCATCCTGACCGCGCGTGCTTCGTCATGAGGCGCGCGCGGTGGGCTGGCGCCCCGGCAGCTTTGACGGCATCCTTCCGGAATGTGCGGCCGGTATTCCGACACAGCTGAACTCAGCGATATTCGCCTGACTTTCCAGGTTGAAGGCGAGTTCACGCACAGCTGGCACCCAACGTACAACATAGCGCCGTCATCAGGCTCGGGCTTCGAGCAACTCATTGTTGTTGCGCCCGGGGATCAACCCCCTGAGCTCAGGTTGGGGCGCTTTTGGTTCATCCCGAAGTTCTGGAAGAAGCCGCTCAATCTCCTGCCCAGTTCCTTCAATGCTCGTGCTGAAGATCTCACAGCGCGGCCTTTTTTCCGAGAAGCGCTGCGCTCGAGTCGCTGCCTCATTCCAGCCACGGGCTGGCGCGAGTTTGTTGGCGCCCGTGGACAGAAGCAGCCTTTCCACTTCCATAGAGAAGAGCCCCACTTCGCCTTTGCGGGCCTGTGGTCAGTTTGGACCTCTCCCGAAGGTACTAGCGTCGATAGCTTCGCGATCATCACAACGGCACCGAATCCCGTGGCAGCCAAGGTCCACGATCGGATGCCGCTGATCATGCCGAGTGGGTTGGCGTCGGCGTGGTTGCAGCCGGAGTCCGATCCCCAGGAGCTCCTGTTGGAGGCGCAGGCTCAGAGCTTTGCGGCTCCACTCGCGGTGTTTGCCTCGGATCCCAAGGGGAACAATCCGCGCTTTGAAGGGCCGGAGGTGGTGCGCCCAGCGCCGTCTGAGCAGCGAAGGCTCTTTTGATTGGAGGTTGCTTTGCCGGTGGCGTGTCCGTGCTCTAAAGCTTAGGCTAACGCTTCAGAATCATTGCGAGCACGAACACCACCAGGAGGCCAACCAAGAGCGCGAGAAGCCACCATTTGCTGCGTGTTGGCGCGACTGCTTTGGTTGCCGCTGGCCTGGGGCGTTGTGGTGGAGGCTTGGCTCGTTGGGCCCCGGTAGCGTTGGAGCGGCCTCCCGCGGATAGCGAATTTTGTGCCGCCAATCCCGCTCCGCCTGAAAGAGTGCCTGAAAGAGTGCCTGAGAGCGCAAGCCCGACGTCCAAGGCTCTGTAGTTGCGGAGCTCCTTCAGAAACACACTCACCGTTTTGTATCGTGTCTGCGGTGCTCGTGCGGTGGCCTTGCGCAGCACGCGTACCACACCATCGGGAACAATTTTGCTGAGTTCATCCAATTTGGGGATTGGGGATGGATCACCCGGCGGAAGCTCCTCAAGCAGCACAAAGTGGGCGAGTTGCCCCAGACTGTACACGTCGACACAAGCTTCCAGGACGATACCCTTCAGAACTTCAGGGGCGGCGAACGCTTTGTACTCGTGGTCGAGTGCGTCCGCTTTGGTCATGTGATCCGCGATGCTGACACTGCCGGCCTCCGTCAGGATCGGCCTGAGGTCGTCGTTCAGAAGAACGTTGCTCGGACACAAGCAGCCGTGGATCAGGCCCACCTCATGCAGAGCTTCGAGGGCCGAGCCGATGGCGGAGATGAAGTCCAATTTCTGATCAAGCTTCCAGCGCAGTGCCGAGAGATCCAGCGTATTCCCGACGGTCCACACGTCACTCAAGAAGGCATGGTGCTCCTCATACACGGCGTGCACTTTTAGAATATCGTGCCGTGCGGCAAGCTCCTGCATCACGCGGGCGCCAGCGAGAAAAAGTATCTGCTCGAGTTCTGGAGCGTTAGCATTCACCCGCGTGAGCAGGCGTTCGGTGCCTTCGGGAGTGCGTACCCGGAAGCGGGTCGTCGAACCGCGTGGCGTGAGTGACTCGAGCAATTCAAAACCTAGCTGATCTAACAACGCGCTATCGGTGAGCGGAGCACTGGGAGCAGCCTGGATCGGAGGAGCTGCAACCGGAGGAGCCGCAATCGGTGCGGCCGCGATCGGTGGGGGCGGGCGCGGAGGAGCTGCTAACGGGGGTCGCGGCGCAGCTGGAGTGACGTTGGGCCCCGGCGGCGCTTGGTGCAAAGGAGGCGGCGCGGGAGGGGGCGCCTTGCGAGGCGGAGCCGCTGGCCTGCCAGGCGGCGGAGGTTGCGGAACGTTGGGCTTCGTCATGGCAGGGCGCGGACTTTATTCTTACGGATGTAGAGGTGAATCACAAAAGGCCCGTTGCCACTTCAGGCGGTTCGGGCACGTGGCCGGCAGAGTTTTTGTGGAGTTCGGGTAGTCGTGTCGAGGGGCTTCGCTTAGGGTTATCTGTTTTTCAGATGAGCCGTTACTGATCTTCTTTCGGAGTGGACGCCAACAGATGATGCGACGTGGACTTGCCCTAGCTTGCTTAACTAGCCTTTTTCTCTGCTCTGAAGCGGTCAACGCTCAGACTTCCCAAGGCTTTGCCCTGAATCGCTTCGATCCGTCCGAGCGTGGAAGCGAGTGGTTCGTCGGGGACACACTTGACCTCAGGGGGCACGAACGGGTGGCCCTAGGGGCCGTGGCAGACTGGGCGCATAAGCCGCTGGTTGTCTACGACGCCAATGGGGATGAGGTGTCCGCCTTAGTGCGGAATCAGGCTTTCGCTCATCTGGGGCTCTCGTTTGTCCTTTGGGAGCGTTTGCGTCTTGGTGTCAACCTTCCCGTGGCGTTTGTGCAGGAGGGGGCAAGTCAGGCGGTGGGAACGACTCAGCTTAGCGTACGCAGTGGGGCGGCGCTGGGTGACCTGAGGCTGGCTGCCGATGTGAGGCTGTTGGGTGAGTACCGGGAACCGGCAACGCTGGCTTTGGGTGTGCGGTTGTTCGCACCAACCGGTGATCGCGCTAGCTTCGCGAGTGATGGCACGGTTCGAGTCCTGCCGCAGCTTCTATTCGCGGGCGAAGTCGCCGCGTTCGTTTATTCGGCGCGCGCCGCTTTCCAATACCGACCGCACGATGCTGCTTTCGCAGGCGTGCCCATGGGCAATGAAGTCGCCCTCAGTGCGGCGGCAGGTTTGCGCTTGGCGGATGGACGCTTGGTGATCGGTCCTGAGCTGTTCGGAACCACGACTGTCCAACAAGCAGACGCTGCCTTTGATCGAAAAACGACGCCATTTGAGCTGATTCTCGGCGGCCACTACCAGGCCGGCTCAGGTATCCGCTTAGGCCTTGGTGCCGGCCCAGGGCTCACGCGTGGCCTGGGTGCTCCTACGTTTCGAGGACTGGCTTCGCTTGAGTGGGCCCCCGAGTACAAGGAGGCCGAACTCCCGCCGACCGCCACCGCGGATCGCGATCGCGATCACGATGGAATCAGCGATGCTGACGACGCTTGCGTGGATGAGTCAGGTATTCGTACCGCAGATCCGCGAACCAACGGCTGCCCTGAGCCCAAAGATCGCGATCACGATGGTGTCCTCGACGACAACGACGCCTGCGTGAGCGAGCCCGGCGTACGGACTTTGGATCCGAAAACGAATGGCTGCCCTCCGCCTAAGGATCGCGATCGCGACGGAATTTTGGATGTTGACGACGCCTGCCCAGATGAAGCAGGCGTGAAAACGGACGACCCGAAAACGAATGGCTGCCCTCCACCCAAAGACAGCGATGGGGACACGATCATCGATCCGTTGGATGCGTGTCCGGATAAAGCCGGCCCTGCCAGCGAGAATCCCAAGCAAAATGGCTGCCCGATCGCCGTGGTGGAGAATGAGCAAATCATGATCCTGCAGCGTGTTGAGTTTGAGAACAACAGCGCCACGTTGCGACCGGAGAGCGAGAAGGTGCTCCAGGCCGTATTCGAAGTGCTCACGGTTCACTCAGAGATCGATAAGCTTTCTGTTGAAGGGCACACGGATGAGCGCGGCGCAGATGCGCTGAACAAGCGTCTGAGCAACGCCCGCGCTAAGGCCGTTGTTGCCTGGTTGGTCGCTAAGGGTATCGTGCCTGCAAGGCTTGAAGGTCGCGGCTTCGGGGAAGAGAAGCCCGTCGACACCAATGCCACGGACGAAGGTCGACAGAACAATCGGCGCGTGGAATTTCACATCATGAGAAAGAGCGAAAAATAATGGCACAACGTCACCGGTCTTTTCTGTCCACTGCAGCCAATCTTGGTGGACTGCTGGCTCTTCTAGGGGCCAGCAACGCGTGTTCGGGCGGTGGGGAGCCTCAGCCCAAAGCCGATATCGCCAAACCACGCCAAATTTCCCAGGCGCTGGCCGCCGAGGATGGGGTGGTCAGCATTTCGGGCGTTGACAATGTTGTGAATGGTTATGCTGTGCTTGCGGCTGACGCGGCGCTCGGGGCAAGCGCATTATCTGTCACCAACGCGGCAGATCTTGCGGTTTCCGGGCTTGGGGCCTTAGCTGCTGGCGATCTGTTGGTGGTGTATCAGGCACAGGGCGCCACCATGGACACGACTGACACGCTCGCCTACGGGAGCGTGGCGGAGCTGCGCAACGCGGGTGGCTACGAAGTGGTGGGTGTCCAGTCGGTGAGTGGCAATAACATCACGCTCACCTGTGCGCTGAAGCGCGCCTACACTACGGCTGGGAAAACACAGGTGGTGCGGGTGCCGCAGTACGACGCCTTGACCGTGCCGAACGCGACCTCGATCGTCGCGCCCGCTTGGGATGGAGTGCGCGGTGGGATCGTGGCGATTCACGCGACCACGCTGACGCTGGACGGTGCCATTGACGTGAGCGCGCGCGGGTTCCGAGGCGGTGTGGTCGAGAATCAGTCTGGGACCGTCGGCAATAACGTGCCGCTCTACCGCACCAACACAGCCTCGCAGGGTGCCGAAAAAGGGGAGGGGATCTCTGGCAGTGCGACAGAGTACGCGACTCTTTTCGGACGTTATGGACGCGGAGCTCCCACTAACGGTGGTGGGGGTGGCAACAGTCACAACGCCGGTGGTGGTGGGGGCGCCAACACGAAACCTGCAGCTGTTAACCTGAGCACCTGGACGGGCCAGGGCTTCATGGATACGAATGCAGCATGGGCGCCCGCCTGGGCCCTCGATCCCGCGTTTGCTTTGAATAGCAGTGTGCTCACGACTTCGCCTGGCGGAGGCCGCGGCGGCTACACCTATTCAAATAGCCAACAGGATGCGCTGGTCCTGGCGCCTGGTGCCAACAACTGGGCCGGAGATTTGCGTCAAGAACGCGGCGGATTGGGTGGCCACCCACTGGATACGGATCCGACGGCGCGCGTCTATTTTGGTGGCGGCGGCGGTGCCGGAGATGGGAACAACAACGGCGCCGGGCGCGGTGGGCGCGGTGGCGGGCTCGTGATTGTGATCGCCACGACGATAACCGGAAGCGGCTTCGTGCAGGCCAATGGTGAAAACGGCCAGAATACCTCCGGCGGCCACAACGATGCTCCCGGTGGCGGTGGCGCAGGCGGTTCGGTGGTCATCGACGCCACAACGCTCAGTGGCATTTCCTTGGAGGCCAAGGGCGGCGTGGGCGGCACGCAGCTGATTGGTTCCAACAACACGTTGCCACTGGAGGCCGAGGGCCCCGGTGGCGGCGGCGGTGGCGGGTTGATCGCGTTGGCTACCGGAAGCCTCACGAGCAGTGTGGTCGGCGGGGGTGCGGGCACTACGACAGCACCCACGCTTTCAGAATTCACGGCTAACGGCGCCACGCTCGGTGGTCCGGGTCTGGTCATCAACGGCTTTGCAGGTGCCGCTTTCTGCACGGATGGCACCCCACCGGAAACCAGCATCGATCAGAAGCCGAGCGATCCTTCGACGCTGCTCGCGCCGAGCTTTGTGTTCTCAGCGAATGAACCTGGCACGTTCGAGTGTCGGATTGACGCCGCGGCCTTCGCAGTATGCCCAGCTAACTTCGCGGCTCCAACGTTGACGGTTGGGGCGCACACACTTGAAGTACGGGCCATCGATAAGGCAGGGAACGGCGATCCCACTCCTGCCTCGTATCCCTGGGTGATCCTGCTCGATACGGATTTAGACGGTCTTCCTAACACCACCGAAGCAACCCTCGGCACAGTTCCGGACGACGCTGATACCGACGACGACGGAGTCATGGACGGCGCAGAGCTCCAGCCCGGCACGGATTCTGACGGCGACGGGCTCATCAATGCCAAAGATCCTGACTCGGATAACGACGGCTTGCTCGATGGAACAGAGCTGGGCACCAACTGCCTCGGTGCCGGCACCACGCTCGCTAAGTGCGTTCCGGATGCCGATCTGGGGGCAACCAAGACGGATCCGTTGAATGCGGACACCGATGGTGGCGGGGCGAAAGATGGCTCTGAAGATCCAAATCTCAACGGCAAGCTGGATGCGAATGAAAAGAACCCACTCGCTGGGCAAGGCGCGGATGATGCCACTGTCATGGATACGGACGGGGACGGGTTGAGCGATGGTCTCGAAGCCACGCTGGGCTCGATTCCGGGCGACGCGGACACTGACGACGACGGCCTCTTGGATGGCCTCGAACCGAATCCGTCAGTGGACGGCGACAACGACGGACTCAACAGCGTTTTAGACGTCGATAGCGATAACGATGCGCTATTCGACGGCACCGAAACCGGTCAGCTGTGCACCAATCCCTTCACCAATACCGGACTTGGGCACTGCATCGCCGATCAGGATGCCGGAGTTACCAAAACATCGCCGCTCAATCCCGACACGGATGGCGGCGGCAAGCGCGATGGCTCCGAGGATGGCAATCGCGACGGCGATGTGGATCCGCAGGAGACCGATCCTACTGCCGGCCACGCCGCAGACGACTCCAGTTTGGTGGACACCGATGGCGACGGGCTCAGCGACATTCTGGAGACGAGCTTGGCTTCCGGTATCAATGACGCGGATAGCGACGACGACGGGCTGCTTGACGGTTTGGAGCCCAATCCGAGCGAAAATCGCGATCGCGATCTGCTCCTCAATATTCTGGATAAAGACAGCGACGGTGATGGGCTCCTCGATGGCACCGAAGCTGGCAAAGATTGCGGGAATGCCGCCACGGATGCCGCTGCCAATAGCTGCATCGCGGATGCAGATCTCGGTGTGACCAAGACCTGGGTGCTGATCGCAGATACCGACGGTGGGAGTGTTTTCGACGGCGACGAAGACGACAACAAGAACGGACGCGTGGATGCTAACGAACGCGATCCCAATCTGCGCACCGACGATGGCTGCCAACAGGATGGCAATTGCGGGATTCAGGAGAGTGGCTTGGTGTGTGTGGCGCACGCCTGTGTGCCTGGTTGTCGCGGCATGAATGGCAACAGTTGTCCCGTCGGGGCTAATTGTTCGTCGGCGGACACAACAGTCGGACAGTGCAGCGTTCCCACTGGAAATGCGGGTGCCGGCGGTATGGCCGGTGGGGCTGGTGCGGCTGGTGCGGCGGGTGTTGGCGGCTCAGGAGGCTCGCCCGCGGCTAGTGGCGGCGCTGCGGGTGCGGCCGTCACAGGCGGTGCGCCTGGCGCCGGTGGTTCTGCGGTGGTTGCTGCCACCGGCGGTAGTGCTTCCGGTGGCACGCCCAATGTTGCAACAGGCGGAGCCAAGAGCGAAGGCGTCTCGGTGGAAGGTGGCGGCTGCGGTTGTAGGATAACGCCGGATGCAGGCGGCGAGCGCGGCGTGCTCTGGGCCTCGCTCATGGGCGCGTTGAGTTTGGCCTTCCAGCGTCGGAGGGTTTCAGCTAGGCGGAAAGCCCTCGGCCAAACAGCACCCCAACATAACGTCTAAGGTTTGAGCGTGTGGCGTCGTTTAGGGTGGTGAGCTCACCACCCGCGGCGCCGTTGGGAATGCCGGCCGTGTGACGGATCGTGAGTTCAGCAGCCACCGGGGGGCCACTCGGAAGCTCAATCATCACGTTGAGCTTCTGCCCCGCCTTCCATTCGGCGCTCACGGTGTCCAAGAGGAACCCAAAGCCGCTCAGGCTCACATCGACCACCATGAGGGGAGCGCCATTGGCCTCCAAGCACTCGACCTTGAGGTCGTAGTCAGCGGCTGGCCTCACTCGTACATGGCGTCGTCGTTCCTGTCCCACGCGTTCAGAACGACACATTTCGCCCCAAGCTACAGGGCCCGCACCAGTTTTTGCGTTTCTCGGCCTGAATCAGCCAAAAATACACAGCACTTGGCCGCTCTGGTTCTTCATTAAACGGCGGTGCTAGGCTCGCCGCCCATGTCTGAATTACCCGGCTCGTTAGGCTCTGCTGCCTCTTGGATCAACATTCTCGAAGGCCAAAGTTCCAAGACGTTCGAGATCGACGAATCGCGCCCCGGCCCTGTCGGAAAGCTTCCGCTCACACCGAATGATCTTTTGCGGCGGCCGAGCGGTGACATCTTTGGCTGGACGCAGAATGTTGGCATGGGCTGGCGTCCCGAGGAGATGGGGCGGCCTGAGGTTCTGATCTTGAGCACGCAGGGAGGCATGCGGGCGGCGGACGGGCAACCCATCGCGCTTGGATTTCACACCGGCCATTTTGAAGTCGGGCGTTTAGTTGAAGCGGCGGCTTTGGAGTTCCGTAAACAGCGCGTGATCCCCTTTGCGGGTCACTGTAGCGATCCGTGTGATGGGCGCACTCAAGGCACGAGTGGCATGTACGATAGCTTGCCGTATCGCAACGATGCGGCGATCGTGCTGAAGCGCTTGGTGCGTTCGTTGCCAACGCGCGCGGGTGTGTTGGGTGTCGCCACCTGCGATAAAGGCCTGCCGGCGATGATGATGGCGCTGGCGAATTTCCCGGATTTACCCACCATAATCGTGCCGGGCGGGGTCACGCTGCCGGCTAGCGATGGGGAAGATGCCGGCAAGGTGCAGACGATCGGGGCGCGTTTTGCGCACGGTCAGATCACACTGGAGCAAGCGCAAGATCTGGGCTGTCGCGCCTGTGGCAGCCCGGGTGGGGGCTGTCAGTTCTTGGGGACCGCGGCAACTTCGCAAATGGTGGCCGAGGCTTTGGGTTTGGCTCTCCCCCATACAGCTCTGGCGCCATCCGGTCAGGAGATTTGGCTCGAAGGCGCGCGCCAAAGTGCACTCGCCTTGCTGCGCCAACGCGCTCTCGGCATCTCCACGAAAGACATCCTCACCCCAGCGGCGCTCAAGAACGCGATGCTAGTCTTTGCTGCATGTGGCGGCTCCACCAATTTGCTGCTGCATATTCCAGCGATTGCTCACAGTGCCGGTTTGCCGATCCCCACGGTAGAGGATTGGATCCAGGTTCATCGCGCCGTGCCCCGCATCGTGGAGTGCTTGCCGAACGGCGTGCACCCCACGGTGCGGGTGTTTTTGGCGGGCGGCGTGCCCGAGGTGATGCTGCAATTGCGCGATTTGGGGCTTTTGGATCTCTCGGTGCTCACCGGTCTTGGCGCCCCGCTTGGCGACGTGCTCGATTGGTGGCGAGATTCCGAACGCCGTCACAAGGTGCGTGCGCTCTTGCTAGAAAAGACCGGTGTTGAGGCGTCCGATGTCATCTTCGAGCCCGCACGCGCCAAAGCCCGCGGCATGACCAGCACTGTCACCTTCCTCACTGGCAATCTCTGTCCCGAGGGTGCCGTCATCAAGAGCACGGCCATTGATCCCTCGGTGATCGACGAAAACGGAGTGTATCATCTGCTTGGGCAGGCGCGCGTGTTCCCGAGTGAAGCCAAAGCGATCGAAGCCATCAAGCTGGTGGGCGAAGGCGGGATCCAAGCCGGGGAAGTGATCTGTATCATCGGCGGTGGCCCCATGGGTTCCGGCATGGAAGAGACGTACCAAGTCACCTCCGCTCTCAAGTATCACCCGCACGCCAAACACGTCGCCCTCATCACCGACGCCCGTTTCTCCGGTGTTTCCACGGGTCCCTGTGTGGGCCACGTGAGCCCCGAAGCACTCGCTGGGGGCCCGATCGGTCGGCTACGCGACGGCGATTGGATCGAGGTCGACATCAACACGCGCACGCTCATTGGCAGGCTTAATCTCGTACGCCGCGAAGGCGACGCGGTGATCCCCGATGCGAGCGTACTCGAACAAAGAGGGCCACATCCCGAATTGGCGCCCGCGGCCAAGCTCCCCGATGACACGCGCCTCTGGGCCGCCCTTCAAGACTTGAGCGGCGGCGTGTGGCAAGGCGCCGTGTACGATGCAGATAAGATCTTGCGTGTGATCGAAGCCGGGAAAAAAGCGCTGGGGATGGCTTAGGTCCCCTCCGAGCGATGCCTGGAAGCCACCGCTCGCGCGAAGCCGCGCCGGGCGGTCACGCTTCGGGTGGGAACGGAGTCGCTCGCGGCGACGATGAGCTCAAGGGGCAGAAACATAGGTGTCGGTTTGGGTCGTAATTCGAGTTCGCCTTCACTGACCTCGAGAGGTGAGAAGTAGTGCCTAGAAGGTTAACCTGTCGGTCCTCACGAGTTGGGCGAGAGCAGTCGCTTTGCAAGGCGCAAGATGCACGTGTGGACCCTCCGCGACATTGGGGCTATCCGGGAACTCGAAGGGCGGCTAGGCTCCAGCGCTTCTCGACGGAGGATTGATCGATGAAAACTCAGCATTGCGTTTGGGCAGGTTTAATGGGTTTGGCGGCACTCGGGGCAGCGGCTTGCGGTAGCGATGCGAGTTCGTCGGGTCTGCCCGCTGGAACTGGAGGGACGGGGTCCGGAGTCACGGGAGGCAGTGGAGTCACGGGAGGCAGTGGAGTCACCGGAGGCAGTGGAGTCACGGGAGGGGCGATGGGGTCCCTCACAGGGGGAATGTCAGGAGTTGGCGGAGCTCCCGCGACGGTATGTGTAGCAAATCAACCGGCGTGCGACGCAAACCGAGCGACGACCTGTAACCCGGAGGGGACGGGGTATCTGGTGGTCGGCCTGAAGTGCAACACGGATCAAACGTGCTTCGAGGGAGCGTGTGAAAATCACAAGTGCACGCCGAGTTCGGTTTTCTGCCAGGGTCAAGAGCTGAAGACCTGTGCGGCGAATGGCTTGAGTTCAACGAGCGAGATTTGTGACGTGGGCGCCACGTGTATGAGCAGTGCGGGCTCGTTTGCTTGCGTGTGTAAGCCAGGTTATTCAGGCACAGGCTTGAGCTGCGACGCGACGCTCTGCGGCGTAAACCAGTACGTGCAAGCGAACGCGTGCGTGTCGTGCGGAGCGGGGAGTACCAACACCGCGGGAGATAACGCGACGGGCGCCAACACGAGCTGCGACGGGACGCTCTGCGGCGTAAACCAGTACGTACAAGCGAACGCGTGCGTGGCATGCGGAGCGGGGAGTACGAATGCCGTGGGGGATGATGCGTCGGGCGTCAACACGAGCTGCGACGGGACGCTCTGCGGCGTAAACCAGTACGTGCAAGCTAACGCGTGCGTGTCGTGCGGAGCGGGGAGTACGAATGCGGCGGGAGATAACGCGTCGGGCGTCAACACAAGCTGCGACGCCACGCTCTGCGGCGTAAACCAGCGCGTGCAGGCCAATGTGTGCGTGTCGTGCGGAGCGGGGACTACGAATGCGGCGGGAGACGACGCGACAGGCGCCAACACGAGCTGCGATGCCACGCTCTGTGGTATCAACCAGCGCGTGCAGGCCAATGCGTGCGTGGCCTGCGGAGCGGGGACTACGAATGCGGCGGGAGATAACGCGACGGGCGGCAACACGAGCTGCGACGCGACGCTGTGTGGCGCCAACCAGTACGTGCAAGCGAACGCGTGCGTGTCGTGCGGAGCGGGGAGTACGAATGCGGCGGGAGATGATGCCTCAGGCGCGAACACGAGCTGCGACGTTCCTCCCAGCTGCCAGGGTCTCGCCGCCAACTGCGCTGGTGAAAGCTGTTGCACGAGCCTGACGGTCACGGGTGGCACCTTCAATCGAAGCAACGACATGAACTCCCCGGCCATGGTCAGCAGCTTTCGGCTAGACAAATACGAGGTAACGGTGGGTCGGTTTAGGAACTTCGTGACCGCGGTGGTGGGCGGATGGACGCCCGCGTCCGGCTCCGGCAAGCACACGCACCTGAACGGCGGGGCGGGGCTTGCGAACAGCGCTGGAGGCGGCAACGAGCCGGGCTGGGACACGGCTTGGAACGGGAACCTGCCCACCGTGAAGACCACCTGGGACGGGTTGAGCTACCTAGGTGCCGACGCGACGTACCAAACCTGGACGCCGAGCAGCGGCGGGAACGAAACCAGGCCCATCAATTACGTGAACTGGTACCAATCGGCCGCGTTTTGCATATGGGATGGTGGCTTTCTGCCAAGCGAGGCGGAGTGGAACTATGCGGCAGCGGGCGGAAGCGAGCAGCGGCAGTATCCCTGGGGAGCAGCAGTACCGGGCGCCAATGCAAGCCTGGCCGTGTACGGCTGCTACTTCAACGGTGCGGAGCCTTGCATCGGCGTGACGAACATTGCGCCTGTTGGATCAGTCGTGGCAGGCAACGGCCTGTACGGTCAGGCGGACTTGGCCGGAAACGTCTGGGAGTGGAACCTAGATTGGTATGCAACCTACGCAGACTCATGCGACAATTGTGCCAATTCAGCGATAGCTTCCTACCTGGTGGACCATCCCGATTCGACGGAGGCGGTGGAGAAGCACCGCGTGGCACGGGGCGGTTCATTCCGCGACGATGCGCAGTACCTGCTCTCCTCGTACCAAGGGTTCAGCACGCACAGCAATCGCAACGACACCCTCGGGCTGCGTTGCGCCAGGACTCCCTAGAAATACAAGGGCAAGGATTATTGCCCGGTTCGTCTCCAACCGCAACCCGTGGCACTCGGCTCTCGAACCCCTTGATGCGTCAGGCGTTATCTTGTGGTTTTGGGAGCGTGAAAGCGAGGGGGGCAACTTTTCAACGCGAGTGGGCAACAGTAGGGCCACGAAGGTTAACCTTGATACGTGAGACTACACGCCGGATCTGAGAACTTGTGCGCGTCCCGGGAGCTAGCATCGTCTCGTTTGGGTTCCGGTTTTCAGGCTCGACAAGACTCCTGAAGCCTCTTCTGCAGACGAGCCACACGAACCCCAAGAGGCTCAAGCGGGTGAAAATCGTAGGACATGAGCCCGTCTCGAAAATCATAACTATACCGAACCCGAACCCTACCCTGCCTCAAATGATGCTCCACCAAGCGCTTGATCTCGGGCACATACGTGCGCTGCCATTTCGATATGTAGCTCGGGGTCGTGCCCCACTCTTGAGCGATTTCTATGCCTGAATCTCCGTCCAGCCGGGCCCGCAGCCACTCGGGAGCGCGTGGATGGACTCTCCCCAGCTGTTGCAGGATCGAGCGCAACTCGGAGGGAGGAAGGAGCGTGTCGAGATCATGGAATGCTGCCGGATCCTCTAGATCAACCGTCTGCTGGTCATCACGCTCCCGGACCAGCGAATCTTCTCGCCGGCGGGCTCGGGCTCGCACGATATCGCGTGCCTGATTTAGCGCGATAGTGATCACGTAAGCCTCAGCGCCCCGTAGATCAGACCCATTATGGATCTGCAGCTTATGGCGAGCCGCCTGGAGCAGGACCCCGGACATGGCTTCTTCTGCGATTTCTGGATCACTGAACCGGCTAAGCAGGATCTTGAAAACGCGTGACGCGAATGGCTTCCCATACCCGCCAGGCAGGGCACCGGGCCCCCGCAGCTCAACAGCTTGGATCAGGTCGTGTGCAGGCTTGCCCTGTGGCGTGTCGGGCATACCGGTCACGCCTGACAGGATCATTTGGCCATAAATAACTCGCCCGAAAGTATCGAGCGAATCGGCGGCCAAGACTGTCAGCAGGCTGGCAAGCCTGTGGCCCCAGGGTTGAGACGGGGCAAGCTGGAGAGCGGGAATGGGCTTATTGGAGCGCGGGGGAGCTGGGGGATTGATCACCATGGTGATCAGGCAAGCCGATAAAAAGATAAGCGGGTGCCTGACGAACGGGCGCTCGTTTTCTCAAAAAATTACCGGGCTGAAATTTGCGAACTTGGGCGGCTGGAAGGGTAAGATCGATTTGTCCCCCTGGCGGTTTCAGGCGATCTGGCCCGATCAATCCAGAGAACACCATGCGCTACCTGAGGTGGGGATCAGGGCCCGTCCGGTACTGGGGAAAACTTAATCGAGCGGTTCTGGGGCTCGCCAGGTTGGCTGATGATGAAGCTCAAGCGTGACCATCAGTGCTCACCAGCGGAAGCCACGTCTGACTCGCGCCCTGCCCGCCTGACTGCCCGCATGAGATGCCCTGCTGCCAGGTGACACGACGAGATCACGTTCCGGTGCTGCTCTGTAGCCAAGTGGGCCCGCACGAGTATCAAGGCCTGGGGTGCATCGAGCGGCTCGACAGTGTGCAGCATCTCCAGCACAGCCGATCTTACCGCTGGTGCGGGATCTTGGAGAATCCGGATCGCAAACTCCTGATCAAGCCGGGGCAACAATGCGCTAACGGCGGGCCCTTGTGCCCGGACGGCCGCCACTTCCGAACTGGCGAATCGGTCACGAATTCGGATTAACGATTCGTTTGAGAGCCCCCGTTCATCGTGGATCCGGTCGATCAACCACCCGACCTGCCGGGCCCTGCATTCGGTCATGATTCGCTCCAGGATCGTGGCCAAGTCCTGCTCCGTCATGGCATGCAGGTTCTGATCTTGCAGGACCGAGAGCGCGAGTTCTTGCTCACCTGTGCTTGATTCTGGATCGAGCAGGATCCTGACCGTATCACGCGCAATCTCGGGATCCTGCAGGTGATGTTGGTTCAGCGAGTGTGCGGATGCTTCACTTTCGAGCAGGAATTGCCAGCATGCCATGGGCGATTTGACCGGTACCAAGACCCCAAGATCAATCGCGTGCATGAGGGTCGAGCAGGCGGTTGAACGCAAGCCGTGAGGGGAAGAGGGATCTTGGAGTATTTCGAGCGCGAGTCGGGTGAGTTGTGACATTCGGCGGGTACGTCGTGACTGGGCTAGATCTTGACCCTGTTGTTACTCGCTCGCGATTTTGCCAAGTGCCCGCTTAAGTTCACGTCTCACGACCGCCACGGCTGCATCAGCAAGCAGGTCCGAGACGGTCGTTTCCTTCAAGATCGCGACTACTTTCAGCTTTTTCAACACGCTATCGGGGAGCATGATCGTGATGGGCCTGGTTGGCTCCGGGCGAGCAGTTCCGTTAGGTGTGGGATCAACGGGTTGGGGATCGGGCTCAGGGGTCATGGAGCCGGGTACGTGGGGCGGGGTTGCAGGATGAACCTGTTGGGCTTCTGGATGCTCTCTCTGGGGCATGATGCGCAACAGTCATGACTGTTGCTCCAACGGTTATGAGCGACTCTGGTCTGCCGTAACGGCCGTCGTCAACATTCGGGCCGAGGCGGGCATTGAGCCGGCGCCGGAGGGTAGGATTGGAGGCGTTGGTGAGCGCTCGGTCGTCGAACCTCAATGGCAGCTCGGTCACAATTTTTTGCGAACTACTTCGGAAGCAAAGCTCCGGCGCGGATTGAATCGACGGTCACAGGCCTCTAGCGTCCAATTGGAATGGGTAGGTTCCAGAGTGGGCGGTTGTGGGGCCAGGGTTTCTTCGGGCCCTTTCTTTTAGCCTGCGTTGGCTGTTCGCGAGGCACAGCGCCTATTTTGGAGACAAGCCCGGCAGTAACCATGTCAACGCCGGCGCCGGTTCTGCCAAGGTCATCACAGGGGCCAGAGCTCGCGGTTGGTGCTTGGAACGATGCCAACAGCCGACACGATATTGATGCATTGGCGCGAATCTACGCCCCTCAGGTCGACTTCTACGGGCAGCACCTTGCACTTAAGGATGTGATTGCCGCAAAAGCGGACGCGTTCCGTCGAGCGCCCGACTTTCGACAAGAGCTGTCAAACATAACGGTCGTTCAGACGGGAGATACGATTCTTGCGACCTTCACCAAGGCTTGGACTTCTAATGGTGCCAGGCGTTCGGTAGCCGCGTCGGTCAAACTCAAACGCGAGACAGGGGGTTTTCTGGTTACTGAGGAAACAGATGCTAGCGTGACGGCACAAAGTATCGCTCCCGCGTGGCAGTGTGGAACTTGCCAGAAAAACGAAGGGCCAGCTCCGGTGCAGGCCGCGTCCGGCGTGATTCATCCTGATCTGGTGACTTGGTTCATTGTGATCACCACCAAAAACGAAGCACATACAACCGTGCTCACCGACGTTGGGGGTCCCATCAACCTCCGTAAATCAGGAAGGTGGTCGTGCAGCGTGGGCGGCACAGTTGGATGGGTAGCGGCTGTGCTGGGAATTGGGTCCGCATTCTATCGTGAGATGCGACAGCTCTACTGCGCAGATACCGGCGGGTCACGCCTGAAGCTGGGTTCCTCCGTGATGTGCAATCCCCGGGGCCTCGATTCCAGTTCTGACTTCATCGCGTTCGGCTCCGGGACAGACGTTGAGCGCGTGGAGCTTAATTGCAATCTCTGAAATTAACGTGGCATTCCAGGTGTACCGTTGGGCTGCCACGCGGGCAGTTCCACTTCAAGTAATGACTACCTCACCGGCGTCGCGTTCGCGGAACTTGTCGGTACCGCACGAGTGAGCGTGTCCATGGTGGCCCGATAGCCCGCGTTAACTGCGAGGGAAAACTCCGGATCTACACCCATCAGAACCCGCTCTTGATCCAGTTGTAAATCGGGGACGACTATCTCCGTGACCGGACAATTCATCCGGTTGCTCAGAAAGATGGGCTCGCCTGAGACATTCACCGCGATGAGGCGTGAGCCGGGGAACATTCTGCAAGCATCATCTGCTGGGATCGCCGCAACGCGATCTACTCCAGGGTCCAGAACCCCCGCAGTCTTTGCGTCGAATTTCGGGAAGATCAAAGGGTTTGCAATGCTCGCACCAACCGCTGCCGCGACGTTTCCGTTGCGAACGTCCACCATCCCACCACCCTCGGCCGCGATCCGCTGATGCATCGTTGCAAATGGGACAGAAAGGCTCTCAACCAGCGCTCCTCCATAGTAACTATCCAAGACCATCTGGAACCTATACAGGTTAACCTTGTCGACCGAATCCGCGCCCAACATGTACCCTCCTCCTCCGGCGGCCAGAACCGGTAGTGCAGCCCCGCCAGAAAGGAGAATAAGCCCCCCTGCCAGCAATCCACCAAGAAAACCTCTATCACCGGCGTCGGATTTGGTGCTGGCGACGTAGTTGACCATCAAGCCGCGGTATCGTAGGACCGGGTCCTGACTTGGAGCAGTAGCGTATAAGCTACCAACTAGAGCCCCCATGCTGTTACCGACCACGCAGCTTATTGGAATGCCCAACTGCTTCATGGCCGCCAGTGCTCCGAGATGGGCGATCCCCTTCGCGCCTCCGACTGAAAGCACCACGCAGGTTCTGGGGACAGAACGTGTGGGCACCGCGATCTGTTTGCCTGGGGAGCCTCCGCAAGCGGTCAAGAGCAGGGTGCACAGGATGAGCAATTTCGGGACCCTCATGCAATGCTATCAGCGTACAGGTTCTCGCCAGGATGGCAAGGACTACCCCGTGTCGCTGCTCGAAGGTGACTTCCGGGATTTCTCGGAGAGTCCCCACGGTTGCCTAACCCTGCAAATGCTGGCGACCAGCCGAGAGCTGCGACGCCGGAAACCAGTTTCTCGCGGCTCAACAGGGCAAGGATTGCACGTTTGGACTGCATTCGAGGGAGGATACAGTGATTGGAGCGCGACGAAATGAGGTAACTTGCTGAGGCGGCGCCGGCCCAGAGCAGCAGCTCACCAGCTCGTTCGCCAAGGTGCGGGCGGGCCCCCCGCTCAATGCCGCGTCGGGGGGAGTTGTGCGGGCCGCTTGGACCAGATTAACCTGTGCTCTGTATGAAACCGACCCGTCACCTTGTGCTGGAGAACTTTAATCATGAATGAGAACCAGACCCCCGATAATTCCCGGTCAGTTGCGGACCACCGACAGGTCCTTGCCGCCTTTCAGGCAATTGAAGACAAGAATGCGCTCGCTTGGTCAATATTGGATACAAAGAGTGAAACAGCCATCACTCGCGCGATCGCGGTAGCGGCCAACAGGGTGGCTCGCGCTAGGGTGGCCTATGTGGAATACCCACCGCGGGTGGATCTGGTATTCTGCGAATCGGGCAGCCCGATTGCTGCGTACGAAGCAAAGGCGGCATACGTGACAGACTTTCAAGAGCGCCGTATATCGAAAAACGACTGGTACCTTGGTGAGTGCACGGACGACGATCTAGTCAAGTTGGCTGGTCTGAATCTGCGGCATCCGACCATGCGCCAAGTATCGGGTATATTCTTCATCTATGAAGTTGGTGACCCCACCAAGCAGTTAAAGTACGGTGGTAATCCACGGGTGGAGGCAAGTCGTGCCCTTGAGGCGTTAGCTTCAGGCGTTAAGCTTGGAAGGTTATCCGCAACTGGTATGATCGATTGCGGGCAAGCGGATGGGAACCCAGTTAAGGTTCACATGTGCATCTTTGATCCCGTTGCCACTAGGTAGCACCATCACTCATTCTTACAAGCTCTGTGACCTCCAGCGACCCCTTAACGCATCCCCGCCTCCCAACCAACCCAACGTAGTCCGGACATCCAGCAAGTAATGCTCGATCACTTCGAGTGCGAAGGGTTCAGGCAGGCAATCTTGAAACTTGGAGAGGCGGTAGTTGGGTAGGCGGCTGAGCAGGGCTTTGCGGAGCGTGGGTTCGGTCCAAAAGGCTTCGTTCGACATGCGGGCAATGGCGTCTCTCACGGTTTCGTGGGTGATGCCGTCACCTTCGATTCGGAGCTGGAAGTTGTCCGCTACTACTTTCCAGCCTTCTTTGATTTCGAGGCCGTATTTGAGCGTGTGGTTGACGCGTCCGCCTGCGAAGGTCCACCAGCGGGCGACGCCGGGTTCCAGTTGGACGGCGGGTGCGGGGCGGCTCAACAAATCGGACAGGCTGGCTCGGTGTTCTTTGAGATATTGGGCTGCTTTTGCGTCGAGGTAGGGATATTCTGTGTCGTTGACCAGGAGCTGCTGGATGCGCTGGCAGAGCTCGAAGCCCAACATGGAGGGGATGTAGCCGCCCCAGGATGGTTTCACGCCGCCCGGTGCTTCGCGGACGGTGACGATGCGGTCCTGGTGATTGACCTGATCCACGGTCCAGGCTCGACCGGCCAATAAGAAAGAGGACATTTGCTCGACCAGGCGATCCACAAAGCCTTGCTCTAACGAACCGAGATCACGGCCCGGACCCGTGACTACGCGATAGAGCACGGGGCTTGAGAACACGGCGTAGAGCTCCATGAAGTTCCGGCGACCGAATACGCGCTCCGCTCGATCTCCCATCGCGAGCAGGCCCGCCGATTCGAACAAGAAATCCTCTCGACGCATGTGGTCAAGCACCTGACCAAACTCCTCCCTCGTAATGCCCGAAAAATCAGGCACCCGCGCGACATGCTCCCAGCAACGCTCAGGCGAGATAGCGCCCAACTGGAGCGTCATGGCAAGCAGCTGGTGCACCAAAACAGGCCAGCAACGGGCCTGTACCGCCACTCGTTCAACCCAGCCTTCTCTCGCTAGTTCGATCAGCGCAACGGCTTGCAGAGTGGCTTCGGGATCATCGCAGAGAAAGGTCGTGTTGGCGGTTGTGCCGGCTCTTCTGCCCGTGCGACCCATGCGCTGGAGAAAGCTTGAAACGGTGCTGGGCGCGTTAGCCTGGAGCACGAGATCCAGATCACCCACATCGATCCCCAGCTCCAAGGTGGAAGTGCAGACGATGCAGGCGTCAGTCCCATGGTTAAAGCGGTCCTCGGCCGCTCGACGCTCTTCCAGTGAGATCGAGCTGTGGTGCACGAATACATCGGTCCCTCGCCCACGCATGCGATCGGCTACCGTTTCGGTGAGGGCGCGGCTTTGGCAAAAAAAGAGGCTCTTTTTGCCTGCTGCAAGCTGGGCCGCTTCTGTCGCTATGTTTGCAACGCTTTCGTGCAGGGTGATGCGGAGCTCCCGACGAGCCGGCTGCTTGGGTGGATCCACCACCACTCCCTCCCGTTTCGAAGTACCGCGGAGCCACTCTAGGATTTCGACCGGGTTCCCGACCGTGGCCGAAAGCCCGAGCCGCTGCACGTCATTCTTCGATACGACGATCAGGCGTTCCAAGACCGACATCAGGTGAGCCCCGCGCTCCGTTCCCGCTAGGGCATGCACTTCATCCACAATCACGATTCGCAGATCGGCAAACAGCTTGGCCACCGGAGAGCGCTGCGAAACCAGCATGACCTCCAGTGACTCGGGGGTCGTCATCAGGATCTGGGCCGGCTCTTTGACAAACTTCCGTTTTTCACTGTCCGCCACATCGCCATGCCAAACAAAACGGCGCATACCGACCATTTCGGCGTAGGTTCCGAGCCGTTCGTCCTGGTTGTTCAACAGGGCCTTGATGGGCGCGATGTAGATCACGCCCACACCCTCCGGCTCGTTTGCGATCAGATTGGCCAGTGCCGGGAAGATCGAAGCCTCCGTCTTGCCTCCCGCCGTTGGGGCCAGCACGACCGCGTTCTTGCCGTCCAGGATGGCCTCACCCGCTAGATCTTGAACGGGACGCAGGCTCGTCCAACCCAAGCGAGAAACGATCGCTTGCTGAAGCCTGGCAGGGAAACGGGCGAAGGCTGACACGCGTTAGAACTCCCCCGACGTGACAGGGTAACCCTTATCGTCATCCGGCTCCGGCTCATATTCGTAGGGCTTCTTACCCCCGGCTGCTCTTGCCTCTTCGACCGTGGGTGTCGGCTCTGGAAGCTGTGCCTCCGGGTTCTCCGCGATCGCGTCAAACTTGTTCACGAGCCTTCTCAGGAATTGCCTCGGCACCACTCCCACATCGCCCCCGAAGCCGCGTGTCAGATCATCCACCATGCTCACGATGCTTTCAGGCGTGATCCTTTGAGCCACGATATTGGGATCGCCGCCAGGATAGAGCTGACGCAGGCGAAGCCCCACGTCTTTCAGGCGTTCCCGGTCAAAAGGCTTCAGCTCCAGCTGGGGTTGTCGCATCGTTACGACCCCGCCTTCGTTCAAGAACTGGATCCGATCATGAAGCGGCTGCAGGCCCGCAACTCCCCGCTTGGTATCAAAGAACTCGGGCGTGCCGGTGAAGATCCAGAGCAAACCTTTGTAGCGATCCGCGGCCTCAATGATCTGACGGATCCCATTCAGCGACTTGCCCCGTGTGTCGGTACGCATCCGGAGGATCGTTTCCGCTTCATCGATCACGATCACGAGCCCGGCATAGCCCGCTGCCTTCACGATCTCCAAAATGCCATGCAGGTAATCCATGGCGGTCTGGCTTGTGATCGAGCCCTTCACGCCTGCAGCCGATTTCTCACTCGCGGCCACGTTCGGTGAGCCCGAAAGCCAGGAGAGCAAGGAGCCCGCCTCCTGCACTTTGCCCTTTTGTTTCAATGAGAACACGGTGCGGAGCACGCGAGCAAAATCCTCGGGAGCCTTGCCCCCCGTCTTTGAAGCTACCTCTTCCTCCATCCGCTTCTGCACTAACAGATCGAAACCAGCGTCTTGATCATCGGCCCCACCCGCGATCAGAGCCTCTTCCACTTTAGCGATCCAACGATCCACAATATCGTTCAGGGCGCCGCGCGGGCAGGTCGTGGTACCGAGCTCTTGCACAATCTTGCGATACACATCATCGAAGCGATCGAAGTGTGTGTCATTGGGCGAGACCACCACGAAGCTCGTCACAAAGCCGCGATTCTGAGCCTCTAGCAGGGTGAGGCGGGCCATGAAGGTTTTGCCGCAGCCGTAACCACCTCGCAGGAACTTGAACACGCCTTCGCCAGATTTGGCCAAATCGAGCTGACGCCCGATTTCGTTACGTTGCCGGTCGATCCCCACCGCAAAGGCATCGAGCCCCCGTTCCGGTACAACTCCTGAACGCAGTCGCTCAAACACATGCTCAACATCACGCCGACTTAGGGCCATGTCTCAATTCTCCTCTTCGCGCACATAGCGCTTACCACTCGCGTTCGACTCGCTCCGAACCTTGAACGGAAGCTTGGTCAGATAGTTCTCAAAATTCAAAGCAAAACGCCGAGCCGCCCGAGCATTGCCCAGCATGCTGATCAACTCAGCCTCCGTGACGGACGTGTGTTTCTCAATGTGCAGGAACACGGCCCGGATCGTTTCATCTTCGATCACGTCGGCCCAAGCCGAGCTAGCTTGAGGCGCGGCGGGAGGAGGGGTAGAGCCAGCGGCTGCTCCCGAAACGGCAAACAGCGTGTCCAGGATGAAAGGCCGCACCTTTTCAATGTTATCCGCATGCCGGATCTCAACTCGTACCCGTTCATCGGCAGGACCCGAAAGGGCAAAAAACACCTCTGTCCACTCGCCCCCCACAGGTGCATGCAGGCGCCCCGACTTGAGCGTTCCGGCGCCCGCCACTTCTTTGACCGTGGCTCGGATCCTGGGACGGTCCGGCACTCGCAGATCGAGATCAATCCCGCGAACACCCACAAAACCAAGGCTCGTTTGGCTATCGGGAGGGATCACAATCCGCACCCTGATCCGGTGAAACCCAAACGCCTCCTCCATCTTCTCCGCTTCGACCGCGTATTCGGTCAGGCTCGCAGCTTCGGCTCGCTTTCGAGTCACAGTCAGGACCGGAATGATCCGTTCCTCGGGGCTATTGCCGCCGTGAACAAAGCTTGCTCCTGATGAACGAGTCGCAAACACCCTCGTGTCTTCGGCGAACAGCAAGTAGCCCGTGATCCCGTCGTAGCCGAGCTTCGAGAGCGCGACCGGAACGAGCCCGTCCTCTCCACGCTCATACTCATCCAGGATGTAGCGCGGATCCGGATCCGTCTTCTTGCCGAAAGGGCGCACGGCTGTGGTCGAGTCCTGAAGCAGAAAGCCATGATCAGCCGTGAACACGGCATGCTTGATACCCGCGCTCTGAAGGTGGTGCCAGGCCGCTTTGATTTGTTGGAGCTGTGCTTCAAACGTGAGCAGGCCCACATTCGCTTCCCCGGCGCCATCGATCTCAGTCGAACACACGACGACAATCTGATGCTCCTTGATTCGGCGCTTGAGTCCTTCCGGCGAAGAATCACACACCTCGACCAGACCAAGCTCCAGCCCAGCCTTACTACTCGTGCGGGTCCCCATCGCCTTCACACGGTCGCTTGGCCTCCGAACCGTGAATTCGCCCGTCTTGAAGCCCTGAAACGTCCCAGCGACCGTCAGGCGCCCATCCTTGCCCACTACTGGCGCCAGTGCGTTCATGCCGACCGACGTGATGCTCGGAAGCTCAGCAAAGCGCCCTTTCAGATCCACCACCGCACCACCACCGGTTGCGCGGAGATCATCCAACAGCTCGGTCGCCATTTCGTACCGGAAGGCATCGATCAAAAAGACCGCAACCTTCTCACCCGGGCCCACCGCGAGGCTGACACCGTACAGCACTTCATCGCCGCCGGCGTACGCGACCGCCACC
>ENA-ORBV01001039-ORBV01001039.1-microbial-mat-metagenome-genome-assembly--contig:-NODE-1039-length-63044-cov-14.605428_pt1 | contig 63044 bp, 50 predicted proteins | sample MGYA00237777_ERZ505514 | MGnify/ENA primary metagenome ERZ505514 (study PRJEB26160, sample SAMN06269048) | microbial mat metagenome | isolation source: Oligotrophic lake microbial mat | place...
TTTCAAGCAGAAGACGGCATACGAGATTCGCCTTAGTCTCGTGGGCTCGGAGATGTGTATAAGAGACAGATTTTAAACATTGCCCGCAACAAAATAGCTGCGTCGCTTAGCGCCTCCTGAACCTAAGGCCAGGCGATGACTAAGACCTGCTCCGGCAGTGTAGTACTGTCAACAGCAACGCGGCGAAAACCAGCGGCCTTTAACTCGCGCTGCATTTCCTCTACGCTAATGCGCATGGCTGGCGGCGGTCCATGTGGGCTGGATCCACCTTGAAAATCTACAATGGCCACGCGACCACCCGGGGCCAGGCCGTTTTTCACTTCCTTGAAATAGCTTTCCCGGTTTTCAAGGTGGTGGTAGGTATTGCAGGTAAAGAACAAATCCACTTCGGCTTTAGCGAGCGAAGGGCTGTTGTACGGTACACGGCGCATTTGCAGTTGGTCGGGGCCGTAGCCAAGCCCTTTCGCGCGCTGAGTAAGAAAGTCCAAAAAACGCTGGTCTACATCGGCAGCGATCACTTTGGCGCCGGCATCCACGAAACGCACACTGAAATAACCAGTTCCCGCGCCCAGATCCATGACGGTTTTTCCCTGCAAAGGGCCGAGTTGATCGAGGATCAGGTCGGGGCACTGCCACTCATTTCGGTCGGGTGCTTCGAAGCGGTCTACCAAGTCGCGGAAACCACTTTCGTTCATGTAGTCGTTGGCGGTCAGACTTTTGGTGGACTCTGTCGAGTTGGCATCCGGCTGTTGACAACTCACCCCTGCCAACGCCAAGGCGAAGGGCAGCAGAATTTTAAGACCAACGAAACGAAATGAAACTGTAGCAGCGATCATTCTTTGGAAAATCATACCGGAGCAGACGTGCGGCGGGAAGGGCGAAGCCAGCCTGAATAGAGCTCAAATAGCAGCAAAAACCAGACCACAATAACTGGTATGGCTTTGACGGCGTAAGGTTTCAAGAAATTTTCCCGCACGGCCGGTGGGTAAATATCGGTCGGTGAAAGCGAACTGAGGGCAAGAACAGCAATTAATGCCCCAGCCCTGACGGGCGAAGGGTGCCGCCCCTCGAGCAGCGGCAGCCCAAACCAAAGGGCTACTCCGCAAATGGCGACGATGTACGTGGGCGATTCGGCCATGTGGTTGAAGAGAACCAGCGCGAGCAGGCCCAGGGCCAACACCGCCACTTTGAAAGAACGATCCTGCCAATCGCGGTACCGAAACAACACGGGAAGGGCCATGACCGAGGCGGCTAGCAGAGTAAAAGGACCGTTGGGAGGAGTCCAGCCGCTGAATGCGCGAATGACGCCGGCAAACGACAAACCCACTTCGACCTGACGCTCTGCGCTCATTTGCCCCCACCAACTTTGGTACTGCGCAGCAAGCGAGGCAGGCGAAACGGACAACAGTGGCAAGGCTGCTAAAAAGGCCAACCAGAAGAGGGTATACCCCGCCAGCCTTACCCGTGCCGGGTAAAAGAGGAAAAAGGCAACAGCGGCAAAACCGTAGACCTTCAGAAACAGCCCTGCTGCAGCAAAAGCGGCGGCCCAAAACCACTGCCGATGCTCCAGCGCGATCCAGGTGCCCATGACGCCGGCAGCCAGGAGCGCATTGCACTGGCTGTTTTGAAGGTTGGTCATTAACTCGATGGGCAGAATCCAGGCCAAGGCTGCGCGCTGACCTGTGGCAAAAACGGGGAGCCGCTGCCAGGCCAACAGCAGCACCAGGGCGTTGAGCAGGTTCCAGAACAGCAAGCCCGCCCAAACCGGCAAAAGGGCAATCGGGCCAAAGAGCCAAGCGAAAGTAGGGCTGTACTTAAACAGGTCGTATTGCTCTTCCGGCCAGGCCTGGTAAAGGTTCTGACCGGCCAACAAGTGCGCCGGTGACCGCGCAAAAATGACGAAATTGTTGTAGTGCGTGTACAGCGTTTCGCCCCCGCCTTCAAAGGTTTTGCTGCCGAGCATTAGCCCTTGCACCGAGGCCACGGCCGCCAGCAAGCCGACGAAAACGTACAACGCCCAAAAAGACCTCAACCGACTCATGCCAGGGCTAGCTGGCCACCAGCAAGGGAAATCCGCCTTCGCGGTAACGCTCTAACTCGCCAGCAGTGCGGACCGTGACTTCCCACTGCCCCAAATAGTCCGGATTGAGTACCCGGGCTCCGCTGTTGCGCACCCGGTATTCGCCGGGAGTGGCGCTGCGGATGATCTGCGGATCGGCAGGGAGGCGAAACAACGAGCCGTCCTGTTGCCGCAGCAACAGAAACCCGTCTTCCGTAAGGCTCTCCACCGTACCAGAGGTCTGGTGCTGGTCAAGCAAGTTGCCGGAACCGTCCACGAAGGTCAAGGCGACAAAAAAGCTTTTGCCGGGCAATTCACTGCGCAGAGGGTCCAATAGTGTCGTTTTCATGTTGATGTCTAACCTTAGCCGGAGAGGCAAGTTCACGCTTAAAGTTCAATCCCACCAGTTTATTGTGGCACAATTTATCCACCGTTTGTAGTTTTCGGGCGGGATCGCGCGGCCTGCCTATCTTTGTAGCCTGCTCATGACACACCGACTTTTGTTTTTTTTAATGTTTGCGGCAGCGCTCAGGGGCCCTTCCCTCGCGCAATCGGGCACTTTTAAAAAGGCGGAGATCCTCTTTGAGGGCATGGCGTTCCAGGAGGCTATTCCCCTCTACCAAGAGCTGACCAAGGGGCCGAATGGCATGGAGGCGAGTTTGCGGCTTGCGGAATGCTATCGGCTGACCAACCAATTGGGTAAGGCGGAGCCTTATTACGCTTCCGCGGTAGACCAGCAAGACATTTTGCCGGAGTTTGTGCTGTACTATGCTCAGGCACTGCAAGCCAATGGCAAATGTGCCGACGCCGTGAACTGGTACCGCCGCTACACCTATTTGATGCCCAATGACCCGCGGGGCGCGGAGTTGTTGCGCAGTTGCACAGACATTTCGGACCTGATTGGAACGGGGGCTGAGTACGAGTTATTGCCACTAACGGTCAATACAAGCGGCAATGAAATGAGCCCCTTCTTTTTTCAGAATGGCTTGGTTTACGCCAGTTCCAGGGCGTTGCAGGATGCCAGGCCCGAAAAAGATGCCTGGACGGGCGAGCCTTTCCTTGACCTCTACTTTGCCGAAGGCGAAAAAGACCGTTTTGGCAAGTCGAAACTGCTCAGCACCACCTTCCAAAGCCTTTACAACGACGGACCCGCCTCCTTTAACGGAACAGGCAATACCGTTTATTTCAGCCGCAACAACCTTAAATCAGGGGGGCGGCAAGCTGCTGAACACGGGGGAAGGGCCATGCAGCTCTACAAGTCTATTTCGGTTGAAGGCCAGTGGGGCCGCCCGGAAAGCCTGCCGTTCTGCGATCCGCGCTACGAATACACCCACCCGGCGGTTTCCGCCGATGGCAGCCAACTGGTTTTTGCCTCCAACCGCCCCGGGGGAATGGGCGGCATGGACCTTTGGCAAGTGCAATTGGGCGCACAAGGCTGGAGCGAGCCAGCAAACCTGGGCGCTGGCATCAACACACAGGGCAACGACGTCTTTCCCTTCCTGCACGATGACGGCACGCTCTACTTTGCCTCGGACGGTCGCCGCGGCCTTGGTGGCTTGGATGTTTTCCAGGCTCCTCTGCGTTCTGGCAACTACCCGCTGGCCGAAAACATGCGTTCGCCCATTAATTCACCGCAGGATGACTTTGGGCTGGTCTTTGACCCCGACCGGGCACAAGGTTACTTCAGTTCAAACCGCCCCGGCGGGCAGGGCGGGGATGATCTCTACAGCCTGGCGCGCTTTCCGCTTTTTGTTGAAGGCATTTTGGTGGACAAAGGCAGTATGGCCCCGCTTCCCGAAGCGCGGGTCATCTTAAAACGCGGCGGTAGCACCATCCAGCAGGTACGCACCGACTCCGAAGGCCGCTTTGTACTGCGTATTTCATCTTTTGAAAGTTATTCGGTCACGGCCTTCCTGGAAGGCTACAACGCCATCGAAAAACCTTTGGAAACCGGCAACGACAACCCGGCCAAGATGGTCATGCCGTTGGAAAAAATGATTGACCCGTCGCGGGCACTTACCCTGGAGCTCAAAGTCATCGAGAAAAAGTCGAAAATGCCGCTGAGCGGCGCCCAACTGTATTTAGAAAGCTCGGGAAACGGCTCCGGCAGACCGCTGGAAACCGACCTGAATGGTTCGGTGACCGTGCTCATTGATAAGACCGAAGACTACGTAATCAGCGCGGACAAAGTGAGCTACTTCAACCTTTCGGAGCGAATTTCAGCCAGCATGATGACCGGCAAACAGCGGCTTACCCGCGTGCTGGAATTGGAATCGTACGAAATTGGCAAGGCCATGACCTTCCGCGACATCCGCTACGAGCACGCCCAAACCGACCTCAGCATGGAGGCCAAGATTGAACTGGAGCAATTGGCGCGGCTCATGGTCACCAATCCGAGCATGGTGGTGGAAATTGGCTCGCACACAGACGCCAACGGACGCAATTTCACCAACGACCGCGTCTCAAAAGGAAGGGCCGAAGAGGTGGTCAACTACCTGGTGAGCCAGGGGGTAACCCGGGAGCGCCTGGCCGCTGTCGGGTATGGAGAAACCAAGCTACTTAATCACTGCGCTGACGGCGTGACCTGCCCGGAAGAATTCCACCGGGAAAACCGAAGGACGGAGTGGAAAATCATTCAGTATTAACTTTGCCTTATGAAACTTACGCGTACTTCCACCCTCTTGATGGTATTCGGGCTCTCTCTGATGCCCATTTTCTCGACTGCGCAAATCTATGTGGATGTGGTGCAGGATTCAGTGCCTATGAGCAAGGGCCGATACCACGCCTACTCCCTCACATTGAGCAATGCCACGGTAGAAGATGCCGAGAGCATTCTCCGGGAAGCCTTTAAGCCGTACAAAGCCAAGGTGACGGGCAACTACAAAACCGAGGTCTTTTTTGACGATGCCAAAATCAAGGCAATGAGCGAAAACACTGTAGACATTTATGTTCGGGTTTACCAGGCCAGCACGGACGTAAAAGTGGACGCCTTTTTTGATTTGGGCGGCATTTTCCTCAACCCTCAAACACATCCTGAGCAGTCCAAATTGGCCGAGCAAATGATGCGCGACTATGCCATTCGCTACAAGCGCTTCCAGGTGCAACAAGAATTGGATCAACAAAAGAAACTGTTTGCCGAGCAAGAAAAAGAGTTGGAAAGCATGATCAAAGAAAAGGAAGGCATGGAAAAATCCATCGCATCTTCCGATCGTGGCATTGAAAAGACCCGTCAGACCATTGCTTCAAACGACATGGACCAGCAGCGCAAGCGCGCTGAAATCGAAACCCAAAAAGACGTGATCATCAAGATCAGCGATGCGGTGGGCGAAGAAAAGAAGGTGGCTGAAAAAACCTTAAAGACCCTGGAAAAGGACCTAGAGAAACTGGAGAAAGACGAAGAGAAATTACACGAAAGCATCCAGGACCAGCAAAGCAAAATCGAAGAGAACCGCCGCAACATCGAGCGCAACCTCACTGACCAGTCGAGCAAGAAACAGAACATCGAAGCGCAGAAAAGCAAAGTGTCCGAGGTGCAGTCGCGCTTGTCAGGTTACCCCACTTTCAAGTAAGTTGGGGCCAAGGAGGTAAGTTCAGGTCAAGAAGTAAGTTGGGGCCAAGACCCCCGGCTGACGTGGGTTGTTACCAGCTTTTCAGACGCGGCGCGGTGGCACTGACCGTTTCAAATTCGGCCACAATGCCGCGAAGAATGTCCGCGGCGGGCAAGATGTCGCGAATGGCACCGGCCACCTGACCGATCTCTAATTCGCCTTCGACCAAATCGCCTTCAAACATGCCGAGTTTGGCGCGCGCCCGCCCGAGCAACGTGGCCAGTTCGGCAAGGCTTGCTCCGCGGGCTTCGGCTTCCGCAACTTTTTGTTGAAATGGATTGCGAATGAGCCTGACCGGCACAAGCGGCTTGAGGCTGAGCATAGTCCCGCCTTCGGGCGTGTCCACGATGACCTGTTTAAAGTTGGGATGGGCAGAACTTTCAACAGAAGCTGCAAAGCGAGAGCCGATTTGAACACCGTCAGCCCCTAAAACCATAGCCGCGAGCATGCTCCTTCCGCTGGCAATTCCGCCCGCTGCCAACACGGGAATGTTTACCGCTTCGCGAACCAGCGGAATTAACACCATTGACGTGGTCTCTTCGCGCCCGTTGTGACCACCGGCTTCAAAGCCCTCGCACACCACGGCATCTACTCCGGCGGCCTCTGCCTTGATGGCAAAGGCAGCCGACGGCACTACATGCACCACCTTGATGCCCGCCTGTTTTAAACCCGAGGTCCATGTTTTGGGATTGCCCGCTGACGTAAACACCACCGGCACCCCTTCGTCACGGATAATGGCCATATGTTCCTCTATGGCGGGATACAACAACGGCACGTTGACCCCAAAAGGCCTGTTCGTAGCGGCTTTGACCTGGCGAATGTGGTGGCGAAGCACCTCCGGGTACATGCTGCCGGCACCGAGCAAACCCAGACCACCGGCCTGCGACACCGCTGCGGCCAGCCGCCAGCCACTGCACCAGATCATTCCGGCCTGAACTATCGGGTAGCGAATCTTAAAAAGCGCACAGACCCGGTTTGACGAACTCGCGGGGTTGGAATTTTGCAAGTCTGGTTGCTCTTCTCCCATCCCTTCCGGAAGGCGATCGTACATAATATAATTTATGTTATGGTGTTGGTCAATGCCGGATCAGCTCAGGTCAATTTCCGTATTGTCGCCAATGTTCAGGCTATGGCGCATGCCCTTGATAATGGTATCGCTGCCGATTACCGAATTGTCCAGAACAACGCGCTCCAGTTTGGTAAAATTTCCGATGATGCTTCCCTCAACAATAGAATATATTACGGTCGTGTTCTCGCCAATAGTTACATTGGGCCCTACAATAGAATGTTCAATCCTGGCAGAATCGGCAATGGCTACCGGAGGAACAATTATGGTGTTTTTAAAACGCTCCGCTCCGGGTGAATGGTGCGTGTCTTTTTTCAGCAGAATGGCATTGGTCTCCAGCAGAATCTCCTTGCGGCCGCAGTCGTACCAATTCTGCACTTTAAACGCGGTGAATTTTACTCCGTCCCGGATGAGCTGCATGATGCCATCGGTCAGGTGATACTCGCCCTGGGTTTGCAACCCGCGCTCCAGGTGGGTTCCCAGCGCATCGTACAAGGCGGCGCTCTCCTTGATCTTGTAAAGCCCCACCAGTGCCATGTTGCTCTTGGGAATTTCCGGCTTTTCCACCACGCGGGTAAGAAAGCCGTCATCACCAATTTCGGCCACACCAAAGTTGCGCGGATCATCCACTTTCTTGACGCCAAGACTGGAGTAGGGCGAGGCCATCACGCTTTCCAGATCGGCTTCAAAAATGGTGTCGCCCAAGGCAATGAAAATTTCCTCGTTTGGCTGCACCACTTTGCGGGTCAGGTAAATGGCCTGACCCAACCCTTCGCGGGTGTGCTGTGAAACGAAATCAGCCTTGATATCCGGGTAGGCTCTCGAGACGTATTCCTCAATCTTTTCGCCCAAATAACCGATGACAAATACGAATTCCTCGAAGCCCGCCGCTCGCAGCCGGTCGATGATAAACCCCAAAATGGGCTTGCCGGCAACGGGAATCAGGGGCTTAGGCTGGGTGTAGGTGTGGGGCCGCAGGCGCATCCCCATCCCGGCCACGGGGATGATGGCTTTCATGGTGCGAAAAATACGCAAAATGAGCAAGGGCATTCGCCCTTACTTGTGGGCCAAAGAAGCCGATAACGAACATGCCCGTTAACTTTAGCGCCATGAGCAATGCGAAGAAGCGCAAACAGGGCTCGGTGCGGCAGCGAAAGCACCTGAGGAACCTGGCTACCCCGGTTGAACGCTTTATCACACAGCAGGTCAGTGCGAGCATGCTTTTGTTCGGTGCTACTGTTGCGGCTTTGATTTGGGCCAATTCCCCCTGGGGCGACTCCTACACGGCACTCTGGCACATGGAATTTGGCATTGAGGCAGGAACCTGGGAGCTCATTCAACCGCTGCACTTGTGGATCAACGACGGCCTGATGGCCGCTTTCTTTTTTGTTATTGGTCTGGAGATCAAGCGCGAAGTCATGACCGGCGAACTCAGTGAGCCGCGAAAAGCGCTGTTGCCAGTTATAGCGGCGCTCGGGGGAATGGTTGTTCCGGTGGGCTTGTTCTTGTTGTTAAACCCTGAAACCGGTGCCGAAAGCGGCTGGGGAATTCCCATGGCTACGGACATTGCCTTTAGCCTGGGCATTTTGCAATTGTTGGGAAAACGCGTTCCGCTGGGCCTGAAAGTTTTTCTGACTGCTTTTGCCATTGTGGACGACCTGGGGGCCGTTGCCGTCATAGCCGTTTTCTACAGCCACGGCATGCACACACTGCCGTTGCTGGGATCGGCAGCCATTCTGATTTTTCTTGGAACACTGAGTTGGCGAGGACTATACAATAAATATTTATACTTATTATGCGCAGTGGTGGTTTGGGTGCTTTTTCTCAATGGTGGCTTGCATCCTACCCTAGCGGGCATCTTGATCGCTTTTACCATTCCCATGCGGAGAGCCATTAACCTGACAGGATTTACGGAAAAAATTGAAGGTGCTATGCAACCCTTGGAAGTTGCCCCTGCCGTGCCCCTGGCATCTCCAAAGCCCGCACAGCGTGTTGCAAAAGGGTCAACCTTGTTGAGCAAGGATCAATTGAGTGCCTTGGACGCCATTGCCCTGCACGTGGAAGAGGTGATTTCGCCGTTGCAGCACCTGGAGCACAAGCTTCACGGTTATGTAGGCTACATTGTTATGCCGCTGTTTGCGCTGGCCAACGCAGGGGTTGCCTTTAGTCTGGGGGATGGGTCGCACAACGGATTGATTCTGGCGTTGATTGTCAGTATGGTCGTCGGCAAGTTTGTGGGCATTGTTTCCTTCAGCTTGCTTGCAATCCGCCTGAAGTGGTGCGCCTTGCCAGATGGGGTTACTAATCGCCACCTGCTAGGTGCCGGAATGTTGGGTGGCCTGAGTTTCACGATGGCGCTGTTCATTGCCGGTTTGGCCTACCCAGACCTTGAATTGCTCGGAGCCGCCAAGCTCGGAATCCTGGTTGGCTCAACCATTGCAGGGGTTTGTGGCTACCTGATCTTGAAAAATGCCAAGCCCACTGCGCCAGTGGCAGCAACGGAGCCGCAAATCAAACCAATAAACCTTATCGCCAGTGAAAAACTTGCCATCGGCAAGACCATTTACCCCAACCGCTAAATGATCGAGCCAAGCATGAATGGTACGGTTCGTCCGGCTGCGCTGATCCGCGACAAGGGTGGCCTCCGATTGGCCTTCCACCTGGACGTGGACGATCTGGTGGCCTTTGGCCTTTACACGCAATGGAGCAGCCCCGAACGCCGGGGTTTCCGCTGGTTTGCCATGGCTATACCCCTGCTCGTAGGCGTGGTGATGACGTTCAGCGTGCCCGCCGCCGCGCGGGTAACCACGGTGCATATTCTGTTCCTGGTTTTGTGCGGGGTAGGGTTTTTTCTGACCCCTCGCTGGGTGCGCTACCGCATCGGGTGGCGAATCCGTCGGCAGGCTCGCCTGAACAAAGGCCAAACGGGGGAAATGCTGTACGAACTGAGCCCGGCAGGATTTGTGGTTCAAGGGCCGAAGGGCCGGACCAAGCTGCCCAAGGGGGCGTACTTTTTCGCCCGGGAAACGGATAAACACCTGTTCTTCTTTGTACAGGATAAGGCGGCCTATGTACTTCCCAAGGCGGCGTTTAGCTCCGGGGAATTGGACGAAATACGCGGTGCGGCAGAAACGCTGACCCGCGCCAGCAAGCATGCCTGACGGTCTGCGCTACGGCGGTCTGCGCTATCTTCGCGGCAGGTTTGCGGCTTGAATACCGTCAACCTTAGCTTCAGTTAGCTTCAACCTTAGCCACATCTTTAGCCACATCTTTAGCTTCATCCGTGGCCTCATCTTTAATCCCTGATACGCCTATGCGCCGCGACGATGCCCTTTTTCAGATTATTGACCGCGAAATTCAGCGCCAGACCGAAGGCCTGGAGTTGATCGCTTCGGAGAATTACGTCAGCGACGCGGTGCGCGAAGCCGTGGGCAGCGTGCTCACCAACAAGTACGCCGAAGGGCTGCCCGGCAAGCGCTACTACGGCGGTTGCGAGTTTGTAGACCAGGCGGAGACCCTGGCCATCGAGCGCGTCTGCAAATTGTTTGATGCTCAATGGGCCAACGTGCAGCCGCATTCCGGCGCCCAGGCCAACGCGGCTGTCATGCTGGCGGTGCTGCAGCCGGGCGACCCGATTCTGGGCTTCGACCTTAGCCACGGTGGGCACCTGACGCACGGTTCGCCAGTCAATTTCTCCGGCAAGCTATACTCGGCCAACTTCTATGGCGTAGAGCGTGAAAGCGGGCTCATTGACATGGACAAAGTGGCGGCGAAGGCGCAAGCCGTGAAACCGAAACTGATCATTTGCGGGGCTTCGGCCTATTCGCGCGATTGGGATTACGAGCGCTTCCGCGAAATCGCCGATGAGGTGGGGGCGCTGTTGCTGGCTGATATTTCGCATCCGGCCGGACTCATTGCGCGCGGCATTTTGGAAGATCCGCTGGGTCATTGCCACATCATTACCACCACCACCCACAAGACCCTTCGCGGTCCTCGCGGCGGGCTGATTATGATGGGCGAAGATTTTGAGAACCCCTGGGGACTGGCCACGCCAAAAGGCGAAGTGCGCATGATGAGCGCCCTGCTGGACAGCGCCGTGTTTCCCGGCACGCAAGGCGGCCCGCTGGAGCACGTAATCGCCGGCAAGGCGGTGGCTTTTGGCGAAGCCCTGAGCGACGAGTACATGGCCTACATTCTGCAGGTGCAGCGCAATGCCCGCGCCATGGCCGGCGCCATGATCTCCCACGGATACCACATCATTTCAGGCGGAACCGACAACCACCTGATGCTCATTGACCTGCGCAACAAAGAGGACGTTAGCGGCAAAAAAGCCGAGCGCGTATTAGGCGAAGCGCACATCACCGTGAACAAGAACATGGTGCCCTTTGACGATCGCTCTCCGTTCATTACCTCCGGCATCCGCGTGGGTACTGCCGCCCTGACCACTCGCGGCATGACCGAAGCCCACATGATCCAGATTGCCGAATGGATGGACCAGTTGCTCAGTGATGCAGAAAACACAGCGCTCCCGGTGCAGATTGGCAAAAAAGTCAAAGAACTGGCTACAGCTTTCCCGCTTTTCGCGGATGGTCCGGTGGCGGGGGTTGCGAGTTGAAAAAAGGTACCCTAAAGCTGGTCCGGGGTCCGGGTTTCGGGGTTAGCGTAACAACACAAAATGGGCCTCTCTAAAAAGTCAATCTGGCGAATTGTAGGCGTGGGCAGCTTGCTGCTGGTGCTGGGCTTAGCGGCCTGCATCCCACTGGCGTCGCGACCCTTGCCCAAGGCCGCTACCGGCCCGGAAATGGATGAGCAGGCCGACCAGTTGGCGTTGCTCATGGAGCGCGCCGTTAACAAACGCGCCTGGGACCAGACAGCCTACGTGCGCTGGAACTTTCTGGGCCAACACACTCACCTTTGGGACCGTTTCAACCGCCAGGCCCGGGTTTCCTGGGGCGATTACACCGTTTACCTCAACACCCAAACCGGGGCTGGTTCAGCTTGGAAAAAGGGCGAAAAACTGGAAGGCTCCGAGCGCCAAAAAGCGCTCGCCAAAGCCCTGGATTACTTTTACAACGACTCCTTTTGGCTCAACGCGCCGGTCAAAGCCTTTGACGAAGGTGTCAAGCGCGAAGTGGTCTTCCAAAAAGACGGCTCTGCGGGGTTGTTGCTCAGTTACCAAAGCGGCGGCGTCACCCCAGGAGATACCTATTTGTGGACCCTCAGCCCCACCGGGCAGCCGTTGCGCTGGAACATGTGGGTGCAGGTTCTGCCCATCAAAGGCCTGGGCAACACTTGGGAAGGTTGGGACACCCTGTACACCGGTGCCCGGATTTCTAAAGTGCACGCGGCGGGTCCCTTCAAGATCAACATGATCCGGGACCTGGCCTCCGGGCGCAAACTCAGCGACCTGGGCGAGCCTGAAAACGCGCTGAATCCGGCCTTTTTTGAGGTTTCTGAGGCAGAGGACCCGGGTGGGTCCGGAGGTTCCAGGGCTTCGGAGGCCTCTGGAACGGAAGGGGCAGGGGCTTCAGGCAAATAGCCTTTAACCGCCCTTCGACAGCCGACATCCGACAGATGGCAGGCGCGGCATCAGCGTTCGTGGCCGTAATTTTGCTCCATGAAAACATTTGGCGATGGCGGGGTTGACCTTGGTGCTCTGCGCAAGGAGTACAAAACGCGCGGGCTTGACCGTGAAGACCTGCTCCCTGACCCCATTGACCAATTTGCTGCCTGGTTTGAACAGGCGCGCGAAGCCGGCCTGACCGAGCCGAACGCCATGAGCCTGGCCACCGCCGACGCAGAAGGTGCGGTGAGCCTCCGAACCGTTCTGCTCAAACTCTTTGATCGTCAAGGCTTTGTGTTTTTTTCCAACTACGGCAGCCGCAAAGCGCTGGACATTGCCGCCAATGCATCGGTGGCCCTGTTGTTCCCCTGGCTGGACTTAGAAAGGCAGGTCAAAATCCGGGGAAGGGCCACCAAAATATCCACGGCTGAGTCGCTGCGCTACTTCAGCAGTCGGCCGCACGGCAGCCAGATTGGCGCCTGGGTCTCTGATCAGAGCCAGGTGCTCAGCTCCCGCAAGGTGCTGGAAATGAAGGTGTTAGAGATGAAACGCAAGTTCGCGGAAGGCAAAGTACCGCTGCCCGATTTTTGGGGAGGCTACCGCGTGGAGCCGGTCAGCATCGAGTTTTGGCAGGGCCGGGAAAGCCGGCTGCACGACCGCTTTGTCTACACCCGGCAGGCCGATGGCTCCTGGCTAATTGACCGGCTAATGCCTTAAACTGCAAAGCTCTCGCCGCAAGCGCAACTCCGGGCGGCATTCGGGTTCACGAAATGAAACCCTTTTCCGTTGAGACCACCGCTGAAATCCAGCTTGGTGTCGCAGAGGTACAGGAAACTCTTAAGATCGGTTACGAGCTTAACGCCCTTGTCTTCAAAGACCTGGTCCATGGTCTTGGGCTCCGAATCAAAATCCAGGTTGTACGACAACCCGCTACAACCGCCTCCGGCAACGGAAACGCGGATGAAAAAGGCATCGCCCAACCCGGATTTTTCCCGAAGGGTTTCTACTTTCTCTTTGGCCTGTTCGCTGATGTAAAGCATACGTTCAGAAACAAAGATACGCCGCGGATAAGTTCCTGTCAGCGCTGAATCAAAAAAACCTGGTTGCCGGTCCAGGTTCCGCTGGTCCAGACTATATGGTAAAGTCCTGCCGGCCATTGACCCGCCTCAAACGAAGCCGAGACCGTTCCGGCTGATGCGACAAGGCTGTTCTGGACGAGGACATTTCCCCCGATGCCGAGGATGCGGATTACAACAGGCTGATTATGAAGCGATTCAGGAAACTGAAAGGCTACATTGACCTGATCGGTGACCGGATTGGGGTACACCTGGACGCCAGCGGTCGGTTCCATGGTGCGCAACACCGGCGTGCTGAACATTTGTTCAGGAGAGTAAGGCGAAAGGGTGCCCGATGCATCGCAAACGGTTCGGATGCGCCAAACATAGTTGGTGCCCGGAACTAAGCCAGGTGCGGTCCACTTGTTTTTACTGCCTGGCACGGTCTTGGTGCGCCACACGGCAGAAGTGGCCTTGCGACCTTGCACTTCGTAGGCAAGTGCCCCGGGTACCAATGTCCAGTTCAGGCGTGCTGATGTACCGGTCAGGTTGTTGCTGAACAGGCCGACAGGCGTTTCGCAAGATGCTGGCTGGGTGATTTTGGAGGTGTTGCCGCCCACCATGTATACGTTCTGGCTGGTATTGCCAAAAGCAAACGCGCTGGTAAAACTGCCACCGCTGACCAAAACGGTCCAGCCTTCGCTGCCATCGGCATTGATTTTACAAAGCGCCTGTTGGAAAAGGGTACCGGCGGCCAGATAGGCATTGTTAGCGGCATCCATTCGCATGAGGCCGTGCAACAACAGCGCATTGGCGGGACCATCGGCATCCAGGTTCTGCCAAAGCAAGGTGCCCGTTGCATCGTACTTTGCGAAGGCGGCTCCAGGAGTACCGCTGTTGGGGAAGCCGCTGATCACTGGCGCAGCGTCCGTACCCACTTCGACCCTAAAAGCGGTCAGCGGGTTGGGCTGTTCCCAAAGCAGCACCCCTGCAGGCGACAATTTGCGCAGCGATGTACCGGTAGCGGTTCCATGCACCACGTAAGCATTGCCGGCTGCATCACCAGCCACATCACCTACCGTTAAACTGAAGCCTGCCGGATAATTCCAGACGTTATTGCCGGCCAGATCAATCTTAGCATAACCCCCACCGCTGCCGATAATAAAGCGCCCGGACAAAACGAGGTGGTTGTCGGGGGTAAGCTTCATGTTGAGCGGGGCTCCGATTCCTGCATCATCAAAGTAATTCCAAACGGGTGTGCCATCCGGGGCAAATTTCTTGACTTTGGTCACTAAGCCCACAGTGCCGAAGCCCAGACCCAACACATAAATGTTGTTGTCGGCATCAACCACGCACTTTCTGGTATAGGAACCATCAAAAGAACTTTCGTAGACCTGACGCCAAAGCAGGTTGCCCGCCGGGTCAAACTTCATAAGCAAACTGGCTGCATTAACCGGCGAAGAGTACCCGGATCGGATGGTGCCGCTCACCAGAATATCGCCGTTGTGATCGGTTTCAACCCACGTGGCTGCTTCATGGCGGGTAATGTCCGTGTTGTCGTACTTCGCTTCCCATTGCAGAACGCCATCCGTATTGCGCTTGGTCAGGTAAATGTCACCGGCCGGGTTGTAGTCCCAGTCTGTGGTATACACGTTCTCCGCGGCATCCGTAGCAATGGAAACGCCGCGCGTGAACTCTGTCCAGGCTACTGTTGCCTGGGCCATAGTGAGGGTAGGTGCCAGGAAGGCACCGAAAAACAGCATGGGTAAATGAATCTTCTTCATGCTAAGTCGGTTTTAAAAATCGGTGGAGTAACATCGAATTACTGCGAGAAAGGTACTTGTCCGGCTATCTCTACTTGTGTAACCACGGGCACATTGCCCTCTGATCTTGATCATCCCTGAAGCAGACCGGGATCATCGGCGCGATGTAGCTTTGTCGCGCGTTTGCAGCGGGGTGCTGCTGCCCGTTGAAGAAAGACTGATCTGTTGCGCGTGCTTAAAAATCCCTTTCGCCCGACATTCTTTTATGCGTTGTTGGGGCTGCTGGCTCTGGCCTACCTTATTGGCAAAGCTCTGGTGGTGGGCACGGACATCAACGTGTACCTGTATGCCTCGCAACAACTGTTCAAGGGCGAGAATATATACGCAGACAATCCTTATAATTTATATCTTTATAGTCCGCTGTTTGCCGCACTGCTGGGGTTGATCAGTTGGATGGATTGGTCTGTGGCCCGCGTCATTTGGCTGTTGCTGAACGTTGCGTTTGCCTACCGCGCATGGCAGCTGTTGACGTTGATGCTGGGCACTTGGCCTGCGCTTAAGCCGGCGTACCAACGAGGCTTTGGCTGGGCGTTGTTGTTTATCTCGTTTGGTTTTCTGAACCACAATTTTAACCTGGGTCAAATCAGTATGCTGATCCTCTGGCTCAGCGTGGAAGGGGCATGGCGCATTCTGCAAGGCCAATCAGTGCGGGGAGCGGCTTTGCTAGCGCTGGGCATTAACATAAAAATACTTCCGCTTTTCATAGGCTTTTATCTGCTTGGTAAAGGCAAGATTAAAGCCAGCGTTTACACCGCAGCGTTTACTGCACTAACCCTCGTGCTGCCGGCTTTACTTGTGGGCTGGAACCAAAACACCGCGTTGCTTCAGCACTGGAAGGAGCGCATTACTCCCTCTGGTGCGCAATACGTATTTGAAAAGACCAACGGCTGCCAGTCGCTAAACTGCATCCTGGCTGCTTACTTCTATGACTTCCCGGAGACCGATTTTGAACCGGGTTACGAAGCGGCCCGCAAAATTGCCCGGATTGGCCAGCCTGATCTTTCCATTGTACTGCAATCTTCGCGAATTGCACTGCTGCTTTCCATTCTGGCCGTAGTGGCCTACCGCCGATCGCGCCGGCAACATCCAGACCCTTACTGGCTTTGGGAGTTGGCCTACGTGTGCCTGGTTACGGTGCTGGTCTTTCCCCACCAGATGAAATACGCCATGCTCTACTTTGTTCCGGCGGGTGCCTACGTGATCCGCTACTTTTTTACGCTGCTGTCATCGGGCGAAAAACTGCGCGTACCCGAAGCGGCACTCGGCGTTTTCAGCGCAATGCTCATGCTCGTACTGGCCCTCATGGGCCGCGACATCGTCGGCGACCGCATCGTCAATACCCTGGACTACTACCACTACATGGGGCTGGTCAACCTGGCCTTTATCGGGGTGCTTTGGGCCTGCCGGCCTAACCGGGTCATTGCCGGATAATCTTCTGTGGCAGCGACTGCTTGCCATCCGCAGCGCGCAGATGCACCAGATACAGCCCTGCAGGTTGCGCCGTCAGGTCGAAGGGCGTTGTTTGCTCGTGCCACTGCCTTAGCACCTCCCGACCGTAAAGGTCGTGAACCATGAGCCAGCCCGCCTGGTCGCTTTGCAAGGTATAGAGGCCAGAGCTGGTGGTTGGGAAGACGGACCAGTCCTCCCGGGGTGTTGGTTGATGGAATATCCCGGTCTGTGTGGTGTCTTGCGGAGAGAGGGTGTCACAGGGGCTACCTACCAGAGGGCCGAGGTCGTAGTTAGCGAAGTTGGGGAGGGATAACCCTGTATTAAATTCACCGCCTAAGTATAAACCGAATGTATCAAACTGACAGGAAGGACCAAAGAAGTTTGGACTATTTATTACACCTAAAAACATCCCAAAAGTGTCGTAAACACTTGGCAAAAGACGCATGTAATTTACATATATTTTCCCATTGCTGCCACCCAACAAGTTTCCTCCGGACAAAGCGATACCTCCACCAGGGCTAAAAACCAAAGTGTCGACGAGTTTGCCGTCAATCAATGATGCTTGATACAAGTTAGTTCTTTCAACTGTGGAATAATATATTCGATTCCCGTCAGGAGAAAATGCTACTCCGTAAGCATTTGGGCTGCATTCCCTAGTAGGAAGTGTATCAATCAAATTGAATTGCCCATCACACCGATTAAAGCTATAAAGCGCGACTGAAGAAGGTGACGTTGGGCAAAGTCCCTTTGAAGTGGCTGCTGCCATCCTATCACCATTTCGAGAAAAGGTCAGCGTCCCATGCTCGTTTCCGAAGTATCCACTACCCTGACTCTGCCAATAGCTAACACCATCAGGAGTAAGTAATGCAATTATAAACTCATTACTAGCAGGCAGAGTGCGTTTTCGGGCAACAATCCACCAATCGCGTCCGTTGCCGTGTCTAACCGCATTTAGCTGCTCTCCAATAGGCTCTTCCCATACTTCAATGTATCTAAAGGTATCTATTATGCCCCCCAATCCGCTATCCAAAAATCGATCGATTTTAGACAAATACAATTTGTGGTTAAGATCGTTCATAGCCAAAAATCCTACATATCGATCAGCTGTATCTCCTGGCCAAGGTAGAAATAATGAACCACTGGATTTGGTAGAATAGGGAGGATCGCCAATACCGAGGGTATCGCTGTTAGACAGAGGTTCAAAATTCCTGTTCCAAATGTTTACAACATTGGAATAGTATAATAGATTTCCTTCTGGATCACTAATACACGATCCACCTTCTAGTGAAAAGTAATCTTCTATGCGAGGCAAAATAGTTGGACCATCATCATTGAATTCAAGGTGAAATCCATTACCAAAAATCCAATGGGCGTCATGACCTTGGCCCTGTGTTGCTCTGCCTAAGCAGAGCAACACAGCAACCAGGGTAAGAGTGAAAAACCTGCTCATCGGGTAATGAACAGTTTGTATGATTCAGAACTGCCACTATCCTTCCTGATTTGGACAATGTAGATTCCTTGAGCTAAATTGCTAATGTCCAAAGTGGTGGTGGTCTCTGACTCCAAACGGATCATCAACTTAACCTGCCCTTGCAAGTCGGCAATTGTTGCATTGGCAGCTTCAGTACCGGCTTCTAAGTAAACCACTGTTTGCGCAGGGTTCGGATAGATGCTTGTCTTTGCTGGGAGTTCTGATGCCATGCGCTCTTCTGGATCAGCTGGGTACCAATCATTGGGTAGTAAGGTTAGTCCTAAAAGACTTTGAGCCAATATTGCTGCAGAACCTGCTTCACCTAAATCTTGGTAGGCAATTTCGCTCAATGCTTGGGCTTGCTCTTCCGACCAAGCCGCTCCTGGACTGCTGTTTGCATGCTCCAAGCGAATGCCCCAAACTTCCTGAAGCAAAGTTTCCGAAGTATTGATTGGTGCAAGGCTATTCAGAAGAGCGATTGCGCTGTCCACATTTCCTTGGTTCCATGAGTCTTGCACCTGGGCAAAAGCAGCAATGTTGGTTTGACCCAGGAGCACTTGTACTTTATCGTGAACTAAACCAGATCGGTGAGCTGCAGCCAGAAAGGTGTAGAGTCCATTAGAAACTGTTGCAGGGTTTGGTGCAGCAATGTGGCTGTCCATTTCTGCTTCCCTAAATTGGCTAAAGCCAGTGGAATCTTGTTCGCTACCTGGGATTTCTCCCTCTCGGAAAAGAGCAAGGGTGTCGCAAATGGCAGTAGTTGTACCTGCTACCACTGTTAGCGGTGTACCAGAAGGAGCCAAAATAGTTCCTGTCGGGAAATCGTAAGTCGCTGCACTTCTGTAATACCAATCGACCGAGACTGCATCTGAAGTGTTAATACTGATCGATCGAAACGGCTCATACGGTGGTACTGATGTCGTCCATCGGTTATCGCTGGAGGCCGTTGAACCAAACAAGCCATAAACACGCTCAGCACCACCAACAGTTTCACCAAACTCACCGGTACCAAGGCTGGACCAAACCACACCGCTGTACGTATCAAAAAATTCGTTGCACACCGCATTGCCTTCGAGGTTGTCCTGCAAGACAAAAAGTCCTGCACCACAATAGGAAACCTTGTTGGTGAAAACAAGTGCTTTGTGCGTCCGAACCAACTGAATGCCCCGAATTAGCTGGTTACTGGAAGTTGCTGTTGTACAAGGTCCCCCGCCTGATGAAAACGGACAATTCCCCTCAATCTCATTCTGGTAAATGAGAGGTTCCTCCGCCTGAATAGCCAAGATTCCTACCGCGGGTTGCGTTACCGGCGAACCGGGATAGCCGAACAAGACCCGGTTTGAATCTATGCGCACCAGCGATGCTGACAACAGAGACTGTGCAATAATACCGCGGTGCACTTTGTCAATTTGGTTGAGCCGGATGGCGATGCCACCGACCAGGTCATCCACCAAAATGCCGCGCGTCTCGTCAAAGGTGCCTTCAATGATGTTGTCGTTGACGCTCGCTGAAACTGGCCCACCGGATGAACCTGGGTTCTCATCAAGCAAAACACCAACGTCATCGTAGTTTAAGATCGTGTTCTCACCTACAACAATGGTTTCATCCGTTCTGGTTATCCAAACCCCTATTTCAAAAGGCTCTGTGGTCCGGTTCATTATATTGTCCGAAACATTGACATCCTCCATGCCCCTGCTGTACACCCCATAGCGGCAGTCCAGCATGGTGTTAGTCCTTGTACTCGATGTACCGACACTCAATGCATAAGGGCCTGGGACCGGATTGGTGTTCACAAAGACCGCATAACCACCGCCCAGCCCGGAAATGTCCTGCATGTCCTCAAAATCATTGTTGAAGACCTCCAGATCACTGTTGATTCCGTAAACGCCAAAGTCTAAGCGGGTAAAAAGGTTTGCACTGGCCACCGTGCTTTGATCGCCAATGGTAAGGCCCGTGCCACCGCTGACATTGGTCGTTACCACTCCATCGTAGCTGTGGGTGAACGTTGAGCCTGCAGGCAGCGTGCCCCCTTCAAAATGCGTTCTTACAATGTACCCTGGATACGATCCGCCATTGTAATTCAACACCCTTACGCCCGTTACATTCTTGCGCAAACCGCTGTTTTCAATGTTAAACTCCGCAGGGGTACTGGAGTAGCCATTGCTGGCATAAACAGCATTGATGGAACCGCAAACATCGGAGTCGATGATGTCCAGATACCCACCAGGGGATACCGTAATGCCATTCCACAAATTCTGAACGTTGGTAATAACCGTGCCGTTAATCACCCGCAAGGTGCAACCTGGATTTACAAAGATGTCGCCGCCACTCACAACCGTCACTTCGGCACCGTTAAAGGTAAAGGTGCCTACATCCACCGTAAAGGCCCCATCAATTTCCACATCCGTTGAAAACGTGAACGTGCCTGTTGACCCCAACGAACTAGCCGATTCATTGATCCAAGTTGGCCCTGGAAGTGGGATGGGGCAGGCCATCGACGGCACCTGTGCTTGAACAAATCGCATACCCATAAAGATAACCAAAAACAGTGTTAAGATTCGCATGGCAGGAGGATTAATGCTTAAGAATTAGCAATTATACCCCCCCCCTCCATATTTCCAAGTTTTTTGTGTTAAATTATTGTATTATTTACGTTAAGCGAATGTTACCCCCATACCATCTGGCATCTTAGGCCTTGATTAACAACACCATGTAATACAAAGCACCCCATACTGTCAATACAAGAATGATAGCGAAACATCTCGCGTAAGCCGTGATACTCATATTCGCTACACTTTCCATAGATACTGCCACACAAACCTTCAATTTTGAAACACGCCAGATCCTTGCCAACGGGCGGCCTTGCGCAAAAGGTTTTATCCAGGAGCTCTTTTGATACAAAAAAATCCACTGCCTTAGTTTCCTTTCTGAAAATTTTAAACATTAAATCAAACCCGCGCAAAGCCCCCCACCCCCTCCGCCGTTGTCTCACGCCCGAGGCTTAACCGGAGTGAAGCATCCGCGTCGACTCGGCTCAGGCCCATGGCGGTCAGTACGTGGGAGGGTTCCAGGCTGGCAGAAGAACAGGCCGATGCAGTCGAAGCGGCCAGCACGGATGACCAGGAAGCCAGGAGCGATTCTGCTTTGCGGCCGGGAAAACGCAGGTTGCTGATGTGCGGCAAACGAGGCGCAGTGCCGCTATTGACCAGCGCTCCGAAATGCTGCACCATGTGTGCTTCCAGCGAATCGCGCAGCACGGCTATGCGGGGAGCGTCATCAGCCCAACGGGAAGCAGCCAGTTCTGCGGCTTTGCCTAAACCCACAATACCGGGCACGTTGAGCGTACCGGAGCGCAAGCCGCGCTCATGCCCGCCGCCGTCCAACAAGGCCTCTAACTGAACGCGCGGCTGGCGCCGCCGCACATACAACGCTCCGCAACCATTTGGGCCTCCGAATTTGTGTGCGCTGAAGGCCAGCAAATCGAGACCGCTGTCGCGGAGTGACACCATAACTTTTCCCACGGCTTGCGTAGCATCGCAACAATATAAAATGTTATGTTGTCGGGCGAGCGAAGAAATTTCTTCCACCGGATGCAAAACTCCGGTCTCGTTATTGCCCCACATCAGCGCAATAAGGATGGTATCCGGTCGAAGGGCGGCTTCCAGTTCCGCAAGATTCAGTCTACCCCATGCATCAACCCCCAACACCGTCAGCTCCGCTCCCTGGCGTTGCAGGTGGGCACACGTATCCAACACCGCGCGGTGCTCTGTAGCACAAGTAATGATATGCCGGCCTTTTGACGCATAGCGCGCGGCCACGCCCTTAATAGCCAGGTTTAAGCTCTCGGTGGCGCCCGAAGTGAAGACTACTTCCTCTGAAGATGCCCCAATCAATGCCGCACACTGCTCCCGGGCTATGGCTACCGCCTCTGCCGCCACCCATCCAAAAGCGTGGTTGCGGCTGGAAGCATTGCCAAAATGCTGCTGAAAGTAGGGAAGCATGGCGGCCAGAACCTCCGGATCCACCGGCGTTGTAGCCGCATAATCCAGGTAAATTGGGGCGTTGAGACTGGCCATCATTGCAATTGTCGGGAAAAGAAGGAAATTTAAGGCGGGCTTAGCCAACAGCCTCTATCCGGGAAAAATTAATTCGCCATGGCCTTACCCCGCATTGAACACTTGGGCATAGCCGTCCGCAACCTTGAGGAAGCCAACGCGCTGTTTGAAAAACTTTTCGGCCATCCGCCCTACAAAACCGAAACCGTGGAGCGGGAAGGCGTGAGCACCTCGTTTTTCCGCCTGGGCGAAAGCAAAGTGGAACTGCTCGAAGCTACGCGTGAACAAAGTCCCATCGCCCAATTTATCGAAAAACGCGGCGAAGGCCTTCACCATGTGGCCTTTGCGGTAGACGACATCCGGGCGGAAATGGCGCGCCTGCGCCTGGCTGGTTTCCGGCTGCTACACGAAGAACCCGTGCCGGGTGCCGATGGCAAAATCATTTGCTTTTTGCACCCCAAAAGCACCAACGGCATTTTAGTGGAATTGTGCCAGGACGCTGAGCCAGCATGAGGCCTGCGCCGTTGCTATCGCGGGCCAGGTTGCCTTTGCTTTCGGGCCAAAGGGACCGTCTGCGCGCAGCAACATTTCTGCTGTTACTCGGACTCTTAATGCCCCGCCCAGGCCACGCCCAAAGCGGAGCCATGGCTGTAAACCCAGGCAGTGGCCCTGCCAACAACGATTCTGCCAGGGCGCCTGGCTGGCAAACCTTGACTTTCGTTGAATCCGGCCTGCAGGTGCTCTCCGGCAATCTGGAACTGCTCTTGGCTACCTGGACGGCTCATTGCCAAAATTTCCAAAAGCAGGCGCTGCATGCCGTAAACATCAGCGGCGTAACGTTTCAACGACAACTGCACCTGGACGGACAAAACGGTAAACTCCACAGCCGTATCCTGGCGTATGGTCCAGTCTGGCAGCCTACCAATGAAGCCACCAATTTTTCGCTGCAAGAAAGTGAAGCGCCAAACGCTCCGCTCTGCTCCATAGTTAATCCTATGTCCCTGTCAGATAGGTCGCATGGCGTCCCCGATCGCTTTACCTGGTGGGGCCGCCTGACAGTGCCCATCGTTTGGGCAGGCGGGCAGGCGGAACAATCCCAATTTTTGGAGCAGGTGCTTGCCGCTGCCGACCGCTTTCATTGGGTGGTAGAAACGCAACAACCCAATGGCGACTGGATGCCGGTAATTCTGGATTCCGACGTTTTGGAACGATCATTCCAAAACGACTGGCGAACCCACGAAGACTGGTACTTTAATCCGCAACAATTTTCGCTGCACGCACGTGTTTTGGCCCTGCATTGGCAGGATGCGGATGGCCGGCAATTTCGCTACCGCTTGCGGGAAGGTTGAAAGGAGGGTTAGCCGCAGGGCTGTGCGCAGATAGCCGGAGCTCTTGCAGCATGCTGAGCTGGGTACTGGAGCCCTTAGACCTGAAGGGTACCCTAAAAAGCGTAGCCCAACCCGAGATACCCCATGGGGTAAAAGCCGGTTGACTTGTTCACTTCTAACGGCTGGGGTTCAAACAACCACTCTTCTGTTTGCGTGTAGACTAACATACCCAAGCCTACACGCATGCCAAAGCCCTTTCCGTTTTTAGCGGGTTGAAGGCGGTAGCCGGCCGTGAGCAGGTAGCGGTTCTGATCCAGGTTTCGGTAATCCTCTTCGCGGGCCAGAAAGCGGTTAAACGAGGCTTCAATCTCCAGGTTGTGCTCGTTTTCCGTGCCTAACAGCAAGCCCAGGCCAGCGCTGGCGTCCATCTGCGCTTCAGAGCCGCCGGACTGACTGTTGCCATAGCCAAAAAACCCGACGCGTGCGGTCAGTGCACTGCCTTCCGTGATGGGAATAATGCGCTGATAGTTGAAAAGGACGATGTTGCGCGCGGAACCACCTAATTCGACAAACAAAAAGTTTTTTGGCAGCACAAAAGGCTCAACAACTTTGTTGGCGTTGATGGTTTGGGCGTCCAGGTCTCGAGCAAAGAGCACGGTGGTTAACAAGGCCAAACAGAAGGTTGTTTTTTTCATAGTGTGGTTGTTGTAGGATAAGGAGATGCCTAAACCTCTGCCCTTACCATGTACCGCGCCGCCGCAGCCTGACGCGCCGGAAACCAGGCAGCCGCCAGACCAATCAGCAGGATGGTGGCAGACACCAGCAGGAAGTCAAGGGCTTGGATGTCAACGGGGTACGCTTGCACAACAAATGTGCCAGATCCGGGTATTTTGAGCCATTCAAACCAGAGCTGACCCAACAACAATACGAGCGCAATCGCAAAACCGATGCCCATGCTCAGCAAGGTTTGTACCATTCCTTCGAGCAAAAAAATGGCCTGAATTTGCTTTTGGCTGGCGCCAAGGGCCTGCAGCGTGCCAATGTCGCGGCGCTTTTCAATGACCAGCATGGAAATGGAGCCAATCATGTTAAAGGCAGCCACAATCAGGATGAAGGTCAACACCAGGTACACCGCCCATTTCTCGGTGCGCATGACCCGGTAAACCGTCGGGTTGAGTTGGTAGCGGGTCAGAACCTGGAAGCGGTCGCCGGCAATGCGTTGCAGATCGCGTTGAACACGGGCGGATCTCGCGCCGGGTGCGACTTTAATTTCCACCGAACCGACCCGGTTGTCTTTGTACTCCAGCAGTTCTTGCATAAAGCTGAGCGGAACGATGATGTACTTGGCGTCAAATTCCTGCTGAATGCGAAAGATGCCCACGGGCCGAATGCGCTGCTCTTTGAAGGCTCGGCTGGCGCCAATGCCGGTGTTGAGGCCGCGGCGGGGCATGTACAGACTGATGTAACCTGCACTTGGACCGAGCATGACGTCCAGCATGTCGGCTATGCCGGCGCCTAAAACCGCGCCGTCAACTTCCACCGAATCCAAGCGGAGCGCGGAAAGACGGTATTTGCCCACAATGACGCTGTCATCTACGGCAGTAACGTCGGCAAAGGCATTGTCTACGCCCTTGACCATGGCGATGTGCTCCTTGTCGTCGTACACCAGAATGGCGTTTTCTTCCAGCGTCAGGCTCAGCGCGGCTACACCGGGCACGGCGCGCAGTTCGTCCAGGCTCAGGCTGTCGGCCAGAAAATGCTTGCCTTCTACGAGCTGGATGGACAGATCGGGATAAAACGAGGAGTAGAGTTTTTTAACCAGCCCTTCGAACCCATTAAACGCCGAAAGCACGATGATGAGGGCGGCAGCGCCGACCGCGATGCCCAGCATGGAGACCCCCGCAATGATGTTGATGGCGTTGGTAGACTTCCTGGAAAAGATGTAGCGCCAGGCTATTTTCCAGCTTAGGGCAAGGGTGCGCTTCACAACGGTTGTTCAGGGTTGACGGAGCAGTTCGTCTACGCGAAAGGCGCGGTCCAGGCTGTCGTCCAGCACAAATTCAATGATGGGAATTTTCCGCACCTGATGCCGGATGCGTTTGCCCAGTTGAAAGCGAATGTCGGTCAACTGGCCGTTGAGCCGGTCAATGGTGCCTTGCGGGTCTGGCAGGTTGTACACGCTGCAGTAGAAGCGCGCAATTTCCAGATCCGGGGTAACGCGCACCTCGGTCAGGGTCACAAAGGCCTGGCCATACCATTCCTGGCCGTGGCGCTGAAAAAGCGAGGCCATTTCTTCCTGCAGCATTTGGCCCACCTGCTGCTGACGTCGGGAATCCATAACCCGCAAAGATAGCATTGCGGCGGGGAGGGGCAGCCTTGACGCCAAGGGTACTAACTTTGAGCGCCTGCATGAAGAGTTTTCGCCGCATCCTGCAACTGGCTTCCCATTACCGGGGGCTCGCGCTGGCCAATATCGGGTTCAACCTGCTCTACGCGCTGTTCAGCTTGTTCAGCCTGCTGATGGTTATTCCGTTCCTGCAGGTGCTCTTTGGCACCGTGGCCATTCCCCCGGAGGAACCGGCTTTTGCCTGGTCAGGACGCGCGTTGGCGGGCATTTTCAACTACCGTTTTGGCTCGTATGTGGCCGAGCAGGGCCAAATTGCCGGTTTAGTGGTGGTTTGCGCGGTGGTCGTGGTGGTGTTTATGCTCAAGAACGCGTCGCGTTATGCCGCCATGTACTGCCTGGCCCCGTTGCGCACCGGGGTGGTGCGCGATCTGCGCCGCCAGCTTTTTGAGCGCTTGCTGGAGCTGCCCATGAGCTGGTTTTCAGAAAAGCGCAAGGGCGATGTCATTGCCCGCATGACCACTGATGTGACCGAAGTGGAGTGGAGCATCATGAACACGCTGGAATCGGCGTTTCGCGAACCTGTGCTGATCCTGTTTTTCCTGATTGCTATGCTCAGCATCAGCCTTCCGCTGACTCTGTTTGTGTTGATTTTGCTGCCGATCACCGGCCTTATTATCGGGGGAATTGGCAAGTCGCTCAAAAAGCCCTCGCGTGGAGCTCAGGACCAGGTGGGCTGGATCATATCGCTGATTGAAGAAAGCCTGAGTGGCCTGCGCATCGTCAAGGGCTTTAACGCGGAGCTTTATCAGAAAGAGCGTTTTGAAAAGGCCATTCAGGAACACAACCGCCTGCAAACCCAGGCGCTGCATCGCCGCGATCTGTCTTCGCCTTTGTCGGAGTTTTTGGGCATTCTGGTGGTGGCCGTGGTGCTTTGGTTTGGCGGCAAAATGGTGATCAGTGGCAATTTTAGCGCAGAAGTTTTTATAGGTTTTATTTTAATTTTTGCCAACCTTATCAACCCCGCCAAGGCGTTTGCCAACGCCTACTATTACATTCAGCGCGGCATTGCCAGCATGGAGCGGATCGAAGGGCTGCTGGACGCGGGCAACGACTTGCCCGAGCCGCTGACGGCGGAGCCTGTGCGCGGGCTGGAACAGGGCATAGAGTACCGCAGTGTCGGGTTCTCGTACCAGCCGGGACAGGTGGTTTTGCAAGACATTTCGCTGACCATTCCCAAAGGGCAAGTGCTCGCCTTGGTGGGTCAGAGCGGCTCGGGAAAGAGCACGCTCGTTGACCTGCTACCGCGCTTTTACGAAGCCAGTTCCGGGGGAATTTTCGTTGACGGCCGCGACATTCGCACCATGAAACTCCGGGATCTGCGGGGGTTGCTGGGCATCGTGACCCAGGAGAGCATCTTGTTCCACGACACCGTTTTCCGCAACATAGCTTTCGGTGTGCAGGGAGCTACCGCTGCCGACGTGGAGCAGGCTGCCAGGATCGCCAACGCGCACGACTTCATTGCTGCGCTGCCGGACGGCTACCAAACGCTGATTGGCGATCGCGGCCTCAAACTCAGCGGTGGCGAACGCCAGCGCCTCACCATTGCCCGCGCAGTATTGCGCAACCCGCCCATCCTGATCCTGGACGAAGCCACTTCCAGTCTGGACAGCGAAAGCGAAAAATTAGTGCAACAAGCCCTGACTAACCTGATGCGCAACCGCACCACCATTGTCATTGCCCACCGCCTGAGCACCATCCAGCACGCCGACCAAATCGCCGTCATGCAAGACGGCCGCATCATGGAGCGCGGCAACCACTTAGCTCTCATGGGCCACGACGGCGTTTACCGCAGGCTGGTGGAGATGCAGGGGTTTTGAGGAATGCCTACAAATCAATTTTTTTTCTGAACCCATTGCCAAAATGAAATGGGATGAGTTTTAGATGTTGTAACCTGCTAATAATAACACCTGCTGGCGTTCTGAATTTCTGAGCGAATTCACCAATCATTTCTTTGGTAAATGGAGCTGCATCAATTATTTGTTGCAATTCATTTTCTGTCAACAAAAATTTAGCTGCAAAAGCATTGGCTTCTTCTTCCTTTGTTTGGTCCACTTTGGTGCCTTCCACATTCTCCAGGAAAATATCCTTTTTTCCGTGCAAAATGAGGTGTGCCGCTTCATGGAAAAAAGTAAACCAAAAATGGTCGTTGGTTCTAAACCTGCCAGATAGTTGAATGATTGGTTTGTTATGAAACCAGCGCGCTGCTCCGCTTATGGGTGCTTTGGGTAAGTTTGGGGTAAACACAACTGCCACACCACATTTAGCACAGATGCTTTGTAGTCGTTGGGTAAAATCATCTGGCATCAAAAAAGCCAGTTCTTTAACTTCATTCAATGCTTCTTTAAAATTCCTCTTATCAAATTCTGCAATTTGGATTTCCTTGGCTTGTATTTCGCCGATACGCAACCACGCAGAAATAGCATGAGGGCTTTGCGTATGAGCCAATGAAACCCTAAAAGCTACCGAAACTTCTTTGTCAATGTAAATGCGTTCCCATTCTTCAGTTGATGCCACACAAAAAAACTTTAGCAAGCTATCCACCAAAACGTATTTCTCTCTTGTGTCGGGCAACCAACCAAATTTGCGCATGTCATTAACAGGAAAAGCACTCAACCAGTCTTTTTCCTTTTCAAGTTCCTCCTGTTGTTGCAACTCGTAAAGTTCTTTCCGATAAGTCTTTTCTCTGTTCAGCCAAAAACTTGCAGGTATGCTCAAAACCTTTTCCAATTGAAAAGCGGTTGCCGTTGTGATTGGCTCTCTTCCTTTAATGATGTCGTTTATCTTCTCTTTGGGTCTTCCCATTCTTTCGGCAAGTTCGGCTTGGCTCATGCCAATATAATCTATGTGTTCCTGAATGGTGTCGCCAGGAGGGGAGAGTAAGGATTGTGCTATTTCAAGTGTCGTTGCCATGTCGATAATCTATTTCTGCTTTTTTTAGTGGTAGTCTTCTATTTCGTTAATCTGAATTTTAGTGACTTCTTCCCAGTTTAATCCGCCATCGTCTCGTGTGGGTGTCGGTTCGTGGTTTGGCTCAAAAATCATTCGGTAGTTCCCCGAAACTTCAACCGCTAATTCACCTTTGCGGTCCCCAGTCAGGCTGTGACATCGCGCTGCAGGAATGGTTCGCATAATCGCCAAATTGTCTGCATCGCTTAAGTCCTTAAGCCTTTGATTAACCTTACGAGCAAGCTGTCCAAAGGATTTTGACATCTCTTTTGGGTCGGTCAGTTACTTTTTAAGTTTTCGGCTTTTGTAACTTATTTCCACCGCAAAGGTAAATATTATTAACGAAAAAGGTTAACAAAATTACTAGCCTTTTTCGAATTGCCAAACAAAGCGTTGGAAAAAGACGGCTCTTTATACCTTGCGAAGTGGCGACTTGTGATACCAGTTAGAGGCCGGCGGGGTGAGATTAACCAAACGTATCCCCCCCGCCCCCTAACTTCGTGCCATGTACCGCAACATCTTCCTCCTAAGCTTGTTGGGCTTAGCAGCCTGCAGTTCGCCCGAACAAAGCAACCAGACGCTGTCGCTCCAATCTCCAGACGAGAAAATAACCGTGCAGGTGTTCACGACGCAAAACGGCGGACCGGCCTACACGGTGCGGCACGGCGAAACCCTGGTGCTGGACACTTCGCGGCTGGGCATGCGATGGACCGACGGCAGCGATTTCGGCAAGGGTTTTGCGATTACTGGCAGCGAAACACGATCCTTCAACGAAACTTGGGAACAACCCTGGGGTGAACAGCGCCAGATGACCGACCACAGCGAAGAGTTGCTGGTGAACTATACCAAAACCGATGATCCGGAAATGACCTACGCCATACGCTTTCGGGCCTACGACGATGGCATTGCCTTCCGGTACGAATTTGACCATAACATAAAAAATGTTACGGTCATAGACGAAGACACCGAATTTCAGCTCACCGCTGACCACCGCTGCTGGTGGGCGCCCGGCGACTGGGACATTTACGAGCACCTCTACAACACCTCGCGGTTTAGCGAAATTGATGCCACTACTAAGCGCAATCACGTATCGCTGGCGCAGACCTACATTCCGGAAAATGCCGTCAATACGCCGTTGACGATGCGCACAGAAGAGGGCTTGTACCTTTGCATCCACGAAGCCGCCCTGACGGATTTCACGGACATGACGCTCAAAGTGGACGCGGCCAACCTTCGCCTGCAGGCAGAATTGGTGGGCCGTCCGGACGGCATGAAAGCCGACATGAGCGGTGCGTGGAACACGCCCTGGCGGGTGGTGCTCATCAGCGACCAGGCCACCAAACTGGTAGAAAGCACCACCATTCTCAACCTCAACGAGCCCAGCAAAATTGACGACATGAGCTGGTTTGAACCTACCAAATACGCGGGCATCTGGTGGGATATGCACCTGGATCGCCGCGGGTGGGACATGGAAGGGGGCAAGCACGGCGCCACCACTGCCTATGCCAAAGAAGTCATTGACTTTGCGGCGGCCAACAACATCGGCGGCATGTTGGTGGAAGGGTGGAATACCGGTTGGGCAAGTTGGTTCGGTGATGGCCGCCCGGAGCAGGGCCCCTTCGACTTTATTACGCCTTACCCGGATTATGACCTGGCCGAAGTGGTGCGTTACGGACGCGAAAAAGGCGTGGAACTCATCATGCACCACGAGACTTCGGCCATGCCGCTGGTCTATGAAAAATACCTGGACACTGCCTTTGCGCTCATGAAGCACTACGGCATTCACGTCGTCAAAACCGGTTACGTTGGCACCATCATTCCCAAGGGTGAGTACCACCACGGCCAATTCATGGTCAAACATTACCACAAGGTCATTCAAACGGCGGCCCGCTACCAGATTGCCGTGAACGCTCACGAACCCATCAAAGACACTGGCGTGCGCCGCACCTGGCCCAACGAAATCAGCCGCGAAGGGCTGCGGGGTCAGGAGTTCAACGCTTGGTGCCCCGATGGCGGCAACCCGCCGGAGCACGCCAGCATTGTCGCGTTCACGCGCATGCTGGGCGGCCCGATCGATTACACGCCGGGCATTTTCAACATCAAGCTCAAACCCTACAAGCCCAACAACCAGGTCAACACCACGCTAGCCCACCAACTGGCGCTATACGTGGTTTTTTACAGCCCCATTCAAATGGCACCAGATTTTATAGAAAATTATGTTGGTCATCCCGGACTGGCCTTCATTCAGGACGTAGCCGTTGACTGGGAGCAAACGCGGGTACTTGCCGGCGAGCCCGGAGATTTTGTGGCCATTGCACGCCAGGAGCGCAACGCAGCGCGCCCGGAGCCCAGCGCTACCAGCCAAGAGCGCAACGGGCGAAAAGGTTCCGCTACACCCAACAACAACCCCGCAAACCGATGGTTCCTGGGGGTCGTGACCGACGAAAACGCCCGCACGCTTGACCTTCCGCTTGACTTCCTTCAAGCGGGCAAACGCTATACCCTAAGGCTCTACTTGGATGCCCCCGACGCCCATTGGAACGACAACCCCACAGCGTTCCAAACTGAAGAGCGCGTAGTGTCTTCTACGGAAACGCTGCAACTGTCGTTAGCCCCTGGCGGCGGTGTTGCCGCCAGTTTTCAGGTGCTGGAAGAGTGACCATGTGGTCATCTGCCCAAAGTGCCGACGGCTCAGTTACTCGTCATTTCTTCCAGAATGCTCTCCAGGTCTTTGATGCCGGACTCCAGTGCTGCTGTTTTGGCAGCGAAGTCTTTATCGGCCTTGGTGAGGGCTTCTTTTTGCGTTTCGTAACTGGTCACCACGTTGGTAATGGCGCCTTGCGCCACTTGGCTCATCCACCAAATCTCTGATGTGGCAGCGGCTTGGGCGAGCGCTTTGCAACCTTCTATAACGGTAGCGTGATCTTCCAGCCGGGCCAAGTACTCTCCGTAGGACTCCATGACCAGGTATTGTTCCCAGCCATTCAATTCTTGCAGCTTGGCGACGAAGGTGGCATTCTTATCCGCTCCTCCGTGCTTGGCATAGACATCCAGAATAGCTATGGTTACGTTCAGGTTTTTGCTGTCCTCGTAACCAGCAGCTACGCGCAAGGCGAGTTCTCCGTCTAAACGCCCCATTTCGCGAATGGCGTTAGATACCACCCGCCAGGAACTGTCGCCAAGTGCTGCCTCAAAGACAGGCAAATACGCCCGGTCTTCAAAGCCACCCAGGTTGCGCATGGCTGCCACCCGAACATCGGATTTCTTATGGTTTTGGGTCAGATCCAGCATTTTGGCGCGAATGGTCTCTGACGTGTTCTCTTCAATGGCGTAAGCATCTAACGCCATTTCCTGGACGGCCCAGAAGGAATCATCAAAAGCCTTGACCAGTTCGGCATTGGCCTCGGAATCTTCACTGGCCAGCTCCCCAAAGTAGGCCACGGCCTCCGCGCGATCTAAAAAGAGCGGACCAGACTCGAGCTGGCTGACATACCATTCCTCCGGTTTGTTGTCTGTAATGACCCCCAGAATCATTTTCTCGGCATCCACATTGATCCATTCCGGATTAATCACGTCCAGCACAAAATCCTGCTGGCGGCGGTCTAACTCAACACGCTGGCGCTTGACTCCGCCATTGACATAAACATCAATGTCCAGGGGAATGCGGTACACCGGAGTTTCTGCCTGCTGCTGAACTTGCGAAATGGTCACGACCCATTTCCCAGAGCCGGCCTCCTGGCTGTAATCAATAGCCAACTCGGGATGACCAGGCGAATAAAACCATTGGTTGAAAAACCAGTTCAGGTCCTGGCCAACAACATCTTCCATGGCCATGCGGAATTCATGCATTTCCACAGCGGTGTACGCGTGGTCGCTCAGGTACTTCTGCAGACCGGCAAAAAAGGCTTCGTCGCCGACGAGTTTGCGCAACATGTGCAGCACCCTTCCCCCTTTTTGGTAGGAGTGGCTGTCAAACATGTCTTCCTTGTCATCGTAACCAAAGCGAATGAGCGGCTCTTGCTTCATCGCCGATTCGTCCAGGTAGACTTCCAGATCGTCGTTCAAATGCATATCGGCGCGCTCACGCCCATACTTATGCTCGAACCAGAGGTATTCGCCATAGGTGGCGAAGCTCTCGTTCAACGGCAGGTTGGCCCAGGACTCGCAGGTAACCAGATCGCCAAACCATTGGTGAAACGCTTCGTGCGCGATAATGCTTTCGTTGTTGCCATCCAGCAATTCGCGGTCGGTCTGGTTTAACCCATCATAGTGAATGACCGCAGTGGTGTTCTCCATGGCGCCGGACACGAAGTCTTCTACCACCACCTGGCTGTACTTGGACCAAGGGTAAACAACGCCGAGCTTATTAGAGTAGAATTCGAGCATTTGCGGCGTATTGCCGAAAATCTGACGCGCGTAGGGCTCGTATTCCGGATCAACATAGTAATCTACAATCTTGTCGCGCCAGCGGTCTTCTACGCGAGCAAACTCCCCTACGGCCATCATGAACAGGTAGGGTGCATGCGGTTTGTCCATGACCCAATAATCGGTGCGGGTGCCGTCTTCATTCTTGGTTTGCGAACGCAGCTCACCGTTGGAAAGGGTCAGGTACTTGTCGGCAACGGTAATGTACATTTCCTGCGTGGTGCGCTCGTTGCCCTGGTCAAAGGTGGGGAACCAGCAAGAACTGGATTCGGTCTCGCCCTGTGTCCATACCTGCGTAGGCTTGTCCGGATCAGCGCCGTCAGGATTGATAAAATACAACCCCTTTTCTTCGGTGATGGCCTCGCTGCCCCCTTCGGGCAATTCATTGGGCTTGGCCGTATACCGGATGTAGAGCTGGTATTCTTCGCCGCGCTTATACTCACGCCCCAGCGCAATGGTCAGCTTCCAATTGTCGTATTGGTATTGCAGCGGAGTTTTGGCTCCCCCTTCTCCCAACAGCGCAATTTCTAGCAGGTCAAAGCCTTTGGCATCCAGGGTTACGGACGAGGTAGGGTAGAAGTAAGGAGTCAGCTTAAGCGTGGCCTCTCCATTCATGCGGGCCTGGGCCCAGTCAAACGACACCGTCAACGCGGTATGCAGCAGATCGTGCGTCCGGTCTTTGGAGGGATTGTAGGCATCAGCCACATAGGGCGAGCGCTCATTGGGGTCGAAATCGGCGGCTGGGTTTTCAGTCTGCCACGGTTCCAAATCAATGGCATCGCCGCTGGATCTGGAAGTAGAGCGGGACGTACTGCATCCGGCTGCAATGAGCCATACGGCTGCGAAAAAAGCAATAGCCTTGCTGGTAAACATGAATGGAGGAGGAGTTTAAGGGCCACCGATACCCAACGCTTTAAGGGACTAGCCGGCAGCGCTTATGGCGCAAAAGAGCGCCAAAGATAGCCCCTTCTCAGGGGTCCGGATGCCTTAGAAAGGTGAAAATTTTGTTAAGGTTGCTCCGGAAAAGGGTCGCCTTCTTGAAGGTTGTGCCGCAAAAAGACACTTCCCCCTTCGACCTGAAGCTGTATTTTAGGAGGCTAAACGTTATCACCGTTGAAAGTTATCATAGGGCAACATACGTATCGCATTGAGGGTCAATATATTGACGGAAAAAAGGCGGAGCTGGATCTGCTTTCCGTGGGCAAAGACGGCTTTCACGTCATCCGCGATGGGCACAGCTATTCCGCTGAAATACTGGCTGCCGATGCCGCGGCAAAATCGTTCACGATCCGCGTGAACGGCAACGAATACGACGTGCAGGTGCAGGATCATTTTGACGAATTGTTGGAAAAAATGGGCCTCCAAACGCTGACGGGCAGCAAGGTTGAAAACATAAAAGCCCCCATGCCCGGCCTCGTGCTGGAGGTGATGGTCAGCGCCGGTCAAACGGTGCAGAAGGGCGATCCGGTGCTCATTCTGGAGGCCATGAAAATGGAAAATGTGCTCAAGGCCCCCGGCGACGGCACCGTAGTGTCCGTTGAAGTCAGCAAAGGCAATGCCGTTGAGAAGAACGCCGTGTTGATTCGAATGAGTTAAGCCGGCTGCAACGCCCGTTATGCTTTTGTTTCGCTGACCCGGTAAAGCACCCCGCGTTCTGCCAGGTGGCTGACCATAAAGCGGAAACATTCCTCCGATTTGCCCAGGTATTCCGGAGGCGAAATGCCCGGGTGCTTGTAGCGGCCTTCAAGCACGAGCCGAGCTGCTCCGGTGGCGGTGTAGCCCGTCGTTCTGGCCATAGAAGATGTTTTGGTAGCCGCGTCGTAGCGATCGAGCAAATCATAGGTAAAACTATGCTTAGGCCCTTGCACCGAAACCCGCATGACGGTGAACTCCTCTTCCTGATCGCCCAATTTCCACATCGGGAACAGCAACCGGGCGCTGAGGTCCAGCGGGCGAATGGTTTGGCCGCGTATCTCCATGGGCTCTTTGCTGAAAAAACCGGTTTCGCGCAAAACGCGCATCAGCGCGGCATGGCCGGGGTAGCGCAGGGTGCGTTCAACCATGTTGGGAACCTTTGCGCAGGTGTGTACCAGGCTGCGCAATCCGTCGGAATTGAAGGCTTCAAGCGTGCCAACACCCTCAAAATCAATGGCTTCCACTTCGCTCAGCGCGGGTTTCACCACCACTTGGCCACCTGCGACGATTCGCGCGGGCCGCGTGTATTCCTCCAGCACGTCAATGGGCGAAAAAGGCGCTTTGTACTCATACGGCCAGCGGCGCTCGCGCGGTAAACCGCCCACCAGGCATTCAAAATGGCTCACCTCCATCCGCTCCAGGTGGTAACCCAAAATGATGTTGTCCATGCCCGGCGCTACACCGATGTCCATCACGGCCGTAACCCCCTTGGTGCGGGCCAGTTCATCCAGGTCGAAGGGATTTTCGTTAAAGAACGAGATGTCCACCGCATTCACGCCGGCTTCAATGACAGCCTCCAGCACGCGATAGCCGAGAAATCCCGGCACCGCACCCACCACCAGATCCATGCCGGCCACGGTCTTCATGACCTGTTGCGGGTCGCTCAGGTCGGCCTGGCGGGTGGCAATGCCATGGTCGCGGCGCAAGCGTGAAAGCGCCTCGGTATCCAGATCAACCGAGACCACGTCATAGTCTTTGGCCAGGTCAATGGCCATCGCGCGGCCCACCATACCGGCTCCGAGAACGGCGATCTTTTTCATGGCCACGAAGATAATGCGCGGCCTGCGGGGCTGCGAAGCGAAATCGACACCCTTCGCCCGAAAGGCTCATGGCCAAAGGCTGTTGGGAAGAGACTACCTGCCTGGGCTATGGCGCGTACACCACCTTTTCGGTTTGCGCAAAGCCATCCGTGCGCAACACAATCAGGTACAAGCCGGCCGGCAAGGTCAGGCTACTGAGGTCAATCGTCAGGGTGTGCAGGCCCGGCGCTGCCGTTTGCACCGGTTGCAACACCGCCGCGCGCTGCCCCGTGGGCGTGAACAGCGACAGCTCCACGTCCGCGGCGCGCTCCAGGCTCAGGCTCATCTGCACAAAACCGCTGCTCACCGTAGGCTGCAGCGAAAAACCGGCCAGCGGGGAGCCCGCATCGTTGAGCCCGGTGCCTGTCTCAAAATAGGCTTCCAGCGTATCGCCGGTGGAAATGGCGAAGTACCCATTTGCATCGGTTGCGGAAGGGTTGATGAATTGGTGGTACAAATTCCAGTTGCGAAACACGTATCCTGATGCCGGATTGGCCGTGACGCTCACAAGTGAGCCGCTCAGGTAGGAGCCATCCCAGGGATAGCTAATCGGTTCAAGGGCGTTGATGGTGACCGTGCCGGCACCGGGTGGCTGCACGACTACGTGAATGTTGTAGGCCGGCAGCTCTGTGAGGCGGAAATGCGCCGTGATGGTGTCGCCCTCAACCAATTCCAGCACGACGGCGGGCTCATCGGTGCCGGGAAGCACCACGTTGTTGTTGAGTTCCCAGCGGTCAAAGGTCCAGCCGTCCAGCTCCAGGGCCGTGAGGTCCAGCTCTACACCGCTGAGGTACACCGCGTTGAAGGGATAGTATGGCGGCTCCAGCGTGTTGATGGTAATCTCGCCGCTAAGCGGCGGGTCAACCTGCAGGGTAATGGGCCAGGCGTCTTCGCCAAAACAGTCTTCCATGCCGCCCACGATCAGGCCGCAGCGCGCAATGATGAAGTCGCGGAGTTCGGTTACCTCTGCCTCCCATCCGGCTACGCTGCCGGTCCAACGGGCAATCTGCGCCGGCATCTCCGGACGGATGACGTCAATCAGGCTGTCCAGGAAGGGCAGCGCAAAATCGCAATTGAAGTACCAGTTGGTCAGGTCAGAGTAGCGGTTGATGTAATCATCGCGAAAGTCTTCGTTGTCCTGCAACTTGTTGAGCAGGGCCATGTGCCCTTCGGGATCGGACCAGCCGTCCAGGCTGGTGGGGTCGCAGGGGTCAGCGGTTGGACCGGTATCGGGAATGCCCGTGTAGTTAAAGTAATGACCGAAGGTGGCGTCGTCGTCCCAAAGGGCGTAGCGCCATTTCTTTTTGTCTCCGTCGGGGTTGCGGCCGCGCCACCAGGCGGTATTCCAGTTGAGCCAGTCCATGCAGACCACCCAGGAATGCAGAATGGTGTAGTCAATGAGACTGCCCACATTATAGCGCTCGTCTACATAGGCGAAATTGGCCGGGTCGGCCATGTCATTGGTCAGGATGTAGTTGAAGAGCGCATCCCATTCCACCCGGCTGCCGTATTCTTCCCAGGTGCCGCCCCAGGTTTTAAGGAAGTCAATGTTAAACTCATCCTGGTCGTAGTAGTAGCTCGTGAAATCGGCGTCGTCTACTTTCTCCCGTATTTCATACATGCCCCAGTACTGGCCGTTGACGTACAGAATGGCCGGTTCATAGGTGCGTTCGTCTACCCGCAGATCAGCCGCATGCGACAGCGCGTGCACATAGGCATCGCGGATGTGGGCGCCGTTTTCATAAGGATAGTTATCGTTGGCGGCCGCTTTCAGAATCAGGCGCTGGAATTGGTCGCGGTCTTTGTCGCGGAAAATCTGGTGCTCCACGTCGTTTGCATAACCCATCTGGTCGCGGGTAATGTAGTCTATGCCGCGCTGGGGATAAGCCCAACTGTCGTTGCCGTGCTCGTTGTAGTCGCCTACGGCTTCAGTCAGAAAGCTGCCCGAAGCATTAAAGAGTTCGAACGAACCAACAGGCGAAAGAAAGCTGCCATTGAGCAGGTCATCTACTTGATTGCCGGCAATGGACATGACCGGAAGGGTGTGGCCGGCACCAATGAAGTAGGTGTTGGTCTCCGTGAAACTGGCAAAAATGCCCGGATCTGAAGAAAAGGCCGTGACGCGCACCACCGTATTGGCGGCCACATTGATGGGACCGGCGTACACCGTTGACGTGGCGATTGGGATGTCGCCGTTGGTAGTGTAGCGCAGCGTGACTCCGGCGTCTGGCGTCGTGACCGTAACCGATGTTGCTGCGCCGTAAAGACCGGCTTCCGGGCTGACTACCGGCGTGGTTGCGTAGCTGTTGTACTTGACGCCGCTATTCACAGCCGCCGGTGTGGGATTGGTGAAAATGGACCAGGTACCTGCGCCATCTGTGGTACGACCCCAGGAATGACGGCTTTGGTTGGGCACGGCTATGCCGTTAGAATCCAAATAAACACCAGCCGGATCGTTAAAATACACGCCTTCCCTGCGGCGCGTCTGGGTGATCTTAAAGTTGGTGTGGTTGTGGCTGCCCACCGAGATGTTGCGGCTGGAGCACCAAAACCGCAAATGACCTCCCGCAGGAATGGTTACCCCGGTTGGAATGGCCCATTTGGTGGGCTCGTCTGCGCGGTCGCTCAAATGGTAACCGCCCAAATCAACGGCCGCGCTGCCGGGATTGTACAATTCTACCCAATCCTCGTACTCCCCAAAATTGTCCGCAATGGCGTTGTAATTGGCCGCGGAAAATTCATTGATCAGCACCTGCCCGGTTGCAGCGTTTAGCGAAGCGATCAAAAGCGCAAAAAAGGCAATTATGGACCGGGTAGAGGTTCGAAACATAGCGCGGAGCGTTTGGGTGGAGTACGCAAACCCTTTTCCCCGGAAAAACAAGAAATGCGGGAAAAGATTAAGCCAATGTTAAATCTACGGATTACGCATCAACCCATTGGCATAGAACATTTACCAAAATGAGGGCATCCTTAAGGTTCATGGCAGCTAAATGGCTGGTTTTGGACCTTAAAGTGCTTGTTTTTAGGTCGAAAAGGGGCTGTTCGCTGCTCAAGGCAGGCCCTTATCTTCGCCCTGATGCGGAACCTGGCAATTTTGGGATTGGTTTGTGCCTTGCTCCACGGCGTTCAAGTCCTGGGACAGGCCCCGGACAACGGCGATTTACGAGATTTCTACCTGCCAGCAAAATTGCCGGCGCGCATGGTTTTTGACTTGGATTCCGGCAACACGAGCCAAATCTGGACCTTGCGCCTGGAAGGGAATTTCCTGGTGACGGAGCGGGTTGACACCCGGCAGCGCATGTTGGAGTATCAGCGGGAATTGCTCAGCGATCGCGGCGCTTTTGTGGAGAGTTACGCCACCTATACCCGCGACAGCAGCGGAAAATCCACCCCGCTGTTCGCTGAAATTGGCTCGCCGGATATGTTCTACTGGAACTGGCCTATCGGCCAAAAAGCCGTTTTTTCCTACCTGGAACCCCGCCGTATGGATGAGCGAATGGGATCTATTCGGGTGGAGCGGGAGCGCCTGGTGCTGCCTGATGTAGACAGCGTGTTGTTTGGCGGCCAGAAAGTAGCCGTGCGTTTTGTCAACGACCTGGTTCGGCTCAGTTTTCTGGACCGCAGCGGCGAGCCCATCGGCGAAGACACCTATTTAGAATTCAGGCGCTACGGGCAGGGTTTGGGCTTGATCGGGTTTACTCGTCAGTTTTCCGATGGCAAGACATTGAACGGGCGCAGGCAGCAAGATTGAGGGTGCTTCTAGAAACTCCATATCCTGCCCCTATCTCCTGCCCCCAGATCCTGCGCCATGCCTTACCGATTCTACTCCTGTACGGTAAATGGTTTCAGCCAACTTCGTTCGCGCTGCCGGATGTCCAGAACGTAGTAGCCAGGAGGCAGGTTGGTCAGGTCTAGTTGACCGGATTCGGAACCGCTCAAAAACATAACATAACTTATGTTATGTTGTCTTCCAGTGGCGTCCAACACGCGGACGCTTGCCTCGCCGGCAGTTCCAGCGTCTAAGCTCCAGTTTAAATAATTGGCAGCGGGAATGGGCCAGACATTAAGCGAAGAAACCGGATTAACAGTGCGCAAAAATGGAACTAAAAAGGTGTCCAGTGCAGAGAACTGCGTGGTGACCAATGGCGTAAAGCGGCAGGCGCATTGAACCCGCCAGATGTAAAAGACGCCAGCAACAAGAACAGACTTGTTAACAAAGGCAGAGTCCGGGGCATCGCCAAAAATTGGCGGAAGCTCAGAAAAACTTCCTGGCAAAAACAGAGGCTTGCCTTTAATCCGGCAAGCCAGGCTGGACGGAATTGCATCCCAGCGAAGCACAACTCCGTTGGACAAAAATTCTGTGCGCAGGTTTTGGGGCACCACCGTTTGGTTGCAGGACGGGGTGGGATTGATCAGCGTATACTCCGCCGTTAAAAACTGGCACTGGGCATCGTATGCCGTCAACGTGTAGGTGCCGTCTTCCAGACCGCTGATCGCGGCAGTGGTACCCCCCGTTGACCATAAGTATATATATGGTGGAAGGCCGCCGGAAAGCTGTACTTCTAATTGCCCATCAGCCGCACCAAATTCCGAAGGGTTCAAAGCCACAACCAGCGAGTCGGTCAATTCCGCATAGGGATTGACTAGTGTTACCGCGGCCTGACAAGAATTGCTGTTGCCTGCCGAGTCGCTGACCAGCAGGGTCAGCATCCGGGTTTGGCCAAGGTCAGGGCAGCCAAAGCTCAAGGAATCGCCGGTCAAGCTAAAGGTCAAAGGGCCGCCACAGGCATCGAAACTTCCCCCGTCAAGATCCAACGCCGTGACACTGATGCTGGAATCGGAGGGCAGCACAAGCTCCAGGCTGTCGCAGCGCGCAACCGGGGGCTGGTTGTCAGTAATGCGAATGGTTATAGCACAGGTGCTAACCAGACCGCTAGCGTCTGTTGCCTCGTAAAGGTCAACGGTTTCGCCGACCGGGTAAAGGCTTCCGCTGCCCAAGCCAGTACTCAGCGCAAAACTCTGGATCGAGCAGTTGTCAAGCACTTGGGGAAGGGGGTATTCCACCAGGCGACTGCACGTGAGCGAATCTGCCGGATAGGTCTGCACTAGGCCGCAATTGCTCGCCTCCTGGAAGAAGCGGATGAGACCGCCGCCGGAGCCGGCAAGGCTCGCCTGCGGAGCGCCCACTAAGGCCTGACCAGCCGTCAGCGCCACCGACCAACCGTTCTGCTGGCCAGCCGACGCCGATCCGCGAAGGGATTGCTGTTCAAGCCACAAACCATCCGTGTACGCATAGCGAATAGCCGTCCCGGAAACCGACCCGTCCAGATCGGCGCCGTAAGCACCGGCTAAAAGCTGCTGGCCCTGCATGGCTACTGAAATACCGGTGAAATCGCCGGGGCTTGCCGCGGCCGGGACCAGTTTTTGGCGCAGCGTCCATAGGCCTGCGCTGTCTTGTTCATAGGTGTAGACGGCACCTGCGTTGGCTTTGCCGGCCGGGTCGGCCAGAAAGGCTCCGATAGCAATGCGACCTTCATTCAGGGCCACTGACCAGCCAAAGTTCTCGCCACCGCTGAGGTCTGCCGGTTGAATCCGGGCTTCTTCTACCCATGTGCTGCTCTCTTTGCGGAACACATACGCTGCGCCGCGGTCGTCGGAGCCTTCCAAATGCGCACCCACCACCAGCCGGTTGCCTTCCATCGCTACCGCTCGACCGAACCAATCGCCACTGGAGCCGTCAGAAGCCACAATTTTCTGGCTTCCTACCCAGTTGGTACTGCCTCGGGTTAACAGGTAAACCGCACCGGCATCAAAACCGGCATCGTCATCCCGGGGTGCGGTTATGCAAGCCTGATCGCCGTCCATAGCAACCGCATAGCCCAACCAATCGTAGCTGCCTGCCCCCAGCACAATAATTTTTTGCTTTTGCGACCAAAGCCCGCTGGGGTCGCGTTCAAATGCGTACACGGCGCCTGCTTCAAAAAAACCCAGGCGGCTTTCGCGCTGTGCTCCCACCAATACCCGGCTGCCTGACATGGCCACGCTTTGGCCAAACGAATCGTTGAGCGAGCCATCGCTGGCCAAAAGCAGGGTATCCGTTACCCATCCGGTTTCTGTCTGTTGAAAGATGGCCGCTGCACCCGCAGAATTTCCTTTAAGGTCGTTGCCCGGTGCACCCGCCACTGCATAGGTTCCGCTAGCGCTGAGTTTGTGCCCCAGTTGGTCGCCAGCCGAAATGCCTGGAGCCTGCAACAGTGTTGTTTCTTCAAAAGTCCCCCCTCCCCCGAAAAACTCCGGAGCCTCGCCGTCCTGCACAGAAACCGAGAAAGAGCAAGTCTGCGCCGGGCCGTAGGCCTGGGTCATTTCATAGCTGATTGTGGAAACGCCCACCGGGTAAAAAGCGCCGGAGCCCAGACCTTCCAAGAGGGCCAGGGTCGTGCCTGCGCAATCGGGAAGCAATGGGGCTTCATAGAAAACCGTTGCTCCATCGCAGGATGCTGCGGTAACCACGATGGCTGCCGGGCAAACCAGCAGCGGGGCCGGAATGTCGCGCTCATACGCGCCGATGTCGCGTAGGGTGTTGAAGACCGAAATACCGCGTTGATCCGGGCTAAGGTTAGCCGGATCACCTGCATCCAGAGCAGGACTGCCGCAGGACAATGGGTAAACCGGGAGGCCGTTTCCGGAATCGGAAAGCGGTGCTAACAAAGGGTCCAACAAGGTGGTAGAATTGCCGAGCAAATCGCCAGCAGATGGGCTGAGATTCATCCCCGTGGTATCAGAAACAAGGTTATAACCCAGCGAAACGAGGGTTCCATTGTTGGTTCCCTGCGCTGCCGTGGCTGCGGTATTGCTGGCCACAAGGGTACTGAGCAGCACCATGGAGTCCATAGCAACGAATGCCCCGCCCAGACTAACCGCTGAATTCCCGACCAGGGTGGAGGACACTACCGCCACATTTCCGCTCGCAAGGTAAATCGCCCCCCCGCTGATCGATTGATTGCCGGTCATGGTGCAACGGTCTACCAACACGGACCCGCTGTTAACAAAAATCGCGCCCCCCAGCAACGCTCCCGCATTGGCACTGAACGTGCAGCGCCTGAGCACCAGCGAGCCCGTGTGAAAAATGGCTCCGCCCCTGTCGGCTATATTGCCGGTAAAATGGCAATCTTCTACCACCAGGTTCGCGTTGTTGCGGATTGATCCGGCTATGCCAGCGCCGTCGCCGCCCGTGAGCGTCATGCCCCGCAGCAGCGGAAAATCGGTTGGGACATTGAACAAAAAGTGCCTCCTTAACCCCTTGTTGTCAAGGGTTAACAAATGAGCCCCAGGTCCATTGATTACAATGGCCTTGCTGACACTCAGCGATCCTGAAGTCAGGGAAAGCGTATCGCCCCAAACAGCGGGGGCAAACGAGATGGTGTCTCCTGCGCCAGCCAAGAGGATTTGCTGCCGAAGAGAGCCTGTGCCACTATCGCCCAATTGGGTGACCCACCAGGTTGCTGCGCTGGCTGTAAAAAGGCAAAAACTGAGGCTAAACAGGAGCCCGAATCTCCACAACATCTTCATAACCAATTAAGTATCGGGCTAAGTGAACTGATCCTATTACCAAGGTACGGCGATGTAACTTAAGGTAAAAGCAAAAAATGGAAAGAATCTTCTGCACCCCCCTACTCCAGGTCCGTAGAAAGACGATAGCGAATGACCCGGTTGTTGCCCCGGTCAGCCACATAAACCGTGTTGCGCATGTAGGCCACTCCGCTCGGGTCGCGGAATTGGAACGGTCCGCTTCCCTCGCCGCCAAAAGAGGCTATGACCTGGCGGGTAATGGACGTGTTGGCCGGAGGATTTACCCCTTCATACCCCCGCTGGGTAAACTGATAAAGCGAATCGGTGCCGCCATCCACCACAAAAATGTACCCGGTGGCGTCCGGAGCAATGCATACATCCAGCGGCTGGATAAAACGGTTGGGTTCGTACAGAAAGCGGTCGGCGCGGGTAGGATCCTGCAACACCAGGTTGGCGTTTTCCTGAAAGAATACCCCTTGAACCGGGTCCTCGAAACGGTTCATCCACAGCACGCGGTAGCTGGCACCCGAACCGAGCAGGCAGGTGACAAAGTCGCGGGAGTTGCTAAAGCCAGCCAGAGCCTGGGGCGGACCCGCAAACCCGGCAATGGCGCTCATGTCCCAGGTGGAGCGCAGGTTGGAACCTTCCGGGCTTAGCTGGTTGGCAAAGCCAATGTTGTCGCCATTGGGGTCAAAGAACAACACCACATTGTCCGGACGGGCGATGGACGAAGCGCTGTTTCGTGGACCTTTGCGGGCCACATAAAGCGTGTTGTCCCCCAAAACCGCAAGCCCGGTAAAATGCACCGCTTCGTCGTCGGCCCCGCGAAACGCTGTAATGGCCCGGGAATCGTCGTCAAAAGGGTGCAACAGCGTATCGATAATCAGCGGCGTACCGGCCGAAGAAGTGCCCGTCAGGTGGTAGACCGCGGCCAGGTTTTCAAAATCGCCATCACCGTCCACGTCCACATCGGCCCGGCCAATGACATAGGTGTGCAAACGCCGGTCCTGCACCACGTCCGTGGCTCCCTGAATGGGAATTACCCGGTGCACCACACCCGCCTGGTCCAGCACTTTCAGCCCTTCGGCATCCACCACGTAGACCATTTCATCATAACCCACATAAACGTCTACCGGCTCGGTGAAATCCTCCCAAATGGGCAAAATGGGCACATAACCCACCGCTTCGTTGAACAATTCCGGGTCAATGGAGCCCTCTTCAAAAATCTCCGAAACCACGTCATCTTCGCGCGAACCGAACAAAAAGTCGCAGGAAGGCAAAAGCGCCATTCCCCCGAGTAAAAGCAAAGTGCTAACGGCTGTGCGCTTCATCGGTCGGTATTGCTTTTGGTCATGTCGGGCGAAGGGCCAGCGTTTTCAAGCGACTGCTCGTCAACCCGCGGCGCGGAAGCGTTGCGCTGCTTGCCGATGAGCGAAAAGCCCAGCGTCAGGCGGTGCTCGGCCCCTAAACTTTGCCGGGCGCTGAAGCCGTAATCCAGGCGCAGGCTGCCGTAGCGGCGGGGCAGGTACACCCCGAATCCCGCCGAAGGAAGACCCGTCTGGTCAAGGCCGAGCAGGTAGCCCGTGCGCAGCAACAGCAATTCCCTCCAGGCGTATTCAAAGCCCACACCATAGGTTTCGTTATTGTCTGTGGGGTGGTTCAGTTGCGCGGCCATGGTCAGGCGGTGCTCTTCGCGGCTCAGCGGATCCCAGGCCAGACCCAGCCGGAATACTGCGGGCACCGAAATCTCTTCAAACTCGGTGACCACCGAAGGACCGTCCAGGTCTTCGATGACCAGATCGCCGCTGGGCTGGGTGTTGAACCCGAAATTGCTCAGGCCCACCGCAAAACGCGTGTTGGCCAGGCCGATGTCATACTGAAAACCGAAGTCGAAGACCGCGTTGTGGGTGGTGAGCGAGGCGATTTGCTCGTTGACGTAGCGAGCGCTGATCCCGAAGCGAAACTGGTCCGTGAGTTGCCGCGCCAGCGTGAGCGTTACCCCGGTATTGCTGGCGCGAAAGGTCTGGCCGTTGCCCAGCGGCAGGAACTCGGTGGTAACATCCATTTCGCCGGAATTCAGGTACACCAGGCTCAGCCCCAGAAACGTCCGGTCTGAAACGCGGTACACCACCCCACCGTAATTCAGCGTGACATCGGCAAAGTAGGCGGTATGCCCCAGTTGCGTGTGCACCCGATTGGAATCCACGCCGCAGATGCCCGCGGGGTTCCAGTACAGGCCGGACACATCGTCCACCACTGCGCTGTATACCCCGGCCATGCCCGCCGAACGCGCATCGGGCGCAATTTTCAGGAACTGCATGCCGGTGGTGCCCGTCCGCGAATCGCCGAACGAAGGCAGCAACTGCGCGCGCACGCTGGCAGCGGGCAGCAACAGGGTTAAAAGACCGGCAAGCAGCGGGACGGCTATCGCGGAAGAACGGCGGTTCATGAAGGCCGCCAAATTACATAAAACCGAGCGGGAGCGGGGTAAATTGGGCGTTCTTTGTTGCGTGAAGTGGATAAACTTAACGTTCCGTTCACGTTGATCTGCGATTTTGCGCCTTGTCCAGCCCCGCTGATTGGATGAACCCTAACTGTTGCCCGACCATGCATCTTCTTTCGCCCGAAATTGAAGCTTACGCTACCGCCCACAGCCACCCAGAACCCGCTGTTTTGGCCAAACTTAATGCCGAAACGCACCGCGAAGCCGACATGCCGCAGATGCTCAGCGGACATTTGCAGGGCCGGGTGTTGTCCATGATCAGTTGGATGCTGCGGCCACAGCGGGTGCTGGAAATTGGCACGTTTACGGGCTATTCGGCGCTGTGCCTGGCCGAAGGGCTGGCCCCCGGCGGGCGCGTGGACACGCTGGACATCAACCCCGACATGCAAGCGCGCATCCGGCGTTTCATTAGCGAGGCAGGCGCGGAAGACCGGGTGTTTTTTCACCTGGGGAATGCCCTGGAGCTGGTCCCGGCTATCCCTGGACCCTTTGACCTGGTGTTTCTGGACGCGGACAAGGAGAACTACGCCACCTATTACGACCTGGTCTTTAACCGCGTTAGACCCGGCGGTTTTATTGTGGCGGATAATGTTTTATGGAGCGGCCACGTGCTGGAACCGGCGCATTCGCACGATTCCGAGACAGCCGCCCTGCACGCGTACAATAAAAAGGTGTCTGCCGACGATCGAGTGGAGCAAGTGCTGCTCCCCGTGCGGGACGGCTTGATGATTGCCCGAAAAATAGGATAGACGGCCTGTTGGTGTGGAAATTCCAGCCCCTCCGCATCCTTGTAAGGGCCTGATTGCGAGGTAATTTGCCCCCATGTTCATGTGCACTTTTTCCCGGAAGGCCCATTCCGGCCCCTTTTTATCCGCTAAAGCCCTGTTTTTGGGGCTTTTCTTGCTGTTTGGAGCTTCGCTGCCGCTATCAGCGCAGTACAACACCACCACCATTCGCGCTTACGTGGACGAATGGTGGCCCGTGGCCGTTGAAAACATGCAGGCACACGGCATTCCCGCCTCCATTTCGCTGGCACAGGGCATTCTGGAAAGCGCGGCGGGCACCAGCGAGCTTTCGCGCAAAAGCAACAACCATTTCGGCATCAAATGCCACAAGGAATGGACCGGCAAAAAGGTGTACTACGACGATGACGCGCCCGCAGAGTGCTTTCGCCAGTATAACGACCCGGCCGATTCCTGGTCAGACCACAGCGAATTCCTGATCACTCGCGAGCGGTACGCGGGCCTTTTCGACCTAAAAAGCGACGATTACGACGGCTGGGCACACGGCCTGAAAAAGGCGGGCTACGCCACCAACCCCAAGTACGCCGACCTGCTCATCAAGCTCATTCGCGACTACGCGCTGGACGAGTACGACCGCTACGACAACCAGCAACTGGCCGCCGCCCGTGGTCGCCGCCGACCGGGTGCACCGGATACCCCGGGACCAGCCGTTTCATCAGAGGTGTTCTGGTTTAACAGAATTCCTACTGTGCTGGCGAATAACGGCGAGTACCCCAAAGACATCAGCGCGCGCCAGGACGTGCCGCTGGTGCGCCTCTGCGACTACAACGATTTTGAGCCCAATTACGCCCTCAGCGAAGGCGAAAAGGTGTACCTCAAACCCAAGCGCCGCAAGGCCGCCGAGAAAATTCACCTGACCAAATCGGGGGAATCGCTCCGCGACATCGCGCAACAGCACGGCGTGCTCCTGGACATTCTGGCCCGCCGCAACCTCGTGACCCAAGGCTTCGTTCCCGCCGCCGGCCAGCCCATTTACCTGCGCAGCAAAGCCGCGCGCCCGCCGAAGGCGGCGCCGGCGGGGAGTGCCCAACCGGATCAAGCCCGCCAAGCGACGGCGGGGATGGGCACTTCATTGCCTGCATCTTCCAGCACTCCGGTGCGCCCACAAGTGCAGGCTTCGTCCCAGCGGCCTGCTCCTGCTATTCCAGTTCCGGCGCCGGGGGTTGGAGCGGCCAGGCCCGCGAGCCAACCGGCTTCTGGCGCGGGAACGGCCGCTAAGCCCCCCGCCCAACCGGCTTCTGGCGCGGGAACGGCCGCTAAGCCCACAGGTAACCAACCGGCTTCTGGCACACTGGCCCTCCCGATCAGCCAACACACCGTAGCCCAAGGCGAGACGCTTTACAGCATTGCCCGCCGCTACAGCGTCAGCATAGACCAGGTGCGCGGCTGGAACCAGTTACCCGACAACACCATCAAGATCGGGCAGGTGTTGGTTGTGGGGGAGTAAGTTGACTTATTCAACTTGCGAGAAGTTCCCGCATCGCGCAAAGCATGCTCTTCCTGTTCTAAGCCTGTCATCCCTGTTTTTAAAAGGAATTAATAAAACCCATTCAGCCTTCAGGTTTAAAACTTGAGCAGTTTTAAACGCTGGCATTTACTGGTTGTATTGGAAACAGTTTTAGATAGCACAAAGCCATCGAAGATTGACCAAAGAGGAACGAACAGGCTAAGCGCTGCCGCATGGACCTGCCGCACGAACCCGCTGCGCAAACCTGCCGCACGAACCCGCTGCGCGAGCCCGCTGCGCAAACCTGCCGCACGAACCCGCTGCGCGAGCCCGCTGCGCAAACCTGCCGCACGAACCCCCTACGCCGAATTCCTCCCCGCATTGATGATGCCGTACATGCTTCGCAGCACCAGTTGCCGGAACGCTTTTTCCTGCGCCGGGATAAGGACATCGCGCTCTTCGCGCAGGCGCTCCAGGGCGTACTGCTGAATGGTCAACAGGGGAAGGACGATGCGCTCGCGAAGCCGCACCGAGGCTTGGTTGGCGGGGGTATTGGCCATGAGTTCGGGCAAACCGGACACGGCTAACAACAGGCGCCGCGACGCTTCAAACTCGCGGTGGATTCCTTTCCAGAAATCGCCGTAAACCGGGTGCTTGGCCAGATGCCGCGTTAGCGGAAAAAAGCACTTGCTCAGCGCCATCATGGAATTGTCGGCCAGGGCGCGGAAAAATGCCGATTCGCGGTACAGCGCCGTCACTTCGTCCAGACGTCCGGCCTGCTCATAATGCTCCATCGCATGGCCGATGCCGTAAAAACCAGGCACGTTTTGCTTGAGCTGGCTCCAGGTGCCCACGAAAGGGATGGCGCGCAAATCTTCAAACTTCAATTCGCCGCTCTTGCTGCGGCGGCTCGGCCGCGAACCGATGTTGGTTTGCCCGTAATATTCCAGCGGCCCGACATCGCGCAGGTAAGGCAGAAACAGCGGGTCCAGCTTAAAGGCCTGGTAGTATTGGAACGATCGTTCTGCTAATTCATGCAACAGCGCACGCTGCGGCTCGCTCAAGCTTTCTTTCTCAGGCGAATAGAGGTTTTGCTCAATGCCAGCGCTGAGCAATTGTTCCAGGTTAAACGACGCCGAGCGGAGGGTGCCAAAGTTGGAACTAATGGTCTGTCCCTGCACCGTGAGTTGAATCTCGCGGCTCTCGATGCGGTTGCCCAGCGACGCGTAAAAGCGGTGCGTGTTGCCCCCCCCGCGGCTCGGCGGACCGCCCCTTCCATCGAAAAAAACCACGGCGATACCGTGCTCGCGCGAGATGCGCGTCAGCTCTTCCTTGGCGCGGAAAATGGACCAGTTGGCCATCAGGTAGCCGCCATCTTTGGTACCGTCGCTGAAGCCGAGCATGATGGTCTGGCGCATGCCGCGCTCGCCCAAATGCTTGCCATAAGTTTTGTTACTGTACAAACTTTGCATGGCCTCGGGGGCAGCCTGCAGATCGTCCACCGTTTCGAAAAGCGGCACGACGTCAAGCGGGATCGGGGCTTTCCAGCCTACGGCACGCGCCATCGCGAGCACTTCCAGCACGTTGTTCGCGCCCCGGCAATTGCTGATGATGTAGCGGTGGCAGGCCGCCTCACCGTTGGCTTTGTGGATTTGGCGCAAGTCGCGGAGGGCTTCGAGCACGTCGCGCTCCACCGGGTCCATGAGTTCGGCGGGTTGGAAACTGCCGCGGTATTGCTCCAGGAACGAGAGCCTTTCGCCCGGAGAAAGTTTAGCGTAACTAATCTTATCTTTTGTACTTCGCGAATGCAGCGCCTCCATGACCCGGCCGTGGATGCGGCTGTCCTGGCGAATGTCCAGCGCGGCAAAGTGGAACCCGAACGCGCGCACGCGGGTGCGAAAATCGTCCAGCCGATCCAGGAACAAGCCCTGGTGTTCGGCCAAAAGGATGGCGCGCACTTGGTCCAGCTCGGTTAGCAGCTCGCTGCTGTCGCGGTAGGCGTCTTTTTCTGCGCGAATGGTTTTGAGCAGGCGCTGCTCCACTGCCGCAACCCGCGGCTCCACGTGTTTGAACGTCAGGCGGCGGCGCAGCGAGCGAATGTCGGCGCGGTAACTCCGCAGCACAGCCTGCCGCAACTGCACGGCCACCTGCACCGTGATGGCGCTGTTCACGAAAGGGTTCCCGTCGCGGTCGCCGCCGGGCCAGAAGCCCATCTGCACCGTGTCAGCCAAATCAGCTGGGTTAACCGGATGCTGCGGCGTAGAAATGGCTTCAGCCATTCGACCTAAAACATAGGGAACAGTATGGTAGAAAACATTCTCCAGGTACCAGATCAGGCTGGTGGCCTCGTCGAGCGGCGTGGGCTTTTCGGCTTTTATGAACGGCGTCTTGCCCAACTGCATCAACAGCCTATTGATGACTGGCAGGTCGCTCTGCTGAATGGCCTCGTCAAGATCGGTGATGATGCCCAGCACCGGCCCCGGATAAAACTGCGTGGGGTGCGCCGTGAGCACAATGCGCAACCGGAAATCGCGCAATTGCGCCGGCAACTCGTTCAGCTTCTGGCGAAACTCCGCCTTGTCTTTGAGCGCCGGAATGGTGCCCTCGCCGTCCAGGTCGTTGAGCCGCGCAAAGGCCGCATCTTCCAGCGCATCGAACAACACCACCTGCCGCTCGATGTATTGCACAAACTGAAACAACAACCCGTGAAACTCCTCCTCCTCCAAATGCGCAGCGTGCTCCTTTTTGAAACGCTTGAGAATTTCTGCCGGGCTCTGCTTTTTCTCGTAGCCGGTTTCGCAAGCCCGGCTTAACAGCGGCAAAAGCGTTCCAGTTTCGTAGATGGTCTCAAACGGCAGCGTCAGAAACAAGCTGTTGTAAAGCTGGTAGGGGAGGGCGACGTGGTTGTGGAAGGGGGTAAAAGAGGCCATGCTTGCGCCAATTTAAGGAAAACAGATCTGAGTTGCCCCTCACTCCAATTCCACCCCCCGCAACCCCGCCCGGCGCAACGAGTCCCTTTCCACCGGAGTGGCATTCCAGTTGAACTTGTACAGGGCCCCTTCCCAAGTGCCGTAGATGGCGTTGGGCAAGACGATGTAGCGGCTGCCGAATAGATCGCGAACCGCGTCGGCTCGCTCGTTTCGAAGGGCGTTGGTTTGCTTCTCCCACTGGCCGTCGAAGTCGCCGAGATTGTCGCCGATGAGCAGCAGGATATTGTAACCCGCGGACGTGATTGCAGCACGTCGTTCAGTTTTGTCGGAGCTGCTGCTTTTGAGAAAGAAGTGTTCCGGCTGAACCTGTGGCAAACCGTGCGCGAGCATATTGCGCAGGGTGGCGTCGCGCTCGATTTCTAAGCGGTTGCTGACATAGAGCAGGGTAACGCCGAGGCTGTCAGCGAGGTGCAAAAAGCGGGCCGCGCCGGGAACTAGTGCAGCGTCGGCGAGCTCCGTCCAGCGCGCCCAAGTTTCGGGGGTGTAGGGTTGATCGTGCTGAATTTGCCAGCCAGTGTAGGCACTGTTATCCAACACCGTTTCGTCCAAGTCCAGAATTACCGCGGGCCTGGCCGGGTTGCTTCGGAGTGCTTCGAGCAGCCGAAGCTCGGCCAGGTTGTAGGCCTGGTAGCAAAGCGCGCGGTACTCGGCGGCGTTTTGGGTATAGAGCGTAGCGCCGACCAGGTATTCCTGGGTGGGGGTTTGGGCAGAGGCTGGAAAAATTGCAATGAGGCAATATGCTGCGGCCGATAAGAAAAACTTGCGCATGAAACGAAGATACGAGCCCATGACCAGCAACTTTCTTTACCTTAATCCAGATTGTCTAAACTTCCACTCCACCAAGCCAAACGATGCAGCAGGCATGCCCAAACACAAAGCCGCAGCCAGAAAACTCAATTGTGAAGGTTTAAGACCATCCTTACCTGGTTGTTTACATTCGTAAAACCGTACTTCTTGTCCTTTCCAAGCAACCACGTCCCAACACCCCGAATTCAAATTTGCCTTACTGTAAATCTGGCCAATCAACCTGATTACGTTTTCAGGTAGTTCACACGGAACATAACTCGGCTTTTTTAACTCGTTTACACCCTTATACTTTGTTTGATAAGTCCAGACTCCGCCTTCTATGGCGCTGCAAGCCAAAACATGCTGAGATCGCTTCGATATCCATTTGGGTTTATAAACCCAAGCTGCATACCACTGAGGCTTTAACCATTCTGCCCAACCCAACTCCCCAACTGATGCGCGATTTTTCAGCAGTATGACATCCTTATTGTTCCAAATTTTTGGCCTGTAATGTAACGTCCATGGTTCAAACTCAGGGGTATAAAATGGAATAACAACGAAATCCGTTAATCCAGGAAGTTTGATTTGTATTGTTTTCACAGCCTTGCTCTGGTTATTTATGGTTCATGGCTTTGCCTTAAAGGGGAATTGAAACCGGATACAGTCTGCCAGCACCAACGTTTGTCAATTGATCAAATCTTTCTGCTCAAACTATCAGCCCATAAATGAAAATAAGCGTGTTAGGCGTTGGGTTTAAGTCCGCTGACTTTCGCACAAGCGAGGAACTCTAAAGTCCGAGTAGCCTTTTCTTTTGTCCAGCAAATTCTTCTTCTGTAAGAAAACCCTGCTCCTTTAACTTTGCAAGTCGTTCCAATTGTTCCAATACACTTCCATTATTGTTGACTTGAGAAGGTGCTTGAACTTGAACAACTGTTTGAGTCAAAGGTTCCTTTCTAGGAGCGGATATTTTCGCTCTAACAGCGTCTCCGAAAACACGAACTTTAGCTTTGTTAATGTTGTCAATTATCGCTTTATTTCCTGAAGTGAAAATGGTCAACTTGCCCAACAGGATTCCCGTCTCGTACTGAATTGAACTAATTTTGTCATAAGCGAAGTCCTCAACTTTTAAGCCAAAAAGAATTCCTTTATCAACGAATACTAAACGTCTGTTTGTTGCTACAAGAATACCGTTACCATTATTATATGTTCCTTGTATAATATTCTCAACGTTTTCATCAGCCCATAAAATGTTAGGAAGCTCCTTTACTTCCTTTCGTCCAAGGAAGCCCTCAAGGCCACCAAGATTTTTAACTTGCAAATTGATTTCGGCTAACGTTGGCATACTTTTTTTTAATGGTTTATAAACTCTTTTACTAAGGTAGGAGATTTCCTGGTCTAGGGGACACTTTACGAAAGTCCGTCAACCTTGATTGTGACAAAATGAATGCATTCTTATAGATAGAAGTTCATGATTAATATCAAATTCCTCTCGAGTACATAACTACCCTCACCCACTGCTCCGATACCTCAGAAGCAGCTTCTGGATTTCCGTTGTCACGCAAAGCTTTTTGCGCCAGCGTAATCCCAGCGCCAAATCGCTGAATCAGGCCCAGCGCCCGCATGGCCTCTGCCAGATTCGGGTTGCGGTAGTCCGTAACACCCGCCTGGCCAAAATTGCTAACGGTCACCTGGCCATACGGTCCACCGGGGCTGGTAATTTCTATGCGATTGTTGAAAAAATAGACGCGAATAGGAGCATTGGTGCCTTCGTAACTGCGGTGCAGGACTGCATTGCGCAGGAACTGTTGCAGGGCGGCCATGGGATACAGTGGTTGGCGTTCTTCTTTTACCACATCGGCAAAACGAACGCTAACGCGGTTGTAGGCTTCCACCTTTTCTTCGGCCCGGCGAACAAGGTCGCTAACCGGACCATCAATGAGCAACTCACCCACAATCGGATCGTGCAAATGCTCGCCGTCTATTCGCAGGAATTGCAGGTAGGCTCCTGGCAAGTATGCTCTTGGCTCTCTTCCAAGTACAAGCATACCCAATACCGTCGGTACCGGGTCTTCTGCAAGCCGAACCATTTTAGTAAAAGCCAACTTCTACTCCAGCGTCCTTTCATTTTCGGCTAGCACATCGGGATGCACAGCTTTAGGCAAATACTTCTCCAAAAAACGCAGCGTACTTAAGTCAGCAAGACTTGATCCAAACACGGGTTGCACATCAAACGGTCTATCGCGAAAACGCCGGCGCTCGTTCAATATTCGCTCTTCTTGAGCGTCAGCATAACCCCGTCTTGGTCCTATTCTTACACAGATCCTGCTTTGGTAGCGCACTGGAGGGGAATCGGCAGGCAACACTGTTACTAAGGCATAGGCAAAACCATCAATACTGGACTGTTCCACGAACATTACCGGTGGAGGCACGATCTGGCCTTCATAGCGGATATCGGCCAATTGCTTCAAAAGATCAGCCGAAACCGGCATTCCAGAAGGCACGCCTGCGTCATCTAAACCCACAATCAGGTAACTCGCATTGCCGTGCCATGCCAGGTCGTTGCTGAATGCGCAAATGGCTTCGCGAATGGTGCGTGACGCAGAACCGGACAGGTCCCGCTTTCGCTCAATCCGTTCGGACTCTGGCGAGGAAAGCAATTCAACAAATTCTTCTTCTGAGAGTGGCATGAACGACCACCTGGAATTTAAAATTTATAAGGCCCAAGATACCACAAGGTAGCAGCACCCCTGCCAATCGCGCGCGCGCCCCCTTCACCCGGTATTCTTCAAGCCTCCGGATACGGCGTTAACCAGCAACAAGAGCAGGGGAAGCTGGGCGGCCGCTTGCTCCGAGCCCTGTTCTTCCTGCCGCCAACGCGCCAAGTGCTCCAACTGCAAAGCATGCAAGACGCGCAATGCTGGTCCGCGCAGAGCCTGGTTGTAAAGCTGTGTCTCGCGGCGCTCAGCAGCGCTGCCGCCTAACAGGGCCGCGATGTGCTCCATAGCCAAGGAGTGCTCCGTCAACAAGCGTCCGAAAATCGCGTTTCGGGCTTCCGCATCCGAAACCAGCGCGGCGTACTGTTCCATCACGTTCTTGTCTGTGTTTAACAGGTTGGTTTCCACGTGAATGAGGGCATAGCGAAGCAGGGGCCAGGAATTGGCTACCGCTTGCAAGGCCCGATAGGCCCCTTCGTCCTGTTGCTGTAAGTGTTGAAGGGCGCCGCCGACACCGTACCAACCCGTCAGGTGCACGCGCGACTGGGCCCAACTGAAAACCCAGGGAATGGCGCGAAGGTCGGCCAGGCTGCGCCGCCCTGTTCTGCGGGCTGGCCTTGACCCGATCTTGCTTTGCTCAAGCAAATCAATGGGCGTAGCCTGCTGGAAGAAAGTCAGGAAGGCCGGGTGTTCCACCAATTCACGGTACTGCTCCAGCGAAAGGGCGGCCAACTTGGCCAGGGCGGCTTCCGGCCAGGCTGTGGCGGCCTCTGCATTGAGCGCATTTTTCAACTGGCGAAGGGCCACTTGCCGCATGGCGCCGGAGAGCAACATCTCCAGGTTATAGCTGGCCGTCAGGCGGTTGGCGTACTGCTGGGCGATGGCCTCTCCCTGCACGGTGATGCGCAGGCCGCGGTGCACGCTGCCAACGGGCATGCTCTCCAAAAAGCGGTGCAGCTTGCCTCCTCCGCGGCTGATGGTGCCACCGGTACCATGAAAGAAACGCAGCGAAACCCCCCGGCGATCCGCCAAGGCAGCGAGGCGCTTTTCGGCGGCATAAAGGTGCCAGCGGCTGGCCAGAATGCCCCCGTCCTTGTTGCTGTCGCTGTAGCCCAACATGACCTCTTGCTGCGGGGAGGCCATGCCCTCCATGCGGCGCTGCGTCCACGGATGATCGAGAAAGGCCTCGAGGATGTCCTCCCCGGCCTCCAGGTCTTCGATGGTTTCCAGCAGCGGCACCACCGACCATGGCGCCTGCGACAACCCCGCTTCGCGCAAGAACAGGTACACCACCAGCAGATCGCTCAAACTTCGCGTCATGCTGACAATCAGGCAACCGATCCCTTCTGGCCCGTGCACCATGAGGTGTTGGCGCAAAACCCGGTAAACGGCCATCACAGCATCAGCTTCCGGACCTAACGCTGCGCCAGGGGCCGTAAACGGTCGTTGGTGGGCAAGCTCGGTTTCCAAAAATTCCAGGCGGCGCTGCTCCGGCCATGCCGAGAACTGCGGCTCTGGGTAGCCCGCAGCTTCGAGCAATTGGTCCACGGCGCGATCATGGAAAGCACTGTTCTGCCGAATGTCCAGACTGGCCAAGTGAAAGCCAAAAGCCTGCACCAGGCGTTCCGCCGGCAAAATCAGTTGCCGGCCAATCCTTTCGGCCCCAACCGCCGCAAGGCTGTCTTGCAAAAGCGCCAGGTCCGTCCGCAGGGCATCCGCATTCGGATAAGCTCCCGGCAGTACGGGCACGGACGCACTGCGCTCCAGCCGCACGCGCATCAGATTGATGAACTGCCGCCAGGGCTCGCGCGGGTTGCGCGCCAAAGGCACAAATGCCCCTTCGCCCAGAAGTGTCGTTGCCTTCTCTACAGCGTGCTGCAACAGTTCTGGCACAAGATGGTCAACGTTCGAAAGGCTTAATTGCGCACCGAGCAACTCCAGTTGCCGGGCGTGAAGTTTCAGCGCTTCCCGCCGGTGCTGGGCAAGCGTTTCAGCGGTAATCTCAGCGGTCACCAGCGTATGGCCGTCCCGGTCTCCGCCCACCCAACTGCCAAAAGTCAGGCGGGGAAAGTGCTCAGGGCGCAGCAGTTTTTCGCGGTCATAGCCTGCCTCTTGCCAGGCATCCAGCAGCCGGGCATCCGCTTCTGCCAGCGCTTCCGGAAAAACCCGGGTAAAATAATGGAGCACGTTGTTGCGCTCATCGGCAATGGTGGGCTTCTCGAGGTAGATTTCGCCGGTGCGCCACCAGCGCTCTTGAACCGCGATCATTTCGCGTCGAAGGGCCTGGCGTTCCGCCGGCGTCCAAAGCGGATTTTCCAAACGCACCAACAACAAGTAAAACTCGCGGTGCAACGCCAAAACGGTGACCCGCTTGGCTTCCGTCGGGTGAGCGGTCAGCACCAATTGCACCTGCAAACTGGCCAGTGTTTCCTGGCACTGCGCTTCGGAACAGCCCTGTTGCTGCAAGCGCTGCAGCGTTTCGGCCCAGGATCCCCGCAGCACGGACGCGCCGGAGGCAGCTTCCTGTTTGCGGCGGTACTGCGCGGCCGCATTTTCTTCTACCATGTTGAGCATCTGAAAGGCCATGCTCAGGGCCTGACTGACTTTGGCTGGCACGGCTTGTTCCGGCAAGGTCAAGGGCTCACTCCAAGGAGGAGTCGGCAGGCAGAACGCGGTGGCGGATTCCCCCAGGCTATCCAGCATTTCCCGGAATCCGTCCATCACAAAGGTGAAGGTCTCTGTTATGGGTAAAAAGTTTGCAGAAAGGACCATAGTGCGCTGCGATCAAGCGGTTAGACAAAGCCTAAAGATACCTCTACTCCCACACGCTTAACCTAGTAGCACCGGCTGATTTCAGCCCCCCGCATTATTTCGGTTATCATGCTGAAAAAGCAATTTTAACATTTACTTAAGCCCTTGCCCCGATAAAGGCATACCGAACTTGCGCTATCTTTGCCGCTCCAATCCCCGCGCTGCGTCACTACGCCCTTCGCCCGATGACCCCAAATGTTTTCTCAAGAAAGCCGATACTACTACCGGAAACTTATCCGGTTGGCCGTTCCGGTCAGCCTGGGGCAAGTGGGGCACATGATGACCAATGTGGCCGATACGGTCATGGTGGGCAAGCTCGGCACGATTGAGCTGGCGGGCGTTACGCTGGCTAACAACGTATTTGTTTTTCTCTTCATTTTTGGGCTGGGGCTTAGCGGTGGGTTGACCCCGCTGGTGGGCAAAGCTTTTGGTGAAAAGAACCTGGAGAAGTGTCGCAACCTAATGCAACAGGGGTTGCTCTTCAATATATGTTCCGGGGTGCTGTTCACCGTCCTCAACCTGGGTATGGTGGTCTTTATGCCGCACATGGGCCAGGAGGAAGGGGTGGTGAATGTGGCTATTCCATATTATTATTTAATTTCTCTATCGCTATTGCCTGTGTTGGCTTTTGCAGGGCTTAAGCAATTTCTGGAAGGCATGGGCCAGACCATTGCGCCGATGGTGATCAGCCTGGTGGGCAACCTGCTCAACATATTTCTAAATTGGGTATTCATTTTTGGACATTTCGGAGTGGAACCCATGGGTGTGCCCGGCGCGGGGCTGGCCACGCTGATTGCCCGTTGCGGCATGTTTATTTCGCTGGCGCTGTACCTCTATTACAACAAGGAGTTGCGGCCTTTCTACGCCGGCATGCGCCGCTTTCGGCCTAATTGGCCTGTGCTCGGAGAAATAGGTCGAATTGGGTTGCCGGTGGGCCTGCAATATTTTATGGAAGTAGCCGCCTTTGCGATCGGCGCCATCATGATGGGCTGGCTTGGGGCCGTGCCGTTGTCGGCGCACCAGATTGCTATCAGTTTGGCAGCCATCACCTTTTTGGCCGCCAGCGGCATTGGCACGGCTTCTACCATCATGGTCAGCAATTTTCACGGGCAACACCGCTATGAGGAGTTGCGAAAAACTGGCCATTCAGCCTTTAGGCTGGTGCTGGTCTTCATGGGCCTGACCGCCATAACTTTTGCTATACTCCGAAACTGGCTGCCCCGGCTCTTCGTCAATGACCCGGAGGTGGCAGCCATTGCCTCAGGCCTGCTCATCATAGCCGCGCTTTTCCAACTCAGCGACGGCCTGCAAATGGTGACTATTTCCACGTTGCGCGGGCTGGCCGATGTGCATATTCCTATGTGGATTGCCATGGTAGCCTACTGGGTCATCGCCCTGCCCTGCAGCTACCTGTTTGCGTTCGTGCTCGATTTTGGCCCTCCCGGCATCTGGTACGGCTACCTGACCGGACTGACCGCCGCCGCCGCCGCCATGTTCTGGCGCTTTGAGGTGCTGACTAAACGGTTGATCCGCCTCAATAACGCTAATTCGGGATCAGTGCAGTCAGGAACAAGTTTATCTCCGGAGCGCCGCTAAAATCCCTGACGAGCGGTTCAATGGAGATGATGCATACTTATCGGTGGAAGGGCCCCTGCTGTTGAGCAAGTTCATCGAATGACAACTTGCATTTGTGCTGATTGCCCACCTTGTAAGGCTGCTTTCCGTCATGTTGCAACCGGCCAACGATGATGCCAGGGTGGACTTGGCACTTTTCTGAAAACGACGCGAGAGCGTGAGGAATTTGGTCCAAATTGGCCGCGATTGCCGCGTGGTTTTCTTCGGACAGCAGAAAATTGGCAGCAAAAGCATTGGCCTCCATCTCTTGTGTGATGATCTTATCATCCGTTTGATTAGAAGGGTCTTTTTGCAAAGTGTTTTCACCATCCAGCTATACTTTGCTCTTGCTGTGCATCAGCAGATGACCCGCCTCATAGAAAAAGGTGAACCAAAAGTGATCATGCGTCTTGAAGCGATTCGAAAGTTGGATCACGGGCATTTGTCGGGTCACCCAACGGGCAACTCCTGAAACAGAGACCTTCGGAAATCCTTTCACAAATACAAGCGCTACACCCCTCTGTGCACAACGAATTTGCAGCTCGGAGAATCGTTTTAGGTGTTCGTCGCGAGCATTTTCCCGGGCAAAGTGAAGTACTTCCCGGAACAAAACCTTATCGAAATGACTTAAGGTCAATTGTCGGGCTGCATGCTCACCAAGCCGCAACCAAGCCAGCAGAGATTGATGATCGCCCTTGACTTTGGTTGAACGCCTGAACTGAGTTGGGTATCCCTCAGCAACATAAACCGAGTCTAATGCCTTGGGATTCGCTACACTGAAAAATGCTAACAACTCCGAAAGCAACGTTGGGCTTTCTTTTACCTCTGGCAGCCAGCCCCGATCTTTCAGTTGCCTGATCGGGAAGCTTCGCACCCAGGTAACTGTTTGCTCTGCGACTCGCTGTGCTTCAACTTCATGCAATCTTCTTCAGTACTCCGCTTCGCGGTTCAGTCAAAACGAAGCGGGTACGCCTAACACCAAACTCAGTCGAAAAGCCATTTCAGCATTGATCGGAAGGTTGCCGTTGATCAACGCACTGATCTTTTCCTCCGGTCTGTCCACGTCCTCTTCTGGATCGTATTCGTTGGCCTGTGTATTGAAACCGGTGGCCTCCTGACCACCCTGGTGGCCAGTTTGATCAAGGGACCGGATGTCGTGCAGTACATGTACCTGGATCTCAACCTTCCCGGTTTGCAAGCCAGCAGCATCGTGCTGTATGTGATCATGGCCACTTGCATGGTCCTGCTCAGCGGGTTAAAGACCTACATGGCCTATTTGGTCACCGATATTATGAGCTCATTTAAATACGAAAAACCATTTGACGCCGCAGTCGCAAGGCAAGTGGCAAGAATCAGCCATGTTGCCCTGGGGGCGGGCTTTTTGGCCATCGCGATGACCGGGTACGCAGAATGGCTGCAGAACGAAGGCTACGCCATTCCCCACCAATGGGACGGCGGTAAGTTTTTGTTTCTGGCCGGCATCATCTACATCATCGCAAACGTGCTCCAAAAAGGCGTGGAGTTGCAGACCGGGAACGAGTTAACCGTTTAAGCCATGCCCATCATTGTCCATCTGGATGTGATGATGGCCCGGCGAAAGATGTCGCTCAACGAGCTATCTGAGCGCGTGGACATTACCCTATCGAACCTCTCCATTTTAAAAACCGACAAAGCAGAAGCCATTCGTTTCAGCACGCTAGAAGCGGTGTGCAAAGCGGCGAACTGTCAACCCGGCGACATCCTTGCGTACAGCGAGGACCCTTCGCCCGAAAACTCCGAAGCGTAAGGCCGAAGAGTAAGGACTCTGAGTTAAGCCTCTGGGTAAAACAGCGAGGTTAAGCCTTTGGGTAAAACAGCGAGGTAAAACCTCTGGGTAAAACAGCGAGGTATGCGCGCATTTCCTAACTTTCGGCATGACCAACACCATCCGCGTTTGGGAGCACAATTTTGAGCCCTATCTGGTTGAAAGCGAGATTGAAGAGCGCGTACGCACCATCGGGGCGCAGATCAATCTGGAGTACGAGGGCAAATGGCCGCTCTTTATTGCCGTGCTCAACGGCGCGTTCATGTTTGCGGCTGACCTGTTTCGGCACGTGGCCATTCAGTGCGAAATCACCTTTGTTAAGTTGAACAGCTACGAGGGCACCGCGTCGTCGGGGCAGGTGCATACGCTGCTTGGCTTAAAGGAAGAGGTAGCCGGCCGCGACTTGATCATCATCGAAGACATTGTGGACAGCGGCCTGACCATGACCGGCATTCTGCAAGAGCTCAGAACCAAAAACCCGGCGAGCATCCGCGTGGCCTCACTGTTGGTCAAACCAGATGCGCTCAAGGTGCCGCTGCACATTGACTACGTGGGGTTCGAAGTGCCCAACGAGTTTTTGCTCGGCTATGGGCTGGACTACAACGGTCGTGGACGGAATTTGCGGGATATTTACAAGATCGTTTCTGCGTGAAAAAATTTCCGTTGTTGAAAATTTCCTGGCCACTTCGGCATGCCTTGTCTTGCTTGGCTCCAATTCAGTTGGCCGCAAATCGGTTGCTTGCTATTCGCTTGGCTGCGCCGGTCCTTTTTGCGTTAGTCCTTTTTGCGCTGGCCGCAACCGCCCAACAGCCTTATCGGCCGGTGGATATGGAGGCTGTGGCGGCCAACTATGACGGGCCTTCCGGTCGAATGGCTTACGAGCAATTGAGCAATCGCCTGGGAGCGGGCGAGGACCTGAGCCTGGAAGACTACCGTAACCTATACTATGGTTCGGCTTTTCAGGATGCGCATGAAACCCGCGATCAGGTCAACACCCGCGACCTGGCTAAATTGATGAGCCCGGAGCGGGCGGGCACGCTTGTGGCTCGCTGCGACAGCATCCTGGCCCTTCGACCCGCCGATTTAGCCGCCAATTATTTCAAGGGACTTGGCCTGTTTTTGCAGGACACCTTAAGCCTGGAAGCCATTGACTACCGCAACCGCTACGCCCAATTGATGGAAGCCGTCCTTTCGTCGGGCAACGGCGCTGGCTGCGGAACGGCTTTTCAAGTGCTCTGCGCAAAAGACGCGCTGGAAACCATGCGCTTTCTGGGCATTCCCGGTTTTACCGGCGACGCTCGTGACGAAAACTGCCAGGTATTTCGCATAAGACCTTCGCCAATTTACGAGGCCAAGCAGATCTATTTTGACATGACCAACGCGGCCCCGGACGCAACCAACACGCCTTTTGAACCCGAAAAAGCGGCGAAAGGGAAGAAGAAAAAGTAGGTTTCGCGCCACCCTAAGCGGCGGCGAAGGCAGGATAGCAGGGATTGCAGAACTTTAAGCCATGCAAGCAAGCTCCCTGTTCCTATTGGCCTTTTTGCTGGCCTGCCGAGGCCCGGAAACTCAATCTGGTGAGTCGGCCGAACCGTCGAGCGGGTCGGGCACTTCGTCGGGCGAAAGGGTTTCGCAGCCCGCGCAAGATTCGGGCCGTGTCCTTAACCGAGCGAACCCGTCGGAGAGGGCGCAGACGCGCGAACCCGAGCTGGAAATCATCGCCACAGGCCTGGACGTTCCCTGGGGCATGGACCTGCTGCCCGATGGGCAGTTGCTGGTGGCCGAGCGAAGCGGCCGCATCACCCGCATAGACCCTTCGACCGGAAAGCAAACTGAACTGGCCCGCCGCCCGGCCCTGGATCAGGGCGAAGGGGGCTTGCTGGGCCTGGTGCTGGACCCGGAGTTTGGCAGCGGCAGCGGCGTGGGCAGCGGCGGCGCGGGCAGCGGCGCGGGCAGCGGCGGCGCGGGCAGCGG